>Ga0315338_1000396_pt1 | contig 110697 bp, 78 predicted proteins | sample ASW8metaG_FD_204518 | JGI IMG/M metagenome (GOLD analysis project Ga0315338, IMG submission 204518) | Ammonia-oxidizing marine archaeal communities from Monterey Bay, California, United States - ASW #8 | ecosystem: Environmental > Aquatic > Marine > Coastal | place: USA: California | collected...
GCGTTTACGCCGTCCGCTTCCTCGAACCCGTAGATGCTCGCGATGTTCGGATGGTTCAACGATGCGAGGAGCTTGGCTTCACGCTCGAATCGGGCGAGTCGTTCTTCGTCTTGGGCGAACTCGTCGGGAAGCACTTTGATCGCTACCTCGCGATCGAGCTTGGTGTCACGGGCACGGTAAACCTCGCCCATACCGCCCTTGCCGATGGGCTCGAGGATCTCGTAGTGGGCGAGTTTGGTTCCGGGGGCGAGGGACATGGTCAGTTGTTGGGGGCGAGGCGCTTGAGTTCCTCTAGCCAGTTGTGGACCAAGATGATGAACGTCCCTTCCGATGCCGCGTCGGGTGGAGTCGCATCCCTGACCATGAGGAATCGCCCGTCTCGAGCAACGTCGTAGGCGCGCTGAAGGTGTGTATCGTACAACCCTTCGAATAATACCCGCGGTGGCTCGTAGCTGAACGTCGATGCCATTTCGACTTTGACCGACATCATCCTTTCACCCTCCCGATAGAAGAGTTCGCTTCCGTCGTACGCCCACGAGACTTCGCTGCCACCGTCCCTTGACACCTGCCACAGGCCATCGTCGACGTCGGGATATGGCCGAACATAGATCTCGGATCGGCCAGTCTCTTCGGAAGCATAGGCGAGCCACCGCCCGTCATGAGAAACGAATGCCCCAAGCTCGTTGACCGCCGTGGCGACCAGGGGTTCCTTCGCTTCCTCGCCTCCGAGGGTCAGCCTATGAATGTCCTGCATGTCGCCGTATATCAGTGTCTGACCATCCGGGGAGAACCCTAAAGGAATCGCCGTAACCGCTTCGACGAGACGCGTCGCATCACCAACCCCCGACGATGCCTTCCAGTCCATGCCGCGACCGTAGGCGTAATACACGACTCGCTCGTCATCAGGACCCCACATAGGATGGAACTGGCCAATTGGATCGAAGGTGAGTCGCGTGGGACTGGCAGCGCCTAAACGGTAAATCCAGATGTCGCCCGTCGGGGGGTTCACGTCTAGGCAGCAAGCGTCATAGGCGATCCTGGTCTGGTCCGCAGATATACGCGGTATCCGATAGGAACCCGACTCGAGGGGGAGAGGCTCCTCGTTTCCTTCCCGGTCGACCCACACAAGTTGCTGCACCAACGGCGATCCGACGGCCGGACTATGAATTAGCGTTCCCGAAGGGCTTAGTGCGAAGTTCGGTAAGAAGCCGTCCGGTATGGCTCCTGGCAGCACCTCCACAGCGCTTCCTCTTGGCTCGAGTCGATCAGCGTCGAATGGAAGCGTCCAGAGGGACGATCCGCGTCGGAAGACAATGTAGCCGCTCGGGAGGTAATAGGGTGCAGCGCCGCTCGTAAGAGGAGTGATTTCTCCCGTTGAGGGAGAAAGGAGAACGACGTTCCCGCCGTCACCTGCAAGGAGCGTGTCTCGTGCAGGCAGAAAGGCGGGCGGTCCTGCGAACAGCCCTTGCGACGTGAGCCTTCGTGGCTCGCCGCCCACAGAGGCGACTTCCCACAAATCGTCATAGGCGACGAAAAAGATCGTATCGTTCGGTCCCCAACTCGCTGCGTCTGCGTCCCCCGCGAAGATCGCGACTGGGGCTTCGCCGTTCAGCCGAACCTTCTTGAGTCCGGTCTCGTTTGCGAAGCCAAGCCACTCGCCATTTGGCGAGAGGAAGACCAAGCTTGCGCCCTTGGTTCCACGAACGGCTTCGAGTTCGAGCCTATCGATGGAGCGCTGAAAGATCTGCCGCTCTCCGGCGCGCTCACCAACGAAGAAGATCGTCGAGCCGTCTGATGAGATGGCGATGGACGTGTCGGTTCCTCGAATCCCGAAGCCTGGGTGGGTCGTTCGAGCTAGTCGAACGCCCTCGTTGAAAAGGATCGCGGAACGCGTCACCGTGCGACGGGACCCGGCACTCTGCTGCTGCGCCAGATTCCACGCAACGACGCCTGTCGTGGTCGCGAGCACACCGGCAATCGCCCAACGCTTCCATCTCGCCGGAGACACCTGGTCTTGCCGTGGCGCGTCTGACGTCTCGAACACGCCGTCGATCGCCAAACGCACGTCGGCAATATCGTGCGCTCGTCGCTTGGCGTCTTTCGTCAATGAAGCGCGGAGTGCCTGGACGAGTGTTACGGGTGCGTCGAGAGGCATAGCGTTCCAATTGGGTTCTTTGGTCAGCACGTGGGCAAGCGTTTCCGATACATCCGTCCCGGCGAAGGCACGCTTCCGCGTCAGCATTTCGAAAACGACTGCGCCGAAAGCCCAGATGTCGGCGCGACGGTCGACAGGTTTGCCGCGTGCCTGCTCGGGGCTCATGTAGGCGGCAGTGCCGAGGATGACGCCGACCTGGGTGCCTTGCCTCGTCAGCGTCGGTGACTGCGACAACTCGGAGTCATTTTCACTGGGCGCGTCGCCTTCGAGCGCCTTCGCGAGGCCGTAGTCGAGCACCTTGACTGCGCCATCTTCCTTGAGCTTGATGTTGGCGGGCTTCAAGTCGCGATGAATGATCCCAGCCTCGTGTCCCGCTTCGAGCGCTTCGGCGATCTGCTTCGCGATGGCGATGGCTTCATCGATGGGAATGGGACCTTGGGCGATACGCTCCGCGAGTGTTGGACCCTCGACCAGCTCCAGTACGAGCGCGTTTACGCCGTCCGCTTCCTCGAACCCGTAGATGCTCGCGATGTTCGGATGGTTCAACGATGCGAGGAGCTTGGCTTCACGCTCGAATCGGGCGAGTCGTTCTTCGTCTTGGGCGAACTCGTCGGAAAGCACTTTGATCGCTACCTCGCGATCGAGCTTGGTGTCACGGGCACGGTAAACCTCGCCCATCCCACCCTTGCCGATGGGCTCGACGATCTCATAAGGGCCGAGCTTCCGTCCTGCTTCCAGAGGCATCCGCGCTGATTGTAGGGGCAGGCGAGTGCGCCTTCAAGGAGCCCGCCGATTGTCCGTGTTTTGTCCGAGATGTAGTGCGAAGTAGTGCTACTCACTACGAAATCGAGACGTCGATCAAGGCTTTCTTTTCGCACTACGTCGCACTGAGTCGCAGTTGGTCGCACTCTTGTCCGACCTGCCTGCCCCGCCGAAGCGCCGGAGGCGCGAAGGAGGGTCACGCCGGAGGTCGCGAGTTCGAGTCTCGTCGGCCCCGCCATTCATAAGCGTTTTCGGACACTCTCTCAATCGGGAGTTGCTCGATTGTCCGAAGTTCAGTCCGAGTTTGTGTTTGCCGGGCGTCAGCGGCATCAGGGCACCGGCACTCGCTCGCTGAGCTCCTGGAACCAGTGCTCGACGACGATCATCCCGTTGAACGGTTCTCGTCCGGCCGTCTCTGTTGCGACCGGCTTTGGGACGAGGAACCGTTCCCCGTCTGGCGCGATGTCGTAACTTCGCCTTCCCATCATTCCTCCTGTCCGGTAGTTGGCCAGGCCGAAGGCTCGTGTCGGCGCAGAAGCGTCGAAGGTCGCGGTCGTCTCGACCTCTGCGACCATCATTCCAACATTAGCAGCGTAGAACAGTCGGCGGCCATCGGGCGTCCATACAGGATGTCTGCCACCGTCTATCGATACCTGCCATTTTCCGTCGTCAATGTCCGGAAACGGCTGGACGTAGATTTCCGGCCGCCCAGATTCGTCGGACGCGTAAGCGATCCATCGGCCGTTTGGCGACAGAGCGGGCGACCCCCGATCGAACTCCGAGTCGAACAACATCTCCGCGCGTGCGCTCTCGACGGTAAACACGCCGACGTTTCTCGCAGTCTCGAAGACCAACCGGCCATCCGCAGACCATTCGCCTGGAAACACAAACCCGACGCGCTCCAAGAGCTGCTCGACTTCGCCGGTCCCATCGGCGGCCTTCCAGAACAGTCCAAGACCCTTGCGGTTCGAGGCAAACACGACTCGAGAGCTATCCGGGGTCCAGACAGGGACGACCTCCCACGCCTCATGGAACGTCAATCGGGTCAACGGGCCTTGATCTAGCCGCCAAATCCACACGTCAACGTTGCCGTCGTAGGAAACGCTCGCCGCGACGCGACTGCCGTCGGGTGATACACGGACATTGTTATAGGCCCGTACTGGCGCCGCCGTTTCTGTCTCGTCTCCGGTGGGGGTGACCCAAACGAGCGAGGACTCAACGGCAAGTCTCGACGCTTCCGGTACATAGGCGAGTGTGCCGTTGGCGGACACGCCGAAGTGCGCGGCGCCGCTCGTGGAGCCTACCTCGGCGATCCCGTCAACGAGCGGCACCGGGCTGCCAGTGACTTCACGACTGCCGACATCGAACGGCACCGCGAAAAGCACGTGATCCAGGACGAAGATGAGATGGCCCGTCGATACGTAGCGTCCATCGCGGCCCTCCAATAGCACCGTGCGCTCACCGCCCGTTACCGATTGGACGACGATCTGCGCGTCGTTCCACGTGCCTGGGCCCCCAGGGCGCAACGTATAGAGCACCCACTCGCCTCCGGGGAGCATCTGCGGTGCGTGTGCGGCCTCGGGATCATCGAGTGGTATTAGGACTTCCGGGGTACCGGCCGCGCCAGAGACCCGCATGACGCCTCCGTCGTAACCATAGAGAATCGCGTCGTCTGCACCCCAGCTGGCTCCATCTGGCATGTCGGCCAACTCGGCGATCGTCACGGGTACACCACCGGTCACCGATATCTTCTTCAACCGGCCGGCGGCCCAATAGCCGATCGATTGACCGTCCGTCGAGAAGAACGGGCCGACGGCGCCGGCTTCCATTAATGGCACTTCGACGGCTTCCAGCCGATCGACAGGGCGCAGCCAGAGAGTTCCGTTCGCAGAGTAGATGACCTGGGACCCGTCGGGAGATATCGACACGACGGTTCGTCCGTTACGACTAAAGGCCTGGTCGACGGCCAGAGGTATCCGAAAGCGACTGACCAGACCAGGCCGAGGTGCTGGCTGGGTCCGAGTCCACACGGCGACGCCTCCGATTACGAGCGCTGCGAGGGCGGTTGCGGCGATGGCCATGGGGCGCTGCCAAGCGGGGAGCGTTGGCGCGACAGCTGGTCCCGATACGGAAAGTCCTGTTGTCTCGAACGCTCCATCCAGAGCCAGCCGTATGTCGGCTACGTCGTGGACACGCTGCTTCGGATTCTTCTCGAGACACCGCACGAGGAATGTGCGGATCGACGGATCGAGAGCCGTCGGCAAAGCGGTCCATTCAGGTTCCGACTTCACGACGGCCGCGAGCGTTTCCGTCACGTCTTCACCCTCGAACGCGCGTGTCCCAGTCAGCATCTCGAACAATACGCACCCGAACGACCAGATATCGGCGCGCTTGTTCACGACCTTGCCGCGCGCCTGCTCCGGGCTCATGTACGCTGCGGTGCCGAGGATCACGCCGATCTGCGTGCCTTGCCGCGTGAGGGTGGGCGACTGCGACAGCTCGGAGTCGGGTGATGACACCGCTTCGCCTTCTAACGCTTTCGCAAGGCCGTAGTCCAGCACCTTCACCGTGCCGTCTTCTTTGACCTTCACGTTCGCAGGCTTCAGGTCGCGATGGATGACTCCAGCTTCGTGGCCCGCTTCTAGCGCTTCCGTGATCTGCTTCGCGATGGCGATGGCTTCTTCAACCGGGATGGGACCTTCAGCAATGCGCTCCGCGAGCGTTGGACCTTCGACGAGTTCGAGGACGAGCGCGCCAGACTCGAAGCCGTAAATGCTCGCGATGTTCGGATGGTTCAACGATGCAAGGAGCTTGGCTTCCCGCTCGAATCTCGCGAGTCGTTCTTCGTCCTGTGCGAACTCATCTGGCAGAACCTTGATCGCCACGTCGCGATCGAGCTTGGTGTCACGGGCGCGGTACACCTCGCCCATCCCGCCCTTGCCGATTGGTTCGATAATCTCGTAAGGGCCGAGCTTCTGTCCTGCCTCCAGAGCCATCCGCGCTGATTGTAGGGGCAGGGGAGAAGCCCTTCAAGGAACGCGCCGACCGATTGTCCGTGTTTTGTCCGAGATGTACTGCGAAGCAGTGCGACTCAGTGCGAAATGGAACCGTCGATCAAGGCCTTCTTTTCGCACTACGTCGCACTGAGCCGCAGTTGGTCGCACTCTTCTCCGGCGTAAGCTGCCCAGAGGCCGCGAAGCTCACGGCGGGCAGCCCTTCGAATGAGCCCCGTTAGGCCTCATACCTTCGAAGGAGCCCGAATGCGGACGGCACGAGTCTCGTCGGCCCCGCCATTCACAAGGGTTTTCGGACCTCGTAGTCCGTCGAGATCGGACGATTGTCCGAGTTTTGTCCGAGTTTTTGACCCCGTAAAGGTATCGTCGCCCGTTTCGATTGGCACCACATCGGGCTCCACCCGCTGGTCGGCGACATAGTCGTTGAGCCGCTCGACGGCTTCGCGAAGCTCCTTCTCCGCCGTGATGTTGTAGCGGTCGAAGACAGCTCGGCTTTGATGTCCTGTGACGCGACCCTGCAGGTCGACTTCGTTCCACGAGACTCCGGCTCACGAGCGACATCAGTCCGCCACGACACGCGCGAGGAAGGCGTCGCCCCGCAGCTCCCGACCAACGAGGTAGTCGAAGACGAACCGTCCCATTCGCCAGCCATCACGCCGAAGATAGTGGAGCATTCCAAGGTTTTCGCCGAGCACGCGATGGATCCCGTGGGTGTGCGTTGCGACGATGTCGACCCGCTCGAGCCAGTCCACGTCTCCGCTGTACATGATCTTTCCGAGCATCAAGACGGCGTCGAGTGCGTGAGCATCCAGGAGGGGGACTCCGTGTGCGTCGGTCGAGTGGATGACGACAGGCCCAGACCCTCCCCCAGACGTCGGGAGAGGGCGGCGCCGAGGGCGTTGGGGGTGTCGAGTCCGGCCGGGTCGGGGTAGATGCACACGCCGTCGAGCCCCAACTCCTGACATCGATCGATCGCCTCGATGGCGAGGGTCGGGTTTCGGGGATCGACCGCGCCCACGGCACGGAACGCACCGGGGTGAGCGCGTGCCAGGGTGGCGACCTCTTCGTTGAAGAGTCCGAGAACGCGCGCGGTCTCGTCAGCCGTCAGTGACCACGCGCCTGGGACGTCGAACAGGAGCTCGCCTCGCTGTTGTTTCGATGGCACAGCGCCGTCGAACTTCAAGTAATCCAACGCGCGGCCAACACTTCCTCATTCGGTCGCCGCGACGAGGCGTTTCAACTCTTCGTACCAGTTGAGCACCACCACGAGTTGATCCCGTTCTGGTTCCATGTCGGTCTCGGCCGCGGTTGAACGCAACATCACAAAGCGCCCGTCGGCCGCGACGTCATAGGCTCCGCGATCTCTGCTGTCGGTCACGAAACCACCGTCGACGAACATCTGGGGCGCATCGAACCCGATCTCGGGGCCGGTCGCGACCCTCACGCCCATCAGTCGGACATTCGGCGTGCCGAGCGCACCTTCGAGATAGTAGAGGATCTCTCCGTCCCGCGACCACACTGGGTCCGCGCCCCCGTTGGCGGTCACTCGAACCGGCGCGCCAGAACCGGGATAGGGACGAACCCAGATCTCGCGACGCCCGGTTGCCGCGGACACGTAGGCGAGCAAGCTTCCGTTCGGTGAGAGTCGCGGCGCGCCCTCGGAAAGTTGTTTCGTCTCGACCACGAGGCGAGCCTCCCGCTCCCCCTCGAGCGGGACGACAAAGACGCCCCGGAAAGGTCGATCGACGATGAGCTCTTTCCCATCGCGAGACCACGACCCGGGGAGCGTCCAGCCCAGCGTCGATGAGACGGGATTCGGACTGAGACCGCTACCGTCAGCAGGAACCCAGTCGAGCCCTCGCTGACGCTGCGGCCCCGATCCGAAAGCGATCCGAGCGCCATCGGGACTCCATACTGGATGGGTGGCGTTGATATCGGGGGCCAGAGGGTATGCCGGGCGACCATCGACGGGATAGACCCACAGCTCACCGCCGTCGCGGCTGTCAACCGTGACGGCCAAGTTGCGTCCGTCGGGCGATAGACGAAGTCCACCGGGATATCTCAGGGGCTCGTCGATAATGGTCTCGTGACTGCCGCCGGGAGAGCTCCACACGAGCAGCGCCTCCAATACCGAACGTCTATTCTTGTGGAACACGAGCGTGCCGCTGTCCGAGACCGAGACACCGAAGCCCGCGTTACCTTCATTGGTTCGGACGTTCTCGGCAAGCGGAAAAGCAGTTTCTGACACTTCGAGAGCATCGGTGTCGAAGGGCCAGGCCCACAGCTCGTCTTGGCTCACCGACAGTAAATAGCCTGCGCGCGCATACAGCGGCTTGAAATGGGCGTCCAGTACGCGCTTGGTCTCTGATGAATCCAGAGAGCCAACGTAAATGCCATCACTGTCTTCCTCGCCAGTTCGCGCCAGAAAGAGGAAATGCTTGTTATCGGGCAGGAACTGAGGGTGCGCGTGTTCATTCTCGCCGCGTGTCTCGTCCACCGTCGTGATGAGCGATGGTGTGCCGCCTCCGGGCTCGACCCGCAGGATTCCCTCGTTCGATCCGACGAGGATGACGGCATCGTGGTTCCACGAGCCGCCGCGAGAGTTCTCTAAATCCCAAAGCGTTGCCGACGGCCCTCCGGATGCCTGTACCCGCTTGAGCTTGCCGTCCGAGAAGTAGCCGATGAATTGACTGTCGGGTGACCAGAATGGGAATTGAGCGCCCTCGGTCCCGGCGAGCATGCGCGATTCCATGGAATCGATGGGACGAACACCGATATGCCGCCCATTCGTGCTGATAGCCACGAACGCGAGATTTCGACCATTTGGCGAAACCGCAAACTGGACGCTACTGAACCGCTCGATCTCCGGCGGTGCGAGCATCGAGAGTCGTGCGACCGGCTGCGTCGTCTCTGGCGTGACACTGTAAGCGGCGATCGCGGCAATGACGACGCCCAGAGCGAACGCGGCAGCCACTGCGGGTAGGGCGCGAAAACCTGTAGAGCGGGGAGCATCAGCCGCAGCCTCTCGGGTCGTCTCGAAGGCTCCGTCAATCGCCAGGCGCACGTCGGCGATGTCGTGGGCTCGTAGCTTGATGTCTTTCGTAAGGCAGACCCGAAGGGCTTGGACGAGTGTCGGCGGCGCATCGACGGGTATCGACGCCCAATCCGGCTCCTTCATCAGCACGCGCGCGAGCGTCTCCGAGACATCGTCACCACCGAACGCACGGTTCCCCGTAAGCATCTCGTACAGCACCGCGCCGAAAGCCCAGATGTCGGTACGTTTGTCGACACGCTTCCCCTTCGCTTGCTCCGGCGACATGTAGGCGGCGGTGCCAAGAATCACGCCGACCTGCGTTCCTTGGCGAGTGAGGGTCGGCGATTGCGACAGCTCGGAATCTGGGCCGTCCAGCGCATCGCCTTCGAGCGCCTTCGCGAGCCCGTAGTCGAGCACCTTGACGGTGCCATCTACTTTGACTTTGACGTTGGCAGGCTTCAGGTCGCGATGGATGACACCCGCCTCGTGACCGGCTTCGAGCGCTTCCGCAATCTGCTTCGCGATAGCGACGGCTTCCTCGACCGGGATTGAGCCTTGCTCGACGCGCTCCGCAAGCGTCGGACCTTCGACGAGCTCGAGGACGAGAGCGTTTGACTCGAACCCGTAGATGCTCGCGATATTCGGATGGTTCAGCGATGCGAGAAGCTTGGCTTCCCGCTCGAACCGCGCCAGGCGTTCTTCGTCGTGCGCGAACTCGTCGGGGAGCACCTTGATCGCGACGTCGCGGTCGAGCTTCGTGTCCCGAGCGCGGTACACCTCGCCCATTCCGCCCTTGCCGATGGGCTCGACGATCTCGTAAGGGCCGAGCTTCCGTCCTGCTTCCAGAGGCATGCGCGCTGATTGTAGGGGCAGGGGAGTGCGCCTTCAACAAGGCCAACGTGCCACGAACCGTTCTTCAGTTTGTCGTTGGGACGAGACGCTTGAGCTCCTCGAACCAATTTTGGACGACGATGATCTGCGGCAGCGGTTCCGATGCGCTGGTAGTGGACATATCCAAACTGGATACGATCATCAGGAACCGATCCCCACCCGGCGAGACGTCCCATGTCGTATAGGTTCCTGGACTGCTGAAAAAATCGTGAGCGAGCACGACCTCGGCCGCTCCAACGACCGGAGCCCCCGCCCCGTCTTCACTGATGGTCGCACGCATGACGGCCCGAGGGCGCACTCGAATGTAGTAGAGGGCACGCCCGTCCCGGGACCAAGTCGCGTTGAAGTGATTGTTCGAGCCGACCGAGACTTGTCGCCGGTCGCCGAGGTCCGGGAATCGCTGGACGTAGACTTGGCCCTGGGTCCCCTCATAAAGCTGATACGCGATCCACCGTCCGTCGGGGGAGATCGCGGGCTTGCTCTCGTTCGCAGCCGACTGGATCAAAGGTTGCCATTCGGCGGCACCATCTATTGACACGATACCGACGTCGACGCCCGTATCTCCATGCACGACGTCAATGGCAAGCTTCGAACCGTCTGGCGACCATGAGCCGGCCCTCACTTCGAGGACGGTGTCGTCGAAGCTGACGAGACGCTCAGAGCCGCCGGTTCCGTCGGCCGAGGCGGACCGCAACTCCATGAGTCCTTCACGCCGAGCCGTATACACGACGCGACGGCCGTCCGGGCTCCAGAGCGGACGGCGTTCGAGCCCGGCCTCGGTCGTGAGCGGGGTGAGCGTGCCCCGTGCCAGCTCCGTCACCCACACTCGGGACTCACCGCTTTCCACCATCTCGACAGCGGCCCACCGTCCGTCGGGTGAGAGATCTACGTCGAAATAGCCGCCGATCCGTGTGTTCACTCGTTCTTCGGTGCCGTCTTTGGCAATCCAAAGAAGTCTTCTTTTGGCGTCCTCTGAGCCATCCACATAGACGAGCGTCCCGTTGTCCGATACCGCGTAGTTCGTCGTCGCGGTGCCCCCGCGCATCTGCACGAGCGGAACGGCCGTGCCGGAGATCGTCACGCTGCCGGGGTCGAACGCCACGGCGTGTAGCACATCGCCGAGCAAGTAGACCAAATGGCCGCTCGCGAGATAGCGCGGGCTGCGGCCCCCGCGCACGAGTACCGTTCGCGAGCCAGTGGTGAGAGATTCCACCACGATGGCCGCCTGGTCCACGCTCGCGGCGGTCACGGTGAAGAGCACGGACTGCCCGTCGGGCAGGAGCTGTGCGCCATCGAATTGTTCGCCCGGCTGGGCCGGGATCAGAACCGCAGGGTTTCCTCCGTCGGCAGAGACGCGAACGATACCTCTGCGCTCGCCGAACAGGATCGTGTCGTCGCCCGCCCAACTCGCGGCAAAGGCCCCCGGAGCTGGTGCGAGGACCCGCGGAGCTCCTCCGCTCACCGCCACTCGCTTCAGTTGTCCGTCCTGGACGTATCCGAGCGAGAGTCCATCCGGCGAAAAAAACGGCGCGGCCAGCGGTCGCGTCGTCCGGCCGCTTTCGATGAGCCGCGGCTGCAGCTCGTCCATCGTACGCAGGAAGAGGCCTGCCCTGGTGTTGTAGGCGATCGAGCGGCCGTCGGGAGACAGTGCCAAGAACGTCCGGCCGGTCCGGTTAAAATGAGAGCCCGGATCGTAGCTGAACTTCGTGATTCCAATAGGTGCATCCGACGGCCACTGGCTCCAGCCGAGAAGGCTCGCCGAGAGTCCGCCGAAGAGCAGTGCTGCGACAATGGGGAGTGCTCTGCTCCATGTTCCCTGCGTGTCTGCCACAGCAGGAGTCGCCATCTCAAACGCGCCCTGCAATGCGAGCCTCGCATCGCCGATATCGCGAATGCGCCCCTTCGGGTCCTTCACCAGGCATCCCCGGATCACTGCCTCGAGGGCCGGCGGGGTAGAAGGGGGAAGGGCGGTCAGGTCGGGATCGGCAGTCATCACAGCTGCCAGGGTGAGCGAGACGTCCTCCGCCTTGAACGCTCTCAGCCCGGCCACCATCTCGTAGAGCACTACGCCATAGGCCCAGATGTCGGTGCGCTTGTCCACCGGCTTGCCGCGTGCCTGCTCTGGGCTCATGTAGGCGGCGGTGCCGAGGATGACGCCGACCTGCGTGCCTTGCCGGGTTAGCGTCGGCGATTGCGAAGGCTCCGAGTCGCTTCCGCTCGGCATCTCGCCTTCGAGCGCTTTCGCAAGCCCATAGTCGAGCACCTTCACCGTGCCGTCTTCTTTGAGCTTGATGTTAGCGGGTTTCAAGTCACGATGGATGACACCGGACTCGTGCCCCGCTTCGAGCGCTTCCGCGATCTGGTTCGCGATGGCGATGGCTTCATCAACTGCGATTGGGCCTCGCTCGATCCTCTCCGCGAGCGTTGGTCCCTCGACGAGCTCCAGAACGAGCGCTTTCACGCCCTCCGAGTCTTCAAATCCATGAATGCTCGCGATGTTTGGATGGTTCAACGAAGCTAGGAGTTTGGCTTCGCGCTCGAATCTGGCGAGTCGTTCTTCGTCCTGCGCGAACTCGTCTGGAAGGACTTTAACCGCAACGTCGCGGTCGAGCTTCGTGTCTCGAGCGCGGTAGACCTCGCCCATGCCGCCCTTGCCGATGGGAGCTAGAACCTCGTAGGGGCCGAGCTTCTGTCCAGCTTCGAGAGGCATGCGCGCTGATTGTAGGGGCAGGGGACAACCCCTTCAAGGAACGCGCCGACCAATTGTCCGTGTTTTGTCCGAGACGCAGTGCCAAGTAGTGTCACTCACTGCGAAAGGCTTCGGTGCCCAAGGAGGAAGAGTCTCGGCCTGTCGCGCCGAAGCGCCGGAGGCGCGAAGGAGGGTCGGCCCCGCCATTCCGTCTTGCCGATCATTGCTCGAACCCTCTGTGTTCCGGCGTGACCGCTAGTGCAAAGGAAAGTCGGTCCGGCCACTCATTAACTCCCCTATGGATGGGGTGTTTCGGCCTCGCCGTAGCGTCTATCCACGGGCGACCTGACGTGACTTTTGAAGAATTCTTCCGGACCGAGTTAGCTCGCGGCGAAGGGGTTCAGCACGTCCAAGCCGCAGTCCGCGAAATCGCGCACGTTGCGGGTCGCGACGGCGAAGCCGTGTGCGCGCGCGATCGAAGCGATTTGACCGTCCGCGATTCCCATGGCTCGTCCGATCTTTCGGCGGCGTCCCATCACCTCGGGATAAAGGCGGGCCGCCGAGAAATCGAACCCGAGGACGCGGTGGGCGAACCCGGCAGTCAAGAACCTCTCGAACCGATCCTCCAAAGCGCGTCGCCGTCGCCCCGCGGGAAGGACGCGCAAGCCGAAACCAATCTCCGCGACCGTCACCGTAGTCAGGTACAGCGTGGAGCTTTCTCGACGGTCGAGCCAATCGATGACAGAAGACTCGGGTGACGGCTTCATCGTCTCCGAGAGCACGTTCGTGTCGAGGACGATCACTCTCCGACGCTCAGCGGTTCGTGCGGGTCTCGTGGTGGAAGCTGTAAATCGACACCGTCCTTGCCAAACGTCTCGACGGCGAGCGTACCGAGCTTGCGCGGAGCCGAGACCGCGCGCTTGAGAATCTGCCGGACTTCTTCTTCCATCGAGATGCCGCGCCGGGCGGCCCGAGCTCGCAGGAGCTCGTAGACATCGTCGTCGATCTTCCTCACGCTGATGCTAGCCATAGACTATGCTAGCGCGTGCTAGCATGTGCCGCAAGGCTCGTCTCACTCGTCAGGAAGGACCTTGATGGCGACGTCCTGGTAGAACTCGGTGTCCCGCGCGGGGTAGGACCGCTCGGATGATCTCGTCCTGATTCCAGAGACGTCCGCGGTGATTGTAGGGGCAGGGGAGTGGGGCTTCAAGGATGGTGGGCGATTGTTCGCCTACCTGCGGTCGGCTCGGGTGATTGCATCGATTGCAGTTCGGCCGCGTTCCGCGGCCAAGCGCTCCGCTCGACTTCGCTCGCTGCGCAAGGCGGCGAAGGAGCCCGATGCGGACGATTGTCCGTGTTTTGCCCGAGATGTACTGCGAAGTAGTGCGACTCAGTGCGAAATGGAAACGTCGATCAAGCCTTTCCTTTCGCACTACGTCGCACTGAGTCGCAGTTGGTCGCACTCTTGGCCGGCCTGCCTGCCCCGCCAAAGTCGCGGGCTGAACACGACGACGAAGGCGGGCCTGCCCCGCCGTCTTGTACCGCCGTAGCCCGTAGGGCGTAGGAGGAAGCGCCGGAGGCGCGAAGGAGGGTCGGCCCCGCCATTCATAACGGTTTTCGCGCCCCGTAGTCCGTCGAAACCACTCGATTGTCCGATTTCTGTCCGAGTTTCTTGTTTTTTTTGGGCGGATGCTATCGGTACTCGTGCGGCGATTTCTTGGCACACGGCCCATGAGGCCGATGTCGAGTTGTAGGGCTACTGAGGTAGCGCCGTTTTCCAATCCATCACGACGTTGAGCTCAGGGGGCTCGGGCAGAGGAACGTTCACGAGAAAACGTTGACGGTCGGGTGCAACGTCGTAGTGAGAGGCACCCTGGAGATCGAAGAGAGGAAACGTCTCTCCAGGGTGGAACGTTTCCTCGGTGACGACGAACAAGCGACCGTCCGCGCCCACGTAGTAAAGCTCAGTTCCATCGGCGCTCCAGCGGGGCCGCACACCTCCGCCTCTCGAAACGGGCCAACGGCGGCTTGGATTGGGAAAGGCGGTGACGTAGATCTCTTCCTGACCAGTCTCGTTGGCACTGTACGCGATCCACTTGCCGTTCGGCGAGACGAGATTCAGCCATGTCGTGGCGGTGGCGTTTTCTACCAGGCGACGGTCTTCCGACTCTCCTTCGAGATGATGGACGAACAAACCACTGGCTTCGTACACGACCGTGGACTGGCTTCCACGACATCTCGAATGGAGCCACCGCCCAATGGTGTGAAGAGAAGTTCGGGTTCGGCTTGAGCAAAGGCTCTCATCCGATACAGTGCGTTTGAGCCAGTCCGTCGTGACATGAAGTACAGGTGGCTCCTGTCCTGACTCCACATGCCGTTGTAGTCTCCTGCTGGGGACGACGTCAGTCGAACTGGCACGTTCCCCAAAATGTCGAGAAGCCAGAGGTCTGCTCCATCGTCCAAACGCGAAAGCGCGACCGTTGACCCGTCCCGAGACCACAGAGGGCGCGTACCCCCGCCGTTCGAGATCGGCCACCGTCCATCTTCGACGCTCGGGAACGGGCGCACGTAGATCTCCTGTTGCCCGAGGCGTTCGACTGGTAGGCCAGCCACGCGGTGTTGTACGCGGTGCACTCTTCCGAGAACACCGCCTCGTTGCCGCGACGTCAGCGACCCGCGGTTGAATCAGGACTTCTCCTAGCCGTACTATCCATGGTGGGTTGCCATGCAAGAGTCTGATTTGATCGGCCGCACGATCTCCCACTATCAAATCCTGAGCGAGATCAGCCGGGGCGGAATGGGCATCGTCTACCGCGCACTCGACACCAAGCTGAACCGGCACGTCGCTTTCAAGGTGCTTCCGGCGGAGCTCGTGGGCGAGGGGGATCGCAAGGAGCGCTTCGTCCAGGAAGCGCAGGCCGCGGCGGCGCTCCACCACGCGAACATTGCCACCATCTTCGAGACCGATGAGAGCGACGGCGTCACTTTCATCACCATGGAGCTCATCGAGGGCTCGAAGTTGCGAGATCTTCTGCAATCGAATCCAGTGCCGCTTCCCCGAGCGCTCGATCTTTCGGCGGAGATCGCCGAAGGCCTCGCGCTTGCGCATGGCAAGGGCATCGTCCATCGCGACTTGAAGTCCGCGAACATCATGGTGACCGGGGACGGCCACGCAAAGATCATCGATTTCGGTCTCGCCAAACTCCTGCCGTTTGGAGACGGTGGAAGCGAGATGCCGACCGCGTTCGGACAGAAAACCGACCCCGGCGTGGTGATGGGAACGCTGTCCTACATGTCGCCGGAGCAGGCCCGCGGGCAGAGCGTCGATCATCGCAGCGATATTTTCAGCTTCGGCGTGGTGCTGTACGAGATGCTCTCCGGGGTGTCCCCTTTCGATAAGACGAGTGGCGCCGACACACTGAGCGCCATCTTGAACGAGCCGGCCCCGCCGCTTTCGATTCAGGGTCCCGCCCTATCGGCCGATGCCGCCTCCGATGTGCATAGAATTCTCGACAAGTGCCTGGCAAAGGATCCCGGCGAGAGATACCAATCCACCCAGGATCTCCTCGTCGATCTGCGAGCGGCGAAAAGACGACTCGAATCCGGCGCGCCTGCCTCCATGCCGCCGTCGGAACCGAGCGTCACGTTTCCTTCGACGTCGCCCGCGTATCGCAAGCCGTGGTGGCTCGCGGGTGCGGCCGTCACGACGGGACTCGTCATCGCCGGCTGGTGGATGACGCGGCCGAGTGACGATGTCGTCCCGGACACAGGGACTGCTACTGTCGCGACCGGAACCGAGCCGTCGGTGGCGGTCCTCTACTTCGAGAACGCCTCCGGGGACGCATCGCTCGACTGGCTCCGCACCGGCCTCACCGACATGCTGGTGACCGATCTGTCGCAGTCGCGGAACATCAAAGTGCTCAGCACCGAGAGGCTCTATCAGATCCTGGAGGAGCTGAACCGTACCGACGACCGGGTCGTCTCGCTCGACGTCGTCCAGGAAGTCGCGGCGCGCGCCGGCGTGGGCACCGTCATCCTCGGAAGCGTGATGAAGGCGGGCGAGAACATCCGCATCAACCTTAGGGTGCAGGAAGCCGCGAGCGGCGACATCCTGACGTCCGAGCGGGTCGAGGGTGTCGGCGAGTCCAGTATCTTCGACATGGTCGACGACCTCACCCGGCGTATCAAAGGGAACTTCGACGTCCCCGAGGCCGCGGACGCGAGCGACGGCCTCATCAAGGATGTCACGACGTCCTCGATCGAAGCCTACCGTTACTACGCGGAAGGTGCCCAGCTCCATATGGGCATGAACGAAGAGGCCGCGCTGCCGCTCCTCCAGAAAGCCGTCGAGGCCGATCCGAAGTTCGCGCTCGCGTTGACTCGGCTCGCCACCGTCCACGGCAATCTCGGACACCGTGCAGAGTCGCTCGAGTTCGCCCGGCTAGCCTTCGATAACTCGGAGCGACTCCCGGATCGGGAGCGTTACTACGTTCAAGGGATGCATTACTGGCGCAGTCTCGATACCTGGCACCTGGCGCAAGGTGCGTTCGAGAAGATGGTCGAGGTCAACCCGGAGGCAGCCGCGCGGCACAATCTCGCGATGCTCCTGCTGGGAGGAGGCGAGACGGATCGGGCCATCGAGCACTTCGAAGAGCTGCGGCGGCGGGAGAGCAGCTTTCCCCCGTCCTACCAACAACTCGCGGACGCCTACGGCGAGCGCGGCGAGATCGCCATGGGCGAAGCGGTGGTGAAGGATTTCGTCGAGAAGCATCCGGACAGCGTTGCGGGCCAGATCAACCTGGGGGATTATCTCGCTCAAATCGGTCGCTTGGACGACGCCCTTTCGGCCTACGACAATGCCGAAGCGCTCCGGCCCGGTGCTTATCGCGTCCGCACGGGTCGTTTCCGGGTGCGTCTGCTCCGTGAGCAGTGGGATGATGCCGAGGCGGCGGCGGACGAGTTCGTGGCGTCCCGAGACCCCGCGCGCCAGTCTGAGGCGCTCCGCGGAAAAGCGGAGATCATGCTGTATCGAGGCCGCTCACGCGAAAGCCTGGAGCTTCTCGAGTCTGCGATTGTCGTTGACCCCAACCGCTCGCAGACGCACTCCCAAAAGGCGGAAGTCCATCTCTCCCTCGGTGAGCTCGACGCGGTTCGCGACGCCTATGAGCGAAGACGCACCGACGGCTCCGCCTTCGGGGAGTTCGGCGCGAACGAATTGGAGGCGCTGACGCAGGCGAGGCGGGGTGCGCGCATCCAAGCGGAAGAGACGCTCGACGCGAACCGCGTTTTGATGGCGTCCTGGAGCCTCGACTCGCCATCGTTTACCAGGCGTCAGCAATACATCGAGGGACGGGTCGCGCTCGATCTCGGAGATCCGGAGCTGGCGGTCGAGAAGTTGGGCCAGGCGGCCTCGACCCTTCCCGTACGCGGTTTCCGCTCTTTTCGGCGCCACGTCCCGATATGGTTTGGTCTCGGCGGGGCGCATCTCGCGCTCGGGGAACACGAGGAAGCCCGAGCTTGGTTCCAGCGTATCGTCGACAGCACGACCGAGCGTGTGCCGTATCCGGTCGAGTACGTCCGGAGCTTCTACTTTCTCGGCCAGATTCACGAGGCGCTCGTCGACGCGGAGCAGGCTCGCGCCAACTACCAGCGGTTCGTGGATCACTGGGGCGACGGCGACATGGACCGCGATCGCGTCGAGGAAGCCCGCACCAAACTCTGAGATCCGCCTACTATTTCTTCTCATCCGGCCGTTTGTCGCACCGGACCTCTTGCCCTTGGCTTGCTCCGGGCTCATGTATGCGGCGGTCCCGAGGACGACTCCGACCTGCGTTCCTTGTCGGGTGAGCGTTGGCGACTAACGAAAGCTCCGTGTCTGCTGTCGTCGCTGCGTCGCCTTCGAGCGCTTTCGCGAGTCCGTAGTCGAGCACTTTGACGGTGCCGTCGTCTTTCAGCTTGATGTTCGCGGGCTTGAGGTCACGATGGATGACCCCGGCCTCGTGACCCGCTTCAAGCGCCTCCGCGATCTGCTTCGCGATGGCGATGGATTCCTCAACCGGGGTCGGACCTTCCTGAATCCTTTCCGCGAGCGTCGGTCCCTCGACGAGTTCGAGCACGAGCGCCTTCACGCCGTCGGAGTCTTCGAACCCGTGGATGCTCGCGATGTTCGGATGGTTGAGCTGCGAAATGGCTTTTGCTTCTCGCTGAAATCGGGCTTTTCGCTCGGGGTGTTGGGCAAGGTGACCTGGAAGGACCTTGATGGCGACCGTTCTCTCGAGGCGTGTGTCCTTGGCCTCGTAGACCTCTCCCATACCTCCAGCACCTATTTGGGCCACGATCTCGTAAGGGCCGAGTGCGTCCTGCTTCCAGAGGCGTGCGCGCTGATTGTAGGGGCAGGGGAGAGGGCCTTCAAGGAACGCGCCGACCGATTGTCCGTGTTTTGTCCGAGATGTACTGCGAAGTAGTGCGACTCAGTGCGAACTAGAAACGTCGATCAAGGCTTTCTTTTCGCACTACGTCGCACTGAGTCGCAGTTGGTCGCACTCTTCTCCAGTCTGCCTGCCCCGCCAAAGTCGCGGGCTGAACACGACGACGAAGGCGGGTCTGCCCCGCCGTCTTGTCCCGCCGTAGCCCGTAGGGCGCAGGAGGCGCGAAGGAGGGTCACGCCGGAGGTCGCGCCACCTTCGCCAAGGCTTCGGTGCCCAAGGAGGAAGAGTCTCGTCGGCCCCGTCATTCAAAAGTTGCAGCGCGTCAGGACCTACTCTAGAAACGCGACCGCACCAGTACTGACGTCGTACATAGCGCCCACTATTCGAATCTCGCCAGCATCTTCGAGCCCTTTCAACACTGGACTCGTCTCCCGAATGCGGTTTATCGACGACCGGACATTCTCCAGTGCCACCGCGTCGACAAACGTCTGGTCCGTGGAGCTCCTCTCATCGCCCGACGCGTCCTCAACCGCCGCGACGGCCAGTTCGATCTTCGCGAGTAGCCCGGTCAAGTTTCCGAGCTCCACTCTGTCGATGGCGCCCTTTACGGCACCGCAGCTCGTATGGCCCAAGACCAGGATGACTTTGGCTCCGGCGACGTGACACGAGTACTCCATGCTCCCAAGAACATCTTCGTTGACGACGTTGCCGGCCACCCGGGCGTTGAAGATATCGCCGATTCCGGCGTCGAATAGGATCTCGGCCGGTGCCCGCGAGTCGATGCAGCTCAGCACGATGGCGGCCGGGTGCTGACCCGCGGAGGTTTGTTGCTGTTCGTAGATGAAATCACGATCGTGCCATTCGTCGTTCAGGAACCGTTGGTTGCCCAACTTGAACAGCTCCACGATCTCGTCGGGAGTCAATTCATCCTGAGCCTCCGCCGTCATGACGAGATCTTCCGAGCCGAGCCGTCCTTTTTCGTCGGTGGGAGGTGCGTTACAGGTGCAGAGAATTGACGCGGCGATGGATACGAGTACAAGCGTACGTATCATTGCAAGCTCCCGGGTCGTCGAAACGAAGGATCGCGGTACCTGATCTTCCCGTCCATCATGGCGAGCAGCACCTTGGTGTCGTTGAGCTCGTCCGGCGGCATTTCGAATAGGTTCTTATCCAGGACAATCAAAACCGCCAGCTTGCCTACTTCTAGCGAGCCTGTCTTGTTCTCTAGGTGCATCTGGTACGCACCGTTGTGGTGTAGGCGCGCAGTGATCGAAACGATCACGAGGGCCGCGAGTAGTCCCTGATTGGTTTTCAACTTGGGCTCTCCAGACTTTCGAAACGTCACCAGGTGAGGGTACAGAGCCAGTACACGCGATGCTGGCCAGGCTCCCCACACTAGATTTAGCAGAGCGACGACGGGGATTCAACTGCTCCGAGGGGTTTCATCTTGCTAGGGGCGGCTGTGCGGTAATTGTGCGGTGAAGCTGTCCTAATAGGTACCAAAGGAGCTTAAACCCGAGAGCTAACTGCTTGATTTCTTAGGCTCCGTCTTCCTCCCTTTGTACTGCTGGGACGCTTTCCCCGGCCTGCCTGCCCCGCCGTAGCGCCGGAGGCGCGAAGGAGGGTCACGCCGGAGGTCGCGCCACCTTCGCCCTTCGGGCTTCGGCGCCCAAGGAGGGTGAGTCTCGGCCTGCCGCGCCGAAGCTCGAAGAGCGAAGGCGGGTCGGCCCCGCCAGCGCGTTATCTCCTTTTCGCGCTCTCGTACTGAGTTCCGAGTGTGATCCGAGTTGTTCGTCTCCCTCCGGTCGGGCTCACGCCTGATACCTTTGTTGCAGTTCGGTCACTGCGTGGCCTAGCGCTCCGCTCGGCTTTGCTCGCTGCGCAAGGCGACGAAGGAGCCCGAATGCGGGCGGGTCGAGTCTCGCCTGCCGACCGTAGCTCGCAGAGCGGAGGTGGGTCGGCACCGCCATTGCTGTCCAGAGATACCGTCGCCTTCGTGGTGGCTCGTCAACGCGACCGCGAGTTGACGACGAGTGGTTTCAGGCGATCTTGCGGTTTAGCCAGTTGATGATGACTCGATTCACCTCTTCAGGCTTTTCCTGCTGGGTCCAGTGACCGCTGTCCATGACGGTGTATTTTTCCAGATCGGTAATGAAGTCTTCCATGCCATCGGCTGTATGCGGCGGCAGGATCACGTCGTTCTCTGCACCGACGTAGAGACAAGGCACTTCGATGCGAGATGCTGCATTCTCCATGACGGGTCCAATGCGGGGGATGGCGCGATACCAGTTCAGCCCGCCCGTGAAGCCCGTCGCCTCGAAGGTTTCGACAAAGTATTGGATCACCTCTTCGGGTAAAAACGGATTGCCAGGAGGATCGTCGCGCTCCAGTATTGCCAGCAAATTCATCTGCCGCTCGTCAGAACCGTCCGGCATCTGGGCGAACGCCTCGGCATCCCAAATCCCCCCGCGACTGACAAGGAAATCGAACGTCTTCCTTACATCGGCCTCGAGCACGGGTTCCGCACGTCCCGGGACCCTGAATGCGTTGCTGTAGTAGTTCGGGGTGCGCGCAATGCCATTGGAACCCGGCAGTCCGTCAGGTAGTTGTGCAGATGTGTTTAACCCGATGATACCCAGACACCGATCCGGATGAAGCCGCCCCATCGCCCACACCACGACCCCGCCGAAGTCATGACCACAGAAGACGGCCTTGTCAATGCCTTTCGCATCCATCAGTCCGACCAGATCGCGGCAAAGAAAACCCATGTCGTACTGCATCGGGTCTTCGGGACCCCCGGTCAGGCCGTAGCCCCTCTGATCGGGCGCAATGGCATGAAAGCCAGCCTCCGCGACCGCGGGAAGTTGATGGCGCCAGCTGAAGGCTAGCTCTGGAAAGCCATGACAGAAGATCACGGAAAGCCCTTCTCCTCGCTCATAGACAGCCATGGAAAGACCGTTGGTTTCTACGAAGGTTGGTGCGGGCATCATCGGGGCCGGTCGCACCCCGGACGATTGCGCGAGCGAATACCTACGAGGATACAGAGAGCTTCCAAGCGTCGTTAGCGCGGTAGTTTTGAGGAAACGGCGACGATCGATTGGCATCATTCTCCCTTTTGGTTTCTCGCTCTCGCTCCAGGCGCCGGTAACGACATCGTCTTTCAATTCGGCACGAGCCGCTGGAGCTCCTGGAAGAAATTCTGAACGAGGACGAAGGATGTTTCGGGAGCATTCCCATCGTAGCGCCGAGCCATCAAGAATCGCTCGTCGTCCGGCGCGACATCATAGAAGTCCGTATTCCCCAGGCCGGTATCGATGAAAAGCGTGCCTTCCGGGGACTCGAACAACGTCGTCACTCGTCCCCGCTGGAACGTCGTGGACGCTGTCGTAAACTCGGCAACCTCGAGCTCATGGGACTCCGGGTTCGCGAAGAACAGCTCTCGGCCGTTGTGCGCCCACACGGGTTGGATGCCTCCGCTGGTCGAGATCTGCCACTTCCCAGCGTCCACATCAGGGAACGGTCGCACGAAGATCTCGGGGCGACCGGTCTCGTTCGAGCTGTATGCCAGCCATCGCCCATCCCGCGAGATCGCCGGCCCCTGCTCCACGTGTTCCTCCGTCGCGATGAGCGGGATCGCCGCCGCCTCCACTGCGGGCCGAATCGCCAAAATGTCTCTGGAAACCTCCTCGTGAAAGAATGACGCTCGCCGAAGGACCAGCCATTCACCGTCGGGACTCCACACACCCTTCGCCGCATCGAACTCGTCGAACAGAAGCTCGGGCTCGCCGGTACCGTCCACCCGCGTCGACCATATGGAACCGCCGCCGAACGAGCCGTTTCGATACGTTACCCGCTCACCGTCGGGTGACCATTGCGGCCAAATGTTGGCGCTTTCGCTGAACGTCAAGCGCGAAACGGGGCCGTCGGGCAATGCCTTGATCCAGATATCTGCGTTTGCGTTTCCGCCGACGAGTCGTCCGAACGCGATTCGACTGCCATCCGGTGACAGCCGCCAACCTTCACTCGCCTGTTGTTCGGCGAGAACGAAACTCTCCCCGGCATCGACTGGCGTCGCCTCACCGGATCGTGTGACCCATACGAATTCGGAAGAAGGAAACCCGCCCTTTCCTGACATGTACAAGAGCGTGCCTTCCCGGGACAGGGAGTAGACGACGTTGCCCGTGTCATCACTGGGGGCGAGGCCTTCCATAATGGGTACGGCGGCTCGTTCGAGAGCTGCACGCTTCATATCGAAAGGGGCTGCCATGAGGGTGCCGGCGGACGTGCCAAAGAGCAGATGGCCCGACGTCGTGTATTGTGGGTTGTTTCCAAGAGTGAGTCGCTTTCGCTCGCGGGTTTCGAGGTCCATGGACCAGATCTCGGCGTCGCTTCCGTCCATCAAACGCAACACTTCGAACAGCAATGCCTTGCCGTCCGGTAGAGGCTCGGCGAAGGAGTGGAACGTTTCGCCGTCCAGCAAATCGGTGACGATCTCCACCTCACCTCCCGCGGCCGGCACCCGGCTAATGCCGCGGTGATCTATCGTCGTGAAATAGATCCAGTCGTTCTGTGACCATGCCGCGTTTAACACCGAGTTTGAATCCACGACCGTCCGGCTCACGCCGTTCGCCAACGGCGCCACGCGCAGCGGTCCAACGGTCCCAATCACGAACGCCACCTCTAGCCCGTTTGGAGAGACGGCGACGTTCCCGCCGGAAAACGTTCGTGCTCCTTCCGTGCCGGGGATCGGCCTCGCGTCTAGCTCACCCCAGTTCCTGATCCATAGCTGACTACCACGGGCGGACTCGCCCGGTCCGACATAGACCACGGCGGACCCATCGCCCGTCATATCCAGTGGACCGATTGGGGCTTGACCCGGACGAAACGGGGACTCGAAGCGGGTTACCGGGCGCGACGGCTCGGGGCGGAGAAACGCCCATCCCGCGAGCCCGGCGGCGAGGAGAAAAAGCGTTGCGAAGGCTCCGGTGAATCGTTTCCACGCGCCTGGATCGTGAGCCGTTCCATCGGACGCGCTCGCCGTCGTCTCGAACGCTCCCTCGAGTGCTAATCGCACATCACCGATGTCTCTGATTCGTTGTCTCGGGTCCTTCGCGAGGCAGCGTTCTACGTACGTCTTGAGACTCGGCGACAGAGCGGATGGCAAAGCCTCCCAATCGGGCTCGCTCTCGACGACGCGTGCAAGCGTCTGGGTGATGTCTTCCCCGAGAAACGGGACGCGTCCGGTGAGCATCTCGTATATCACGACCCCAAACGACCAAATGTCCGCACGCCGATCGACCGGCTTGCCGCGAGCCTGTTCGGGCGACATGTAGGCGGCCGTCCCCATGATCATGCCCGCCTGCGTCGCATGGGCGGCGAGGGTTGGCGAATTTGATAGATCGTCCCCAGTTGAGCCCGCTGAGCCCGCTGAGAACCGCGATCTTGCCGTCTCAGGGCCGAGCGCCTTCGCAAGCCCATAGTCCAGTACCTTTACGGTGTCGTCTTCCTTGATCTTCACGTTCGCGGGCTTCAGGTCGCGATGGATGACGCCTGACTCGTGGCCCGCTTCGAGGGCTTCGGCGATCTGCTTCGCGAAGGCGATGGCTTCATCGATGGGGATCGGACCTTCTTGAATCCGCTCCGCGAGCGTCGGACCTTCGACGAGTTCCAGAACGAGAGCGTTTGACTCGAACCCGTAAATGCTCGCGATGTTCGGATGGTTCAAAGATGCGAGGAGCTTGGCTTCCCGCTCGAACCGCGCCACGCGCTCTTCATCCGCGGCGAGCTCGTCGGGAAGGACCTTGATCGCGACATCCCGTTCGAGCTTCGTGTCGCGGGCGCGGTAGACCTCGCCCATCCCTCCTTTGCCGATGGGCTCGACGATCTCGTAAGGGCCGAGTTTACTGCCAGCTTCCAGAGGCATCCGCGCTGATTGTAGGGGCAGGGGACCGCGCCTTCAAGAAAGGCGGTGACGATGGTCCTTGTTTTGTCCGAGATGTACTGCGAAGTAGTGCGACTCAGTGCGAAATAGAAACGTCGATCAGGTCTTTCTTTTCGCACCACGTCGCACTGAGTCGCAGTCGGTCGCACTCTTGTCCGGCCTGCCTGCCCCGCCGTCTTGTCCCGCCGTAGCCCGTAGGGCGTAGGAGGAAGCGCCGAAGGTGCGAAGGAGGGTCACGCCGGAGGTGGTGCCACCTTCGCCAAGGCTTCGGCGCCCAAGGAGGGGGAGTCTCGGCCTGCCGCGCCGAAGCTCGAAGAGCGAAGGCGGGTCGGCCCCGCCACTCATAAGGGTTTTCGCAACCCGTTGTCCTTCGAGACCGTTCAATTGTCCGATTCCCGTCCGAGTTTCGTTTTCTTGGTCGGACGCCATCGGGGACTTTTCGCCCGCACACTGGCGAGGACGGTGTCCTCGGATTGCGCCCGCGAAGTGAAGGCTGCGCTCTTCTACGAAGGTGCAGTCAGTCTTCCGTTGGAACGAGCCGCTTCAGTTCCTCGAACCAGTTCTGCACGAGGATGAACTCCGTCGAGGGAGCGCTCCCGCTTTCCTTGATCATCAGAAAGCGCTCGCCATCGGGAGAGATGTCGTAGGTGCGTCCGATTGAAGCGCCAGTCCCGGCAAGGTAGCCCCTGAAGAGCTCCTCGGCGTTACCGGGAGCGAAGCTAGGCTCGGTCTGGACAGGGATGGCCATCAGTCTTGCGCCGGGAGCCAGATAGAACAGCTCGCGTCCGTCCGGTGACCACAGAGGGCGTGTACCACCGCCGCTCGAGATCGGCCACCGTCCGTCTTCGACGTTCGGGAACGGGCGCACGTAGATCTCGTACTGGCCCGAGGCGTTCGACTGGTAGGCCAGCCACCGGCCATCGGGAGAGAGTTCAGCGTTCGCTTCGTTGAACTCGGTCGCCAGTAGCGGCTCCGGCGAGCCCTCGAGGGAAAGCACTCCGAGGTTGCGGCGGTCCGCGTCTATTTCGAGAAACACCAGCTGGCTTCCGTCCGGTGTGAAGGCGAATGGAATTTGCGCGTTCTCGCTTTCGGTCAGGCGCTCGACCGCACCAGTGCCGTCTGCCGCCTTCCAGTACACGTTGAATATCCCGTCACGGTCAGAGCCGAACGCCACCTGCCGCCCATCCGGCGTCCAAGCTGGGTAGAAGTCCGTGCCGGGAGAGAACGTGAGCCGGGCCAGTGTTTCGCGGGCAAAGTCCCAGATCCAGATGTCGTCCTCCTGGTCGCGCATATCAACGGCGAGACGGTCCCCGTCGGGAGACATACGTGGATAGGTATACTCACGCGGCTCGGCTGCCAGCGCCGTTTCTCCGCCGTCCCGGTCCACCCAGACGAGGGTGCTGCGGGCCGCTAGACCGCTGCCGGTCACATAGATCAAGGCACCGGTATCCGAAACGCTGAAGTGCGCGGCACCCGTCGTCACACCAGCGGTCGCGATGTTCTCGGCCATGGGTTTGGGACCGCCAGTCACCTCGAGCTTGTCCACATCAAACGGAACCGCCAATAGGGTTCCATCCAAGACGTAGACGAGATGCCCAGTGGGCACGTAGCGAGCGTCGGAACCTCCCTCGATTAGAACTTTTCTCTCTCCCGTCTCGAGAGAGTGCGCCACGATCTGCCCGTCGTTCCAGTTCCCACGGCCAAGAGTAAAGAGCACGGCTCTTTCGCCTGGCAAGACCTGCGGGCCATGGCCAATTTGTCCTGTCGCCTCCAGTGGGATGAGGACCTCGGGCGCGCCTCCATCAGCGGACACCTGCATGATGCCAACGCCACGTTGCCCGAAAACGATGGTGTCATCGGCTCCCCACCGAGCGCCGAACGGAATCCGAGCCGCACAGAGATTCACGGCTGCGCCACCACTGACGGCGACCTTCTTGAGTTGGTTACCCGCCCAGAACCCTACCCACTCACCGCCGGGAGAGAAGAAAGGACTTTGAGCACCCTCCGTGCCCCGGACAGGAGTCGCCACCGTTTGGTCCATGGCGCGGAGGTAGAGCTGATCGTTCGCAATATAAACGAAGTGGGCACCGTCCGAAGAGATAGCCACGACGTGACGACCATTAAATGTCAGGGAATCGCCCGGCGGTAACGGAAGCGAAAATCGTGCGACCGGTCGTGGCGGTGGCTCGCGATACATTACGCTCCAAACCGCCACGCTGGCGATGACGCTGAACAGCAATGCACCAGCGACCGCCATGCCGAGCGAGGGACGCCAGCCAACCGGCTGGAAGACAGCGCGTGACGGTGTCGCGGTGGTCTCGAACGCTCCTTCCATCGCCAAACGCACGACGCCGATGTCCGGCAACCGCCGTTTCGGATCTTTTTCCAAGCAGCGAGTGAGAAACATGCGAAGTGTCGGATCGAGATCTGCCGGTAACGCATCCCAGTCCGGCTCCTTCGTCAACACGTACGCGAGTGTGTCCGATACGTCCTCGCCCGCGAACGCACGTTTGCCCGTGAGCATCTCGTACAGCACGACACCGAATGCCCAAACATCCGCCCTCCTATCGACCCGTTTGCCCTTTGCTTGCTCCGGGCTCATGTAGGCCGCGGTGCCGAGAATCACCCCGACTTGCGTTCCCTGTCGGGTTAGCGTGGGCGACTGCGATAGCTCGGCGTCACCACTATCCGGATATTCGCCTTCGAGCGCTTTCGCGAGCCCGTAGTCCAGCACCTTCACGGTGCCGTCTTCTTTAACCTTTACGTTCGCGGGCTTCAGGTCGCGATGGATCACGCCAGCCTCGTGCCCTGCTTCAAGCGCCTCCGCGATCTGTTTGGCGATGGCGATGGACTCCTCGACTGGGATCGGCCCTTGTTGAATGCGCTCGGCAAGCGTTGGACCGTTGACGAGTTCGAGCACGAGCGCCTTCACGCCATCGGCGTCCTCGAACCCGTGAATGCTCGCGATGTTCGGATGATTCAGCGACGCGAGGAGCTTTGCTTCACGCTCGAACCGAGCCAGACGTTCGTCGTCTTCGGCAAACTCTTCGGGGAGAACTTTGATGGCGACGTCGCGGTCCAGCTTGGTGTCGCGGGCGCGATAGACCTCGCCCATTCCGCCCTTGCCGATGGGTTCGACGATCTCGTAGTGGGCGAGCTTCTGTCCTGCTTCCAAAGACATCCGCGGTGATTGTAGGGGCGGGGGAGGGTGCCTTCAAGCAAGGCGATGTCGATTGTCCTTGTTTTGTCCGAGATGCAGTGCGAAGTAGTTTCACTCACTGCGAAATGGAAACGTCGATCAAGGTTTTCTTTTCGCACTACGTCGCACTGAGTCGCAGTTGGTCGCACTCTTGTCCGGCCTGCCTGCCCCGCCAAAGTCGCGGGCTGAACACGACGACGAAGGCGGGCCTGCCCCGCCGTCCTGTCCGGCCGTAGCCCGTAGGGCGTAGGAGGAAGCGCCGAAGGTGCGAAGGAGGGTCACGCCGGAGGTCGCGCCACCTTCGCCCTTCGGCGCCCAAGGAGGGTGAGTCTCGGCCTGCCGCGCCGAAGCGCCGGAGGCGCGAAGGAGGGTCGGCCCCGCCATTCATAAGGGTTTTCGCAACCTGCAGGGCGTTGCGGCCGTCCGATTGTCCGATTTCTGTCCGGGTTTCTGAGTTCTTTGGGTTGTTGGCCACAAGCTCGTGAGGCCGATGGTCCCGGAGTTGTCCGTGAAATGAAGGCTGCGTCCCTTTCACGAAGGGGCGGTCAGTTGTTCGTGGGAACGAGCCGCTTCAACTCCTCGAACCAGTTCAGTACGACGACGAACTCCTCCGTCGAGGAAGTCTCGTCGCTTTCCTTGATCATCAGAAAGCGCTCGCCATCGGGAGAGATGTCGTAGGTGCGTCCGACTGCGTTACCAGCCCCGACAAAGTACCCCCCGAAGACTTCCTCGGCGTTACCGGGAGCGAAGCCAGGATCGGTCTGGACAGGGACGGCCATCAGTCTTGCGCCGGGGGCCAGATAGAACAACTCGCGCTTGTCCCGCGACCACAGAGGGCGCGTACCACCGCCGTCCGAGATCGGCCACCGTCCATCTTCGACGTTCGGGAACGGGCGCACGTAGATCTCCTGTTGGCCCGAGGCGTTCGACTCGTAGGCCAGCCACCGGCCATCGGGAGAGAGTTCGGCGTTATATTCGTTGAACTCGGTCGCCAGAAGGGGCTCCGAAGAGTCCTCGAGGGAAAGCACTCCGAGGTTGAAGCCTTGCTCGCCTGTTTCTCGAAACACCAGCTGGCTCCCGTCCGGTGTGAAGGCGTATGGAAATTGCGCGTTCTCGCTTTCGGTCAGTCGCTCGACCGTACCGGTGCCATCCGCCGCTTTCCAGTAAAGGTCAAAGTTTTCGTCACGGTCAGAGCTGAACGCTACCTGCGTCCCATCCGGCGTCCAAACTGGGTACAAGTCCACGCCGGGAGCGAAGGTGAGCCGGGTCAGTGTCTCGCGGGCGAAGTCCCAGAGCCAGATGTCGTTCTCCTGGCCGCGCACATCGAGCGCGAGACGGCCCCCATCGGGAGAGATGCGTGGATACGTATAGGCACGCGGCTCAGCTGCCAGCGCCTCTTCTCCTCCGTCCCGATCCACCCAGACGAGCGTACGTTCCGCTAGACCGCTGCTGCCGCCGGTCACATAGACCAACGCACCGGTGTCCGAAACGCTGAAGTGCGCGGCACCCGTTCTCGAATCAGAGGTCATGATGCCCTCGGCCATGGGTATGGCACCGCCCGTCACCTCGAGCTTGTCCACATCAAACGGCACGGCCAAAAGCGTACTATCCAAGACGTAGACGAGGTGCCCAGTGGGTACGTAGCGGGCATCTGTGCCGCCTTCGATCAGAACCTTTCGCTCGTCGGTCTCGAGAGAATGCACAACAATCTGGGCGTCGTCCCAGTTGCTGCCGTCCCCAAGGGTAAAGAGCACGGTTGCTTCGCTTGGCAAAACCTGCGGGCCATGGCCGACTTCTCCTGTCCCCGTAAGCGGGATGAGGGCCTCGGGCGTGCCTCCATCAGCGGACACCTGCATGATGCCAACGCCACGTTGCCCGAAAACGATGGTGTCATCGGCTCCCCACCGAGCGCCCCACGGATTCTGAGCCGCACAGAGAGTCACGGCTGCGCCACCACGGACTGCAACCTTCTTGAGTTGGCCATCTGCCCAGAATCCTACCCACTCACCGCCTGGAGAGAAGAAGGGACTGCGAGCACCCTCCGTGCCCCGGACGGGAGTCGCGTCCATTTGGTCCATGGCCCGGAGGTAGAGCTGTTGGTTGGCGCTGTACACGAGGCGGGTGCCGTCCGGGGAGAGAGCCACGACATGACGATCCCTACCTGTCACGGAAACGTCGAGGGGCAACGGAAGCGAAAACCGTGCGACCGGTCGTGGCGGTGGCTCGCGATACAGTACGCTCCAAACCGCAACGCCCGTGATGACGCTGAGCAGCAATGCCGCAGCGGCTGCCATACCTATCGAAGCACCCCAGCCAACCGGCTGGGAGACAGCGCCTTGCGGTGTAATGGTGGTCTCGAACGCCCCGTCCATCGCCAAACGCACGACGCCGATGTCCGGCAACCGCCGTTTCGGATCTTTTTCCAAGCAGCGGGTGAGAAACATGCGAAGTGTCGGATCGAGATCTGCCGGTAACGCATCCCAGTCCGGCTCCTTCGTCAACACATACGCGAGTGTGTCCGATACGTCCTTGCCCGCGAACGCACGTTTGCCCGTGAGCATCTCGTACAGCACGACACCGAATGCCCAAACATCCGCCCTCCTATCCACCCGCTTACCCTTCGCTTGCTCCGGGCTCATGTAGGCGGCGGTGCCAAGGATGACGCCTACCTGCGTTCCCTGCCGCGTGAGCGTCGGCGACTGCGATAGCTCTGAATCGCCGCTAGTCGGAGCATCACCTTCGAGTGCTTTGGCGAGCCCGTAGTCGAGCACCTTGACGGTGCCGTCTTCACGGGTCTTGATGTTCGCAGGCTTCAGGTCCCTGTGGATGACTCCAGCCTCGTGACCCGCTTCGAGTGCTTCGGCGATCTGCTTCGCGATGGCGATGGTTTCTTCGACGGGTATGGGGCCTTGCTGAATCCGTTCCGCGAGCGTCGGCCCTTCGACGAGTTCGAGAACGAGAGCGTTTGACTCGAAGCCGTAGATGCTCGCGATGTTCGGATGGTTCAGCGACGCGAGGAGCTTTGCTTCACGCTCGAAGCGGGCCAGGCGTTCGTCGTCGTTCGCGAACTCCTCAGGAAGAACCTTAATCGCCACGTCGCGGTCGAGCTTGGTATCACGAGCGCGATAAACCTCGCCCATCCCGCCCTTGCCGATGGGCTCGACGATCTCGTAAGGGCCGAGCTTCCGTCCTGGTTCCAGAGCCATCCGCCGTGATTGTAGGGGCAGGGGAGTGCGCCTTCAAGAAAGGCGCTGGCGGTTGTCCGTGTTTTGTCCGAGACCCACTGCGAAGTAGTGCGACTCAGTGCGAAAGAGCAACGTCGAGCAATGCCTTCTTTTCGCACTACGTCGCACTAAGTCGCATCTCTTCGCACTCTTGTCCGGCCTGCCTGCCCCGCCGTAGCCCGTAGGGCGTAGGACGAAGCGCGGGAGGCGCGAAGGAGGGCCTGTCACGCCATAGTCTTCATCCAAACGCACCGACGAAGGCGGGTCACGCCGGAGGTCGCGCCACCTTCGCCAAGGCTTCGGTGCCCAAGGAGAGCGAGTCTCGGCCTGCCGCGCCGAAGCTCGAAGAGCGAAGGCGGGTCGGCCCCGCCATTCACAAGGGTTTTCGCACCCCGTAGTCTGTCAACGTCCGACGATTGTCCGATTTCCGTCCGAGTTCGTGTGTGACTCATCCCGGCCGGTTGCGAAGACCGCTTTGGGCGATTTCGATCCGTCTCGTGCTAGGCGAGCTGGAGCCGTCTCCCTTTGGGTTCAGGAATCGGGTCTCCAAACTCCTTGGCAGTGGTTAGCCAAAGCTCCATGGCGTCGCGCACGTTGGCAAGAGCGGCCTCCTGGTTGGCTCCGTGAGCCATACAGCCTGGGAGTTCCGGCACTTCCGCGATGAAGGCCTCGTCCGCGTTGCTCCAGAAAATGATGACCTCGTATTTATGCATCGTCCAATTCCCCAAGTTCGTACTTCAAGATCACTTGACGCACTTGTTTTACCTGATATGGCTTCGCCTTGCCGTCATCCTTCTGCAAGTTGAGCTTTTCGTCGACGCCATCCCGACGAAACATATGGTGACTTCCTCGAACACGCTCCTCGAACCCGAGGTGAAGCAGAAGACTTCGCAGATCGGCGAAAGATACGTTGGCGTCTGACCGCCCCTCTAGTATCCGTCGGATCAGCTTCGTCCACTTGCCCACACCTCCATTGTAGGTCCATCAACCCGAGATTCGTAGCGCTGGTGAGTGACACACCTCGCCCATCCCGCCCTTTCCGATGGGCTCGACGATCTCGTAAGGGCCGAGCGTCCGTCCTGCTTCCAGAGGCATGCGCGCTGATTGTAGGGGCAGGGGAGTGCGCCTTCAAGGACGCTGGCGATTGTCCGTGTTTTGTCCGAGACGTACTGCGAAGTAATGTCACTCACTGCGAAATGAATGAGTCGATCAAGGCTTTTCTTTTCGCACTGCGTTGCACTGAGTCGCAGTTGGTCGCACCATCGTCCGGCCTGTCACGCCGGAGGTCGCGCCACCTTCGCCAAGGCTTCGGTGCCCAAGGAGGAAGAGTCTCGGCCTGTCGCGCCGAAGCGCCGAAGGCGCGGAGGGTCGGCCCCGCCACTTCATAAGGGTCTGCGGCACTGGTAGTGCGATGGGACCGCCCGATTGTCCGAGTTCCGAGCTTTGCTTTCTTTCTCGCGATTCATCGGCGGGGTGTTGATTTCTCGGTCCTCTAACTCGTGAGGCCGGTGTTCTCGGAGTTCCGCCCGAAACGAAGGCTGCGCTCTTTCACGGGGCGGTCAGTGGTCCGTCGGGACGAGGCGCTTCAGCTCCTCATGCCAGTTGAGCACGACGTTGAACTGTGTTCGCGACTGCGGGTCTTCTTGTATCATCACGAACCGCTGGTCATCCGGCATGACATCGAAATTCGCGAGGGACCCAAAAGACGCAAAACGTCCCTCGAAGAGGAGTCGGGGAATACCCGCCTCGAGCTCTGGCTTCGCGGTAATGTCCACGGCCATCATTTTGTCTTCATTGCGATAGAAAAGCTCGCGCCCACTCCTGGCCCAAACAGGAGCATTGCCTCCTTCCGTTGAAATCGGGATCTTCCCGCCAGGGCCGGGGAACGGGCGCACGTAGACCTCGTCCCGCCCCGACTCGTTGGACACGTAAGCGACTGCCTGTCCGTCCGGCGAGAAGGTCATCCCGTGTTCGAGAAACGTTGTGACGAGGAACGGGCGTGGTTTCCCAGTTTCGACAGGTAGTACCCAAAGGTCTGCATTCGTGGCAGGGCGGTGTTCGTGAAAAGCCACGAACCGGCCGTCTGGCGATACCGCGTCGAGGAGCGGGTCGGGGTCGCCGCTCATGAACTGCCCGGAAGCACCGCTACCGTCTGCCGCTCTCCAGAGCATCGCGTGCTTCCCCGTGGAGGAGAAGGCAACGTGCTTGCCGTCCGGCATCCAACCCACGTAGGAGTTGGTCGCGTCAGTCGTCAGCCGGGTCGATGCGGCGCGGGCGATATCGTAAACCCAGACATCGCCGGCGATGCCGACGGCCAGACGCTCGCCATCCGGTGAGAGTCGGGGAAGCGCATAGTTGTTTGGAGGAGCTGGCATGGGCTCGACCGCGCCCTCTCGGTCCACGAACACCAGCACGGGCCCGCGTCCGATTCCACGAGGCAGGAAGACGAGTGACCCGTCGCGAGAAAGACTGAAGCTCGCGGCACCAGAGGTCCAGCCGCTGGTCGCCCGGCTGACGCCCTCGACGACCGGCACCGGGCTGCCTGTCACCTCGAGCCGAGACACGTCAAACGGTACAGCCATGAGTGTCTGTCCCACCGCGTAGACGAGATGCCCGGTATGCATGTAACGGGCATCGGCGCCCCCTTCGACCAAGACTCGCCTAATCTCGGTTTCCAGCGACTGCACCACGATTTTGGCTTGGTCCCAGTTACGACCTATGGCCACCGTGAAAAGCATTGCCTCACCGTCCGGCAGGATCTGAGGGAAGTAGCTCAACTCACCCTCGTCGGATTCCGCCGAGATCAAAAGCTCGGGAGTGCCGCCGTCGGCTGAAACACTGAAGATCCTTCCCGCACCGTCCTCAAAGACGATCGTGTCATTCGGACCCCAGCTCGCGCCGTGCAGCGACCCCGCGTCGCACAACGTCACCGGTGCCCCGCCGGTGACGGAAACCTTTCTGAGCTTGCCCTCGTTTACGAAACCCAACCAAAGCCCGTCGGGCGAAAAGAAAGGATCCCTGCTCCCGCTGAGTCCGGCCCCGCCTTCGGTCCCGCGGATGGGCGATGCTGTCATCTGGTCCATAGCACGCAGATAGATCTGTCCGTTCGCCGCATAGACAACGCTGGTGCCGTCCGGCGAAACGACCGGCCGACTCACCAACGTATCCTCCGACGGCAGCGTGATTCCAAAGCGCATGAGTCGCGGCGGCTGGGACGGTCTCATATTCCAAACGGCGAGACTGACAAGCACGCCGACGACGAGCGCTGTCGCGATCAGCAAAGCGACGGTTCGCCGCGAGCCGGTGGGCTTCGGCAAGCCGCTGCCGACCTCGTTCCGTTCGCTCACCGGCTCGGCCAGAACTCCTTGAATCTCGAGCCGGACATCGCTTATGTCGCGTTGGCGCTCGTTCCGATCTTTCTCGAGACACCGATGCAACAGCCTGCGTATCACCGGGTCCATGGTAGAGGGCAGCTGGCTCCACTCTGGCTCGGTCTTGAGTATCGTCGCGAGGATGTCGGAGACGGTGGCTCCTGCAAAGGCCTGGCGACCCGCCAGCATCTCGTAAAGCACCGAACCAAAAGAGAAGATGTCGCTTCGCTTGTCCAGCACTTGGCCCGTCGCTTGCTCCGGGCTCATGTAAGCGGCGGTTCCGAGGATCACGCCGACCTGCGTGCCTTGCCGGGTGAGCGTGGGGGACTGAGACAGCCCCGAGTCGCTACCGCTCGTCGCCTCGCCTTCGAGCGCCTTCGCGAGCCCGTAGTCGAGCACCCTCACCGTGCCGTCTTCTTTGAGCTTGATGTTCGCGGGCTTCAGGTCGCGGTGGATGATACGAGCGTCGTGCCCCGCTTCGAGGGCTTCGGCGATCTGTTTCGCGATGGCGAGGGCTTCATCGACAGGGATCGGACCTTGTTCGATCCTTTCCGCAAGCGTCGGGCCCTCAACAAATTCGAGAACGAGCGCGCCAGACTCGAAGCCGTAGATGCTCGCGATGTTGGGATGGTTCAGCGCCGCCAGGAGCTTTGCTTCCCGCTCGAAGCGCGCCAAGCTCTCCTCGTCGTTCGCGAACTCGTCTGGAAGGACTTTGATCGCAACGTCGCGGTCGAGCTTCGTGTCCCGAGCACGGTAGACCTCGCCCATCCCGCCTTTGCCGATGGGCTCGACGATCTCGTACGGGCCGAGCTTCCTTCCAGCTTCCAGAGACATCCGCGGTGATTGTAGGGGCAGGGGACAAGCCCTTCAAGGAACGCGCTGCCGATTGTCCGTGTTTTGTCCGAGACGCAGTGCGAAGTAGTGCGACTCAGTGCGAAATAGAAGCGTCGATCAAGGCTTCGGTCCCCAAGGAGGAAGAGTCTCGCCGTCGCGCGGAAATCCGTATTGTGTCCCCCGATTTCGACAGTGCCGAGCGCGCGATTCGTGAAGCGCCTGCTCCAGTGCGTCGAGAGCGATGTCCGCGCTCAGTGATGTCGTGGCTCGCCTGGCCAGCCCACGATCTGACCGGCGAACACGTCGATGACGAAGGCCACGTACACGAAGCCACGCCACGTCGCCACGTAGGTCAGGTCCAAGACCATCCGCACCGCGCGCTCCTTCACCTCGGCGGAATACCTGCTTCGTCTTGCGATGACTCCATCATCTCAAGAGTTGGAGTCTCCCGAAGACCCGGCGCGGTTCACCGTGGAAAAAAAGCAACGGCCACCGGAGGTCCGGCGGCCGGGCTCGCGCACGACGTGCTGGTGCGGAAACTACTTCTTGGTGCGGCGGATGTAGGTCACGTGCCCCACCCCCGTGATCTTTCCGTCCTCGTCCATCCGGATGTACTCGTTGTTGATCTTGTTGTTGTCCTCAGACAACGTGTTGATCACTACCTGACCTAGCTTTCCGTTCCGCTTGTTGTAGATACGGGTGCTCTTCTCGTTGATGACCTCGACGGCCGTCTCGGCGTTCTCCTGCCCGGTGACGGGACGGTACTTGCCGTCGAACATCGTCACATAGCTCCAGGTGGCTGAGGGATCCGTGGGGTTGCTTATGGTGATCTTCATGCCGCCGGTCTCGTAGGGCTCGTAGGTCATGACGTTGTTCGGGTTCTCCGAGTTGTCCCAGATCCCGAAACGCGTCTCACCCTGAGCCCAGCTGGAGCCGGCGGAGACGAGCATCGCCGCGACGGCCGCAATACAGATAGTTGAGATTCGCACACGCATTAGTCAGTACCCCTTGTCTTGAATTGGTTGGCGCCGAGCATACCGAAGCCGATGGCCCCCCGCAACGTGTGATACGAGGATCTCGAAAACCCTGCACATGTGGAGGCTCGTCGTAGTCGTCAATCCTGCCCCGTTCGCTCCCGGATAAGCTTGGCGGTCCACTTCGAATCGCACCCCACCAATAAAGCCGTGGCGTGAGGGAGGGCCTCCCAGCTCGGCTCATCCTGCAGCACCGACGCGAGCGTTTCCGAGACGTCCGCAACTCCGAAAGCGCGCTTTCCTGTCAGCATCTCGTACACGACGGCGCCGAACGCCCAGATGTCCGTGCGGTTGTCCACCTTCTTGCCCTTCGCCTGCGCCGGGCTCATGTAGGCGGCCGGTCCGAGAATGACTCCGATCTGCGTTCCATGCCGGGTGAGAGTTGGGGACTGCGACAGCTCCGAGTCGGCAGTCTGCGCGACTTCACCTTCGAGCGCTTTCGCAAGGCCGTAGTCGAGCACTTTGACGGTGCCGTCTTCTTTGAGCTTGATGTTCGCGGGCTCGAGGTCGCGGTGGATGACGCCCGCCTCGTGACCCGCTTCGAGCGCTTCCGCCTTCGGAAGAACTGGAATACCGATCTGACCGCGATGACGGATTCAAGCGGCCGCGTCCAGCGCGACCGCGGCCTCCGACGTTGCTGGTCTACAGGGCGTTCGAGTATTTTGACCTTACGGATATCCAATGGAATTCGCGAACTGCACGCTCTACTGGCCGACCGAGGTGATCCCCAGATGATTCGACGAGCATCGATCCGACTGCTCCTTCCTCTACTCACCCTCGCGCCGCTCCCCGCGCACGCCCAGGTCACCGCCGAACTCGATGCCATGTGGGCAGAGGTAGCCCGGTCCGTGGCCACCGGCGACCCCGAGCTCTACCTGTCGACCTACCACCCCGACGCGATCTTCGTCTCTGCCCGCCGGGGGGTTACACGGACGGTCGCCGAGGACGTCGAGGCGAACCGGGCGGCATGGGACGACACCCGTGATGGCCGGGCGCGCCGAAGCGTCGAGTTCCGCTTCACTGAACGGCTGAACAGCGAGACCTCAGCCCACGAGGTGGGGATCTTCCGGTATGCCTCCACCGAAGCAGACGGGTCCACACGCGTGGCTCTGATCCACTTCGAGGCAGCCCTGGTCAAGAAGGACGGGGTGTGGCTGCAACTCCTCGAACTGCAGACAGCGGACGCGACCGCGGCGGAGTGGGAGGCGATCAGGTAATCGCGACCGTTCGCTTGTCAGCGGACGGGCCCCGCAGCTGAGTTCCGAGTCTCCGGGAAGTGCTCCGGAGACTGGCGCGCTGGGAGCCAGCTAGGTGGGCTTCCGCGTGACCATCTCTACGGGTGCGACGGTACCGTCGAGCACAGGCCGATCAAGGTGTGCACCTTGTCCGGGGCATTGGGTCTCGCGAGATGGTTTAGCGACGCGAGGAGCTTGTCTTCCCGCTCGAATCGTGCCAGGCGCTCTTCGTCGTGCGCGAACTCCTCGGGGAGGACTTTGATAGCCACGTCCCGGTCGAGTTTGGTGTCGCGAGCACGGTAGACCTCGCCCTTTCCGCCCTTGCCGATGGGTTCGATGATCTCGTAGTGGGCGAGCTTCTGTCCTGCTTCCAGAGACATCCGAGCTGACTGTAGGGGCAGGAGCGGGCGCCTTCAAGAAACGCGCCGACCGATTGTCCGTGTTTTGTCCGAGACGTACTGCGAAGTAGTGCGACTCAGTGCGAAATAGAAACGTCGATCAAGTTTTTGGTTTCACACTACGTCGCACTAATCACCGGCCTGCCTGCCCCGCCACTCAGTCTTGTCCTCCCGACCTTACGTTCACAGGCTAATTTCGAGAGCAGAGATGAGGGCACCATCAAACGCGAGGCGTTTCGAGGAGCCCAACGCCCCGACGAAATCCGTCAAGCCGGATTTCGGAAGACTTACGAGCTCGTCACAATGGATGCTGCTGTCGTGCTTGAGCCCTTCTTCGATGCCGACGGGCACTTGCGTGGACAATCCGTGGCGCAGGGTGTAGATAGGGGCGCACACGACCGTCGAGAACTTCGAGTCGATCAGGATCTGACGGCTGACGACTACGAAAACTCGCGACTTCTTTGGGTCGCGAGATGACGGACGCCGTACGCGGTAGAGGTCGCCTCTTTTCAAAACTCGACCTGAAACGAAAGAACGTCTTCGGCCTCTTTGTTGAGCTCGTCTGCGTTTGCGTCGATGAGCTCGAGGTCGCGCAAGTCCCTTTCGCGACGAGCCCGATCGGTAAAACTTTGGCGTAGAAGCCTCTCGATCACCTGAGAGCGGCTCTCTTTCGTCTCTGCGACCGCATCCAGTTGCTCCAGAACATCTTCCGATAGTGTGATAGATGTCTTCACTTTCATACTACTATCATACCACCGTGAGCTAGCATGTCCGCGTTTTGTCCGAGACGTATTGCGAAGTAGTGCGACTCACTGCGAAATAGAAACGTCGGTCAAGGCTTTCTATTCGCTTCTCTTCGCACTGATTCGAGGGGACCAGCCCTTCAAGGAACGCGCCGACCAAATGTCCGCGTTCCGTCCGAGTCTTGACTCGTTGTGAGGCGAGTCGCTCGCGGCGATTTCTCGGCCCACAGACTTGTGACGACAATGTTCTGCGACTTCAGCGATCCTCCACGAGACCCGCCCGAGGCAGCAGCGATTGAACGTTGTGATACGGCCTTAGTTCAAAGTTGGGCGGATGCTTTCCGCTAGCGTCTATCTTTTTCTCGGCGGATGGGTTTCTATGTGGGACGATCTGAGCATGGCGAGTCTATGAGTTCCTCGGTAATCCCGCGCAGTCTTGCCGTCTTCCTCCTGCCGTCCGCTATCGGTGTTTTCCTATTCCTGACGCCACTCGAAGTTGACGGAAAGTCCACGATCGCGATTGGCGTTGTGATCGGATGGCTCCGGCAATTTCTAGGTACAAGTCTGTTGGGTATCTTGGTCGCGTTCTGCGTCTTGACCGCCGTTTTGAATATCATCTATACGTTCTGGCACTCGAGACCTTCGTTCTTTCCCTCGGGGCCGGTGTACGACCGAATATTCAAGGCGACGCCGGTTTGGTTTTGGCTGCGAATGTTTGGCGCTGCGTTCGCGGTCATGCATTTCTTCTCCATCGGGCCGGACTTCATCGTCTCAGCCGAAGTGACCGGGCTGGCTTACGAAGATATCGGCGCGGTCATGCTTCTAACGTTTACCGTCGCCTGCATCTTGCTGCCTCTTCTTACGGACTTCGGCTTTATGGAGTTCATCGGTACGATCATGCGTCCGATATTCAGCAAGCTCTTCGGGTTGCCGGGCCGCGCTGCTATTGACGGAATGGCGTCGATCGCTGCGGCGGCCGGGGTCGGGGTACTCATTACCCTGGATCAATACCGCAAGGGTTTCTACACGCTGAGAGAAGCGAGCGTCGTCGCAACAAACTTCTCTATATGTTCGATTCCATTCAGCGTTGTCGTCGCTGAAGTCGCAGGCGTCGAAGACTATTTCCCATGGTTTCTCACAGGACTGCTCGTCTGCTTCATCTGTGTGCTGATCATGCCAAGGATCCCGCCTTTGAGCCGCATCCCAGATAGTTATGCGCCGATAGGGAGACAGATACACGAAAACACTGAAGAGGGACAAGGGCTGTTTGTCAGCGCAATTCACTTCGCTACCGCACGAGCAGATAAACATGCCAGCGTGATCGGGTTTCTGCGTTCCGCGATAAGGATGACAGCCGAAGTATCGTTTGGTGTTGTTAGTGCGTCGTTGGCACTTGTCGTGTTTACGATGATGTTAATCGAGCATACGCCGGTCATTCATTGGGCGACCGCGCCTCTTGTTCCGATATTGGAGTTTCTTACGTTGCCCGATGCGAAGGCGGCTGCCCCTGGGCTAGTCGTCGGGTTCTTCGATCAGTTCCTCCCCTCAGTCATCGCGAGTGACATAGAGTCGCCTGTCACCAAGTTCGTCCTCGCGGGCCTTGCGCTGACGCAACTCATTTTCATGACTGAAATGGGAATCATCATTCTCAAATCAGAATTGCCGCTGGGCGTGTTGCGTTTGCTCTCAATTTTCGTGTTGCGAACAATAATCATTGTGCCGATCTGGATTGCCGCTGCTTATTGGCTGGTCGGTTGATATTGACGGCATTCGAGCACTAATTATTGCAGTGTGTATTCTCGTTGCCCGTGCGGTGAGCACGCGCCTCGGCCAATAGACACATCTATCCGATTTCATTACGTCCGCGAACTGCGTCTCGCAGAACGTGACGGCCTTTCGTCGTGGTCTATTGGTTGTCTTCGGCTGCTGATAGCGGGAAGAGACTCTCCAGTACCGCGTCGTTTCGGCTTCTCCACGCGGGCCACCCGGAGCCGTCCGCTGACACGTAGGTCTCGACCGCATAGCCGCGGCCTTCGAGGAGCGCGACGATGGATTGCGCCATGTCCCGGGTGTCCCAGGCTTCCTGAGGATTCCGCAGATCGTACGTGTTCCACTCGACGTGGATTCTCAGCGGGTGTTCCTCCGGGTTCGTGATCAGAGGCTCGAGTTTTTCCAAGCCAAACTCCACGATGCCGATGGACTGGATGGCGAGCTTCGATGACAGCGCCGGGTATCGGAACGCGCAATGCGCTGCGTCGTGGGCAGAGCGACCGGCGCCGGTGTTGGCTCGCGCCTCCCTGGTTGCGATCGTTCGGTAGTTCTCGTCGATGAAAGGCACGAGCTCGTTCGCCCACAGCTCACCGTAGGGCTCGCGCGGGCTGAAGATGCTGCCCGCTCCGATGTCGATGAGCACCGCGATGAATGGCTCGAGACGTGTCCCCATCAGGTTGTCGAGCGTGTTGGTCAATTGTCCGAGGAGGACGGCGTTCGCTCCTCCGTGAACGTAGACGACAGGGTAGCGCTCGTTACTCTCGTCATACCCGACGGGCAGATAAACCTCGAACGTGTGGCTCCGGTCCATCGCCACGCTCGTCAGCTGGTGCGCCGCCAGCCGACCCCTTGGCGCCGAAGGCGGCGGTGGCGCGAGGTGCGACGGCGCTTCCCACTGCGGCATCGCCAAGGAAGAGACGTCCATCGGCTCCCCGCTGCCGTCGGGGACGACTCTCATGTCCTTGCCGATGTGGTCCCATTGGGCCGTCACGGGATTGAGGGGGTCGGTCAGAGCATCCTGGTAGTCCTTTACGAACACGTAGCTGACCCTCGCGTCCGGGAGAAGCTCGGTGGAGTAGTAGAAGAGGTCGATTCCTTCGACGCGGGACATGGAGCGTTCTTGCCGGGCTCCGATCATATCGCCGCCGATGGCCATGTCCTCGGCGTCTCCGCGGTAGACGAAGTGAACCGTGCGCTCGTCCTCGATGATGGGAAAGGATTCCTGTTCTTCGAAGAATGCATCGATGACGGCCGCTTTATCGTCCGACGCGCGGACGTCCATGAGAAACTGCGCGAAGGGGCCGTCGTTGCCGGGTTCGTCGTTCGCTTCCGCCCCGCCCGTTTCGGTAACGTCGGTCGCGGCGTCCATTTCGATTCGAGCGATCGCTCCGAGGCTCCGCACGAAGAGGCTCCCATCGGCGAAGCTCGGCGGGGTCCACGCGAGATCGTCGAAGATCTGTCGGCTGGCGATCTCCTCGTATCCCTCCGGCGTGGCCTTGGCGACGTGCACGCTGCCATTCTTGGTGAGAAGGATGAGGTGACCGTCGACGAGGATGGGAAATCCGTCGCCGGGAGGCCGCGACTTCCATGCGGCCTTGCCGGTAGCTACATCGACGCACGTCAAGAAGCGGCTGCTGAATGAGTATACGTATCCCTCTTGATACACCGCGACGGCGTAGGTGTTCCGGATCGTCCTCGCCTCCCAAAGCTCGCGGCCCGAGAGAGCGGTCCCGGTGCCGTTCAGTTCCACCGCTGCGGAGGAGTCGTCCTTGTAGCTGAGGAACAGTCGATTCGAACCCGCGGCTACCGGCACCATCGCCCACGACCCGATCGCGTCGTTTCCTCCGTGCGGGAAGCTCCACAGCACTTCTCCGCTCGCACCGTCGACCCCCATGAGTGTCGTGTCGCCGCTCGCGAGCACCTGAGCTCGGCCGTTCAATGTGATCGGAATGGGTGTCTGGGCGAAGACGGTGTCGGTGCCGGCGGTCCACCGTAGCTCGCCGGTCTCGGGGTCGAATCCTGAGACGGTGCCGGCTTTCGAGCCGACCTGCAAGATGACGGTCTCGTCGAGGACCAGCGGCGACGCCGCGTAGCCGTAAAGAGGAACCGGTGCATCCAGGTCTTGCACGAGGTCGACGGACCAAACGAGCTCGCCGTCCAGATTGTCGACGGCGAAGAACCGACCGCTCGGACCCAGCGCGATGGTGAGGTTGCCGTCGATAACGGGCGTCGATATCGGACCGTCGTAAGAGCCGTCGTGCCCCTTGTAGGTCGGGCTGAACGGGAAGCGCCATCGCTCACGCCCGGTCTCGGCGTCGAACGCGATCAGGACATTCGACTCTCCGTCCGTGAACATCGTGACCGCGAGCCCGCCAGAGACGGAAATGCCGGAATATCCGCTGCCGAGAGGCTGTTGCCAGGACGTCTGGAGCGCCGGCGTCTGTCCGTCCCGAAAGACATTGTGCTCGCTAGCGGTACCGTCGACGCGGTGCCCGCGGAACTGCGGCCAGTCGCCTACGTCTTGTGCGACGATCGGGGCGGGTACGAGGAGGAACGACAAGACGGACAGAAAGGCACACGAGCGTAGCATTGGTCTCGATCTCCTGGCTGAAGAGACTCGTACATTCTAATGGGAGCTGTCCTTCGAAAGTCTCGTGACCGTCGACGGCCCGCCGGTCATTGGCGGAGCCGATACGCGACTCCGCAATGCCGCACAGAGTTTTTCGGCGTAAACGGCAACGACGAAAGACAAATCACTTGTCGCGTGGAAGCAGAGTTTTGTCCAGCCATTCAACAAATTCAGGGTCCAGGTACATTCTGAATATTGGATGGTCAATGAGGGCTTTCATGGGATTCTCACCATAAAATCCCCGCACGATGTTCGTCAGTTCTGCCTCATCAACCTGGGATTTCATTGATCGAAATTGTGACCAATGCGTAAAGGACCAGTTGAACCCTTGCAAGATCACTAACGCGGTTTCATCAGCATCCAGACTGAGAAGTTCTGCGATCTCAGCGTGCATTTGTTTGAACAGTGGACCGCCTGATTTGTTCCATGCGGCCCGCAGGTCAGCCTGGGTGATCATCAAACTATTCAGCTCACGCACCCCCTCGACACGACTAGTTCGGTTTGTGTCAATCGTTGCAAGGCGCGCATACCTGACTTGATTAGCCAAATAGATGAGCGTTACGAATATCGCGACGCTGCCTAATATTTCACCAATCGCTCCCCAGTCCTGAACACTCATGTAGCTGATATCCTTTCCTTAGGCGACGCAAGCGCGACCTTTGCCTTGAACTCGGGGCTGTGCTTCGTTCGTGCCTTCTTCAGGGCTGTTTATTTTTGTCATGGAGCAGGCTTGGTTCTCCACCTTAACCCCTGGTACTAAAATCGGGGTCCACTTATGAGCTCCACTCTCGCTTTCTCTTCCTCGGGTGGATCTTGTCTTCTCAACACGGGGTTTCCTTCCTCCGGTTCTGCAAAACCGGTTTCCGCTTTTCTGATTTCAACGGAACGTAACTCCACATTCTCTTTTCAGCAATCCACAACTTTCAGGAATATCTCCACTTCACAAGCGATTTGGGCAACGGTGAGGTCAAGTTCTGTGGCCGGAACCCAGCTGATCGCGCAACATCGCAACCTCAGCCGCTAGTTGCGGCACGAGTTCACCAAGGCGATTGGGAAGATCCATACTCCCGTGAACTACGGTTAGCACGATGACCGATTCAGGGACCACATCACACACGAGAAAGTGTTTGTTTACTCGATAGTAACGAAGTTGCGCTGGCATGCCGTCCAGCGGACGCAGTATCCCGGGATCTTCTCGGATGAGTTGCAGGCCTATTTCAATGTCCGCGAGATATTTGGTGGCCGATCGCTTGCCCCAATGCTCGACGGAATAAGCCTCGATTCCGAGCAGGTCGGAGATGGCTTTCTTTGTGAGGTGTAGATGGCCGCGCCGTTTTTGTTTCGGGCTCACCGCGCGGCTTTTTTGAGAAGGCTCTGCAAGTCGCCTCGAAACTCAACGAGGTGACCGCCTGCTGCATCGCGATAGCCCGCAAGGATACTGTCCCTAGCTGCTTCAGCCTCCAGCTGATTCTTCCGCTGTCGCAGCAGTTCACGCACGAACTCGCTAGGTGTGGAATACAAGGTGCCATCACCGCAGTTAGCGTCGATAAACGCACGTAGCTCATCGGTCAGTGAAAGATTCAACGTGCTAGACATCCGTTCTACTCCATTTGGGCTCAGATGAAGTGTATGGCGACGCCCGTTTATTGTCAATATTTGTCACTTCAATCAGCGAGTTCCAGCTAAGACCGGCGTCTGGGGCGCGGAATCCGAAGAGGGCCTTCAAGAAGGACGCTGCGATGAATGAGTCGATCAAGGCTTTCTTTTTGGTTCTCTTCGCACTGAGTCGCAATTGGTCGCACTCTTGTCCGGCCTGCCTGCCGACCGTAGCTCCGGAGGAGCGAAGGTGGGTCGGCCCCGCCATTCATAGTGGTTTTCGGCACTTGTAGCCCGTTGAACGCCGATGGCTATCCGATTTCAGCCCGTGTTTCGTTGTCTTGATCTGATGCTATCGGTACTACCGCGACGGTTGTTGGCTCGAAGGCTTGTGAGCCCGGTTGTCCCGGAGTTGTCCGTGAAATGAGGCTGAGTCCTTTCACGAAGAGTCCGTCAGTCTTCCGTTGGAACGAGTCGCTTCAGCTCCTCGAACCAGTCGAGGACGACAATGATTCGTGCGCCAGCCTTTTCAGGTTGCTCGTCTTCCTTGATCATCAGAAACCGTTGGCCGTCCGGGGATACGTCATAGGTACGACCGTGAAAGACTCCGATTCCCGTAAAGGTGGAGCTCGGGACGACGACTTCCTTGCCGGGTTGGAACGTGTCTCCCAGCTGCACCGGCACGCGCATCAACGCACCATCGCGATTGCGATAGAACATCGCGTCGCCACTCCGTGCCCACACGGCTTCGGCCCCGCCGTCCGAGGAGACTTGGACGCGCGCCTCATCGACGTTTGGAAACGGTCTCACATAGATCTCGAACTGACCGGACTCGTCGGACTCGTATGCCATCCAGCGTCCATCCGGCGAGACCTCGGCATTGCGTTCCGCGAATCTCTCGGAGCTGACGAGAGTCTCGACGCGGCCGTCGTCCAGCGTGAGCATCAAGAGATTCTGTTCGGAGGCCTGAACGTTCTCTCGGAGGACGACACGGGCTCCATCTGGTGAGATCGTCTGGGGATAGATGTGCCTGGGATGCTCGGCGAGCCGCTCCACGCCGCCGCTGCCATCGGCGGCCACCCAATATGGATTCTTCGATCCGCCGTCTCGATCACTCGAGAAAATGACGCGTTGCCCGTCAGGAGTCCAGACAGGGTACTCGTCCGAAGCGGGGTCGACCGTGAGCCGAGTGAGAGTCTCACGCGAGAAGTCCCACACCCAAATGTCGCCCGTGCCTTCGAACTCTTCGATGGCGGCCTTCGTGCCGTCCGGGGAGAGGCGTGGATATAGATAGTTCCCCGGGCGCGCCGCAAGCAACTCCTCGTTTCCTTCCCGGTCGATCCATACCAACGTGCGTTTTGGCGCTGTCGTTTCGGGAACGTAAGCGAGCACACCTGTGTCCGAAACGGCGATGTCCATCATGCCACCTGCACTCTGATTGACAACCTCGAGGACGGGCACGGCGTCACCGACGAATTCCAGTCGATCTGCATCGAACGCGACCGCCATCACGGTTCCCTCGTCTGCTTCATAGAGCAAGTGCCCCGTAGTCACGTAGCGAGCGCCCCTGGCTCCTTCGCGGAGGCTCCTCGTTTCCCCTGTTCGCAACGACAGGACCGCAATCCGCGAAACGCTGTTCGGCTCGTCGGAGATGATCGTGAAGATCACGGAGTTGCCATCAGGCAAGATGTGCGGGGAGCGATACTCCCGCTCGTCCTTCTGGGGATCCGGTGCGGCCAGTATTTCTGGCTCACCACCGGCGGCAGCGACGCGATACAGAGCCACACCACGCTCGGCAACGGCTGCGAAGACGATGGTCTCGTCATTTCCCCAGCTTCCCCCTCGGTTGTTGAGGGCATCGCATATGGTTCTTACCGATCCTCCCTGGAGTGAGACGGCCTTCAGTTTCTGATCGGTGAAGAAAGCCACTGATGCTCCGTCGGCTGAGAAGAATGGCCCACCCCCAGGATCCACCAGGATACCGCCGGTGCCCGGAAGCGGCGCGGCCGTCAGATCAGCCAAACTCCGTACGTAGAGCTGCGTGGCGCTCGCGGCATTGGCCACATAGATGATGCGTGTGCCGTCCGGTGATACAGCCAGAGGGTTAAACAGCCCGGGAGCGATAGGTGCGTTTGTCGGAAGAACCAGCTCGAACCGGCCGAGCGGGAGCTGACGTCGTGGCGCTGCACGTTGCAGATTCCAAACCGCGATGCCGGAGATGACACTGAGCAACATTGCTGCAGCGGCCGCTGTTCCCAAAGAGGGACGCCAGCCAACCGGTTGGAAGACAGCGCCTGGCGGTGTCGCGGCGGGCTCGAAGGCTCCTTCCAACGCAAGCCGCACGTCGCCGATGGCCTGCACCCGTTGACGGGGGTCTTTTCGAAGGCAACGTCGCAAGTAGGTTACTGAACTCGATGATACGGTCGCGGGTAGTGCGTTCCAATCAGGCTCCCCGTCAATCACACGCGCCAGAATCTGCGAGGTGTCGTCACCGGGGAACGGCTTCGTGCCTGTCAGCATCTCGAACAGCACTGCGCCGAATGCCCAGATGTCGGCCCGGCGATCGACCCGTTTGCCCCTTGCCTGCTCGGGGCTCATGTACGCGGCGGTGCCAAGAATGACTCCGACCTGTGTGCCATGGCGAGTGAGTGTTGGTGACTGCGAAAGCTTGGAGTCGGTACCACTCGTCTCTTCACCTTCGAGCGCTTTCGCGAGGCCGTAGTCGAGCACCTTCACGGTGCCGTCTTCTTTGACCTTCACGTTCGCCGGTTTCAAGTCGCGGTGGATGACGCCTGCTTCGTGACCCGCTTCGAGCGCCTCTGCGATCTGCTTCGCGATGGCGATCGCTTCATCAACCGGGATCGGACCCTGCTCGATGCGTTCCGCGAGCGTCGGTCCTTCGACGAGCTCCAAGACAAGCGCTTTCGCGCCGTCGGATTCTTCGAATCCGTGAATGCTTGCGATGTTCGGATGGTTCAGCGACGCGAGGAGCTTCGCCTCCCGCTCGAACCGGGCTAAGCGTTCTTCGTCGCTCGCAAACTCTTCGGGCAATACCTTGATCGCCACGTGGCGATCGAGCTTGGTGTCGCGGGCACGGTACACCTCACCCATGCCTCCCTTGCCGATGGGTTCAACGACCTCGTAGGGGCCGAGCGTCCGTCCTGCTTCGAGAGACATTCACGGTGATTGTAGGGCCAGGGGAGAGCGCCTTCAAGAACGCGCTGGCGATTGTCCGCGATCTTCCGTCGGGCGTCGCCAATCGCTGAAGGGCGGCCCGGTGCGTCACCCTGGAGCAGTCGAGGTGAGCAGGGATAGAGACGTGTGTTTCGATATGTGCCGAAAGTCTTCGTCAGTCGTGAGCAGCCGGAGGCTATGCCGAATACACAACTGGGCGATAAGAGCGTCTATGGTCCCGACCTGGACTCCCTTACGGCGACAATCGTTTCGCAGGGTAGCGGCTTCGATGTGGTCGTCCAAGTCGGGGTTTATCACCGGGAGCAGAGAGAATGATCGGATGATCTTGTCTCTCGATTTCGGACCGTGGAAGCCTTGAAGGAGCTCCTGTAGGACGATACCGGTCGTAATGACGATATCGCCCTGGGCCAGCGCGCTCTCGAGTAGATGGACTTCTGGTTCGTGGCTCGCGTTCCGTCTAAGGGCGAGCGACCAGACGCTCGTGTCCACGAAAATGCTCACGTGCGTGATCGCTCACCTTTGTAGTCGAAGTCTGGATTCCACTCGAGCCGTCCGAAGAGTTCGAGGAGTTTTCGTTGTTCTCGGCGCGCGATGAACTCTTCGAGTGCTCTCGTTACGGCTGCCTTCTTCGTCTTTTCACCACTTACCCGTAACGCTTTTTCGAGTAATTTCGGTTCTATCGACAGGTTCGTTGCCATGTGTGAGTCTCCACACATCATATTGCACAATATGACTCATGGTAGTCAATTCTGTGCCCTCGGGGCCGCGTGTACAGCGCGCTGGCGGAATCGGTCTGCCAAGCGTAGGGGCTCGTCAGCGGGCTGCTCGAGATCGACCGATTGTCCGTGTTTTGTCCGATTCTACGTCTCTTTCTGGAACGCAAAGAGTAGCGGCGAAGCTCAGTCGACATTGCTTTCGTGTCGTAACCCTCGTATCGTCCCGCCCAAGGAGTCTACTCATGAGAATTCCAATCACCTCGATCGTGCTCGCCCTCCTGTCGGTCCCAGCCCAAGCTTTGGCGCAGCCTGAGCTCGTCGAGGCGGACGCGAGCGGCGTCATCCCGCAAGCGCACGTCGCGCTCACGAATACGCACGTCGTCGACGTCCGGACCGGCGATATCGTCACCGACGCGCTCGTCGTCGTGCGCGATGGGCGGATCGAATCGGTTGGCTCGGGCGCTCCTCCCGCGGGCGCCGTCGTCATCGATATGGAGGGGAAGTTTCTCTTGCCGGGTTTCATGGACGGGCACTGGCATGGCCGAACGCTCGAAAACGTCCGCCGCGCCTTGGAGTCGGGCGTCACCACCATGAAGAGCGCGAGCGTCGGGAGCTACCTCGACGTGGCCACCCGTGAAGCGGTGAAACAAGGTCGACTCGCAGGACCGGACATCCTGGCCGCGGGGGTTTACGTTATGCCACGCCTCGGGCAAGCGGCGCTCTCTGATCCGGAGCTCTACCGGTTCTTGCACGAAGAGGTCAAAGGCGTCGCCAACGTTCGCGAAGTGGTGCGGATCAACGCGGAGCACGGGGTCGACTGGATCAAGACGCGATCGGGCGGCACGACGTCGTCGCCCGGAGGCCCCGACCCCAAGATGGCCGTGTACACCGTCGACGAGCTCACCGCGATCGTTGACGAGGCGAAACGGCACGACATCAAGGTCGCCTGCCACGCGCATGGAGCGCAGGTCGTCAAGAACGCCATTCGCGGGGGGTGCACCACCATCGAGCACGGTTCCTACGTGGATGACGAAGGACTTCGCCTAATGAAGGAACGAGGCACCGTTTGGGTGCCCACCTATACGTCGGTCGTCGGTTTCCTGCTTCCCCACGACGACTACAACAGCTCCGCATCGTTTCTCCGCGGTCCTTATTTGCTGCACAGCATGCGAAAGGCGTTCACGAAGGCGCTCGACATCGGGTTAACCATCATTACCGCGACCGATACTCAGTACGGGCCTCGGAGCAACGTGCGCATCTCGAGAGAGATCACGAATTTTGTCGAAATGGGGATGACGCCGCTTCAAGCGCTTCAGTCGGCGACCACCGTCTCCGCCGAGGTATATGGTCTCGAAGATCGTACGGGCGCCATCGAACCGGGGCTCGAAGCCGATTTCGTCGCCGTCGAAGGAAATCCCCTCGAAGACATTTGGGTCGTTCACGACCCGATGTTCGTTATGAGCAACGGCCGGCTCGTGTACCATCGGACGGTGGATCCCTCGCATCATATTCCGCCGCGTTACGAGTGGACCGGCTTCGGTACCGGCGGGCCGGTCCCCTGAGCAATCCTTAGGTCGTCGCGCCTCATCCACGTACGTTGGAAGATGTCATGGCGCTCGTCTTCCGATCTCCGCCGCGGTGCCCAGAGCCACGACGATGCACTTTAGCGGTGCCGCTGAAATCTCGCGAATGAGCGGGAACCGCGTCCCGTCTGGGGTCGTGTCTAGATCCGAGACACCGGCCTCGTTGAACACGACGCGCGGGGGGCCGGAGTCGAACCCGCGTCCCGGCGAGATCGGCACGGACATGAGATCATCACCGTTCCAATAGAAGAGCTCGTGCCCATCGTGCGACCAACGGAGCTCGATACACCTCACCCATGCCACCCTTGCCGATGGGCTCGACGATCTCGTAGTGGGCGAGCTTTGTTCCGGCTTCCAGAGGCATCCGCGGTGATTGTAGGGGCAGGGGAGAGAGCCTTCAAGGAACGAGGCGCCGCAGCTCTTCGAGCCAGTTCGTCGTGACGTGCAACTCGGTGGGGGAAGGGTCCTCGCCCGTGTCGACGGAGAGCAAGAATCTCTTGCCGTCGGGAGAAATATCGAAGGCCCACCCGGTCGTCAAGTGCCCTTCCGGGAGTTCCACGAGCGCGCGTGGCGCTGCCGGATGAAACTCGTTTCCGACGACCCGGTAACCCACCGCCATGATCTCGTCTCCCAAGACGTAGTAGAGCTCGTCGTCTACCGGCGACCACCGTGGGAACGATCCGCCATCCGGGGAGACCTTCACGCGGCCCGTCGTATCTGTAACCAACTGCACGTAGATTTCCTCGCGACCGGAGGCGTTCGAGCTGTAGGCGAGCCAGGCACTGTCTCTAGAGAAGTGGGGCGAAGTCTCCGCGAACGGCGTTTTGGCGGCGGGGACGGGCTCGGAACCGTTCTGGAGATCGACGATGGCAATGTCTTCACTCGTTTCGACCCTGAACTCTGAAATCGCCAGCCACCGGTCGTCTCTCGAGATCGCGCCGGAGGATTCATCGATGTCGCGGGTGACGATAGGCTCTTCGGCACCGAGCGCGTCCGGCGGCTTCGCGAGAATATTGTACTGGCCTCGGCGCGACGTTGAGAACACGATCCGCCGTCCGTCCTGCATCCATTGCGGTTGGAAGTTGTTCGACTCCCGGGTGACCCTCTCTTTCGTACCGCGCTCCATATCGTAGATCCAGATGTTGTAAATCCCGCCGTCGATATGCGTCACCGCTGCCCGACGACCGCTGGGATCCAATCGGAAATCACGGATAGGCGCCGAATCGAAGGGCACCGTCTCGACGCTTCCATCGAGCCCGAGCCACGTCAAGACGGATTTCGGCCAAAAGGCGCCACCTGGTACGTTGACGAGCGTACCCGTATCGGATACGTCGAAATGGCGGTCATCAGCGTCGCCCGTCGGTGAGATACCTCTCGTGGTCTCTAGAACCGGGATTGGCGAACCTCGAGCTTCCCCAGCCGATGGATCGAAGGCGATGACCTGGTAGATGCCGGATCTGTAGAAGACGAGGTGCCCGCTCGGGACATAGCGAGCCTGCCTCCCGGGGAAGAGGTGCGTCCACGTTCCTGTACTCAGGTCGAGTGCGGCGATGCGGTGAGAGCCTTCATCCGTAAAGATAGTGAAGACCGCTGTTTTCCCGTCCGGCAGAAAATCCGGCCACCAGTGTCCGATCTCACCCCGCTGTCGATCGGGTGTCGTGACCGGAACCGGGTCGCCTCCGTCAGCGGAGACCTCGAAGAAGCCCGAGATCCAATTTCCAGAGAACCAAATCGTGTCACCGCGAGTCCAGGAGCCCCCAGGGCCGTCGGCATAGACGTCGCAAATGTCGATGGGAGCGCTGCCATGGATCGAGACTTTCTTGAGCTTGCCTTGGGCGAAAAAACCGATCCAGAGACCATCGGGCGAGAAGAACGGCGAGTAGGCGCCTTCGGTCCCTTCGAGGGTCAGCGAGCCGAGCTCGGCAAGCTCCCGCAAGTAGAGCCGCCGCTCTCCTTCCTGGATCCCGACATACACGATCCGACGGCCGTCGGATGAGACCGATGGACTTGCCAGTCGAAGGGGGGGCTCGGACGACGGCGGGGTAATCACGAAGCGTTGCGTGTCGTTGGTTGGGGGCGTGTCGCCTCGAAGCACGAGCGCCGCAACCGCCAGACCTATCAACGCCCCGGTCAGGCCGATAGCGAACAACCAACTCTTGGACGCAGCCGGCCGAGTCTCCGGAGTGGGGTCATCGGTGACGAGGTCGATCCGGGCGTCCGCGATGTCGTGAAGTCTTTCCTTTACGTCCCGCTCGAGGCTGCGCCGGAGCACCCGGCGCACGGAGGCAGGTGTGTGCTCGGGGAGCTTTGCCCAGTCGATGTCTGCACGCAGAACCGCGGCTATGGTCGCCGCAACATCTTCGCCGCCGAACGCCCGCCGGCCGGTCAGCATCTCGAAGAGGACGGCACCGAACGCCCAGATGTCGGCCCGCTTGTCGACCCTTTTTCCCTTCGCTTGCTCCGGGCTCATGTAGGGAGCGGTGCCCAGAATCATACCGGCCTGCGTTCCCTGATGTGTCAGGGTCGGTGACTGAGAGAGGTCTAGATCGTTACTACCGGGCACGTCTCCTTCGAGGGCTTTCGCGAGTCCGTAATCGAGCACCTTCACGGTGCCGTCTTCCTTTACCTTTATGTTGGCGGGCTTCAGGTCGCGGTGGATGACGCCAGCTTCGTGCCCCGCTTCGAGTGCCTCCGCGATCTGTTTCGCGATTGAGATGGCTTCATCAACCGGGATCGCGCCTTGCTGGATCCGCTCCGCAAGCGTCGGCCCTTCGACGAGCTCGAGAACGAGGGCGTTTGACTCGAATCCATAGATGCCCGCGATGTTCGGATGGTTCAGCGACGCGAGGAGCTTGGCTTCTCGCTCGAATCGCGCCAGGCGCTCGTCGTCGTTCGCGAACTCCTCCGGCAAGACCTTGATGGCCACTTCGCGCTCGAGCTTGGTGTCACGAGCGCGGTAGACCTCGCCCATTCCGCCCTTACCGATGGGCTCGACGATCTCGTACGGGCCGAGCTTGTGTCCAGTGTCGAGAGGCATGCGCGCTGATTGTAGGGGCAGGGGGCTGCGCCTTCAAGAAAGGCGGTGACGGTTGTCCGTGTTTGGTCCAAAATCCCCTCCGATGACGGCAACCGAGTCTAGAGCGGACTTTCCGCTGGTTTGGCGCCTAGGACGACGAGGATGATTTCGATGGAAGTAGCCACTAAGATTCGCCATCTTGAGAAGCCAGAGCGACGGGGCAACGAAACCGGGTGTCCGACAATCCAACGCCGAACGAAACCCATCACCGATTTCCATGCTGGCAAGGGGATAGGTATGAAACTCGCAGCACTCTCTCTAATAGTGATGACGGCGCTCGGCGTCGCGTGCGCGCAGCGGCCCGCGGGCGAGCTCGCCGACACCGTCTACACGAACGGCCGGATCTACACGGTCAACGAAGCCGAGCCGTGGGCCGAGGCAGTCGCCATCAAGGACGGCAAATTCGTGGCCGTTGGGTCCAATAGCAAAGCCGAATCCGTGACCGGCGATGCGACGGAGGTGATCGACCTGAACGGTCAGTTTGTGATGCCGGGTATGGTCGATACGCATACCCACCCTTTCATGAGCGCCATCCAGGTCTTGGATCAACTGGTGCTGGACGACCCTCAGTCTCTGGAGGACATTCAACAGCAGGTCCTGGCCTATGCCGAAGCGAATCCCGACAAAGACTGGATCGAGGGATTGGCGTGGCCGAAGGGAATGTTTGATCTCGAAAACCCCATGCGGGAATGGCTCGACGAGATCGTGCCGGACCGTCCGGTTGCCTTGATGGACCAGGGGGGGCACGCCCGCTGGTGTAATACCAAGGCGCTCCAAATTGCTGGCTTCATGGACCCGGAATTCGAGCCTCCCCCGTTTGCCATCATCGAGCGTGACGGAGATGGCGTGCCGTCCGGCACGATCCGGGAGACAGCGGTCGGTCACCTCAACAAGTTCATACCGCCGCCGTCTCCGGAAATCTTTGACCGGGCCGCCGTTTTCGTGCAGGAGCTGTTCAACCGCAACGGCATCACGGCGACTCGAACGGCACAAGGGGTTGAAGGCGGATTGAAAGCCTTGGACCGGGCCGCCGAGCGAGCCGACGTGAGCCTTCACTGGGCTGTTTCAATGGACGTCAACTTTTTCGAGTCGCGACTGTCCCTGGAAGAACGGCTGCAGCAAATCGACAACCGAGGAAACTACGCCTCGGATTACGTCGGTGTCGATTTCGCAAAAATCTTCGTGGACGGCGACCTCAACGGCTTCGGTATCAAGATGTTGGAACCCTTCGAAGGCACAACAGACGAGTACGGTCGTACGAATATCGAACCGGCCGAACTCACACGACTTGTCGAGTTGCTCGACGCAAAAGGGGTCAGCGTCCAGTTCCACGCCATTGGCGATCAGTCGATCGAGTATCTCGTCGAAGCCCTGGAGGCCGCGGCCGCAGCCAATGGAGGTACGTTGAACACACGCCATTATCCGGACCACTTGGGATTCGTCACCCCGGACCAGATCGAACGATTGGTGAAACTGAATGGCGTCATCGGTTTTGCGCCCTACTTTTCATTCACGTTTCCGGGAATCCACGAGTCCTATCTCCAGTTCGTAGGGCAGGATCGGCTGCACCGCATGCAGCCGATGCGAACCGCTCTCGATGCCGGCGCGATTGTCGGTACGGGGACGGACTATTCCAGTCTTCCTCAGGATCCATGGCCATTGCTGGAGGGCATGACCCATCGCAGAAACCCGTGGGTGGGCGCGGATGAGTCTGATGCAAACAATGCGGCGGAGAGCATCTCGATAGAGGAAGCGATCCACGTCTATACGATGGGTGGCGCCTACGCCATGCTTGCGGAAGACCGGATCGGATCGATCGAAGAAGGCAAGTACGCTGACTTTCTGGTGCTCGACCGCAATCTGCTCGAGATCACGGCCGATGACATCGACCAGACCGAGGTTTTGACGACGGTATTCTCTGGTCGAGTCGTTTTCGAGAGAAAGTAAGTTCGGCCGACGGACCAGTCTATGCGGAGCTCCGTGGGAGTGAACCTCTACGCTTCGGGGGAGCGTGGAGACATGTCTCCACTTCATCCAGCCCGGCAAGACAACTCAAAACGCGTTCCCCTTCTCAGCGTTCCGTGGGTACGAGCCGCTTCAGTTCCTCGGAGAAATTTTGAATCAGAATGAACGATGGGGCGCCTGCCGTCCCATGCCGCCTAGCCATCAAAAACCGTTCGTCGTCCAGCGCAACATCGTAGAATCCGTAATTTCCCGTAGTTACGTAAAAGGTCGACTCTGGGATCTCGAACAACGTGGTGACTCGAGTACGCTGAAACGTTGTCCCTGTCGCACTGAACTCCAACACTTTGAGCGCACGGGTGGCAGGCTCCACGAAGAACAGTTCGCTTTTGCCGCGCGCCCACACGGGCTGGATACCGCCGCCGGTCGAGATCTGCCACTTTCCGGCGTTCACATCGGGGAACGGGCGGACAAAAATCTCGTGTCGACCCGTATCGTTCGAGCTATATGCCAACCATCGTCCGTCGCGCGAGATCGCGGGTGCCTGCTCCACGAACTCTGCCGTGGTGATGAGAGGTACAACCTCCACGTCCACAGACGGCCGAATAGCCAGTATGTCGCGTGCATCCTGGTTCGCCGACAGTTCCCCCCCTACCCTCCGAAGGACGAGCCACTCTCCGTCCGGGCTCCAAACGCCTTTCGCCACGGAAAATCCATCGAACAAGAGCTCTGGCTCGCCAGTCCCGTCCGCGGCCTTCGACCAAAGGTGATTGCCGCGGTTAAACATCACCGACTCACCATCGGGTGCCCATTCGGGTAAGAGATCTCCCCTGCCTTCGCCGTAAGTGAGGCGGGATACGGGTCCATCAGGCAGTGCCACGATCCAGATGTTGGTGTCTCCGTCCATCGCGCGTGTGAATGCAATTCGACTTCCGTCCGGTGACAGTCGCCAACCGGTGTTGAGGACGGGGAGGTGGAATGGCTCCGCGGCATCGACGGGTGTCACCTCACCGGAACGTGTGACCCACACGAACTCGTAAGCTGTGCTGGCCTCACCGACCCAGTACCCGAGGGTGCCGTCCTCGGACGCCGTGTAACCAACGGCCCCAAACAACCAGTCAACGGCAAGACCCCGGGCCACCGTTACCGCGCCTCCCGTCATTGCGACACGGTCCACATCGAACGGCGCAGCCATGAGCCTTCCGTCGTGGGTGCCAAAGAGCAGGTGGCCCGACGACGTGAGGCGCGGGTTGGTTCCCACAGTAAGCATTCTTCGCTCCGTCGTTTCGACGTCGATGGACCAGATCTCGGCGTCACGATCCCCGGTCCGATACGACACTTGGAACAGCAATGCGTTGCTGTCGGGCAATGGGTAGGGGAAGTTGTGCGCTTCGCCATCCGACGGCGTGGTCAGATTCTCGGCGTCTCCTCCAATCGCACGAACGCGCTCGATGCCGAAGGACGATGAAGACACAAAGTAGATCCACTCACCCTCAGGCCATGAAACGGTCACCGCGGAGTCAACGAGTGTCGTGCGCGGGCCTCCGGCCATCGGCACGACCTGGAGCGGCCCACCGGGTTCGGATACGAACGCGACCTCGCGCCCGTCGGGCGAGATGTCGAACTCCAGCCACACGCCCGATCCTTCGGTCCCCGAAATTGGCTTTGCTTCGAGCTCGCTCCACAGCCTCATCCACAGCTGGTTGGCAGCAGCCGATGAGCCCGGTCCGACATAGACGAGACCCGAGCCGTCCGGCATCAGCTCGGACTTAGCGCCGATTGGAGCCTGCCCTTCACGAAACGGGGACTCGAAGCGAGCCACTGGAGCGCGAGGTGGCGTGTTTTGAAGGAGCGCCCACACGAAAAGTCCACCCGCGAGGAGAAAGAGAGCGGCGAACGAGGACGTGAGTGGATTCCACTTCCCCATCCCTCCCGCAGTCGCACCAGCGTCAGCTGCGACGCCGTCCGTCGCTTCGAACCCGCCGTCCAGGGCCAGTCGCGCGTCGCCGATGTCCCGGATGCGCGCTTTCGGATCCTTCTCCAGACAACGCCTGAGATACGGTCGCAACGTCGGAGAGAAAGCTGAGGGCAACGTGTCCCAATCGGGTTCGGCACGTAACACGGCAGCGAGCGTATCGGACACGTCGTCCCCGCGAAACGCCTTGTTCCCCGTCAACATTTCATAAAGTACGGCACCGAACGCCCAGATATCCGTGCGCTCGTCGACCTTCTTCCCTTTCGCTTGCTCCGGGCTCATATACGGCGCGGTGCCAAGAATCACTCCGAGCTGCGTTCCTTGTCGGGTTAGCGTCGGGGAGTGCGAGAGCTCCGAGTCCGCGCTCGACGGCTCGTCAACTTCGAGCGCTTTAGCGAGCCCGTAGTCGAGCACCTTTACGGCGCCGTCCTCTTTGAGCTTGATGTTCGCGGGCTTCAGGTCTCGATGGATGATGCCGGCATCGTGACCGGCCTCGAGCGCGTCCGCGATCTGTTTCGCGATGATGATCGCTTCGTCGACGGGGATCGGGCCTTGCGCGATCCGTTCCGCGAGCGTCGGGCCCTCGACGAGCTCGAGCACGATTGCGTTCGACTCGAATCCGTAGATACTCGCGATGTTCGGATGATTCAGCGACGCGAGGAGCTTGGCCTCCCGCTCGAACCGAGCAACGCGCTCCTCGTCCGCGGCGAGCTCGTCGGGAAGGACCTTGATCGCGACGTCGCGTTCAAGCTTCGCGTCGCGGGCGCGGTAGACCTCGCCCATACCGCCCTTGCCGATGGGTTCGACGATCTCGTACGGACCGAGCTTCTGTCCTGCTTCCAGAGGCATGCGCGAAGATCCTATCGCGTCCGGGCCGTCACTCCGGATAGAGCGTCGGGATGCGGTCGGCGCGGTAGACGTGGAAGCCCATGTCGGGCTCGCCGGTGATGTGGAGCTCGAACACCTTCTCGGCGGGCATGGTATGCGTGACCTCGACGACTCGGGCCCAGCGACGCTCGCCGGGGCTTTCGGCCGGGTTGCCGTCCATATCGGTGTACTTGCCGCCGTCTGTCACGAGGACGTTACCCGAGATCGGTAGCCAGTCGGCATCGCTGATGTACTGCGAGTAGAAGCGCTCGTCCCCCTCGCCGCCGTAGCTCCAGACCTGCCGCGCTTCCATGCTCTCTTCGTCGATGGCGTACTCGACCGCCCGGCTGCGTAGCTCCGACATGTCCAGCTTGTCCTCCCCCGTGAAGGGGCTCGTGCCGTAGGTGCCGTTATCGAACAGGAGGATGGTGCCCGAAGGCGTCACCTTGGGCGCGTGCTGATGGTAGAACCACTGAACCTCGCCGACCGGCTTCAGGAGCTTCGACTTCCACGGGTCCCGCCAGTTGTCGTGGTTGCCGAGGATCCAGACGAGCTCCCCATCGCGGGTCACCTTGTAGACGGCGTCCTGTCGTCTCGCGGACAAAATGAACGCGTCGTCGTCGGCATCATAGAAGACGGCGTTGGTGTGGGACCAGTCCCGGAGCTCGTCCTCGGTGACCTCGGAGTACGGCGCTTTCCAGTAGCCTCCGTTGAGCGACGCGTATCCGATTCTGTACGGATCGAGGATGTCGAGCGTCTGGAGCTCCAGGAGCTTGCTGCCGTCCCGGTCGAACTCGACCACGACGTCGCCGACCACGGTCGACTTCGCGGTCGGGGCGTCGGCGTCTTCCTCGCTGGTGGGGTAGTCGTCGAGCTCCCGCAGCTCGGCGCTGAGCGCGAGAAGGTTGCCCGAAGGCATCTCGTGGATCTCGTGATGTATGGCGTCGGTCTCCACCGGGATGCTGTCGTCGGGCACGTCCTCTTTCGGGATCCCGGTGGTGTGCCATCGGCTCACGATGTTCCCCAGCATGTCGATCTCGAAGGCCAGGCCGGTCCGGCCCGACTGGTAGAGCACGTGGCCGTTTCGCAAGTGAAGCGCGTCGGTGACTCCGTGGTCGGTCTTGTAGAACCAGACCACGCGTCCCTCGTCGTCGACCGCTGCGAGGGCGCCGAAGTCCGATACGGAGCCCTCCTGCGGTCGCGGTGCGAGGTTGAAGAAGGTGTAGCCCGGCTCCATGCGGTCGGGCTCGTGGACGACGACCTCGAATTCTGGAAAGAGCTCCGGCACCGCCGGCGTCTGGATCTCGAAGACGTCCGAGCGCGCGACGTTCCCCGCGGCGTCTTCGGCGAGGACGACGACGGAATGGCGGCGGTCCGGGTGGAGGCCCAGCAGCGGCGAGTGATGCTCGACCGCGAGGGGGCCGTCCGCGCTCGGCGTCACCGTCCACTGACGCTCACCGTCGTCGACCTCGAAGACGATCCGCGTGGGCTCGTCGGTCGTGAGCGTCAGCTTTGCGGCCAGCGGCGCGGACGGGTTGTCGTTTTCGACGAGCTCGAGCGACTCGAAGCTCGGGGGACGGCTGTCGCCGCAGCCAAGCATCATTAATAAGAGGGTCGCCAGGCCAATGGGGCCGGCAGCGGTTCTCCAGGCTGAGCTCATTAGGTCCTCCCGAGCGTTTCCGGCGCGTAGAATAGTCGATCGTTCGGCGATTAGAAAACTACGTAGGCGCGATTACCCTATTGGCTCGCGGGGGAGAGGCCTTCCAGGACGTCGCGGCCGTCCGCGCCTTCACACGTCAATCGGCGTTTGGTTTGATAGGAATGCCGCGGCTATCGGGAATGTTTTCCCCGAGGAAGGTGTAAACGTCCTCAGGAAACGGCGCGTAGCCGGCCGTCGCCGTGTAACCACCGTCCACGACGAGTGTGTGCCCGGTCACATAGCTCGATGCGTCCGAAGCGAGAAACAGAAGCGGCCCGACGAGCTCTTCGAGCTCTCCAATACGGCCCAGCGGAGTGCTGCTCTCGACCCACTTCTTGAAAGCGTCCAGCGCAAGAAATGGTCCCGTCATCTCGCTCGGGAAGTAGCCGGGGGCTATCGCGTTTACTCGCACGCCGCGATCGGCCCAACTCATGGCGAGGTTTCGCGTCAGGTTGATGACGGCAGCCTTCGTCGCCTGGTAGGCGGGCGGATAGTCCTTCCATCCCGTCATGCCGGCGATGGAGGAAATATTAATGATGGCGCCGCCCTTACCGTCCGTGAGCATCGTCGCTCCGACTTCCTTGGTGCAGTACCAGAGTCCGAGGAGATTGACCCGGACCGTATGCTCGAAAGCCGCGTCATCCATCTTCTCGGGCATCATACCGGCGTCCGTGTTCACGCCGGCGTTATTGACGAGGATGTCGATCCGACCGAAGGCCTCACGGGCCTTTTCGACCATGTCGCGTACGCTGGACGACTCGGCGACGTCGCACTCGACGGCCAGGGCCTTGACGCCATCACCCTCGAGCTTCTTCGCGAGCGCTTCGAGCTTGTCGAGGCTCCGCGCCGCCAGGACGACGTTCGCCCCGGCCTGCCCGAGGCATTCGGCAAGGGTCACGCCCAGCCCGTAGGACGCTCCGGTCACGATCGCAGTCTTGCCGCTCAGGTCGAAAAGACCATCGGTCTTTGTCATGGAGGCTCCTTTCGAGAGGAAAAGAACTCTAGCCGCTCGTGTCCGTCCGCGTCAAACTAGGGCCGAACGACTCACGACATTGGCCTCGACTGATGCCTCGCGCGAGGGGCGTAGCTACGGGACGAGTCGTTCCAGCTCTTCGTAGAAGTTCTGGACCAGGACGATCTGGCGAGGCTCTCGAGGAGTTTCGTCCTCTTGCCACCGGACCATCAGAAAACGACCATCGTCGGCGACGTCGTACGGCCAGGGAGCGAGGGGCGCTCGTACCTCGAACAACATCGTGGGCTGGGGGAAACTGAAGTCACCTCGTACGGGCCGAGCTTTAATCCTGCTTCGAGAGGCATGCGCGCCGATTGTAGGGGCAGGGGAGAGGACCTTCAAGAAAGGCGGCGGCGATTCTCCGCGTTTGTCCTAGACGTGCTGCGAAGTAGTGTGATTCAGTGCGAAATCGACACGTCGTGAAGTGCGGAGGTGCCAACGCGTCACCGGTCAAAACAAACCCCCTCTCGTATCCTCGACGAGGCCGAGTTGTTGACACCCCACGACATATTTGGAGGAGCGCGTTGGTGTTAGGCGTAGCGGGCGCAAATGCCTGAGGGCACCCAGACTCGATCCCGGTGGCGTTTTCAGCTCGACGATGACGAGCTGAGGAAGCTCGACCGCGAAGCGCCTGTTGATCCGATCGCGGCCGGCCTGGGCGCACCACTCGAGGTCGTAGTCGACCGTCACGCGCTGGCGATGGTCGGTGCCTTCAAAATATAGGCGGCGATACTCACACAAAAGGACGGGCGAGCTATGTCTCATCAGCACCTCACGATATTCCGGTGGAAGTAGTTCGGTCAGGCGCTCGAGAATCTCCCGATAGGTGAGCTCGCCCAAGGCCACGGGCGAGCCGACCTCCAAACGATTCTTTACCACTAGATCGAACACTCTCTTCTTGACCTCGAAGAAGAAACGGCCGTCGCGGTCGTCGTCGTTGTACCAGCGCAGTCGCACCTTTCGTCGATTCCCCGTGCCGTCCACACTTTCGCGGTACCCGGAGAGCCGCTCATCGTCCAAGTAGATGCTCCTGACGACAGTGGACGCGGCGCCGTGCTGGACTCGACGGAAATTCGTATCGAGGACGCTCACGAGTTTTCCCAGGTCGGCATGAGGGATTGCGAACTTCATCTCACGACGAGGCGCGGACGCGACAGCGTCACGGTTTTCGATCCGTGCAAAAGGAAGGAATTGCTCGGCCGCGCGTTCCCCCATATCGCTCCTCTGACTCACCAGCGCGGGTCGACCGTGTTCAACGAAAGCCGAAAGTTAGGCAGGCGCTGTCTCAGCTCGCCGGGAAGCGAAGGACTGCGTCGTGCATCCGCGATCTCCAATCTCGCGCGGACATCGACCAAGTCTCCTTCGACGCTCAAGCGCTCGAGGACAACCGCGTCGGCAACATCATCGAGGCGGTCCAAAACGCTCAACGCAGAGTTGTCCGACACCCGTCCGCGCAGCGTCACGTAATATCTTAGTGGTGAGGCTTGTTGGCGCCCGCGAACGAGCACCCCAAGAATCACGGGGATCACGACCGTTAGAGCGAGGAGTCTCTGGTTTGTCCCGAGTGCGAGCGCCAGTGCGATGCAGAGAAGAAGACCAAGGAGGTGCTCGCTGTTCCGTATCGCGTGCCTGAACCGTACGATCGACAACGCACCGAGAAGTCCTAGTGAAAGCGCAACCGAAGCGTGCACAACGGCAATCAGCAAGGTTGCAACCAATGTGAACAGCGTGAGCACTCCCCAAAAATCCGAGCCGCCACGGTCAAGCGACAACATCCGATAGCACGAAGCGATGAGCCATGCGGCCACGCCGGCGAGGAGCAAGTTGAAACCGAAAGTACGCAGGTCGACCCGCGCGGTGACGTCGCTCCCCCACGTCTCGGACTCGGCGAGCCAGTCGAAAACGACATCTGCGGTCATGGCCGCCGTTCCGGCATGACGCACGACGGGGTCCGCCCATACAGCCTGAACACGATCGGCCCACAGGGGCACGCGATTCGACGGCACGGGCGCAACTTCAAGGACGATTGCGATCGTTTGACCCGCCCAGGGTCCTAGGTCGGCCTGAGCGTCTCGAAAGTAATTGGTGTCGAGAAGCGTCAGAGTCTCCTCGAACACCACCGTGGTGGCACCGTTGTCCACCACGCTTGCGATGAACCGGACCCGCGCACGCCGTACTTGCTGCATCACCACCAATGCGGTCGCGAGCTCGAGCACGCCCGAGTCCGGAACATCGATGGCGAACGACATGCTCGACGGGAACGGGGGCGTAATCGATCGTCGTGAATCGCCTGAGAGCGTGACCGAGCGGTAAAGGCTTCTCTCGTCGTCGAACGCCGCGAAGTGCCCCGACATCTCAGATGAGTCCCCGGCATGCCCCCCCTCGGCGAGGTGAACCGCTCCACCGCGGCCGAACCTCCCGAGGCTCGTACCGATCACGAGTACGCCCAGAAAGAGGAGCGGCACGGCGAGCCTGCGTGCAATGACGACACCACGGGATTCACTGAGCATGGGGCAGGTCACCCGTCGTCTCTTCGGAGGGCGCGGCGCTCGTGATGCCTCGCCCGAGCGCGTCATGAACATACTGGCGGATGATCGCCGGGCGGAGCCGGGCGAAGCGCACCATCGCTTCGATGTTCTCCCGCCAAAGCGTGACCTCGTCTTCTGAGTACCGGCCACGGATCTCGCGGGTCTGTTCGGGACCGATCGCCTGCGACAGACGACGAATGCGGGCCACGACATGTGCCGAAGCGAGGGGGCCCGCCATGTGTCGGTCGAATCTTTCGACAAAGAGTTCCTGGTACCTCGGATTGCGCATGAGGCGGGAGAACATTTCCGTCAATGGCCCTCCACGGTTGAGGCCACGTTGGAACGTATTCAGATCGTGAACGCGCTCATGCAGGCCGAGCACACTCTCCGCGTCCCAGGACACGAAGATCCATTTCCCACCGGAACTGCGCGGCCTGGCGGCGTAGTAGTTCTTGTGCGGCCAGTCGCTATTCTGCGCCCATATGTTCAAAATCATGTAGTCCGTGAAGTTGACGACATCGATGAGCTCGAGCGCCTCCTCGTACCGGGCTTCGTCGGCCAGGTCATGCTCGCGCATGAGCTTCAGCAGCCTGTCCCAGGCTTCGGCGTCGCCTTCGCTAACTACGCTGTCGTGAAGGATGTCCCAATCGGCCACGTGAGGATCGATGTGAGAGCGCAGAAAATCTTGGTCAAGCCTCTCGACGACGTTATAGACCCCTTTGAAATCGAAATTGACGAGCAGGCTGTACCACGCGCCATGCACAGCCGGTTGGCCCATGTCCTCGTGCAGCTCGCGTATCAGCTGGTCACGAATGTAGGCAGCTCGCGGATCGCCACGAAACGCGTCGTCGTTATTGGCACGGAGCACAACGCCATTCAGCGGGTACCCCTCGTCACGAATGAGAGGCTCCTTGAGCGAGCGTGTGCCATAGAGGTCGCGAAAGTACAAACGGTACGACTTCTTGGTCGCGAAATCACCTTGGCGTCCGGCATTTCCATGGAGCCGGATACCAGCACCGCTGCCGAAGACGCGGGATCCGGAAGCGTCGATGACCTCGACGAAGGCGGGATGTTCGCTTTCGCGGCCCCGACGGTTGACCTGGAGCTGCATTCTCCAAAAATCGCCAGAACCCATTAACACTGAGAGCGTCGGCAGCCCAAACGGCTCCCCGTCGAGAAAATAGCTATGCGTCTCGATCGGAGTGATTCTTCTGTCGCCGTAGAAGGCGGCCGCGCGCAGAACGCGCGGCACCGGCGTCGACGCCGGGCTCATGACGACGGGTTGCGCGTAGAGCAGACTCGCGCTCGTAGGTGGATTGCCATCCGTTGTATAGCGGATCTCGACGTCTTCGAGCGCGAGAGGCATCGTCATCTCGACTTCGATTCGCCCGTCGTAGCGGCCTCCGTTCGGTTGAACCTGAAGGCGCGACGCAAACGGGCGTTCGGCGGCCGGCTCGCGATTCTTCTCTTCGGGCGTCGGAAAAAGGAGATAGCGAAAACGGCCTAGTCCATCGGGAAACCGACCATAGGATCGGTCGTCCGATTGCGGGAGGAGAAACAGAGCGTCGGACGTCGTTCCGTCGGGAGCAACGAGCATGAGCGTCTCGCCTCGTCGCGAGAGCTCGAAATTGGCATGAAGCTCGCGAGTCGGCGGTGGCTGATCCTTTCCGGAAAGCCAAACGAGCTGGTAGCCGCCCGGCGACACCTCCTGTGACGGTATTGGCCACTTGCGCGGTACTGTGACGTCGTTGGTGATCGAGAAACCGGACAAGTCCACCGTTCGAGTTCCGACGTTGACGAGCTCGATCCAGGTCGAGGCTTTTTCATTCTCGTCGAGCTTCGTCCAGCGGTTCTGGAGCAGGACTTCATTGATGCGCATCATCGCGGCATCACGCGGTGCCCACACTAGCCATGCCGACAAGGTGAGCAACCCTAGAACGAAGAGGAACCGGCGAACGACACTCCGTTTCGATCCCGACCTCTGTGACAATGGTTCGATCACGCGCGGGCGCGCGACACGTCCGGCGGTGCGTGCCACTTCCGCTCTCGTTTCAAAGCAGGTGGTCCAGATTCACGTATGACACGCGAAAACCCGGAAGAGACGTCGAGAGCTCCGACATGAGCGATTTCGTCTCGCTGGGATCCGTGAGCGACACGTTGGCGCGGAACTGGACCTGTCCATCCTCGAGGTCGAACCGTTCCACGCTGACACCACGGGCTTGTTTCTCTAGGATTTCAACGACGTCCGGCGTGGAAACGCTGAAAAACTCCTTTGCGTCACCCGAAAGCGTTAGCACCAAATTGTGCGTCGACGCCACGCCGGCCGTGAGGGCCCTCCCGACGATGAACAACGAAATGATGACGAGCGCCAAGAGCGTCAGCAACCGAAGCTCGGCGCCCAAGGCGACGCCTGCGCCTATACAGAAGAAAAGATAGATCAATTCCTCGGGGTTCTTGATCGCGGTACGGAATCGTACGATCGACAACGCCCCGATGAGTCCCAGCGATAGCGCGAGCGAGGACTTGACGACGAAAATAATCACGACCGTGATCGATGTCAGGAGTGGGAACAAATTGCCAAAGTTCTCACGATTGGAGAATTCGGAACCGAAACGCTTGTAGAGCTCGCGAATATACAAGCCCGCTACGCCGCCGATGAGCGTGTTGACCGCGCAGTTGATCGCAAGGGCGGTGTCGGCGCTCAAGCCCCCAATCCATTGCTCAATCCCGCCGAACATCGTCAACTCCCGTATCGTCGCCTGGACATAGGCGACGATCATATACGGGATCGCGCACGCTCGGATGAACAACAAACGGGGCGGAAGAAGGATGTCCGCCCTCGCTGGATTTGGAACGGCGTGCCTGGAGCGCCGTGTAGAACCGCGCCGCTATTGCTTCAGCTTTTTACCGCCGACCGTTGCTTCGCCCACGTTCAAGAGATGGTCCTTCATTCTTCGGTACGCGTTCGCGATGTCCATGTAGGACGTACTGACGAGCGGCTCGATCCTCTCCTCGGACAATCGCTTCCAGTGGCGATCTCTCATCTCTCTTATTTCACCCGTGATGTCGCCGCTCTTGTGCCGAATCTCGTCTACGTAGTCTTCGGAGGTGCTATCGAGACCGTCGCGGACCATGTCGTAATAGCCGGTTATCAGTTCGTGGAGCTCGAGCAGCTCCCCTTGCTGGACGTCCGAGAAAGTCGTGCCCCGCTCACGCATTCGCAGATAAAGCTTGAGGACGTTTGAAACATAGTCGCTCACTGATTCGAACTCGTCTGCCAACCGCAGCTGGGAACGAGCCTCCTCGGCGACCTCTTGACTGATCTCTTCGGAAAGCAATTCGGTCAAGAACGTCGTTACTTCGATCTGGACCTCGTCAATCGTATTCTCTTCCTTGAAAATTCTGTCGGTTTCCTCGCTGCCTGCTTTACCGCGGACCACGGCGCCCAAGTCGGTCAGCATCCCTCGTACGTGCTCGTCGGTTCGTTGAATTTCGTGTCGCGATTGCTCGATCGCGGTCAACGGCGAGCTGACCAGGTTGAAGTCAAGGTGGGTCAGGTGCGCTCTGACTGGCTTGGCCTCGTCTTTGACGAGCCATTGCAGCGCGCGCGAAATACTCCCGATGAAAGGAATGAACAAAACCGCCGTGATCACATTGAAGATGGTGTGGACCGTGGCGACCCCTGCGGTCATATAGGGGAAGCTCCCGTCCGCAGCCTGCATGTTGGGATCGACGCCACGCATGACGACGTTCTCGATAAAGGGAAGGTAGACGGGTAGAAACAGTGCGGTGACCGCTGCTACGCCGGAGACGTTGAAGAACACGTGGAAATAGGCGGTCCGCTTCGCGTTGACGTCGTCCGTCCCGAGGGAAGCCAGGTAGGCTGTAATCGTCGTGCCGATATTGGTGCCCAACACCAAGGCCGCCGCGGTCCTAAAATCGACGACTCCGGTGTTGGCGAGCGCGATGGTCATTCCCAAAGTGGCAGACGAAGACTGAACGACGAGCGTCGCGACGCATCCCACTAGGGCCGACTTCAGAACGCCGGCGTAATCCGTAGCCTCGAACAGTTGGAACAAAGCCGCGAATTCCGGAAGGTCGCGCACGGGCTCGAAACCGTCTTTCATGAGCTCGAGCCCAAAAAAGACCATCCCGATCCCCAGCATGGAGAGTGCGGAGTAACGCGCTTTCTCGTTCTTGAGGAACAGCCAGCCAAAGGCAGCCAGTCCGAGCAACGGGAGGCCGTACTGCCCGATCTTCAGCGCCAAAATCCATCCCGTGATGGTCGTGCCGATATTCGCACCAATGATCACGCCAATGGCTTCGGTGAGCGCCATGAGCTCGCTATTGACGAGCCCGATAACCATCACTGACGTCACGGAGCTCGATTGAACGAGCGTTGTCACGAACAGCCCGATACCCACCGCGAGGAAACGGTTGGAGGTGACCACGCTGATCATGCGCCGGATGCGTGCGCCCGCGATGACCTGGAGGCCTTGCTGCATGTACTTCATGCCGAGCAAGAAAATGCCCAGACCTCCGGCGAGGTGAAAAGCCATGTCCTGGATCAATGAGACGTTCACGGGTGCTCGTGGTTTGGGAGATCGAAAGGTAAAGTTGACAATTCGGTGCGCGAACCCAAGGAGGCCAAAGTGGGCGTCAGCTTGTCAGGCTCGCGGCCGAACTGCAACGGCGTTTTGGTGCGCGGGGGATCTTCGTTCGAAACGGATGGTCAACCGCATATCCGGATGGATTCGTGCTCCAAACTGAGTTAGTTTCTAGTTTCTCCGACCCGTCGAATGTTGAACGTCAACGAGGGGTGACGACTTGCGGTGACGCTATGAGAACAGTCCTGAAGCATCTGAGCGGAATCGTGCTGGTTCTGCTCGCTCCACAATTGGCTCTGGCGCAGTGGGCCGAGGGTCAACAAGGGCAGCTGGTTATCCGTGGCGGCTGGTTGTTCGACAGCGTCAGCGATGAGCGCCGACCGAACACGGGCATCGTCATACGGGACGGCAGGATTGTGGAAGTCGATGCCGATGTCCGGCAACAGGGTTCGGGCACAGTCGAGGCTATCGACCTGGCGGAGACCGACACGATTCTGTCGGGCATGATCGACCTGCACGCGCACTACAACCTGGACCTCGTTGATGAAGGTCGTGTCGAAGAGGTCGTCTACAACGGCATCGTCTTTCTGGCGAACGGCGTTACGTCGACTTGGTCGGCCGGTGAGTACTACCCCGAGCGTGTCATTGCTCACCGGAATCGTATCGATGCCGGTGAGTCCATAGGACCACGATTGTTCGCATCGGGCCCGTACTTCGGCGCGTTCCGCTGCGAATACAGCATCAAGGTCGCGGCGGACGAGTGCGTTGGTTGGCCCAACGACATCACGGAAGAGGAGATTCGGCGGGAGGTGGATGCGTGGGCGGAGCAAGGCGTCGTTAGCATCAAGATCAAGCAGGCGACACCGGGTGAGATGAAGGTACTTATCGAGCAAGCGCACGAGCGCGGCATGACGACCGCGGCTCACCTCGCGAATTACAACGTCGAATATGACGTGGAGTTGCGGGACGCGATTCTCATGGGACTGGACCGCGTTGAACACCAGCTCACCCTCGGTAGTGGCGGTCCCAAAAGCGCCGAAATGCAGCAGATGATCGATCTGATGTTGGCGCACGAGGTCTACTACGATGCCAACCTGCAAATGTACGGTGGTATCAACGAGCGTCGCGCACATCGATCGGAGATGCTGTGGACGAACGAAGCAAAGTACTTCACGCCGTACGCGCAGGGTTTACTCGAGAACCGTGGCCCACCGCCGCCGGAATCTGATGCTCCGGAGTTCACGCAGCGGGTTCTGGAGCTCAAATCATTATTCGATGCCGGTGGTGCACACTTGCTAATCGTTGGCACGGACGAGCCCGTCTACACGGATCTGTTACCAGGCTTCGCCTATCACCGTGAATTGTTCGCGATGACCTATGCGGGGATCCCGCCCGCCGCCGTATTGAAGGCAGCCACCATCAACGGCGCAAGAGCGCTGGGCGTCGATGACCGTCTCGGCTCGATAGAGGCCGGCAAGCTCGCGGACCTATACGTGGTGCGTGGCAATCCCCTCGACGACATCAAAGTAGCGCGAGACATCAAGCTCGTCGTCAAAGGTGGGGTCGCGCACGACCCCGCAGAGCTTCTACGCTCTGCGGTGGGAAAGATCGGCCCGGCCGGGCCCGATGATCACGCCGACTGGGAGCTCGAGCTCCGGCCACTACGACGAGACTAGAGCTCGCGCTCTCGAAACCGGTTCCGGGGTAGAATGCGCCTTCCCATCAGGAGGCAGGCATTCTTCATCGTTGGCTGACAGCGGCTTGGACCGCCTCGTTTTTGCTCACCGTCAGCGTCGCGCTCGGACAAGAACAACCGTCCACATTTCTAGTCCTGCGAGACGGCACGCGGGTTGAAGTCGAGGCGTATGAGATTCGGAGCGGGCAAGTCGTATTCACGACGACGGCCGGCCGTCTGCAATCTCTTCCTCTCGCGGAGCTCGACCTCGAAGCGATGGAGGGGCGCCGCCGAGTGCTCCCGCCCGACACGAGTGGAGAGCACCCGCCTGGCACCAATGGCGGGGTGATCGCCGAGCCGAGTAGGCCGGCGGGGCTTTCCGCGTCGGCGGCGGTCGAAGGACCTCCCGCACCCATAGCCCCGGAGGTGATTACGCGTGACGCCATGAACCGCGCGACCGTGCGTGCGGTTCGTGTGAGCGAGCCGATCTTGCTCGACGGCAATCTAGATGAGAGTGCCTATGCGCGTACGCCCCCGATCAGCGGCTTCATCCAGCAGGAACCGCTCGCGGGCGAACTCGCGACGGAGCAGACCGAAGCGTGGGTGTTCTTCGATGACAAGAACGTCTACGTCTCCGCGCGGTGTTGGGACAGCCGACCCGAGGACATGGTCGCGAACGAGCTGCGGCGGGATCACTTCGGAATCTTCCTCAACGACAACTTCGCCGTCGTGCTCGACACGTTCCACGATCGGCGCAACGGCGTCTGGTTCTACACGAATCCTCTCGGTGCTCTTTCCGATGGCCAGATCACCGATGAGCGCGACACCAATCGCGACTGGAATACGGTGTGGAACGTCCGCACCGGGCGTTTTCCAGGTGGTTGGACGGTCGAAATGGCGATCCCGTTCAAATCGCTCCGCTATCGGCCCGGCCCCTCGCCGGTGTGGGGTATCAACTTCCGTCGAGTTGTGCGGGGTAAGAACGAGTGGAGCTATCTGACGCCCATCGACCCCGCATTCGGGATGCGGGGCATGATCAAACTGTCGCAAGCGGCATCACTGGTCGGGATCGAGCCCCCACAGCGATCCATGAATCTGGAGGTCAAGCCCTACGCGAAGGCAGGCTCCAGAACGGACCGGACCCTTTCCGAGCCGTTCGAAAACGATCTCGAGGCGGATGCAGGGATCGATGCGAAGTACGGCGTTACCAAGAGCCTCGTTCTCGACCTCACCTACAACACCGACTTCGCCGAGGTCGAAGACGATCAGCAGCAAGTCAATCTCACGAGGTTCAATCTGTTTTTTCCCGAGAAGCGCGATTTCTTCTTGGAAGGGCAGGGTATTTTCGCGTTCGGCGCGCGTCAGACGTCGCGCTTTGGAGGCTCGTCGAGCGATACCCCCATCATGTTCTTCAGTCGACGGATCGGTCTCTCGAGCGAAGGCGTCGTCCCGACCCGAGCCGGAGGCCGTCTGACCGGCCGGGCGGGGAAGTACACCGTGGGAGCTCTGGTGATGCAGACCACGGAGGTGCGCCCCTCGGCTATTCCAGAAACCAACTTTTCGGTCGTACGCTTGAAGCGTGACATCCTTCGCCGCTCCAATATCGGGGTCATCGCAACCCACCGCTCGCCCGACGTGGGTACGTCGACGTCGAACTCGGTCGTGGGCGTCGATGCGAACTTCACGTTCTACCAAAACCTCGAGATGGGCGCTTACTACGCGAAGAGTCGCGGAGCGTTGCGCCAAGGTGACGATGAGAGCTACCGAGCCCGCTTCGCCTACGGGAGCGATCGTTATGGAGCGGAGGCTGAGCACCTCAAGGTTGGCGAGGACTTCAATCCAGAGATCGGCTTTTTGAGGAGAAGTGATTTCGTCAAGAATCGGGGGCTGGTCCGCTTCAGCCCGAGACCCGTTCGCTGGGACGCGATCCGCAAATTCACTTATGAGGGCGAGTTCGACTACATCGAAGATGGACTCGGGCGGCTGTCGACTCAGCTCGGCCGGCTGACTTTCGGGACGGAGCTCGATAGCGGAGACAATATCAACGTTAACTATTTCAATAGTGTCGAGGTTCTCACCGAGCCGTTCGAAATCTCTGACGGGGTCGTCCTGCCCATCGGGGAGTATCCGTTCCAGTTCATGCGTTACAGATATCAGATGGGGCCTCAGCGTCGGCTGTCCGGCGGTGTGAATTTTCAGCACGGCGGCTTTTTTTCAGGCACGCGGACCGAAGCCGGATATTCCGGCAGGATCGAGGTGACCTCGAAGCTCTCGGTCGAGCCGACCGTGTCTTTCAACTGGGTGGACTTGGCTGAGGGCAGCTTTACGACCCAGATCGTCAGCGGCCGCGTCAGCTATACGCGGTCGCCGCGCACCAGCTTGAGCGCCCTCGTTCAGTACAACTCCTCGAACTCGACCTTGTCCGCGAACGTACGTTTTCGGTGGGAGTACCAGCCCGGGAGCGATCTCTTCGTCGTCTACAACGACGTGCGCGATCGTGATCTGTACGGATTCTCTTCCATCGCGAATCGGGCGGTCATCATCAAGTTCACTCGTCTGTTCCGCTTCTAGCCGCGGTTCGAGGTCGCCATCATCGACCAATCACTAGAGGGAGGATGAGAGATTGAAGCAATCCAAGAACCCGTTTCATCCCGGCGAGATGCTCTTGGAAGAGTTCTTGAAGCCCCTGGACATGACCCAGACCTCGTTCGCGGAGAGGATCGGATGGACTCGGGCGCGCCTCAGCGAATTCATTCATGGGAAGCGAGGTGTCACGGCAGACGCCGCGCTTGATCTGGCAGAAGCACTCGGCACCTCCCCAAAGTTATGGATGAACCTTCAGGCGACCTACGATCTCGATCGTGCCATCAAGAGAAGAAGACGTGTGGCCTGAGGGCGGGACGCCCTTCAAGCAGCCGGTGATGCCAAGATCGCCAATAGAGAACATGCAACAGGGTGGAAGCCGCCGACTAGTAAGGCGAACGTTGTCGTCGTTTGTCGGCAGGGCGGCGGTGCTTTCGCTATCTGCCGTTGGCGTTTCGGCGATTGGCGACCTTTCGGCGCTCCACTATGGTGGCGGCGCGAGACGCTTCAGCTCTTCTCTCAGCCCCAAGACGACCGTGATCTCGAAGGACTGCTCACGCGCTTCCACCATCACGAACCGCTGGCCGTCCGGTGAGACGTCGTAGTTGGGTGCATCGTTCGCGTGGTCCAGGTTGAAATCGCCCTCGAAGAGGACTCGCGACCGGCCGGTAGAGAACCCGCCGTCTTCGCTTACGCTTACGCTCACGACGCTGCGGTCGATGCGGTAGAACAGCTCGTCGTTGCTTCGCGACCACACCGGCTCCCGACCACCGTCCGTCGAGACCTGCCACTTGCCTTCGAGAGAGGGAAACGACCGAACGTAGACTTCGTAGCGCCCGGACTCGTTCGAGATGTAGGCGAGCCATCGGCCGTTCGGCGATAGCTGCGGCTGCTTCTCCGAGGAGTTCGTATCGAGGAGGAGCTGCTTCTCCCCGTCCGCCACGGACGTCAAGCCGATGTCGTAACCCTCGTCGTTGAACTCGTGGAAGAGCACCGAAGCGCTATCGGGCGTCCACGAAATAGGAGATATTTGAGAACCACCGGCCGTAAGCCCGCGGCTGTCACCAGAGCCGTCCGCGGCCTTGACGAACACGTCCATGTTGTCGATTCGACTGGTACCGAAAGCAATGGTCCGCCCGTCGGGCGACCAGACGGGAACGGTGTCGTGGGCCTCGTCGAACGTGAACCGATTGAGCGCGCGCTGCTCGAGATCGTAGATCCAGAGGTCGCGAGCCCGGTCGTTGTGAAAGATGGAGACCACGAGGCGGTGACCGTCCGGAGAGAGCTTGGGGCGGTGGTAGCCTTGTTCTTCCTCGAGCAGTGGCTCGACGTCGCCGTCACGGTTCACCCAGACTAGCCGGTTGCCGCCGCTCGCGCCGCTTCGATAGGCGAGGGTTCCGTTCCTCGAGACGGCGACGCTCTGAAGACCGTTGGGCGCGCGGCGTGGCGTCTCGCCGAGCGGGACGATGGGCCCGGTGAGTGATAGCGTTCCCGGATCGAACGGAGCGACGAGAAGGCCTGTCGTTTGCTGATGGAGGACGATGTGGCCCGAATCGAGATACACGGGCGCGAAGCCCTCGATGACGTCACCTCGCTCTCCCGTCGTGAGCGAGATCGGCCAGCTCCTGGCCTCGCCCGGGTCGGAGGAGAAGATCACGTCGGTTCGGGGGCCGAGCGTCAGAAAGTGGCCAACCGGATCCCGGGTCGGGACCTCGACAGGGATGCCGCCCGCGCCGGGCACCTTCCAAAGCTTGGAGCCGCTCGTGAACACGACGTCCCCGTCCGAGCCCCATACCGCCGTGCCGATACCGGCGTCGTGCTGGGTGATCCGCGAGGGTGGACCGCCGGTACGGTTCACCTTCATGAGCTCGCGTCCCCGAATGTATCCGATCCACTCGCCATTGGGAGAGAAGAACGGTCCCGATAACCGGCCCAACGTCTGCCCCATATCGAGGAGCTGCACCGGCTCGAGCTGGTCTAGTGAGTGGATGTACAGCTTCCCGAACTCCAAGTCGGACTCGAACGTCAGATGCCGTCCGTCGGGAGATAGGGCCAATTGTGCGAGACGCGTCGGCATCGCGCGTTCGGGAAGCCCAATGCGAAAGCGTGTCACGCCGTCGGCGGCCGATGGGGGTGCCTCGGGTCGTGACACGAGCACGCCGGCGAGGGCAATGGCCAGAACCGCGGCGAGACCGTATCCGTTCCTGCTCGTTCGGCGCTCGGGCGGGGCAACGCTCGTGGGCGCTTCGTCCGTTTGCGCGTCCTCCAGGTCGAGCGCCGCCGCGCTCACCGCGCGCAGTCGTCGCGTGGGATCCTTTCTGAGACAGCGTCGCAGTAAATCGCGAACCCGCCACGGCGTCACCTTGGGCAAGGCGTCGAAGTCGGGATCCGACTTCAGAACGCTCGCGAGCGTATCTCCGACGGTCTCGCCCGCGAACGGCTTGCGACCCGAGAGCGCTTCGAAGAGAACGCATCCGAAGGACCACACGTCGGTCCTCTTGTCGACCACCTTCCCCCGCGCCTGCTCTGGACTCATGTACGGAGCGGTGCCGAGAATGACTCCAGCCTGGGTGCCGCCGTGCGCTGCGGTCGGCGACTCCGAAAGCCCTTGCTGCGCGCCTCCGGCGCTCTCTTCCGAGACCACCTTCGCCAGGCCGAAGTCGAGGACCTTGGGCTCACCGTCCGGCGTGATCATGATGTTCGCGGGCTTCAAGTCGCGATGGACGACGCCTTGGGCGTGAGCGGCCGCGAGGGCTTCGGCGATGAACTGGAACAGCGGCAACGCCTCGTCCACGTCGATAGGGCCCCGCTGAAGGCGCTCGGCCAACGTCTCTCCTGGCACTAGCTCCATGACGAGGAGTTGGGCACCGGAGCTCTCCTCCAGGCCGTGAATGCTCGCTATGTGTCGGTGATTCAGCGACGCGAGGAGTTTTGCCTCCCGCTCGAACCGGGCCAGTCGCTCATCGTCATCGAGGAGCTCTTCCGAGATGACTTTGATCGCCACCTCGCGATCGAGCTTGGTGTCACGGGCGCGGTACACCTCGCCCATCCCGCCTTTCCCGATGGGCTCGACGATCTCGTAAGGACCGAACTTCCGTCCTGCTTCCAGGGTCATTCGCAGTGATTGTAGGGGCAGAGGACCAGCCCTTCAAGGAACGCGCTGGCGATTGTCCGTGGTTTGTCCGAGATGACAGGCTACTCGAAGCACAGTCGAGGCGTCACATAATTCGGCCGGACGCCGCTCTCTTGTAGTAGCGGCCCATACCGGCGCGACCCCGCCATTCGTCGCCATCGACGATGAGCTGGCCCCGCAGGAACACTTTGCTGACCTTGCCCTGTACTTCTCGACCTTCAAACAACGAGTAGTCGACGTTCGAATGGTGTGTGTCCGCACTCAAGATTTGTCGTTGCTCTGGATCGAACAGCACGATGTCTGCGTCGCTACCGACTGCAATCGTTCCTTTCTGTGGGAACAGGCCAAACATCTTTGCAGGTGCGGTAGACGTCAGCTGGACGAATCGATTCAGGTTGATGCGACCTTCGTTGACGCCCCCGTCGAACAGAAGCGGCAGGCGAAACTCTACGCCCGGCGCACCGTTGGGTATCTTGGAGAAATCGTCTCTGCCGGGTTGCTTGGACTTGAGAATGCCGTGAGCTTTTTCGTTGAAGCAAAAGGGGCAGTGGTCGGTGGCAACGAGCTGCAGGTCGTCGAAACGTAACCCACGCCAGAGCGCGCTCTGACATTCGGGATCTCGAAGGGGGGGAGTCATCACGAATTTGGCGCTCTCGAATCCCGGCTCGTCGTATACCGTGTTATCCAGAAACAGGTAGTGCGGGCATGTCTCGGCGAATGCGGGGATACCCCGGTCACGTGCTTCGACAATGGCTTCCAGGGATTCCTTGGCGGAAAGGTGCACGATATAGACGGGCACCTCCGCAAGCTCGGCGATTCGAATCACGCGATGAGTGGCTTCGCCCTCCATCAGTTGCGGCCGTGTCAGTTGGTGGTATTTCGGTGACACGTTGCCGGCTTCCAGTGCTTCTTCGATCAATGCCTGTATGACCACGCCGTTCTCGGCGTGCAGATTGACCATGCCGCCATGATCCCCAACCTTTCGCATGGTGCGATAGATGTCCGCGTCATCCACCATCAAGACGTCCGGATACGCCATGTAGAGCTTGAAGCTCGAGACGCCTTCGTTATTGACGAGGTCGGGCAACTCGGAAAGTGCCAGGACGCTTACATCGGTGAGGATCACGTGGAACGCGTAGTCGACCGAGCACTGTGGTTCCGCCGCTGCCAGGCGGCGATCGAGCGCTTGCTTCGGCCCCTCGCCTTTGAACTGCTGGGCGAAGTCGATAATCGTCGTCGTGCCACCGAACGCGGCCGATAGCGTTCCGGTCTCGAAGGAGTCGCAGGTTTCGATACCACCACCCATCGGCGTTTCCATGTGGACGTGCGCATCGATTCCGCCGGGCATAACGAGGAGTCCGGATGCGTCGTGGACTTCGGCATCGTCGACGTCGAGGGTGCGCGCAATCGCCTCGATCTTTCCATCGTCGAGCAGGACATCGGCGACGTAGTCGTCAACGGCGGTGACGACCCGGCCATTTTTGATCAGTACTTTTCCCATGACATCCCCCTACGCGTTGTCCAGTATCTCGTCCAGTGCGGCGACGAGGGCGTCGACTTCATCGAGCGTATTGTAATGAGCCATCGAGACTCTCACGACACCACTGTTCGCGGTGAGACCCAGAAACTCGGCGAGCCGTCGAGCATGAAAATCACCGAACCTGATTGCGATCTTGTATGCATCCATTTTGCGGGCAATGTCTCCCGCGTCTTGATCGTCGACGACGAAGCTAACCGTGGGTACACGGAGAGTCCCGTCACCTCGCTCGTGTCCAATGATCCTGCAATCTTTCCTGCCCCTCAGGTAGCTCAATAATCGTTCAGCCAGAGCAGTCTCATGCCGGGTGATGCGTTCGAACGCCCTCTCGATTCCCGGCCGCACCGGATCACCGTCGCCCGACCCTCCAATCTCTGCCAGGTAGTCGATGATTCCAGTCGAGGAATAGCCGAGCTCATAGCTTGCGTTGCCGGGCTCGAGCTTGGCCGGAATCTTCTCCTTGCCGTAGAAATAGTGGTACAGGTTATCCAGCCCGGCGAGCAGGTCGTACTTGCCGTACAACACCGCGAAATGCGGCCCAAATACCTTGTATAGACTCAGGGCAAGAAAATCGATATCCCATGCGGTCACGTCGATGGCACGGTGCGGTGCAAACGCGACCGAGTCGACGCAGATCAAGGCCCCGTGTTGGTGCACGAGCGCGGCGATCTCTTTGACCGGATTGATCGTGCCCAATATGTTCGAGACATGGGTCACTGCGACGAGCCGCGTTTTGTCCGTCATCAACGCTTTGAGATCATCCAGGTCGAACTCGAGTGACTCTTTGTTCAAGTTCCAGAACTTGATCTTTACGCCGATCTTCTCGAGCCCCACCCATGGCCCGATATTGGATTCGTGGTCTGACACCGTGACGACGATTTCATCGCCTTCCTGGAGCTGGCCTTCCATGCTGCGTGCGAGATTCTGCAAGGCAACCGTTGTCGACGCGGCGAACGCGATCTCCTCGGGGCGACGGGCGTTGACGAGATGCATCATGGCCTCTCTGCCCGACTGCATCGCTTTCGACGCTTGCAAGGACACGTCATAGCTACCGCCGATCTGCACGTTCTTGTTGAACAGGAAGTCATTCATCCGTTCGACGACTCGCGTCAGTATCTGTGTGCCGCCGGCGTTATCAAAAAACGTCCAGCCATTGGCGAGCCCTGGAAACTGACTTCGCACGTGATCGATATCCAAACTATTTTCGCTACTCACTTTTCTTGGCTTCCTTGTGTCCTAGTACGGCGTTGAGGAAAAGACGTGTGCGCTCTTCTTTCGGGTGGTCGAACATCTCTTCCGGCGTTCCCGACTCGATGACTTGCCCTTCGTCCATGAAGACGACCCTGTCGGCAACCTGTCGGGCAAATCCCATTTCGTGGGTGACGACGATCATAGTGACGCCGGATCCGGCGAGGGCCTGCATCACTTCCAGCACTTCGCTTACCATTTCCGGGTCGAGGGAAGACGTTGGTTCGTCGAACAACATGACTCGTGGCTCCATCGCGAGAGCACGCGCGATGGCGACTCGTTGTTGCTGACCCCCGGAAAGCTGTTCCGGGTACTTGTCCCCCTGTTCGGCGATGCCAACCCGCTCGAGCAGGGCCTGCGCCTTCTCGTCCGCAGCCTCTGCCGAAAGCTTTCGTACCCGTATCGGGGCAAGAACGATGTTCTCCTTGACGGTGAGATGGGGAAACAGGTTAAAAGACTGAAATACCATACCCACGTCTTTGCGAACACTGGCTAGGGCCCGTCCGCGCTCGACGCGGACGCCATCGACGAGCACCTGCCCACGATGATCGTACGATTCCAGCAGGTTGATGCAGCGAAGCATCGTCGATTTGCCGGAACCGGACGGACCGACGATACAGACGACTTCGCCCTCCGCAACGTCCAGGTTGATACCCGCCAACGCGCGAAAACGTCCGTAATTCTTGTGCAAGTCCCGGATCGATACGATGGCCGACATCATCGCTCTCCGCGTCGATAGCGTTTCTCGAGACGGCCGACGAAGAGGACCATGGGCCAAAGGAGCGCGACGTACATCAGCGCGGCAACGATCAAAGGTGTGGGGTTGGCCTCGAGCGCCTGCGCCTGGGTTGCCTGCTTCAACAAGTCCGGCATGGCGACGACGGACGCGAGCGCCGTGTCTTTGATGACGTTGATGGAATTGTTGGTCAGTGGCGGGATGACGATACGCACGGCCTGCGGTAGCACCACGTCCGCCATCATATGCCGGTAACCGAGGCCCAAAGCCTGCGACGCCTCGAACTGCCCCTTGGGGATCGCTTCAATCCCCGCCCGGAAGATCTCGGCCGCGTAGGCTCCGGATACGAAGACGAGCGCGACCGCGGAAGACATGAAAGGGGACAGGCGCACCCCAACGAACGGCAACGCGTAATAGACGACGATCAGAAGCACGAGCAACGGAATGGAGCGGAAGACGTCGGTGTAGACCTTGGCGACGAGGCTGAGCGGCCGCACGGCGTAGATACGGACGAGTGCGATGACGAGGCCGAACACCAGGCCGAACACAATGCTGATGAGGCCGAGTTGAAGGGTGACCTTCAGGCCGGATAGCAGCAACGGGAGCGAGCTTACGAATACGCCCCAGTTGAAAAAGGTCTCTGCGAAACCCACGATGTCTTCTTGCCTAACGGCGTTATGGGCGAATGACTATTTGCCGTCAATGACGAGCACGGTTGAACTGTCTGCGGCGGCCTTGGTGCCAAACCACTTCTCATGTAGTTCCGCGACGAATCCTTCACGTTTCAACGTGCTGATGACCTCGTTCACGACTTCCACGAGCGAGCTGTTCTTGGCGAACATCATCGAATATCTTTCGCCGGTTTCGATTCTCTCGATGACTTTGAGATGAGACTTACCCTTGATGAAATACTCGAGCGCCGGAATGTCGGCAATGTAGCCGTCAACGCGCCCACTCTGCAGATCCAGCATCGCAGGCGCCAGTCCTTCGAAACGACGAATCTCAGCGAAGCCGTACTTCGCTTGGTTCGCGGTTGTCCACATGTCGCCGGTGGAGCCGGTATCGACACCGATCACTTTGCCGCGCATGTCTTCCAGTCGCGTGGCAGTCGACCGCGCGCTTACCGTCAGCGATTGGGCGCTATCGTAATAGGGCTGCACGAAGGCCACGGAGTTCAGTCGCTTCTCGGTAATCGTGATGGACGAAAGTGCGATGTCGATGCGGCCGGACTGCACCGCCGAGAACAATCCGTTGAAAGGAATGTTGACGATTTCGACCCGCTTACCTAGACGCGCGCCTACTTCATTGACGAGATCAATCTCGAATCCAACGAATTCCCCCTGGGCATTCTGAAACTCCCATGGGACATTTCCAATATTGGCACCGACATTCAGATCCTCGGCCAGGGTCACGCCACTCGTGAGTGCGAGTGCGAGAATCGGCAATATGCAGTGGGTCGCGAAGAGCCGGTTCGATATTCCTCTCAAAGGGTCTCCTCCAGAGGCCTATTAGAGCACGCACAGTGAAAAAGCCAACGTGGTGGCAACATTTGCTCAGTTCTCCGTAGGAACGAGACTCTTCAATTCTTCGAACCAATTGAAAACGATTTCGAGCTGTCCCGATCCGGTGGACGGGGGGATCTGAACCATGATGAATCGCTTGCCGTCGGGAGAGATGTCGTAGTTTCTACGATGGGCAAACTCGAACTCCTGCTCGAATAGAACGCGAGGGCGCCCTGGTCGGAATCCTTCCGCGGCGTCGTTTTCGATCTCGACCGCTAGCATTTTGTTCATGTCGCGATAGAACAGCTCGCTCCCGTTCGGAGCCCAAAGGGGTGCCGTGCCACCGTCGGTCGAAATCTTATGGCGTTGGTCGGCGTTCGGGAATGCTATGACATAGATTTCCGTCCGGCCCGACTCGCTCGACTCATAGGCCAGCCAATCGCCGTCCGGTGAGAAAATCGGTTCTCCGGCAGACTCGACCAAGCGGCTCGGGCTTTCGTCGGATGCCAGCGAGAAGAGCCACACATCTGGTCTCGGCCCCGAGAACCTTGCATATGCGAGTGTGGCACCATCCGGAGATACGGAGAGAGGATCCTTGTCCGCGGGGTCTTCCAGGATGAGCTCCTCCGGGGTCGTTCCATCGACCGTCATCCAAGCAATATCGTACGGGCCGTTCTGCCCGGAAGCATAGATCACATGCTGGTTATCGGGAGTCCAAACGGGAAGGATGTCGACCTCGCCGAAGCTCAATCTCGTTTGCAAGTCTCGTTCGAGCTCATGAAGCCAGATACTGGAGAAGCCCTCATCCGCTATCTCGATTGCCATCGTCCCGCCGCCCGGAGAAAGACGAGGATGGCTGTATCGCCGCGGAGTGCTCGTGAGCGGAGAAACGTTCCCCTCGCGATCGACCCAAACGACCTGCAGGTCCGGGCTCACTGTGTCGGTGCGCGCATATACGAGCGTCCCGTTGTCCGACACCGCAAAATTGGCACTGGCGTCTTGAATCGAAGTGAACACGTCCGACACGACCGGAAGCGGGAGTCCGGTGAGCTCCAGACGCGACGCGTCGAAGGGCTGGGCCATCACCGCGTCCCTACCGAAATACACGATGTGACCGCTCGAGACGTAGCGTCCGAACATTCCGCCCTCGATGAGAACGCGCAGTTCGCCGGTTTCGAGAGACAGCACGTCGATATGTGCCCGCTCGAGCGGGGAGCGATAGACGGTCACGAGCACATGCTTTCCGTCGGGAAGGAGGTGCGGATGAATGTGGCTGAGTTCCCCTGCGGACGCGTCCGGCTTCGTAAGTTGCTCCGGGACTCCACCAGCGGAGGAGACTCGCCACAAGCCCCCGTTGCTGAAACTCGGATTGTAGATGATGGTCTCGTCGGGCATCCAAGTGCCCCCGACGCTGCCGGTGCCGGCCAGCTCGATCGTCGGCCCCCCTTCGACGGCGACCTTCATCAGTTTTTGGTTTTGGAAGAAACCTAGCCATTCGCCGTCGGGCGAAAAGAAGGGACGTATGGCTCCGAGCGTATCGGGAATGAGACTTGCCTCCTCCTGGTCCAGATGACGGAGATACAAAGAGGCGTCGCCACGACCGGCGGTGAAAGCCAAGAGGGTGCCGTCTCGCGAGATCGCGATTCCGGAGGCACCACGTTCACTCGATGAGAAGCGAGTCCCATCTGGAAGATCGATGGAGACGTGAGCCACATGCTCGATCGTCGCCGCCTCTTGGCCCCCAAATCGAACGCCAAGGACGAGCAAGAGTACCGCTGCGAGCCCCCAAGGAAGAATGACTTTCCAGTGTGTGGTCGTGCGGCTCGAGGAAATCTCGGGCTCCGTCTCGCGCGCCTCGATCGCTAGCCGCGCCTCGCCGATGTCCCTTAGCCTTTGTCGCGAATCTTTTGTGAGTGAGCGCCGAAGGAGTTTCACCAGAGGCTCGGGCGTTGTCTTTCTGACGCGCGACCAATCGGGCTCCGATTTGATCACCGATGCCAAAATCTCAGAGACATCATCGCCGTCGAATGCCTTGCTACCGACGAGCATCTCGTAGAGCACGGCGCCGAAAGCCCAGATGTCGGTTCTCTTGTCGACCTGCTTGCCCTTCGCCTGCTCGGGGCTCATATATGCGGCCGTGCCGAGAATCACCCCGACGCCCGTCGCATCCCGTGTGAGTGTGGGTGATATCGAGCTATCGCGTTCCGGCGTCTCCTCTGCGAAGGCTTTCGCGAGTCCGAAGTCGAGCACCTTCACCTTCTCGTCGGGCTTGAGCATGATGTTGGCGGGCTTGAGATCCCGGTGAACGATCCCTCGTTCGTGGGCTTCCTCGAGCGCCTCGGCGACCTGGACCGCGATCCATCGAGCCTCTTCGACTGGGATGGGTCCTCGCGTGAGCCGTGCTGCCAAGGTCTCGCCCGGCACCAGCTCGAGGCTCAGGTAGTGCGTGCCTTCAGATTCCTCGAGCCCGTAGATGGCGGCGATCCCGGGATGGTTCAACGACGCGAGGACTTTCGCCTCTCGCTTGAATCGCGCGAGCCGTTCTTCGTCTTGCGCGAACTCGTCGGGGAGCACTTTGATGGCTACCTCGCGATCGAGCTTCGTGTCACGAGCGCGATAGACCTCGCCCATCCCACCCTTGCCGATTGGGGCGATGACCTCGTAAGGGCCAAGCTTCCGTCCTGGTTCCAGAGGCATGCGCGCTGATTGTAGGGGCAGGGAACCCGGCCTTCAAGGAGGGTGACTCGGCCTACCGCTTTGCTTAACTTGCGAAGGAGCTCTTGCGCGTCGGTCTGAAGTCGCGACCCGTTCTCCCCTTCGGGCTTACGCAACCAGGGAGAGCGAAATCTCGTGAGGGTGGTGCAGGCGATGACGAGCGCGTTCTCGTTTATCCGCGGTAACATGGTCTCGTGAGTTCTGAAGTAAAGCGCGTACCGGAAGCGATTGATGACGACGAGCTCGTTCGGGAAATGCGAGAGCGGGTCGTTCGGTGCGCGATGCTCAGCGCGCTCTGCATCACATTGCGAGATAGGGTCATCGACCAGCAGCGGCGGAACGATGAAAGCGGACGAGCTGACTTAAGCCGCGACGCGATTATCGTCGACTCTCGGTGACGGAGCCCTTCTCATCGGCGGTTTGGCCGTGTCCGCGTGGGGCCACGTGCGCGACGGAAGACATCGACTTTGTCTCGAATCTCGAGCCAGGTGATCTCCGCGATCGGCTGAGCGCTCACGACATTCAAACTGAGCTCCGTCACGGCGACACTCTGGCGGGAGACATCCCTTGGGTGCTTACATGGAACGGTAGGCAGCATCTCCTTTCGAGTCCTGCCGCCGTTGGTCGAAGTTGCTTGGGATAGGCCAACACTGGTGGATCTTCCCGGCGGAGGCCTCCTTCGGATCGTCTCCCTCGAGAATCTCCTCCACCTCAAGCTCGGGCAGGCGGTAGCCGAGACTTGTGGGATGTCGCGTAGCTGGTGCGTTCGAAGCCTGAAATGACTGAGCGCGCAAGGACCTGGGCCGCCGAGCTAGGCTGCCTCCACGAACTTGATGCATGGCTCGATGACCCACGACTCGAATAACCCACTCGAACCCATCATGGTCCGCTAATCGAGAGTCGATCGATTGTCCGGAACCTGTCCGATTTCAGGCCGATGTTTTTGGGCTCTCGTCGTCGGGCGCCGTCAGCGCTCGTAGACGACGTCGCCGCCCACAACCGTGCGATCCACTCGCGTCTTGAATAGGTCTTCGATCGGCGTCTCGAAAACGTTCTGATCGAGCACGATGAAATCTGCGAGCTTGCCTTCTTCGATGGAGCCGAGCTTGTCGGGCCATTCGAAGCCGAGGCATTCAGCGCCGCCTTGCGTGAAAGCCCGTACCGCCTGCTCGAGCGTGATCGCCTGATCCTCGTTCAGGGTTCCGTAGTCTGGGTTATTTGGATCGCGGCGCGTGACGAACCCCTGCATCTGAAAAAAGCCGTTGAGTACGGGCTCGAGAGACGCCGGCCAATCGCTCCCAAAGCCGAAAGGTATGCCTGTCTCAACCGCTGACCTTGCGTTCAGCCAGCGTTGGTACCGTTCCTCGCCGATTGGTGGCGTAAAAGAGCCCTCGATTGAAGGATGCGGATACTGAAGCGTCATGAAATCCATGCAAACATCGTTGAGCTTCGACAAACGCCCGATTTCCTCCGGCCTCGTCATGAAGGAATGCGAAAAATGCAGCGGTATGCCGTTGTCACCGTTGCGTTCACGGACGGCTTCAAACGCCTTCACGATCTCCAGGCTGGTCGCGTCACCGAAGACATGCACCAACATCCCGAGACCCTGCGAATTGAAACGCGCGAATTCGTCAATGAACTGCTCTGTCGGGAAATGGGTCGTACCCTTGAACCCCGGCCGATCCGAATAGTCGTCGAACAAGAGTACCGAGTGGGTATTCGAGCCGCCGTCAGCATACATCTTGACGTAGCGCGGATAGACCCTATCCGTCTTGAAGTCTTCCCAGCGAGCCGCCATGGCGAACGATTCCTCAGCCGTCATGGCTCCGTTGTGGGCCCGATGAAACCAGCTCGGAAACAACCGAACTTCGAGCTCGCCTTGCTCATCGAGCAGGTTGGCGGCCCGCACCCAGGAGGGTTCGCCTTCAGCCAGTTTCAGTGATGTGAAGCCATACTCGCTGAAGGTTTGCATTGTGTCCCGTAGTTTAGGTGCAATGCGACTCGCATCCGTCGGCTCGAGCGCCTGTTCGACGAGACTCATCGCATACTCATGTATCGTTCCGGTCGGCTCATTCGTCTCCGGATCCACGTCCCAGAGAATCTTGTTCGTTTGCTCACTGGTGGCGTCGATACCGATCAGCTCGAGCGTTTTCGAGTTCACCCAGGAGGAATGGCCGGTCTGGCTGTAAAAATACACCGGACGATTCGGTACGACTTCGTCGAGCAGCTCCTTCTGCGGGCTGTTGTTCGGGAAGACGCCCAGGTTCCACGCTTCGCCGCGAATGAAAGGTAGGTCGGGATTCGCTTCGGCATAGGCCTTGATCTCAGCGAGGATCGCATCCTTGTCATTGGGATTCTGAATGTAGAGATTCGCTTTGCCCATCGACGCGCCCGTCGCATGATTGTGCACATCGATCAAACCCGGCATCGCCATACTTCCGCCAAGATCGATCACGTCTGTGCCATCACCCGTGACCGCCTCGACGTCCGCGTTCGAGCCGACGACGAGAAACGTCCCGTCCTTGATCGCCACTGCCTCGGCCCAGGGCTGGGCGTCATTGACCGTGTAGATGCGGCCGTTGGTGTAGGCGGTGTCGGCGACTTCACCTGAAGGTTGCGGCGCACAAGCGATGCCAAACGTCGTGGCGAGGGTCAGACAGAGTGCTATGAGTCTCATTTGATCTCCAGGAAGAAAAAGCCTCGTAAGTTCCGAGCTTTTTGTCTCGTTTTCCGAAGGCGTGCGCGCTGATTGTAGGGGCAGGGGAGAGGGTCTTCAATCGACCGCGCAAACCGTTGCAGCGTCCCACTCGACAAGCGGGCCCAGACGTGCGGGCCGAAGGTCGGCGCGTGGCCGAACGCTTGATTTCACTTCCCCGGTGCTCAACGGGTAGAATCCATACGTGAGCTTCGACGGGGCTAAATACAGGCTTTTTGTCCGTGCATCGAAAGGGATTCCCACATGCGGAAATTACTCTGGGTAACCGGCTTCCTAACCGCCGCGACTGCATCGTCACTTCTGGCCGAAGACTGGCCGCACTGGCGTGGCCCGACCCGCAACAGCGTCAGCGCCGAGACCGGACTACCGGTGAGTTGGAGCGCGACGTGTCTCGACGAAGACAAGCCGACAGCCTCGGCGCCCGAGAGCGCTCAGGCGAGCCCGAGCCCACAGCCGCGTCAGCGTGGACAGCGCCGCCGCCGTGGCGGGGGATCCGTCGCGGTCCCGACGCATCCGCCGAACTGCAACGAGTTCGACACCGAGAACATTGCGTGGCGGCTCCCGCTACCGGCCTATAGCGGGTCGACGCCGATCATCTGGGACGAGCTGGTGTTCCTCAACGTCGCGACGGAGACGGCCACGGGTGGTCTAGAGCTCTGGGCGGTCGACCGCCGGACGCAGGATGTGGCGTGGAAGCGATCGATCGCCGACGGTAACAAGATGCAGCGTAAGCAGAACATGTCGTCGCCGTCGCCCGTGACCGACGGCGAGCATGTCTGGGTGATGACCGGCGTTGGTGCATTGAAGGCGTTCGACTTCGAGGGCAACGAGCTCTGGGCGCGCAACATCTCCGACGACTATTACGAGTTTGGCCTCAACTGGGGATACGCGTCGTCGCCGCTCCTGCAGGGAGACGCGCTCTACATACAGGTGCTCCACGGTATGAAGACGGACGAGCCGTCCTATGTGGTCAAGGTCGACAAGATGACCGGCGAGACGCTGTGGTACATCGAACGGCCAACGACGGCACGGCGCGAGTCCCCGGACTCGTACACGACGCCAGCGTGGCTCGAGTACGACGGCAAGACAGAGCTGGTCGTTACCGGTGGGGATGCGGTCACGGGGCACGATCCCGAGACCGGCCGCGAGCTCTGGCGCGCCAACGTCCTCAATCCCGAGGACAACGGGGCCTACCGGATCGTTGCCTCGCCGACGATCATGGGTGACCTGATCGTTGCGCCGAGCCGGGTGAAGCCGATGGTCGCGATCCGGCCGGGCGGCAGCGGTGACATCGCCGCGACGCACATCGAGTGGGAGTTCGATCGTGGGCCCGACGTGCCAACGCCGGTGAGCGACGGTGAGTATATCTATGTCGTGACCGACCGCGGTGTGGCCTACTGTTTGAGGCTCGACACGGGCGAAGTCGTTTACGGCCCTGAGCGTCTCCCGAGTGGCACCTACTCGTCGTCGCCCATCCTCGCCGACGGCAAGATCTACGTCTCGACCGAGGAAGAAGGCTTGTGGACCGTGTACCGGGCTGGACCAGAGTTCGAGACTCTATCGTCGAACTCGTTCGACGACGGCTGCACGCCGTACTGTCTTAGCACGGTCGCGGTGTCCCAGGGCCAGCTGTTCATTCGCTCGAGCAGCAACCTCTGGGTCGTAGGGGAACGTAGAGAGTAGCTGGACGGAGCGCGGACGTTATCGCTGTCCGCAGTCCATGAGCCAGATATTGGCGCCGCCGGTGCCAATTGATGACTGGGGGTCCGTGTGGAGGTAGGTGAGTCTCCATGATGGAGGCGTTTACCTAGAGCACGATCCCGAGCGCGAAGATGTCCGCGCGGAGTCGTCGACCGATGGACGATAGAGAGCGCGCGGAAGCCTGCGCGGCGGACGGGTTTCATGTTGACACGATGTGAGACATTCAGTTAGGTTGCGGTGTTGGCGATCGGAGGCCGATATGAAAGAGGCTCGCGAAGGCGGATCCCCCTCTTGTTGGCGCAGGCGTGTTGGTGTCCTGGTTGCTGCTGGCTCGACGTTGGTCGCTGTAGGCGCCGATGCACAGGAGCCCCGAAGCGTTCCGCTCGAAGGCTGTGAGATCCCTCGCGAGCTGCTCGCTCCAAACGGACTAAACATTTACTCTCCGCAACAGGAGATGCATCTTGGTGATGCGATTGCGGAGCACCTCGAGGCGAACTTCCGCGTCATCGACGAACAAAACATCACCGCGGAGTTGCAGCGTCTCGGCGATAGCATCGTCGCGCAGCTTCCGGACACGGGTATCGAGTTTCGCTTCACATTGGTGGACACGCCGACGCCTACGGCCTTCGCGCTTGCCGGTGGGCACATCTACGTCTCACGCAAGCTCATCGGAATGTCGGAGAGTGAGGATGAGCTCGCCGGTGTTCTCGCGCATGAAGTTGCGCATGTGGCGAGCCGGCACCAGGCGGTGTCGATGACCGAGGCGTTGCGTCACTACCTGGACGTGACCGAGCTTGCCGGCCGTAGTGACGTCCGAGAAAAGTACCACGAGTACATCGAGGCGGCCCGACGCGCACCGCGGCGATTGGATCGCGGGGACCTACACGACAAGCAGGTCCAGGCGGACCTCGTCGGACTTTACGCCGCAGCCAAGGCCGGCTATGACCCCACGGCGTTTGCTTCCATCCTCGATCGCCTCACCGGGGCCGAAGGTAAGAAGGGCAACTGGTTCAGCGACCTGATGGGGACGACGCGACCCGGCTCCAAGCGGCTTCGCGAGACGGATCGCGAGATGCGCAACTTCTCACAGGAATGTGGCACGCTCGAGGGTCCCCGGTCAAAGGAAGACTTCGAGGCATTTCAGTCTCTTGCCATGGCCAATACCGGCCTGGACCGACAGGAGTCGCTCGAGGGTCTACTGACGAAGCGCGCACTTGACGAGCCGTTGCCGGCGATGCTCCGGCAGCTCCGTTTCAGTCCAGACAGTAGTCACTTGCTGGCGCAGGACGATCGCAACATCTACGTCTACAGCCGCGAGCCCCTCGAGCTGTCGTTCTACATTCAGGCGCCCGAAGCTACGTCCGCGCACTTCACCCCCGATTCACGCTCGCTCGTATGGCTCGACCGGGAGTTGAGGCTCGAGTCCTGGAGCTTGGCCGGCAAGCAGTTGGAGGACGCTCGGGAGCTCGTCGTCCGCGAGGGGTGCCTGCAACCGCGGCTTTCTCCCGACGGAAGGCTTCTGGTCTGTTTCAGCTACGAAGGAGACCTTTTTCTTCACGACGTGTTGGCAGACTCGGAGCTCTTCAGGAAGCGACGGTTCTACTCGCTCGGAACGGCCCGCGGGAATATGCAGACGCGACGGTTCCGGGCACGGATCTCTCTGCTCGGGCGGTTGAATCGCGGTACGCCCGGGTGGCTCTTCACCGGTTTCAGTCCGGACGGGAGGTATTTCGCAGCGGCTCAGCCGCCGAGCTGGACGGTTGCCGTCGACCTGGCAGCGGGCAAGGAGATCTCCCTTCCTGGGTCGATCAAGAACGTGCTTCTCGGCGGGTTCACGTTTCTCGAGCACGGGCGCGTCGCCGGACTCGACCGCAAGAAGCCGGAAAGCTCCGGTGTGTTCGCCTTCCCGTCGGGCGACACGGTCGCGCAAATGCGCCTTGGTCGGCAAACGCTTTCGGCGCCCGGCCGCGGCAACTATCTCCTCGTCCGGCCGGTCCCGGACCGCCCGCTGGGCGTCATCGACATCGAAGCGAACAAGCTCATCCTCACGAGTGCGGAGCCGGCCTTCGATATCTATGACGACGTCTTCGTCAACCAGCGGCGCGCGGGTGAGATCCGACTCTACCGGCTGGCTGCGGTTCGTCCCGACGGAGGGGTCGACGTGGACGTCCTCGCGACGGCTACGCTGCCGCTCAGCGGACTCGGCCGGCTCGAGGCTGCCGCAGTTTCTTCGAATCTGGATCTCCTGGCGTTCTCGGGGCGTGACCGAGGCGGTATTTGGCGGCTCGCTACGGGCGAGCGGTTGCTCCGCTCTCGCGGGTTCCGCGGTTCTTTTTTCCAGGACGCGACGCTCTACGCGGATTTTCCGGGAACACGGGACGCGGATCGTAGGGTCATCGCGCTCACCCCCAACGGACCGGAGGAGGGGCCGGCACTCGAAGCCCCGCACCTGCGCCAGATCGGTGACGTGCTACTCGGAGCCGCCGCAAGTGATGACGGAGCCGTGCTGGAGGCGCGCCGCGTGTCCGACCTCGAGCAACTATGGAGTCGTGACCTTTCGCTAACGTCTCGCTTAGCCCACATGTTGCGGTGGTTCGCGACACCAAAGAGCCTCGCGCTCGTGTGGCCCGGTGACGCGAAGGCGGCGAAGAAGATCGTAGACAACGACGAACGCATGAAAGAGCGATACCGCGCGCTCGATGACACGGAGCTCGTTCCCGTGGTCGAAGTCGTCGATACGCGCACGGGCGAAACAAGGGGCGGCGTGTTGCTGCACCATGTCGCGAGCAGCGCCCAACTCTCAGGTGTCCAGGTGCACGGCGATACCGTGGTTGCTTCATTGAAGGACAATCGGGTCCTGGTCTATTCCCTGTCGAGCGGGGAGCTCGCGGGACGACTCTTCGGAAGAGAACCGGTCGTCAACACGAGCGGACGATTTCTCAGCGTAGCGAACCACGCCGGAGACCTCGTGCTGTACGGGTTGCCCTCTCTCGACGAGCTTCGCCGGTACCGTTTTTCCGCGCCGGTGACGGTGGTCCACATGGATGACGTGGGGCGGCGCCTCTTCGTGCTGACGAACCAGCAAACGGCTTACTCGCTGGAGATCCCTTCGCCTTGAAGCTGGACGGAGAGGAGATGGGCCGCCGGAAGGAGGTCAGTCGACAATGGCTGCATATGTCAATGCAGCAAACTGCTCGTGGAATGCCAGGTGATCGTGCGGAACGGTTTGCACCATGAGAATCCCGACCAGATTTGTGGCCGGGTCGATCCAAAATGATGTCCCTTGCGATCCGCCCCACCAATAGCTTCCGGGTGCGCGAGGATCGGACGCACCAGCCTGCGTAAGTGCGACGGCGAAACCGAATCCGAAACCAAGATGTTCGGGCAAGGGGGACGTTGCGTCACCGGCATGGTCTTTGGCTATCCACTCGACAGTTTTCGGGCTTAGATAGCGGACACCATCAAGCTCGCCACCATTTAACAACATCTGACAAAAGCGCCAGTAATCAAGCGCTGTGCTTTGCAGACCACTGGCACCGCGGAAGTAGGTAGCCTTTTTGGCCGCTTCGAGTGAGTAACGGCTCGCCAGATCACTCTTGCCGTCTTTGGTGACCATGGCCCGCCGAGCTTCCTTAGCTGGCGGTAACCAAAAGTGAGTATCAGTCATCTCGAGCGGTGTCAGAAGATTGTCCTGTACAAAGCGATCGAAACGCTGATCGGAGGCCACCTCCACGAGATAACTCAAGACATCGTGGGAACTGCCATAAATCCAGGCTTCGCCAGGTTGTTCGCTCAGAGGTATCTTGGCGGCTTCCTCCATATGTGCTGCCAGGGTGCCGAAGGCGACCAACTCATGACGATTCCAGTGCCAGTCAATTCCGGAGGTATGGGTCAGTAAGTCGCGGACATTGACAGGCCGTTTTGCGGCTTCCAAACCGGTTTCGGTTTTCACCTGCTGATCCTTGAATGCAGGGAGAAACTTGTGGATGGGATCACCGATACCTATCACCCCCTGCTCGTAGAGCATCAGAGCAGCAATCACCGTCAGTGGCTTGGTCATGGAGGCCAAATCAAAAATAGCATCGCGCGGCATTGGCTCATCGTCCTCCATCACCCGACGGCCATGGGCTTCGTAGTGAACGATTTTGCCTCTGCGTGCGATGAGCGTCACGAACCCCGGCACGTCACCACGCTCGACGTATTGATTCAATACCGGCCCGATCCGAGCAAGCCGTTCGGCCGACATGCCAACGGATTCAGGCGCGGCTATCGGTGCTTCTTCTGCCATGCCGACATTGGGTAGTGTTGCCAGCGCCAGCGAGAGAATGAGGGTTCGCATCAGAAAACTCCTGGGTAAACAGTAGAAGCTTGGTTATACCACTTTGCGCTTGTTCTCGAGCGAGGTACACCTCGCCCACCTTATGCTTCCTCCGCCTCCAGAATTCTTACGATGCCGTTCGTGCCGTCCACTTCGAGCCAGTCACCGTCGTTGATGATTTCTGTTACGCCGGGGAGTCCACTGACGCAGGGAATGCCATACTCGCGAGCGATAATCGCTCCGTGCTGAAGTCCGCCGCCCACTTCCAGCACTACTCCGGACGCATTGACGAAGACAGGGGTCCACGCGGGCTCCGTGGCCACGGTTACCAGAATCTCTCCCGGTTCCAGTGGCTTTTCGTAGGGGCTGGCTAGAATTTTCGCCCTGCCTCGGATGACGCCGTTGGATACGGCCAGGCCGGCCAGATCCCCTGCCTCGGCCTCGATGATTCTGCGGAGAATTTTTCCACGGCTGTCGATGAAGCTCGGGAACTGCTTCACGTTTTTCATCTGTTCGTAGGGCGCCAGGTTGGCCCCGATAAGAGGCAGGAGCTTCAACGACTCGTCTTTTTGCGCCTGCCCGACCTGCTCCTTGTGGAGGTCAAAAATCTGGTCTCGGTGTTCCAGGCGCCCCTGGGCCACGAACTCGTCAGCAATTTCCAACGCCACCCGTCGAAGGTTCCCGTTCATGATCACGACCAGGTACTTGGGCGTTTCCCTGAATCCGTAGGTACGGTTGATCGTGTCCACCGCCTTGTTGAAGGCATTCAGCTTTCCCTTCTTCTGAGCCACGACGCGCATCTTCTCGAGAGCTTCCTCTTTGCGAGCCGCGACGCTGAGCATCTGGTTCGAATCGAGGTTGATACTCTTGAGCTGGAGGTAGAACTCGTCGAGTTTCTCCTCCGTCCGTTTGGATGCCACATCGATTTCCTTGAAGCCCCGCGCTCCGTACTTGTCCATGTAGTCGTCCCAGGCTTCGAGGAACTCCTGCGAATAGGAACGATTCGCGAGCCTCGTCTCGAACTCCGCGGCATCGACCGTCGCCTGAAACTCTTGAAAGCCGGCCAAGGCGAACATCGCGTGCCCCATGGCACTCGTCGGATTGCTGGGGAGATCCATGAGAACGGAGTCTGCCAGCGCTTCGACTTCAGTTTCCTTCGTTATCTTCTTGATCTTCCGAATCGCTAGTCCTCCGGCCAGGAGCGCGGCCATCTTGGCGATCACTTCGTCATAGGCAGCGAAGGCTGACTCGACGAGCTCGTCATAGGGTCGGTCATTCTTCAAGGCTTTGAACTTCTTCGCGACGTCATCCGCGACCACCTCGAACTCTTCCGATTGCTTGACGGGGTTGATCAGAGCTTTGACGGCGCTCGGGAACAGCAACCAGATCATGCGTAGCTGAGCCCTCTTCGCCTGCTTCATGAGGCCGGTCACCGTGGGGCTCACATACTCGCGATAGATTTCCTCTTCTCGGCCCTCGAAGGCGTTGTCGTACATGGTGGGAGCCGCCATGCCCATCTTCCTGCCCATGCCTTTGAATATGTTGTGAAGAAGAAAATACTGACGGCCGAACGTATTCAGGACGTATCCGCCCTCTCCCTCGGGGAGGGTCCCTTGTTTGAGGCGCTCGATGACCATGGCCCAGATGCCACTTCCCAGAACAGACAGTGGCTCATCAAAACCCTGCGTTAGGGCCATCGTATCCAAGTAGAGTTTTTTCCGTTTCCCCGGAGTCGTCACCATCTCGGGAAACAGAGGCACATAGGTGGTGATCGGTCTGGCCTGCAGTAAGTACAGCTTGTTGTTCTCAAACGCCCACTCGGTATCCATCGGCAGTTGGTAGTGGTCCTCGCACCTACCAATGAGCGCCGTCAGCTCCAGAATCTGTTCATCCGTTAGCGCTGGTTCATCCGGAGTTTCATTGTCGTGCTGCTCGATCCCGCCGTCGGCTTTCAGGCGCTGGGCGATTTTCTTATGGTTGATGGCTTTGTCGAGAATCTCCATGCGGACTTTCTCGACGACATAAGTGTCCGGCGTCACGATGCCGCTGACGATGGCCTCGCCTAGTCCGAAGCTGGCATTGATGACAGCTTCGTCGTAGCAGTTGTTCATGGGGTTGAGGGAAAAGCCGACGCCGCTGACATCGCTGGCAATTTGTTTCTGGACGATTACCGAGATGCAGGTGTTTTCCAAACCAATGTCGTTCTGTGCTTTGTATTCCATCACCCTGAAATCGAGCATCGAGCTGTATGCCTTCGCAATCGTGGCTTCCAGAGTTTGTCGGGTGGTGCCCAGAAACGTTTCGTACATGCCGGCAAAACTCGAACCCTTTAGATCTTCCTCCGGCGATGAAGAGCGCACCGCAAAGACCGACACGTCGCTTAGTTCAGCCAGCGAGCTGTCCAGTTGAGCACGCTGCGCTTCCGTCAATTTCAGTTTTTGCGCGAAGGCTTTGACCGGATCGCAATTCTCTTTGACCGGGTTTTCGAGGAGCGTTTTCCATTCGTCCGTCGATTTGACCTGTTCGGTCCACGTCTGAAAAAAAGCGACACTCAAGGCCAATCCCTCAGGTACTTGTAGACCGGCCTGGGTGGATCGGATCAGGCTTTGCGCTTTGCCGCCGACCTCGGTGAGAGCCGGATGGAGTTCGGTACTGAACGGATAAATCGTCTGCGTCATGCTGTGAAGGACTATGACATACGCTGGCTCCTGCTAGCGGTCTGCGTCTCGACCACGCGCCAGTCGGATGAACCTTCATCATCGACGGGACACCGGCCGGAGCGTTGGGCCGGTCAGAGAATGTGATCGGAGCTCTACGCGGATAGACCTTTCCACAGGAGGGCCAGCTGTTCGCGAAACGCTTGTCCCACGGCGGCAGGGTCGTCCCAGGCCAGGAGTAGCGGAGCACCCACGAAGATGGAGAACAACGCACGGACCACTGTCTCCGCCTCGACGTGCGGGGCGAGCTCGCCCTTCTCGATAGCCCGGCGGACGCGCGGCCGGAGAATCCCCAGGATGCCCACCGCCTCAATCTCTTCCACGCCGGATAGTTCCGGATACCACAAGAGACGGTCGGCCACCGTGATCGTCGGAAACTGCGGCGGACCTCTGCGGCTTGCCTGCTGCGCCAAGAGCTCTGCCGCGACGCGCGGATTGGATTCGATCTTCGCGGCCATGAGCGCGAACACCTCCTCGATCGTCGCGACAGCGCTACGCCCCTCTTCGAACCGACGGGCGTGGTACTCGGTCTCGATTCCCCAGAGAAGAATGATGTGACTCAGAAGCAGTCGCTTGTGGGGGAAGTAGTTAAAGAACGTTTGCTCGGTGATTTCCGCGACTCGACAGAGATCAGCGATGCGCACGGCGTCGAATGACGACTCCGACATTCGCGCCATGCTAGCGGTGATGAGCGAGTGACGCACCCGCGCCGCCTTTCTCTCGCGCAACGGCAAAGACTCGAAGGCGAGTGGGCTGCTCGTTTTTTGCATCTTCGAGGGAACTTTTTCTCAATAAATTTAGTAGACTAAAATAATATAGTAAACATCAAATAGTTTACCGGAAGAGGAACCTTGATGTCCAGATCCTGTCGCCGTTGGCTGCTGCGTGGCAGCTACTCATTTTGTTTTCTATTACTTGCGATGATACCGACCGTTCGCGCCCAAGACCTACTCCTTCAAGGAGGAACGCTCGTCGATGGAACCGGAAGCCCGCCGCGACCTGCCGACGTGCTCATCCGTGACGGACGGATCGTTGCCGTTGGTGCGAACCTGGACGCGGCGGCGTCCGACATCATTAATATAGGGGGGCTGGTCGTTGCTCCCGGTTTCATCGATTTGCACAGCCACGCGGAGGCGGGGCTCTCGGATCCGTACCTGAGTGCGGCCCGGAACAACGTGACTCAGGGGATCACGACGGTCGTGGTCGGCCAGGACGGGCTGCATGGATGGCCGCTCGGTAGCTCGCTTACGGAGCAGACAGCGCTTTGGCGGCGTCAAGGTGTCGGGACGAACGTCGTACCTCTGGCGGGACAGGGGATTGCGCGGATCGAGTCGATCGGTCCGAGTCGCGAGGAGGCGACGGCAGAGCAGGCGGCCAAAGTCGGGGCTCGCGTTGAGTCTGTCCTCGCGGAGGGCGCTTGGGGGATCTCGACCGGGCTCGGCTACTTTCCCGGGCGGAACTCTTCCACGGAGGAGATCATCGCTGCCACCCGTCCCGTCGCGCACGTGGACGGCTTCTATATCACCCATCTTCGCGACCAGGGCGACGGTTTGCTGGAATCGATCGACGAGGCGATCCGCATTTGCCGAGAGGCCGGCGTGCGGTGTGTGATCACGCACATCAAGACGGCGGGCGCTCGAAACTGGGGGAAGGCGGACGAGGCCATCGCTCGAATCAAGGCCGCTCGTGCCGAGGGTGTTCCTGTCTACGCCGACCTCTATCCTTACCGAGTCTCGGACAACGGCATCGATTTCACGCCGGTGCCGCTTCGTTTCGTGTTCAGTCGAGAGGACGTCGCCACGCTTTTTTCGCCTGTCGAGCTAACCCCTGATGCTGCGGTTCGGTGGAGCTATCGCGTCGATCCCGCGCTTCACTCTCGCTATCGTCTCGAGACGTTGGTGAAGCAGCCCTGGCCACTCGTCGCCGAGCTGATCGGTGCGTCCGACCGCGTGCGGCGCGAACGAGCGTACCGCTACGCGATCCGGGAGTGTCTCGAAGACGAATCACGAACGGCCGCCCTGCTCGAGCGAGTCGACGCCCACATCGGAGGCACGGAAGGCGCGGCCCACATACAGATCACCCGCCATCCGGATCCGGCGCTCGTCGGGCTGCCTCTAGCGGACGCGGCGTCGCAACGCGGGGCGAGCGCCGCCAGGACCGCGGTGGATCTCACTCTTGAAGGAGCGGCATTCACGAGCTTCCAAATGGCCGAAGAAGACATCGTCTCATTCACCCGGGAGCCGTTCGTGGCGGTGGGTACGGACGGCCGGGTTCCGGAGTACGGATTCGGGACTGTGCACCCCCGGAGCTACGGGACGTTCACGCGCCGGTTGCGACGCTACGTGTTCGATCGAAAGGTCATCGACCTTGCCGAAGCGATCCGGACCTCGACGGGGCTTCCCGCCGAAATCGTGGGGCTCGAAGACCGCGGGCTCGTCCGTGAAGGATTCTGGGCTGACCTCGTCGTGCTCGACCCAGACGACGTCCGCGACCGAGCGAGCTACAGCGAGCCCCATCGCTACAGCGAGGGCATCGAATGGGTCATCGTGAACGGCGAGATCGTCGTTGGTGAAGGCAAGCCCACCGGTCGAAAGGCGGGTCGCGTGTTATTGAAGACCGAGCTCTAACGAGAGATGGAGCCCGGCTCTTCGGGGATCGTGCTCGCATTTGTTACTTTTGGTTACTCTGCCATGGCAGAGTTCGTTGAGGATTTACTTTAACTCTTGCGACAGGACTTTCATCGCGACGCCGCAGAACGTGTCGGCCCCGTCGCTTTGGGCACGCAGTTCAGATACAGTCGCGAGGGTGGCACCCGGTCCAGAGAGTGAGATTCCTCGAATGAAACGGCGACGATCGAGACACAGAGTCGAGGCACCCCCAAGGCGCCTATTTTGTTTGGCGCTGATCGTCGCACAGTGCTTTGTCGGCTGTGCTCCGGGTGGCGACGCGCCCGAGACTGCACCGGAGCATCCGCTTGCGGGCTTCGAGGCGCAGCTCTCCGAAATGGTGCCGGCGCTGCAGGAGGCGTACCTGGTACCCGGCGTCGCGGTCGGCGTCATTCACGACGGCGAGGTGTTCCTGAAGCGCGGCTTCGGGTTCGCCGACGTTGGGCAACAGCGTCCCGTCGACTCGAACACCGCGTTCAACATCGGGTCGATCTCGAAGACGGTTGCCGCCTGGGGTGTGATGACGCTCGTCGAGTCGGGCGAGATCGACCTCGATGCTCCGGTCGCTCGCTATCTCTCTCGCTGGGAAATTCCGCCGTCCGAGTTCGACCACGACGGGGTGACCGTACGCCGTCTGCTGAGTCATACCGCCGGTCTGTCGCTTCACGGCTATTCCGGCTTCGGGCCTGATGATGCGCTGCCGGGCATAGAGGCGTCGCTCTCCGGCGCCACCAATGGTTCGGGGGCGGTATACATTGCCCACGAGCCTGGCTCCAGGTGGCAGTATTCCGGAGGAGGCTATTCGCTGGCTCAGCTGATCGTGGAAGAGGTCAGCGGGCGCCCATTCGCCGAGTTCATGAAGAGTGAAGTGTTCACGCCGCTCGGCATGATGGAGAGCTCTTATGTCTGGGACGAAAGTATCGACCGCATCGCTGCGACGCCTTATGACGGCGCCGGAAGTTCGCTCGATGGACCAAGGTTCACTGCGATGGCCGCGGCCGGTCTGCAGACGTCACTCGACGATTTCATCCGTTTTGCGCTTGCGAACGTCGGCGATGACGCCGTTGCCCTTCGCCGCGAGACGCGGGAGCTGATGTTCCAACCCGTCGCCCCGGCCGACGATTACGGCCTGGGCTTCGAGGTCGAAGATCGTGACGGAGTCTCCTTTGTCGGTCACAGCGGAAGCAACGTGGGTTGGATGGCCCGCTTCAAGTTTGCGCCTGACCTAGGGGCCGGGATCGTCGTCATGACGAACGACTCGAACGGAGGGGCGATTCGCGACGCAGTGGCCTGCGAGTGGCTGGCCCGAGTGCTCGACGCGAATTGCGACCGGAGACGAGAGCTTCCGATGGAGCTCGATGCGTCCGTTCTAGGACGAACCGAAGGGCGCTATCTCGTACCCGGCGGCTACGAGCTGGAGTTTCGGGTGGTCGACGGCTATCTGTTCGTCTATTTCGACCGGAGCTTTCGATACCGAGCTATGGCACGCAGTGAGACGGAGTTCTTCCTCGTTGCCGCGCCGATGTCGTTCGAGTTCGAGATGGGCGCTGACGGGAATGCAGTATCGATGCTCTTTCGCGACCGGAATCAATCCGAGACAAGAGTTCTGAGGACCGACCCGTCAAACGCGACACCTTGACCGTGGGTCGCGGCTCGCGCGCTCATCCGGTGGAGAGCCAGACGAGCACTTCCGCGAGCGTTAGCCCAACGAACGAGCCGACCATCGACCCGATGAGTGCCATGATCACGGCGACCGGCACGAGCTCCTTACCGTATGCGGCACCGACGACGGCTGCCGACGGAACACTGCCGATGTTCGCGATCGATGCGATACCGGCCAAATGGAGGTTCATGCGAAGTGCCCGCGCTGCGAGTAACAGCAAGACGGCGTGAACCGCCAGAATCATGAATCCGGAGACGATGTACATCGGCGCCTGTGCGACGGCCGCGAGACTCACCTCCGCGCCGATCAAAGCGACGATGACATAGAGCATGATTCCCGAGACCTCTTCGCCGCCGGGGATTCGGCCGAGTCGCGTCGGCGCTCCCATCATGCCGAGCAAGGAGGAAATGAGGATCGCCCAGACCATGGGGTTGAGCCATCCGGTGGCCGAAAGTGTGGCACCGAGTTGATGACTGACGGAAGCCACCACCAACGACAGCCCGAGCATCAGCATCAGGGACGGCATGTCGAGGCTCCCTTTGGTGGAAACCATCCGGAGTTTGCCGAGCACTTCTTCGAGCCCCTGATCGTGAGCGCGCAGAAAACGGTCGAACCGCTTCTTCAGCGGCTTCGCCGCGACGATGACGACTAGCCACACCGAGTAGCAAAGCGCACCCATCAGAAGCGTGTAGGTCATCGCGGCGTCCGTGACCGATAGGGCTTGTTTGACCGCGACGAAATTTTGCGTCCCGCCGGTCCATCCCGCGGACATCGTCGCAAAGGTCAGGGGCGTTTCCTCGCCAAGGAGTCCGCCCATGACCTGATACACGACGACGAAGCCGACCATGATGGAGAGCGTCGACGCGAGGCAGAGCATGATGAGTCGGGCGCCCAGCTTCTTGATGACCGCGAGGTCGAATCGCAAGGACATCAAAAAGAGCATGGCCGGGATCAAGTTGTCGCGAACCGTCGCCCGCGCCGCGCGAACATCGTCCGTCATCTCCCATGCGCCGAGCGTGTACAACGCCATCGACCCGAACATCACCAACACGACGCTCGGGAACCATCGGAAGAACGCGGAGCGACGGCTATGCTCGAACCAGACGACGAGGCCGCACAGGCCGCACATCACCGCGATGAAGTCGAAGCCCTGAGTAATCAATGATGGTCTCGGCCCGACCGAAGGACGAGCTCGCCCACCGATCCGAGAGCATTATGCCGCAGACCGAGGAGGCTGCGGCCTTAGGCGGTTGGACGGGCGCCCGAGAGGTAGCGAGACAGCGCCGGTAGCACCCAGTCCTGGAGCTCGAAGGCCGGTGTCGAGTGACCCTCGGCGCGCGGACGCGCAGCGTGTGACGCGACCAGCAGGTGCCCGAAACGTGCCTGGACATCACCGGTCGACCGCAAAACCGTTCGACCCGAATCGTCGAGCTCGAGAGCCGCCATCACACCGGTGAGGAATCCGATGCGCTCTTCGGGCGTCAACCCCGTCGAGGCGAGCGCGCCGTCGAGCCAGCGTGAAACCTCGCCATCGAGACCGGAACCGGGCGAGCTTGCGGCTCGTTCACCGGAGCTGCTCGTCTGTGTACCGTCGGCGAGAACACCGGCCCCGATGGCGACGAGGAGCACGAAGACGTCGATGAACAGCGCGAGTGCGAACGAGAACACCGTCGGGTAGTCGGCGCGCTCCCAACGGTGGTCGGCGTCGAACAGGACCGCCAGATCTTCGAAGGCATAGACCGGTTTCTCTTCGCTGGCGGCGGCGTCGCGCGCGAACGCCTCGTATTCGGGTGCTTCCGGGAGCTCGAGCGGCTCCGGGCGGACCATCTCCAGCTCGTGGCGGGGGAGCGTGGCCATGGCGGCGTCGAAACGTCGCAACCGCTCCTGGTTGTCGATGTCGGGTCCGAGAACGGCCTCGCGATCGAACCAGCCGTCGCGTAGCTCCGTCAAAGTGTTCCCCGCGCGGAGCAGGGCATCGTGCTCGGTCTCCAGCAGACCGTGGATGAGGAGCTCGCCCGGTCCGTGACGATACGTACGCTGATAGGTTGCTTCCCAGGCCTCGATCTGACGGCGGATCCGCGCGCAAACGGCGTCCAGATATGGGTGGTCCGCCTCGGCACAGGTTGCGGCCGTCCAACCCGTCGAGCGCTCCAGCTCCAGCCAGGAAGAGATGCGCAGGCTGAGCTCGTCGCTCCAAGCGATACTTCGCTGGATCTCGTTCGAGACCGCGGCCGAACGCTCGCGCAGATCGTCGACGAGCGCCCGCCTGGTCTCGAGGGTTCTCGTCTCGGAGGTGAGCTCGCTCTGCAGCATGACGTAGCTGAAAACCACCGAGAACGGCATCGTCATGGCATAGAGTGCGATCAAGAGCCCCCGCGATCGACTCTTCGGCACCGCGATGAGCCACGCCAGTCCGAAGAGCCCGGCCTGCACTGCCAGGGCCAAGGGCCAGGCGAGGAACACGTTCAGGTAGTTGGAGAGACCGAAGGCGGTCGTCAGCAGCGAGACCGTGGCGGCGACGAACGATGCGACGAGTAGCAGGTTCCAGAAGAGCAGGCGCCTGTGTTCCATGGACGGAGTCCTCCCTTCCTCTTGCAACGCAAAACGGCGCCTCCGAGTTCAGGTTAGATCGCGCGGTGGGGGGAGTGAGGGTGAGTTCGAGTCGTCGCCGCAGGCGATCCGACTGCGTGGAGCCACCATGCTCCGCTCGGAAACCTATTACCCAGGCGTCACGCGACTTTCTGGCGTGCTTCCCACAGGTCGAATTCTGCTTGCATCCGCACCCACATTTCAGCGCTCGTTCCGAGCACGGATTCGAGCGTTATCGCGAATGAGGGCGAAATCCCTCTTTTGCCGTTGACGATCTCGTTGACCTTGCGGGGAGAGCATCCGCAACGCTTCGCCAGATCCGTTTGGTTGAGCTCGAGCTCCGCCATGTAGATTTCGGCCAGGACTCTTCCAGGATGTAGTGGTAGTGGGTTGTCAATCACGTCTAACCTCGATGGTAGTTTTCGACCCGTACCTCTGAGAACTCGCCATTGTTGAATTTGAATGTGATGCACCAAGGCAACTTGATCGTCACGCTCCAGTAGTTGCGTCTATCGCCGCGCAGCTTGTGCAACCGAATGCCCGGCGGCTCCCCCTCCACACGCAAGTCAGTGAACCAATTCGCGACCACGAGAATCTCCGGTGCGTGATCACTGCTCTCCTTGACCATCAAGAACCGCTTCCCGTATGGAGAGATGTCGAAGTCTCTGGCGTGGGCCTCTGGCGGAGGGCCGCGGAAATAGAGGGACACAATACTTAATTCCTGCACGCCCGTGTTGGCAATTAAGTATTGTGTCCCTTTATTTACCCCCCTCTATTTGGGCTCCAAATCGATCACGGCGAACGGCGCCGCTCACTGCTTCAGGGTCTTACCACCGACGGCCGCTTCGCCGATGTTCAAGAGGTGGTCTTTCATTCTCCGGTATGCGTTCGCGATGTCCATGTAGGACGTGCTGACGAGCGGCTCGATCTTCTCCTCGGACAATCGATTCCAGTGGCGATCTCTCATCTCTCTGATCTCACCTGTGATGTCGCGGCTCTGGTGCCGAATCTCGTCTAGGAAGTCCTCGGTGGTGTTGTTGAGACCGGCGCGGACGCTGTCGTAATAGCCGGTAATCAGCTCGTGGAGAGCGAGGAGCTCTCCTTGCTGGACCTCCGTGAAAGTCGCGCCCCGCTCACGCATTCGCAGATAGAGCTTGAGGACGTTCGAAACGTAGTCGCTCACCGATTCGAACTCGTCCGCCAACCGCAACTGGGCGCGTGCCTCCTCGGCGACCTCTTGACTGATCTCTTCAGAAAGCAGTTCGGTCAGGAAGCTGGTGACCTCGATCTGAACCTCGTCAATCGTATTCTCTTCCTTGAATATTCTGTCGGTCTCCTCTCCGCCCGCTTCACCTCGGATCACGGCGCCCAAATCCGTCAGCATCTCTCGCACGTGCTCATCGGTTCGCTGAATTTCGTGTCGCGATTGCTCGATGGCGGTCAGCGGCGAGCTGACCAGCTGGAAGTCCAAATGAGTCAAGCGCGCTCTTGGCTGGTTGGGCTCGTCCTTGACGAGCCGGTTCAACAACGCCGCGATACTCGCGACGAACGGAAGAAACAAGAGTGCGGTCAGCACGTTGAACACCGAGTGTACGGTTGCGATTCCCGCCGTCATGTAGGGATAGCTCCCGTCCGCGCTTTGCAAGTTCGGGTCCACGCCACGCATGACGACGTTCTCGATGAATGGCAGATAGACCGGCAGAAAGAGCGCTGTAATGACAGCCACGCCGGATACGTTGAAGAATATGTGGAAATAGGCGGTCCGCTTTGCGTTGATGTCGTCCGCACCCAGAGACGCCAGAAAGGCGGTAATCGTCGTACCGATGTTCTCGCCCATGACCAGGGCCGCGGCGGTTCGAAAATCGATCACGCCGGTATTCGCGAGGGCTATCGTTATCCCCAATGTCGCGGATGAAGACTGCACGATGAGTGTCAGGACACAGCCCACCAGAGCCGATTTCAGGACGCCGGCATAGCTTGTCGCCTCGAACAAGTGGAATGCGGCTGCGAAATCGGGCAGGTCGCGCACGGGCTCGAAACCGTCTTTCATGAGCTCGAGCCCGAAAAAGACCATCCCGATACCCAGTATGGAAAGCGCGGAGTAGCGCGCCTTTTCGTTCTTCAGGAAGAGCCATCCGAAGGCAGCCAATCCGAGCAACGGGAGGCCGTACTGCCCGATCTTCAGCGCCAGTATCCATCCCGTGATGGTCGTGCCGATATTCGCACCGATGATGACGCCAATGGCTTCGGTGAGCGCCATCAGCTCGCTATTGACGAGCCCGATCACCATGACCGACGTCACGGAGCTCGATTGGACGAGGGTCGTGACGAAGAGCCCGATACCGACCGCCATGAAACGGTTGGAGGTGACGACGCTGATCATGCGTCGAATGCGGGTGCCGGCGATGACTTGAAGGCCTTGCTGCATGTACTTCATGCCGAGCAAGAAAATGCCCAGACCTCCCACGAGGTGAAACGCCATCTCCCGTATCAATTCAACGTTCATGGTTCCTCTTGGTCTTGGAAGCCGACGGGCAGGCTAGGTATGCCGGAGAGAGAGCCACAGGATGCCAAAGTGGGCGCCAGCTTGTCAGGCTCGTGGGCGAATTGCAACGGCAGTGCTTTGGTGCGAGGGCGTTCGTCGATTGAACCGAAAGGGCAACCGTGCTCCCTGTGTTTGGAGTGCACTCGTCATGCCGGGACCAGCGTGCCGTTCTCGATATCGGTGAGCATCTTGCGCACGTCTTCGGGTTTGAGTCCAATCGTTCCGGCGATCTTGAGCAGGAACTCCCACTCTTTGTTGGACAGAACCCCGTCGGCCATGGCCACACACGCCATCAGCTCGAGGTCGTCGCGGGTCGCGGGGTGGGCCTCGCTAGAGTCGGCGTGAGCGCTGTCGAGGATCTCCTTCATCCGCTCAGCCGAGATGCCGTTGTCTCGACCCCACGAGCTCAGGATCCGGTTCTCCCTGCGGTCGAGGTCGCCCTCCGCCATGGCCACGAGCGCGAGGTTTTTGAAGCTCCGCTCGATCAGCTCTGGCTGGGGTGGGATCGGCATGGGTGGTAGCGCCGGTGGTTGGGCTGCAGAGGGAGGCGGCAGGGGTGGCGGTGCCACGGACGCCATCTGTTGTGCCTCGAGCTTGACGGCCAGCGCCTGTTTCGCGTTGTTACCCGCCGTGCGGGACTTTCTTACGAACCAGATCACGCCGCCGATGACCAGAACCAACGGGAGGGCGATCGTCAGCGGGTGATGGAACACGACACTGGAGAACATCACGATCAGTGCTAGAGAAAGACCGAGGATTAGGCTAAGGAGGAAGGCGCCGAATTGGATGAGTCCGCCGATCAATGGGATGCGGTAGAGGAGCGTCAAGAACACCTTGAAGAAGACAAGAAATCCGAAAACGATGGCGAGTGTCCCGAAAATACGTACCAGCCACGTCTTTCGCACCAGGTCCGCACGGATCTTTTCGAGCGCTGAAGCGCGCTCGCCGTTCACCAAGTGATGGAGAACTCCGTCGTTGTCGATGATCGCGGATATGAAGCCGTCGTTTTGTTCGAACTGCTTGCCGACCGCACGTTCGTTCACGATCAGGCCGAAGTAGGAGGCCGTGGGCGCGTTGCGGATTCCGTCGAAGCTGACGCGCTCGTCGCCGAGATCGTCGCCGCGCCCCTTGTCGAGATGGAAATAGTCGACCGATGGCTCGAGCTGCAGGCTCGCACCCTCGGAGCTCAGCTGGATGGACGCGGGCTTGATGGCTACGCTTCCGTCCACGAAGTGAATCTTCTCGGGCGAGATGTTTAGAGAGCCGAGCTCATAGACCTCCGGGTACAGCGACGCGGAGGACAAGACTTTCCGAAGGCCTTGGTTGCGTGCGTTGCTCTCTAGGCTCGATTGCCAGTCGAGGCTCCACGTGACGTCGCCGTCCGAGTCCTCGTCCCGCTCCCAGGAGTAGATCTCCGCCCGTCGCCGCACCGAGTGGTATCCCATGAACTCCACGACGTAGTCGCCGGGGATGGGGATCTCTGTGTTCAATGATTCGGTGTAGGCGATGGGTTGACCCGTCGACTCGTCGGGTGCAGCGATAACCGCAGCGTCCTCGGCGGCTTGGTGGTAGTCGAACCGACCCTCGTTCTCCCACAGCGCCAGCGCCCCACCGATGACGAGCGTGGGGCCAACCAGCACGGCGCCCACTTTGCTGTTCGTTTTCTTGCTCATGGCAATCCTCTTGGCGGCGTTTGCAGTCGTCTAGAGCTTGCGGCACATCCATACGCTCGGGACCTGCGCGTTGAAGCCGGCTTTCTCGTAGGCACGGCGCGCCGGCGCGTGGCTGCGATCGGCTCCGGTGGAGACGGTTGCGACGCGCATGTCCTTGTCTTTCATCCGCGCGATCGCGAACTCGTACATCGCGGTGCCGATCCCCTTTCCCGCTTGCTGCGGGTGAACAGCGTTGAGTCCGATCTCGCCCAGCCGCGTTACGTCATCGAACTGTATCGAAACGAACCCAACGATCGTATCGCCGATACGTGCGGCGTAGACCTCCCACTCCGAGTCCGGGAGCAGGAGAGACGCGAGGAGCTCTCCCTGTGCGTCGTCCTCACGTTTTTGAGCTAGCTCGTAAACTTCGTCACCGAGCAGCTCACGGAACGATGCGAATACGGGCTCGAACGCCGCGAGGCGAATGGCCTGAAACGACTGTAGGTCGTCAGGGCGGGCCGGTGCCATATCGAGATCACGTAAAGAGGTTCCCATGTTTCTCTTATCCGTTGATTTGATGTGAGCCGACCGATACGGACCTTCGGCAGCGAATGTCACGGCCGAAGCCGGCCGCGCAAGAAGAGTCGAGTCGTGAATCTACGTGATCGACTTTTCGACTTCGAAGAACGTCACGTGCTTCATGATGTCGTCGACGGTCAGTCCCGCCTCTTCGTAGACAACGGCGTGGCTGGCTGCGAATGCCTCGAATGCTTCCTGTGATTCGAAGACATCGATGATCCGCACCTCTCCATCAGCTGTCTTTCCTTTTAGGTGCACGCTCATGGTCGATGGCGGGAAGCCACTGCCGAGGTGAGCCACGATCTTGCCGTAGGTCTCATCGGTGAAAATATCCTTTGGGGGGCTGAAAATCATGCCGATTGCCATCTCTTGTCCTCCTTCGCGTTTCTTCCACTGTCGGCCGACGATACGACCCGGTTGCGACGAACCTTATAGCGTCACGAGGCGAGCACGCAAGAGGCATCTGTCCCGCGCGAGGGTGTCTTCGTGGAGACGTGAAGAAGGTCGTTTCATTGCTGTTGCGACGCCGGTCGGGTATAAGGGGGCGACGCCGGTATGAAAAAAGAGACCTTGTCACAGGAGACGTAAGCGATGCAGACACCAGTCGTTCGAAGCGCGACTCAAAGTGAGGAACAACGAGCCATCGATGCGATCGTTCTCGCGTTCGTCGCAGACCCGGTGTGTCGCTGGGTGTGGCCGGATCCAACTGCGTACTTGACGAATATGCCCGAATTTGGCCGAGCGTTTGGCGGTCGTGCATTTTCTCATGGCACAGGCCATTGCACCGAGGACGGAGCGGGGGCTGCATTGTGGCTCCCGCCGGGGGAGCATCCGGACGAGGAAGCGATGGTTGCGATCACGGAGCGCACGGTGGCCGAGTCCACCGCCGCGGAGGTGTTCTCCGTATTCGAGCAGATGGCGGGCTTTCATCCCGAAGAGCCGCATTGGTATTTGCCGGCGATAGGGGTCGACCCGGCGCACCAAGGGAAAGGCTACGGCAGCGCGCTCCTGACCCATGCGCTCCGCGAATGCGACGAGGCGCACCAGCCAGCGTACCTGGAGTCCTCGAATCCACGGAACATCCCGCTGTACGAGCGACATGGGTTCGAGATCGTAGGCGAGGTCCAAGACGGAAGTTCTCCGACGATCGTCGCGATGCTACGAAACGCTCGCTGAACGCGAGAACGGCGCTTACTCCGTCCGTAAGGCGCGACTGGCTTCCAGGCTCGACGCCCTTCGAGCCGGGACGACCGACGCGACGAAAGCGGCGAGGCTCAGTACCAGAGTCGTGACGAGTAGGATCGCGGGCGAGTAGGGCTGCACCTCGAACAACTGGGTGGTCATCGCGTAGCCTGCGGCGATGCTTGCGGGAATGCCGATGGCCAACCCGATGCCGACTTGGGCGAAGGCACCTCGAAGTACGAGCTTCAAGACGTTGAGCCGGTCTGCGCCTAACGCCATGCGGATACCAATCTCGCTCGTGCGGCGCTCGGCCGTGTATGCCGTGGTCCCGTACAGGCCGATGGAAGCCAGAATCATCGCCAGCACGCCGAAAAGCGACGTCAGTTTCGTGAGCATGGCCTGCTGCGAAAAACTCCCGTCGACCTGCTCGCTGTAAGCCCTGAAGTCGATGAGTGCTAGGTCGGGGTTCGCCTTTCCGAGAGCGGCTCGCACCTGGGGTTCCAGCTGCGGGATCGTCGCTTGGGTGAGGAGCACCCCGGTGTTCAGGAAGTGGTTCGCATTCTCGAATGACTTGAGCCGAGGCTGGTCGTACGACATCCGTTGTGCCGACGGTAGGAAGAACCTGGGAGGAATCTCTCTCGTCGGGCCACGGTACTGAGCGTCTTCGACGACGCCTATGATCTCGTACGCTCCGGCGTATTCCTGGCCCAGGTCGCCAAAGCGTCGACCGATCGCGTCGTCCGTGCTCTCAAAGAACTTCGTCGCGAAGGTCTCGTTGACGATCGCGACGTGACGCGAGCTTTCGTCGTCCTGTTCCGTGAACGCGCGACCTTGGATGATCTTGGTGCCGATGGTGTCGAAATAGCCGGCGCTCACCCGCAGCCAGGACGAGCCGTTCTCGTTACTTCCGGGGGGAGGCGGCTCCCGGCCGTCGATGTAGACGGTCTCGCCCCAATTGTTGCCTTCCATTGGAGCGTAGAGCGCGAAGCTCACCTGACTCATGCCTGGAATCGCCAAGAGGTTTTCTTCGAGCTGACGGTATAGAACGGGGAGGTCCTCCGCTCCATAGCCGGCCATCTGAGGATCGACGTGGAAGATGTAGCGATTGTCCACCTCGAAACCGAAATCCTGGCTCTGCATGTTTCCCAGGCTCTCCGTCAGGAGTCCGGCCGCGCACAAAAGCACGAGCGACAGCGCCGCTTGCGCGACGACGAGGGACTTCTGGGTCCAGCTGCCGGAGTCTCCGGTCGAACGACGTGCGTTCCGCAATGCGTCCGCGGGGTCGATCTTGGCCGTCATCCATGCGGGAACGACGCCGAACAGAACTCCCGTGAGCACCGAGACCGCGAGCGTGAAACCGAGCACCGGAAGCGACGGCATCGCGTCGATGGCGACAGCGTTGTCCTGAAACGCGAGCTCGAGGATGAGGCTCGTCCCCCAGAAGGCGAGGGCTATCCCGGCGAGCCCGCCGAGTAGAGCGAGGGCGATGGTCTCCGTCAGCACTTGAGCTACCTGCCGCGAGCGCGGGGCACCAAGCGCAGTACGAAGACAGGTCTGTTCGCGCCGGCTCGCCGCGCGTACCAACATGAGGTTGGCCACGTTGGCACAAGCAATGAGCAATACAAAGCCTGAGACCCACATCAGGAGACGCAGGCCGGACTCGTAGTTGTTCCTCATCATCTGAACACCGGCCCCGCCGGGCGACAGGTGCAACGTCTGTTGCGGCACGAGCTCTTTCTGCCCGTCATTGAGTTCTGCGACCGGGCTCAGGAGCCACTGTCGAAGGAGCACTTGCAGCTGGGCTTCGATCCGTTCAGGTTCTGCGCCAGGAGCGATCCGGCCAATGATGTCGAGCCAGTCCGAGCGAGGAAAATCCATGAGCGTCGGAGTGCCGTCGATGATGTGCTGCCCATGGATCGGAATCCAAAAAGCAGGCGTTCTATCGAGCCGGTCTCCCGAGAAGCTCGGTGGCGCGACGCCAACCACGGTAAGCGGTTGACCGTTGAACGTGAAGCTCGTTCCGACGACCGAGGCGTCCATTCCGTACTGCTGACTCCAGGCCCGATAACTCATGACCACGACCGGCTCTGCGCCGTCGCGGTCATCCTCGTGGCCGAGGACACGTCCGATAAAGGAGCCGACCCCGAACATCGAAAAGTAGTTTCCGGAGACGTACTGGATCTGTCGAGACTCCGCCGGCTGGTCGCTTCCGCTGCGGCGGACTCCGACATAGCTGCGGCCTGCCTGAAACGCGGCGAGCTCGCTGAACCCCTCGACCTCATCGCGAAAATGCTCGTACTTGGCGTAGGAGAACAGCGACCAGCTTCGCTGCATGCCGCCGTTGACGCAGCAGTTCTCGTTGTCACCCACCCGATACAGCTCATGGGGCTCGGATACGGGCAGGGATTTCAGCAAGACGGCGTGCACCAGTGTGAAGATGGCGGTCGTGGCGCCAATCCCTAGCGCCAGGGTCAGAACGGCCGTAGCCGTGAAACCGGGCGCTTGCGCAAATTGCCTCGCCGCATAACGGAGATCTTGTAGGATTCGCAATTCTGCCTCCAAGCATTAGACGAGGAGGAGCGCTTCAGGGTTTCCAAGTAGTCTGCCGAACTCGGTCGAAACTCCGGGCTGGAGGCGTTTCGTCAATTTCAAGCCACGGCGGGAAACACGCCGGGCTCTTCCCGCTGAGCTCTCGCTAGCGCTTCAACCCGGGTCCGTACAGCACCTTGCCGGGTGTCGCTCCGGTGTGCTCTCCTTCGTCGACGACCACCTCTCCGTTCACGAGCACATGGGAGATCCCGCTTGGGGTCTCGAGCGGCTCGTCCCAGTCGGCACGATCTTGAATGCTCTGGAGATCGAAGATGACCACATCCGCCCACAGTCCTTCCTTGATGAGCCCCCGGCCGTCCAGCTTCATTCGCGCCGCGGGCCAGGAGGTCATCTTGCGGATCGCATCCTCGAGGGAAAGAACGCCGGTCTCGCGCACATACTCGGCGATGATCCGTGGAAAGGTTCCATAGGCGCGCGGATGGGGGAGTCCGATGTCATCGACCTCGCCCAGCTTTGCGGCGGA
>Ga0315338_1000397_pt1 | contig 110684 bp, 93 predicted proteins | sample ASW8metaG_FD_204518 | JGI IMG/M metagenome (GOLD analysis project Ga0315338, IMG submission 204518) | Ammonia-oxidizing marine archaeal communities from Monterey Bay, California, United States - ASW #8 | ecosystem: Environmental > Aquatic > Marine > Coastal | place: USA: California | collected...
GAAATGGATTAGGGATGCGGGGGGAGAGGTGGGGTATCACAATGGATTTAACGACAATGGAATGGGACGCTTCGGAGACCATCCTAAAATGCCAGAGTGGGTGCTCCGATACATCTGCCATGATTATCTAGCTCCAATTGTCTATGTGCAAATGCATGGCCAGCACGTGACTGACAAAGATGTAAGTCGTGTCGCTTCTCTGCACAAACTTCGCACACTAGGTCTCAGTTCTACGGGCATTTCAGATGAAGGTTTGTCTCACATAATCCATCTCCCAAATCTTAAATATCTCAGTCTTGGCTTGACGGACATCACTGACAACGGAGCCAAACAGCTCGCACAAATGTTTGCTCTGGAAAGATTGACGTTGCCCAATCACATCTCAGGCGAAACGGTAGCTAACCTTCAGAATAAGTTACCTAACTGCAGCATCCTCATAGATTGATACCGTCACGGTGTAATCCTCGTTATGATCAAGACATTCGAAGAAGCCTATCAGTTCGTGCTGGAGCAAAAGGTTTGTACTGTGTTTGGCAGTAAGTGCTCGCCCTACCCGTCGCTTTGGGATAACACGGGATTGTCGGAAAAGAAACCGAAGGCCGGTGGCTGGAGTCCGAGGGTCGTTGCTGTGTGGGATTGGAAGACTCGGATTCCGCAAACGTATCCAAACAAGGTGTTTTACGGAAAGGTTCCAGGCGGCGATGCAGTGTTGATGGAGATGCAACACTTTCGCGAGGTGCATTACCCAGAAGCCTTTCAGCCGGTCAGTGAGTTAGATTCACTTGCGCAGGAAGTCTATGAAATGATTCGCCTGGAGCCCGACTATACGGGGCCGCTTCGCAAACGAGCGATTGCTGAGCTGGGCTGTACGAAGAGCAAATTCGATACGGCACTGAAGAAGCTTCAAGTGAGTTTGAACATCGTTCGCTCGAACGAGCCCGAGCTGAAAAACGATTTCTGGCTGCCGATGCGAGAAGTGCATCTGGATATCGTGCAGAAGTAATCGCGTGCGGCAACATTGACCGCTGATCTTATCTGAGGATGTTATTCTGCTCTTCGACCGATTCGGTACGTCTGCCGCGGCAGACCATAGCAACGGTCACCATCGATATTAAGCCGATAGCAGTCTGTGGCTCGGGAATTGCCTGATAGAAAATAAACTTATCTGGAGAAAATCCGAGGGTCGCGAAAAGCTCGATGAAAGTGCCATCGGTTTCGAAACGCCCCAATGCCTGGGCACCATAGTTATCGAGGATCAATGTGCCATCGGGCGCGAAAGTGGTCCATTGGGTGTTACTCAGTCCGCTAGCTAAAGTTGAAATCACACTTCCGTCCGTCGGATCGATCAAGCGAACGTCTCCGTTCCAATTATTGACGATCAGATTTTCGTTTTCATCGAAAATGATTCCCATAGGCCGATCAACGGTGCTTGCTGAGCCAAATTCTCGAATGAAGGCGCCTGTTTCTGGGTTGAACACACGAATACTGCGGGTGTCGAAGCTCGACGCATAAAGACTGCCATCTGAGCCGAACTCGATAGCATGGGTGCGGCGGAAATTGCCGGTTCCAAAGGTCGTTTCCAGCGCGCCTGTGTTGGCATCGATGCGTGCGATCCCGCCGGTGCTTCCCGCATTATTCCAGAGTCCGGCGAAAAGATCGTCGCCACGAAATACGAGATCGGTAGGCCCGTCTAACAACGGGTCGGAGGCAAACACATCGATGAACGTACCGTTGGCGCTGTAGCGAAGGATTTGATCCAGAGAATTGTCAGCAACATACAGATTTCCATCGGGACCGAATGCCAACCCAGACGGTTCAACCAGACCACCCGCCCCTGGAGCCACGAAATTAGAGACAAAATCGCCTTGATCAGTGTATCGGCGAACCGATTGAGAGTCCGCGTTTACCAAGTACAAATCTGCCGCCCGTAAACTGTGGGGCGAGCAAACTATAATTGCAAGAATTGCAAACAGAATTCGTGTTGTTCTCATTGTCGATAAGAATTCCACTTGGTTCTCCGGCAGAAAAACAAGAAGGCCGTCAAGTAGCGCGATACTTCAACAAAGAAACCGCCACGAATCAGGCACGATTAACGACCCGAAGGAGGTCAATTGCGCTAGGTTCGTGGCGGCTTTTCGTTAGCTTTTGCCTTGGTTAAGGTCTCGAGGCTCGGGAATACCGAACTGCCTTGAAACTAACCGCCTATTCCGACAGCAACAAGGAATTTCTGTGAGAATTGCGGATAGGGCCCATAGGTCTTCGGATGCCACCTATGTCGAATGCTGTGTGTCGTACGTTTCTCGCAGTTGCAACAGAGGGTCCTTTCTTTGATGGCACAGAGTCTAGTCTCGACACACTCCAAATCGCGACCACGTTTCGGCCGGGAAGAAAACGTAGTCGACGTAGCCGATCACGTCGCCAACGTGAATCGAGCCGATCTGCCGGCTGTCTCTCGAGCGATCGCGATTGTCCCCGAGCAAGAAGACGCTGCGATCCGGCACGGTAACATCGATCTCATCCGTGGCCGACTCCTCGGAAGAATCATTGTCATAGAGCACGCGATACCGACGACCGGTGTTCGATTCACTATAAACGTCGCCTTCTACTTGATTCCGGATTGAGGCAATGCTCTCCGCCGGCACTCGCTGACGTTCGAGCTTCTTTCCATTCACTTCGATCTCACTCCCCTTGATTACAATCCGATCCCCAGCGACACCAATCACACGCTTAATCCAGATGTGTCCTGCTTCCGACGGCGGGGTGCGGAACGCAACGACATCGCCGCGCTGCGGAAAGTCATTATGAAACGGCCGCTTGTTTACCAGAATTCGATCGCCGGCCAAGAAATTGGGGCTCATGCTGCGCGTCGGGATATAGTACGCTTCGTAGACATACTCGCGACTTCCCCAAGTCAGCGCGACGAAATAAAATAGCTGCATCGCGACGAGCAACCAGTACAAGCTCGCGCGGTTGTAGTCCTTCAGCTTGTAGGCGGGACCAACTCGCTTAGCGATGGCGTAAGCGTCGATCGGTGAGTAGAGGAAGATGATAACCGTCACCGCCGCCGGCAGTAAAATCAGACCGAAGAAGACCCCATTGGAAGGTTGCACAAACGCGGCGACGATACACAGCAGCGGCAGTAAAAACCTAGCCGAATACAAGAAAAGTCCCTTCACGATGCGCCCACAGTAAATGTGGCCGACTCCCGACGATAGAAACGACAGAGCGAGTGCGACCCACGGAAATCGTGCTGAGGTTTGGTCTGAGGCCATTGCTGTCATTCTCCACTAAAATAGGGCTCCACTAAAATACAGGCAACTGCGATACATACGCGACTAACAAAAACGGCAGGCTGCCAACCAGCATGGCCGCAAGACAAGCTGCCCAACGAGCAGGTCGCGATTGGTTCATGCGATAGGCAAGACTCACGAAAAGTTTTCGCTCTACTTCCCGCTTTTGCACCGCGGCCATCACGCGATCAGTCAACTCACGGGATGGTTTGGCAGCCCGGCGATTGGCGATCCACTCGTCGTATTTCGGTTCGTCGGCCATCAGTGCTCTCCTAACGTCGGTGCCATCACAGCCCGCAAACGCTGCTTGGCGCGGTGGATTCGTGACTTCACGGTGCCGAGTGTCGTTTGTTCGATCTGAGCAATGTCGGCATAAGGCAGATCTTCAATCTCGGCTAGTACAAACGCCATCTTCTGTTCAATCGGCAACGCATCGAGCGCTTCGTCGAGACGGCTCCAAAACTCGTTTCGTGAAGTATCGTCACTGCTCGCGGTTAGTTGTGTGTTAGCAATAGCTTGACCATCGATCACCGGCCGAGATCGCTTCAGGTAGTTCACGCATCGATTCCGTGCGATGGTGAATAGCCACGTCAGCAACGAAGCTCGCTTGGCGTTGTACGACGCCAAATTGTCGAACGCCGCCAAAAAGACTTCCTGCGTGATGTCCTCGGCATCGTGCTCGTCTCCGATCAAGTTGCATGCGAAGCGGAAAACCGGCAGGTGATAATGTTCCACCAGGGTCCGAAACGCGCCCGTTTCCCCAGCTAACACCTGCGCTAAGATTTGATCTTCGCTTGCCAATGATCCGCTTTCGTTTGATTCGTTTGCAGGTTATACAACCGGCGGGCTCGAAAGTTCCCGAAATTCTTCCAAAACCCAATTTATGTGGAATCAAGCTGTCACAGGTACCTGCGACTGTACGCCTTTACACCTGTTACCTGTTGTCTATACTGACGGCCTGCTTTTGATGTGTGCAAGAAACATAGGTCTTGAGATCGTCGCCGGATTTCTCATGATAAATTCAGATGTTGAACTCGCCTTTGTTTCGGAACCGATAAAACCGGTTGTTGCAACTGCCGACGTCAATGCGATGGCGGCTGGGAACCCTGGCTTGCCGCGGGAGTTTGTGTGGCGCGGCGAAAAACTTGAGATTGCTGCGGTTCTTCGTACTTGGCGCGAAACGGGGCTCTGTCGACATAGCAGATCGGAGTCGTATGTCCGCAAGCATTGGTTCGAGGTCGAAACCCTCTCGAATCGACGGGCCAGAATTTATTTTGAACGACAGGCTCGCGGTGGCAATCGGAAGCAGAGGTGGTGGCTGTTCAGCATTGAAGAAAGAGATGACGCAGAGCAGCCAGAACTAGCTGGCGACGATTGATGGTGCTCATCACTCAATCGGCTCTAGCGTGATAGTCGCGAGTGCGTCGCTACGGCATTTAGCGAGCACGCTTTCAAGGTTTATACCGCAGTAACGCGTCGAACTCTGCGATACACTGCTAAGTAGTTCAACGGCTCGGTTAGTGTGTCGCTCGACCCCCGCTGGGTTTTCTTCTAGCGATTTCACTCCCGCGGCGGCCAACTTGATGAGCCCTTTGAGAAAATCGGCGACGGTGCCCTGACGTTCTGCCGCGTGCCAGAGTGATTCCCACGCTTCGTGTGCTTCCCAATAGTAACCGTGGTTGAAGAGATCGATGCCAAACAGATAGGTGTCGGAGTCCTGCCAGTGGTCGGGATCCAGAGGCGGGGGTTGAGGAGGCTCGTGCCCATGCATGTGGCCGGCCGGGTCGCTTACGGGATGCGGTGCGCGTCCCGGCACGTAGGTGTAAGGTGGGAATTGCTGTGCCGAGTGTCGCGGCTGATCCTGCGTCATGGCACCGCCTCGAGAGTCATATCGATTTCTAAACGCACCGAAAGCGAGTCTTGCTCTAGCTGTAGGTCGCCACGCAGCCCGCGGAACCAATTCAGTAGCGGCAGCTCAAAATCTGCAGGAACTTCTGTCAGCAAGAAACGATTCTCGGGGGGAAGTGCGGTTGAAGACCAGGTCTCCAAGTCGCGCTCGGGTACGAGTAGCTGATACTCTCCCCCCAGCGGGCAGACAAACTTGCCATCTACCAAACGTTCGGCCAATTCGCGGCACTCGGGGCGGGCAACGCGAAACTGGTTGGCCAGCGAATTCATCATCCGGCTTGCCGCAACGGAGGCTTCTCTGGTCCGCTTATAGCCGAACGCATTCACGGTGGCTGCCAACTGTTTGTCGGAGAGATCGTCGATCGTTAGCCATATTTGGCCCGGTCGATCAGCTTGTTCTAAAGCGAGCTGAGGCAACACCTCTGCGACTACCTCTGGATTGAACGAAATCAAAAGAAAATCTTCCTGCTGGGCCTGCCAGAGCTGTTCGCCAACCTGTTCGGGCTGATTACCGGCAGGTTGGCTCGAGCCAGATAACAATTCGAGCAGTCCGGGCCGTGGCCAAGCGCCGACATAACCACGCACAAACTCGCTAGGCCCGGCATCTGGACCTACGTTGCCATTCTCGACCGACAAGAGCGAGCGAAAGTCGCGCAGTCCACCGAAAAGATGGTGGGGCTGCTTTTCTCCGCCCAACAGTGGAACTTTAATATCTAATACTGCCTCCAGCGAAACGACGTCGCCTGCGACGCGCTGCAGCCGCTGTTCAGCAGGATCACCCAGCGAATCGCGCAGGGAACTAATATTCACTCCTTCGAGCGGCCGGGCGATCACTTCGATTTTCATCGTCTCGCCGTCTGCGCCACGAGGCGAGCGCTGGATTCCGACTGCGATCGGTGGCATTTGCCCAACTTCGCTCTGAAACCGTTCAGTAAATTGACGATACTCGTCAGCTTCGTCTGAGCTTACATCTACGACGGCCATGTCAGCGACCGGCACGAAGTAGCCGGCCGCGCCCCGGAGAGAATCAGTAACTCCATCCGCTGTGACAATTAACGTGCTTCCGTCGACTCTCGTGGCGAAGTGGTTAGGCAGCATGTCGGCTGCGATCAATTCGTCCGTCGTTTCTGCGGATAGATTCTCTGTCTCAGCAGCCAGTGCTGCCATCTCGAGTAACAACGGCTCGCGGGTCGATTTCACACGGCGGAGCGTTTCGATCCGATAGTGAGGGCTGCAAAGATTTTGAAAGAACTTCTCAGAGAGAAATGCGAACACGACGTCGCCGCGCTCCAACGGAATCTGCTGGCGAGCCTGAAGAAAACTGGGCTGCGCGGCAAGCGAACCCTTGCCCTGCCCTGCCTCAAGGAATCGTTTGATTAGCGTCGAAGAAGTAGCGACGAGATGAAAATCCCCGGACTGCACATAGTAAGATCTTACCTGTCCATCAGGAGTGGCGACTAGCGAAACATCGCGCTCAGCAATCTGTAGCGTGCTCTGTTGGGCAGCAGGGAAATTCTGTAAAGCTTCCAGACGTTGTCGGCTCAGATCTTGGGCCAGTATGAAATTGTTCTTGGCTTGAAAGAGAATCCCCACGGCGGCTCCTTGACCCGCGTAGGAATCGAGTCCGATGATTGCCGCGTCAGCGATGACTTGGGGACCCATTATTTTTGCCAGGGCCGATTCCTTTAGCGAGAGTTGCTGCTGAGTTCGCTTAGCAGAGGCGCGGTCGATGCCACGTCGCAGAATCATGTTCTGTAAGTCGCCTTGCCACTTTTTATTCAAATCGCGAAACCAAAGATAATTGGTAAAAGTACCGAACCGCACGTAAAAGCATTCTGCCGGCACGTGGGACGCGATCGATTCCACAGCGACGTTGTCCAGCTGGGCAGTTTCGATCGGCAGTTCTTGCCAGCGAATCGGTTCGGGTAGCGGTTGCCGCTGGGCGGTAGGTTCTACCTGCGGTCGTAACATTTGGCGATCAACGCTCAGCTGATAGGCTTCCCCTGCAAACAGTTTGGAGAGTACCGAGTCGTTCTGCTTCCCCATTCGGAGCAGACCACCGCCAGGTTCGGGAAGCGGTCGGAGCAGGCGCCTGGAGAATGTTGAGGCCAAGAAATTTTCGGCGACGGGAGGAAACTGCGGGTCACGTCGCAATTCGTTCCAACGGTCGGAGTAGTTTTTCCACCATTCGTCTAAAAGCCGCCGATGCGCCGCCGGGTCGTTGAGCGGTTTCACGCGAACGGCTTGTTCCACGGGAGAAAACACCGACAGGTCGAATGGATCTGCGCCTTGAAAGAGATAGTAGATAGTGACCTTCGAAGGCGTTTCGATCGAAAGTACCTGCCTGAGGAATTTTTTGATCGTTTCCTTTTTTAGAACGGGATACATTACGCGATCCGATTCCTCTAGAACCGTAAAGCGTTCGTCGTTGAGTGGTATAACAGGTTCGCCACGAAATACGTCGATGGTGACCTTGCCTACTCCGAACGGCTCGCCGAGATACGCTGTGGAAGAAGGCGCAGCGATAAGAGGTGCGAGAAATAGTTGGTAGACGGCAAGAATCAAGAGCGCGGTGCGAACTCTAACTGAATCGAGGATATTCTTGGATTCGAAGCAGGCAATCATAGCAATACACCTAGGCAGGAAAACATGGTGTGGGGAAGGAACCTGTCAGCAACTCATGGTACCGATCTGGCCTCGCAAAGGACAGTACGTCCAGCGTGGTTTGGGTAGCCAGCCGCCGCTGACTTGCCGAATCTCACTTTTTTCTCGACAATTGATCTTATGCTGATTCCCCGGTTCTCGCTGCGCACGACTCTCAAGACGATTACAGTTTCTGCGCTGCTGTTTCTGATAGCTGGGCAGGCTCTGGAGGGGAAGGCGTGGGCGGTCGTTGTGACGGTGGCGGTCTTGAGTGTGCTGGCTACTCTGTTGGTGCATGGCTGTTTCTTTGGTCTCACCGCTGGACTGTCGCGACTCATCGGTTCGCACCAATCGCCTGCGCGCACGAGTCAGGGCGGATTTCAAGTTAGTAACGAACTGCAATTACCGCCATCGCTCTCGATTGAGTCTAGTGAGACGCCGACCGAGGGAAAGCCAGCTAAAAAATGAAGCACTGTCGCGAATCATCTCAATGGAGCCGACGCTGTCTGGAGCTGGTACTGATTCTCTCATTGGTAGGATCTTTTTCGTCGACTAGGGCGCTGGCATGGGGTGGGTTCAGTCATTCATTGCCACAGCTGCCCAGTAGGATGCTGGGCTATTCCACTCAGTCGGGGTTGCAGATCAAAGTCGATTCCTCCTGGGTCGGCAATCGTGGCTATTGGCCTGTTAGCTTTCAAGTCAGTTCAGCAGCGCCTTCCAATGCGGATCGGCAGATCACGGTTCGTTTTTCTGCTGGTCGACGACGAAATAGTCCCCATCTGATTACTGTCGAGCAAGACTTCGAATTAGTTCAGGGCGACAGCTCGGCATCCATAACGCTATTAGTTCCGCAATTGGCTGAGTGGAACAGTTGCTCCTGGGAAGTTTGGATTGACGGAGTCTTGGACGAAGCATTGTCTCAACAGTACGTTTCTTTTAATCGAACTAACAACAATGCCAGCATCGCGCTGGTAATGCCACAGCGGTTAGGGCAGATTGTCGTAGGGTCAGTATTTGAATCGCATGTTGCTGCTGGACGCCTGGATATCGCGGCTGGGAACTCGGAGTTGCCAGAAAAGTGGCTCGATCTATCAAGTGTCGACGTGGTTTCCGCCACAGTCGAGGAATTAGAAGAGTGGAAGCTCGATTCTCCGGCGCGCTTTAAGGAATTGCTGCGCTGGATTCGCGCTGGCGGCAATCTCTGGACTGTTGCAGTGGGTGGTCCTGTCGATCTGTCGGCAGTCGCAGCGGCGCTGGGTATCCCCAATAGCCAGCAATCGGAGGGCGATCTCGCCCCGGGTTGGCACTATCTTCCGCTTGATGGCAGAACCACTTCGGGAGTCGATTCGCTGCTAGAGCTCAAGTTTGGTGACTCGAATGAGGAAAGCGGTTGGCGACAGCAATGGAGCGGCAATCGGAACAACCCGAGACTGGAGTCCGATTCGCGAAACTACTTTGCAGCACGTGCCTTTGGGATGGGTACTGTAACCGCGTTTCTCGATACTTACAGTAGCATGGGTTCGAACAAAGTGTTCGAAGCGATCGACAATTCTATGCTCGGTCAACGAACATCCTGGGTCAACCGGCACGGCAATAACCCTGGGCGAGGTAATTACGAATTCAACAACTTTCTAATTCCCGATGTAGGGATGGCGCCGGTGTTTGAGTTTCAATTGCTCATGTCACTATTCGTCATTGCCATCGGTCCGGTGAATTATTGGATGCTTAGACGTCGTGAGCAGCTCCCGTTATTGTTGATTACGGTGCCGGCAGCCGCCCTTGCCACAACGCTCGTGTTGTTCGCCTACGGGCTTCTCTCGGAAGGCATCAACACGCGCGTGCGTGCGCGGAGTTTTACAATGCTTGATCAAGCTGCAGGCGAAGCAGCGAGTTGGGCTCGGCTATCATATTACTCAAGTTTTGCTCCGGCCGACGGGTTTCAGATGCCCTCCGACACGGCAATCTATCCAATTCTGCCGCTGTCTCGCAGTAATCATAGGGCCCTACAATCTCGAGAACTCCGATGGGGCGATGCTTCAGTCAAACTACCGCAGTGGCTCTCTCAAGGTTGGCTCGCAGCGCGCACACCCACGCAATACCAGACTATTACATCGCGACCAACAAGCAAACACATTGACTTTCGAAAGACAGACGAAGGATTGCAAGCGACGAATAATCTAGGGGTCGATGTGTTAGCGCTAGCAGTCCAAGATACGTCAGGAGAACTCTACCTCGCGGAGAATCTTGCTGCCGAAAGTTCCATTTCGCTCGCGGCCTCTACTAAAGCTGAAGTTATGCTAATGATTCGGACCTTGCTCTCTTCCCAGGAGCCGCAGTTTCCAGCGGGCGCTGAAGTGAGAACACGCCGAGGCTACAGCAGAAAAACACTCTCGCAAAACTTAATGGAAACTGAGCTTGCTGCGCTCACATCTCCGGCCATTAAGGGATGGGGCAATCGTAGCTACGTCGCTATTACTTCGGCAGGTATCGAAGTAGACCTGGGTATCGAGCGTGTGATTGAACAAGATAGCTGCCACGTAATTCGCGGGAGTTGGTAGCATGATCGATACACGCCGCCCACTGATTGAACTGAAACGCTTGCACCGTTTCTTCGGAGAGACGCGCGCCGTCGACGACATCAGCTTCGAGGTGTATGCGGGCGAAGTGTTCGGGTACATCGGACCTAACGGTGCTGGCAAGACGACTAGTATGCGGATCCTGGCCACGCTCGACGAGCCAACCTACGGCGACGCCTTTGTCGATGGTTTCTCGGTGGTCGACGACCCTGACCGTGTCCGAAGGCGGTTGGGGTTTATGCCCGATTATTTTGGCACGTACGAAAATGTGAACGTGGAGGAGTACCTCGACTTCTTCGCACGCTCCTATGGACTCCGCGGCAACGAGAGGCTGCGATCAATCGATTATGTAATGGACTTTACGGGTCTGGACGTGTTGGCCAGCAAGCCGGTGAATGGGCTGTCGAAAGGGATGAAACAGCGTCTCTGCCTGGGTCGTACGATGGTTCATGATCCGGCCGTACTGATTCTCGACGAACCAGCCTCTGGCCTCGATCCACGTGCGCGGATCGAGTTGCGAGAAATGATTTCAAAGCTCGCTCAAACTGGCAAAGCCGTGTTGATTAGTTCTCATATCCTCACTGAATTAGCGGAAGTGTGCGACAAAATCGCAATCATCGAAACGGGCCGACTGCTGGCCGTGGGCACCGTCGACGAAATTAGCGCGCGTAGCGAAGCGGTCAGCCGAGTCCGACTTCGTACGCTGGGAGCCAGCCAGCCGTTGCTCGATTGGCTGGCGGCGCGCAGCGACGTGACAGATATTATCGTGGATGGCAGCTTGGTGACGCTGAACCACGACGGCGGCCCACAGCAACAGGCGGAGTTGCTCAAGCAAATCGTCGAAGCTGGGATAGAAATTGTTGAGTTTGCCAGCAAGACCAAGAGCCTGGAAGACGTATTTCTACACGTCACGGAGGGCCGCGTGCAATGACTTCTGCCCTCGATACCTCCGCATCGCAGACCGATAGCCAGGGACTGGCTGCTGGCGTCTGGCAGCGCATTCAAGATTGGCTGCTGTCATTGGTGGATCGCACGAATCCGATTCTCGTGAAAGAAACCCGGCAGGCGCTTAAGAGTCGGCAGTTTGTGCTGACCTTTCTGGTGACCCTACTGGCATGTTGGATCGCCAGTTTTGCCGTAGTAGGTATCGCAGGAATGGACGTGTTTTACGTGGCTTCAGGCGATCGAATGTTGTTTGTTTACTTTGCGATCCTGGCATTTCCGTTGCTGCTGATTGTTCCCTATTCTGCCTTTAGATCCTTGGCCACTGAGCAGGAAGAAAACACCTTCGACCTGCTGTCGATTACTTCGCTCACTTCTCGGCAAATTGTCTCTGGCAAATTGGGCAGTGCCGTTGTACAGATTCTGGTGTACTTGTCGGCAGTTAGCCCATGCGTTGCGTTTTCGTTTTTACTGCGCGGCGTCGAAGTCCTGACGATCGTCCTCTTGCTAAGTTTTTACGTGCTAACATCGCTGGGGCTATCGATGCTGGCCCTCATGGCAGGCACGCTTGCGCGCGTTCGGTATACCCAGGCATTGATGTCGGTATTGCTAGTAATCGGCCTGGCCATTGTCTTCTTCGCAAGCTTTCCTGTTACTGAGGAGTTCATACGCGATGGCTACACTAGTTTCCGGGATAGCGACTTCTGGATAGGGTGCGCAGCGACTATGACGTTTTATGTGACAACATTCTTGTTGGTGCATGCCGCTACTTCTGCTCAGATCGCGTTTCCCAGTGAGAATCGATCGACACCATTGCGCCGACTCATGGTGCTGCAGCAAGCCTGCTTCTTGGGCTGGGTGGCTGTAATTCCTATTCTGGAACCTAGTCCGCAAGTTCTTCCAATAGTAGTGACAATAGCCGTTATCATGGGTGGGCTCTACTGGTATACGATCGGAACGATTCTTACCAGCGAGTGGCCTCATCTCTCGCGTCGCGTGCAGCGCTCATTGCCACAAAGTACCGCGGGGCGAGTCTTGCTGACCTGGTTCAACCCTGGGCCCGGAACGGGATTCATGTTTGCGATTGCCAATCTGACCATGATTGGTTCGCTTGGGTTGGCGATACTAGCGTGGGTAGGTGCGGGCACTTTTAAGGGAGCCGGTGTCGAGCAGGCTGTCTATCTTATCGTGCTCGGCTGGAGCTACGTCGTAATCTTTTTGGGAGTGGGTCGAATACTAATAGCCCTGATGCGTCGAGTGCTGTTCGTTTCCATGGCCGCCGGTTTTCTATTGCACGCGATACTGTTGCTGCTCTGTTGTGGTGTACCGCAGATCATATTCTTGATGACTTCTTCGTTCAGCGCGGGTAGCGAATACTCGCTATTGCAAATAACCAATCCAGTGTGGACGCTCTTCAGGCTCATGGAATCAGGTGTGTTTTCTGTCGACGGCCATATTTTGATTATCGTATTGCCCGCTGCAGCGCTGGTGGTAATGCTAATCAATCTCCGCTCGGTGGCGGCAGAGTTGCAGTACCAGCGGCGCAGCCTGCCTGTGCGTGTCGCCGAAGACGAAGCCGAGCTGCACCCGCTGCCCATCCCAGGCCCTGCGAATCCCTGGGAATCACCTGAGGAAAAGTGACACAACGGCGGAGAGGGTGGCTCTAGCGTCCAACTGCACCAGTCAGGCAGCACAATGTGAAGACCATCCAGTCCGCAAGCGGTTGCAAACGGCAAGGAAGAATTAAAGAAGCCGAAAGACGAGCCTACCCCGGCCCCTCGCCTTAATCTCCTGTCGTTTGGGAGGTTTACTTTTCGGTGTTCGAGCGGCAGTGTGCCAGAAGCACCGCTAAGCGCAAACTGCGACAGGTGTTTCACGCTTGTGCAGCTTACAGAACGTCCGTTTCGCGCGGTCGGGTGATCCAGCCGCCGCCTAGTTAGCAAGTTGCGAATTCCTTCGTCGAACGGTCCGCAACTGCGCCACGCTTACAAGACTCATCAGGAGAAGTGTCGATGGTTCAGGGATGGCGATAGTTGCGACGCGAAATCCAATGACTTCGGTGTTGACTAACGGGGAGCCAAAGGACCGACTCGACAAGCCGTTAGCGTTGTGAGCCCAAGAGCCTCCCCGCAGACCGCGAAAAGACACATCAACAATGGACTCGTTCCACTCCCAGACGTTGCCGCTTTGGTCGAAAGTACCGTAAGGGCTGACCGCCTCGGTATAGGCACCGACATCGGTAAAGGGATTGGTGCTACTCGGGAAAGTCGTCGAACCGGAGACCGCGTAGCCGTCGTTAAAACCGTTGGCGAGATTATCGTTGTTATTGTAGTTTACCGCCGCAGGATTGTCGTCTGGGTGGTCGCTCACCGGCTCCGCGCTGCTGCCTGTGGCGTAGGTAAAGTAGGAGGCAGCCGTACCTGCCGAGGCGTTGTGGTAGGCGGCTTTGAACCACTCGTTCTCGGAGGGGAGCCAGAAAGTCGCATCAAAGTTGCGGGTGACACTCGTGCCGTTGCTGGGAGTCGCCGTTCCTCCGAGCAGTGAGTAAGCGCCGGTCTCTGTGTCGCCGCTTCCTTGGCCGTTGTGCAGCCAGTTGATGAACCGCACTGCGTCGTACCACGAGATGTGAGCGACTGGGTTCTGTTCGCGACCTGCTTGCGTTACGTAGCGCGCGCCGTCCGTTGTGCCGGTGTTCTCGATTCCGCCAAAGTTGCCTGCCTGGTTCAAGTCGTAGAGATCGAGCGAATTGGCGCCGGTCGGATCGACCGCGTTGAGAAACTCAGTGTATTGGGCGTTTGTGACTTCGGTCTTGCTGATGCGATAGTTGTAAGCAACATCGCCAAGAATTAATGAAGGTGCAACAACTTTTCCGACATTGCCGGCGTTGCCAACATCGGCAAAGTCGAACGTGAGAGCATGGGCGGCAGAGGCGCAGCAGAGCAACAGTGATAAGAATGCGTAAGCTGTGATCGTCTTCATTAGTTCATTCCTTGTGAAGTGATAACTGATACTCGAAGCTACACGTTCCAGAAAGAAAGAAGGATCAATTTAGAATACCGACCAACAGCGATTATAGCATGAAGCGTCCCTCTCGTTGCTAGTGTGTGTGGGGGGGAGGTCTTAGATGTTTTTGGGGGGTGTAAAACTGCTCGGATTCGTCTCCACTGGCAGCGTTAGATGAATCAGTGACACCCACCGAAGTGACTTGGAAACGCCCATTCACTGCGGTAGCGCGCCCAGCCGACTGTACGAAACAACAGTTGCGAACCCGCCTCAGATTCATCGTCCTGCGCAGGTTAGTAATCAAGAAATCGAGGGTAATTCTGGACCATTTGACCACGAAAATGGTTGGATTCTGGTAGTCGGTATCCGTTCAGAGAAAGTCGCTTGCAGTCTCTAACGGAAGTCTCTAGAAGCCGGGCTGTTGAAACCGTTTCTAGAGACACATCAATCCGTACTGCGAACTCACTGGGGTGGCTATAAATCGTTGAGGATTCTCCCCAGTGGATTCGCTAGGATGTGTGTGTCGAGTCGTGAGACGAGAGTTTATAGCTGAGAGCTAACGCGAGTCTCCTAATCGTGATGCTACTTAGATCACTGAGGAAGAATCATCGGTAACGAGCGTTAAATGCAAAAAGTCGACGTGTTGTTTCCCCAATGTTTACGGATGGGCCTTTATTTTTCGAACAATGCAGCGAATGCTCAGGAAGAAATTCGAGGGTTTTTTCCCTGAAGTTGGGACCCCAGCGACGGGGAAGAAATAGGGAGTTAATTCGAAGGCGAGTTGCACAATTGTCGCCGGTAAGAGCAGAATGCGCTAGTTTTCTAGCGACGCCTGCCAGCGCTGGCGGCCCCGTTGGAGGACCACGCCAGGGGGTTGAATAGAGATTACCTCGATGCCGAATCGAGTGTCGCCTTCGGCAACGGGATACACGGCACCGTTAATCATTAGCACGGCTCGCTGATGGTCGACGTTTACGAAGCCTAAGAGTTCGACGGCATCTTGCTGATCGTTGCGGGTGCTTCGTCGTCCTTCGCGTTTTGGTGCTAGGAATAGGTCGACACGATCGGGATAGGGAGGCTGATACCCGATAGAAGTTTCTTGATCGGTGAATTCGTGGTCGTCTGGGGAGGGCTCGTCTTCGGCGAGCGCCTCTGTTGGAGAGTCTTCTACGACAATCGAGAGCTCAGACTTGCCCGAAACGACGGACTGGACTTCTGGTTCAGGATTGGACTCAACGGTCAGAGTCTCCCCACAGCCACAAGTCATGACTAAGAGAACAAGATAATTGGGTAGATATTTGTAACTAGACATTAGGAAGCGCCTGGTAGTACGACCTGCGGCATGGCCGAGTTGGGAAAGCTAACGGCTAGCCCTACAAGTTTAGCACGCGAGTTCCGAGGCAGCGGTCTCGCGTTTACTGCCCTGCCGGTCGCTACGACCCGAACAATTGCTTCATAAGGGTCGATTTGGCCTCAGTTCGCTTTGGTTTGCGGGCCGTCCTGGGGGATGGTTTTGGGCTGGTTTTTGCGTCGTTCGTGGAGCGATAACGTGCATCAAACTCTGATCGGAATGGAGTCCGGCCGGGTTGTGCAGCGGGTTGTCCTGGCGACGACGGGGGAAACGGATAGAGATTGCTATCGTCTTCGATAAACGGTTCCTGCAAGAGTCGGTCGCTAACGGGCGCGGAACACGGCTGCGTGGGGCAACCCTCAGCGAGCGGCACGCGCGCCAGACGGCAGCCAATGGTTTCGTGGGCAATTTGTTCCCGCGGCGCGGGCGGCTCGTCGTAGCCCACGACTTCGGGCATGATGAACACAATCAATTCGCTTTCTCGAACGTTGGTAGTACGCGAACGGAAAAGCGGGCCGATGTATTTGACGTCTTTGAGAAAAGGAATGCCATTGAATTCGCCCGTATCGCTCCGCTGACGGAGCCCGCCGATCACAAGAGTTTGACGGTTTGCAACCCGAACAATGGTCGTGGCGCTGCGGGAGTCGACGATTGGTTGATCTTCGGTTTCCGTAAATCCAGCTACACGACTGAATTCCGATGCGACCTCCATCTCGATCGTGCCGTCCGAGGCGATCGCGGCCTTTACTCTCAGCGTGATGCCGACCTCTTTGAAAGTGGTCGTGCCGATCTGCCCACCCAGTTCCGACTGCGTGATCTGCTGAAAGGGAATCTCACGGACGCTTTTCCATTCCGCCAACTCGTTTTCCACGACTGTAACGTTGGGGTCGGCCAGGAGCCGGGCGTCCTTGGCATTCTGCAGAAAGAGCGCCACCGCATTGATGTCGAAGTTGCGAGTCAAGCTCTGTACGGTCATCGCCCCACCTACGGAATTTGGAGCGAACGGAACAAGGGTCGTGGTATCCAAAGCGATCAACTGCTGCGGATTACCGTCTGCATCCAGGTTGTCGCCCTTTCCGACGCTTTCCCAATTCAAGCCAAGTTCTTCGGCGTCTTCCAAGCTTATGTCATAAATGAGGGCGGTAATGCGAACCTGTGGACGCGGACGATCGATCTTCTCCAGCACCTTGCGGACCATTTCGACATTCGAAGCGTAGTCAACGACAATCAAACGACTTTCGGCGGGCATCGTCGAGACTCGTCCCGATTCGCTCAGCAGGGCCGAGACTGGCTCGAAAGCATGCTCGACGGGAATGAACTGTGTATGGAAATAGGCAACCTGCAGCCGCTTGTACGACTCGGTGTGGAGACCGCCAGCAGAGCGGGACGCGGCCGAATCCATTTGAGCGACGAACCGGCGAATCGAAGCAACTCGATCGGCAAAGTCCACTACGAGAATGCTATGTGCTGATTCCAGTGCGCGAACCTGTCCTTGATTACTGGCCAGAAGTCGGGCTGCTTCGGCGATCTCTTGCAGGTCGCTATGCTTGATCTGGATCGCGACAGATTGGAACAGGGGATTGGCGCTACCGACGTCACCCGTGTTCTGAACGACAATACTATCGCCCACAGCTCGATAACTGTAGCCGTTGGCAAGCAGAATCGCGTCAAGCACCTCGCGCAAAGGTGTCTGTTGATAGATGCAACTGACGGTGCCTTGGATGTCCTTACCAACGACTATGTTAACATTCCAACTGGACCCGATGGTGAACAGAGCTTTTTCTATCGAGGCGTCTTGAAGAGAGAGGTCCCCCCGGGTTTCGAGAGCTTCTGCTAGTGCATCGGTCGGAGGGTCGGCTGCGTTAGCCTCGTCTGCATGGAGGAACGGATAGTCGGCCATCAGCGCAGCCAGCGCGCAGAGCAATCCGATGGCGCGCACCGTCCATGGTGGCAACCAGCCGAGCGACCTACTCGCGCTAGCTCTCTGCATGTGTCCTCCCTGACACTTTTTTTCGAACCAATCCTGCGACGTCTAGGTGTCCGTGCGATGGGTGCCTAAACGTGGGTGCTATCTCACTAGTGCAAACAGCCACAACTCCATATCGAGTGTCGCATTGGTGGAGCGACCTCGGTTGGAGTGGAGGCGTAGAAGGCGTGGGTAAGCTATTGTTTTGTCCTTGTCTAGTAGGTCCAGCAAGCTGTGAATACTAGTCATGTCACCATCGATTGACATGTTGATGCTATGTCGTTCCAACTGAAACGCCGTCTTGTCTTTAGTTCCGGGGCCGGCGACCGTGTGCAATGGGTCGTCGCCTTTGATCCAAGGCCGGCGGGTGGGTGCCTCAACGTCGAGCCGTCGCATCTGGCAGCCAGCACTTTGGATTAACTCCAGTAACTTGCTGCGGTATTGACTGATGCTCTCTTCGGAAACTGTCTGAGCTTTCAGAACAGCGACATTTTCCTCCATAACTTCGACTCGCCGTTCGAAGGCGGGCAGTAGCTTTTCGGTATCACGTGCACGACCCAAATCATCCGTGAGAGTCCTACGACTCTCGCTTTTGTCAAAGTAGTCATCGGTTACCGGTAACAATACCAGTAGTGCGAGCAGAGTTGTAGCGATTGCAACGATCAGCTTGCGGTGTCTGTAATCACATAAATTACGTAGGAGCGAATCACTCATTACGGGCAACCTCCTTTACGGGACCGTCGATATCGCCAAGGTTTAACTCAACGTTAAAGTCGATGGCGGGACCCGAGCCAGATCGGCCGGGCTTTGTGCTACGTAGCGCGACGTCCTCGAAACCAGGGGATTGGCCTAACCAACGCACGAAGTCGAATACGCCAGCCTCTAAAAAGCTGCTCCCAGCGAGCCTTAATTGTCGCATGTCTTCCATTACCAAATCGCTTAACCAGACGTCGCTGGGCATGCAGTGGCCGACACGAGCAATAATGTCGTGGGCCGGCATCGGTCGCACAGCCTTCACTAAATGGGTCAACTCGGCAAACATCTCTTCTTCGGAAGTGAGTTTCAGCCGCAATTCAAGCGAGCGTGCTTGCACGGACTGTAGTGCGTCGACTTGCTTCTGCAAAGAATCGACCTCCGTCTGAACTCGGAAATTTATGAGCCATCCGAAGGCTCCGATCAGGAGAACAGCTGCTATAGGAATCAGAGAACGAGTGACGACAGGCCGAAGCGACTCACGAGCGCTAGCAATGAGGTGCGTCATGAAGTCTGGTGCAATTCGATCCTCAGCGGGAAGGTATGTGCTTAGTAACTTACCCAATGCAGGAACTATCGCCGAGTCTTTCAGGTTATCACTAATTCTCCATGCGGCGCTAATCGAAGAAGGAGAAATCTCGCATACCTCGAAGTCCTTGTATGGGGCGAAGCTTGGAATCGCTCGGCTGATCGCTTCTTTCTCTCCGCAGAGATAGACCTGTTTGAGCGTCGGAGACGGTCCATTGAGTTGGCGGCCCGAGTGGCGTTGCAAGCGACTTAGATGAGTATGCACGACTCGGCCTATATCGCTGGGATCGGTCAGTCCGCCGGGGCGATAGTCTAAAAGCAGACGCCCATCGTGACAGACGCCAACCTTAACCGAGTTGTCGTCAACGTACATTAGCAAACAAGCTTCCGTCGGCGCTTCTTTTAGGCAGCCGACTGCACGGCTTACAGACACAAGGGCGGGTTCAATGGATTCAACTTGGATTCCTGCTGTGAGAGCTGCCTCATAAACTGCGTGTAAAGTACCTCGGTTGCAGACCGCGGCCACAGCATACTCATGCCGTGCATCAAGCGGTCTTGAGTTGGCGACCATCACCTTCTCCCCCGGGCCTAGTGAGAGATACAGGCTGCTACGTTCTTCAATCTGCCGCAACTCAGCGCGAACCATGTCGCTTGCACCACACATCACCTTGGTCACGCAAAGTTCGCCCCCTAAGACGAAGTGAAATTCTGATCCTTGCAGATTGCGCTCTTCAACTATTTCACGAAGCGCGGCACTCAGCTCCAGAAGACCTTCTGGAGAATTCAGAAGTGCTGCGTTTTTCCGCCAAGACATTGTTACCGCCTCGACGAGGTCCGGCTCTTCGCCAGGCAATCTTCGCAGCAAAGCAACGCGCAAGTCCGACTCAGATACATCTACGACAGTCACTTGGTTCGTTGCGCCTCGTTGACGCCTGCGACGATCATTGCTGGTACGGCGTGATTCGTTGGTCCTTCTGTCAGTCATTGTAATTCTCGCGAGTGAGCTTCTTCTACAATTCGATGGTGGCAACTACATTGCGTATGACTTCCCCGGCTGCGCCGCTGGAAGTAACGATGACAGTGAATGCGTTGGGTCCATCCACTGCTGTGGCAGTGTAGCTATCATCTGCGGGGTAGATCCCCTCGGTGGCCGTTCCACGCCAGTTCCCGTCAGCCTCTAGCAAGGCAGCTGCATGGTGTACACCCGCGTTGGCTAGGTAGAGCGCGCGTTCGTATTCAATTGTGTTTCGCACCACAGAGAGTTGCAGAGTCGTAGTATCTAATACGTTAACTACCATGAGTGTTACGATGAAGATTACGAAAAGGCAGAACATCAGCGCAGCGCCTCGTCGCTTTTTAGCAAGATACTTCCGCCGGTAGTTATTGCTGAGCCACATATTTCTGCGTCTTGTGATACTTGTCGCTACCAAGAACGTACCCATGCCCGAGATGACACAGTGACCGATTCGGTGCCGCCGGGTCTTGTTAAATTAAATCGAACGGTACATCGGATAGAGTGAATTAATCCTACTTCGGTCACCGGAGTGAGTCCGTCGACTTTGGTTGCGGTAAAATTCAACTCCTCAATGCCACGGGCAAGTAAGGAGTCTGCGGTACCGATGCCGAATGTCACTTCTTTTGAACTATTGTCGTGTTCCCACGCGAAGGTGTCGCCGCCAGGCATGAGTAGCGAAAGGCTGCCAGAGTTGTCGGTCGCGGGAGAAATAGCCATTACTGCTCTAGCTTGTCTCACCTGTCGACAAACGTGCCTCAATACGGCAGCAGCCTGCTGACGTTGCAACTGGTCATCGTCGTGACGGTTCCATGCGGTGTAGGCCGTACGTACCAGCGCCATGCTCGACGTGGCTACCAGCGCAAGTATGGCTGTGGTCACGGTGAGTTCCATTAATGAGAACCCGAATTGTGGTCGCCTATTGCTCTTCATTTTCGTAAGTGGCTAGTTTGGCAATTTTTGTGCGCATCGTGAGAGTTAATTCTCCCACGCCAGGTGTTAAGTCGCTGTCTAAGTCTTCGAATACCGTGACTCCCACGTGCATCAAGCTTCCCGTGATCCCACCGTCGCTCGGGTTGTCAGAGCGAACCGAGTTGAATGCGATACCGGGATGACCCTCGGCGGCAAATGTGTCGGCGTCGTTATTGTTGGTCCAGCCTCCCATACCGAGAGCTACTTGTTCCTCAAGTGTGTGGACGGCATAGTTGGCCAATAGTGAACGACTTGTTGTTTCGCGGCTGATCGCCATGGCGTCACGCAACACTGCCAACGCAGGTACGAGGATGCCTGCCAACAGTCCCGTAGCAAATACCATCTCGAGTAGCGAGAATCCACGATGTGTGCACAGTCCGAGCGGCGGACGAGGTGATCCTTGGACAGGGCTATACACGGTAAGAGCTCCGGAATTCAGGCAAGAGTTGATTGCGCAACGTTCCACGAAAAGGTAGCTTATGTGGCGTGCAAAGGTACTCAGGAACAGCGCCCTTCCCATCGGCAAAGGGACAACTAGGGCGTAGTTTCAGTAGATTCGATAGCACCAGTTAGCGGTACGACACTCACGACCCAACTTCGATCGGGTCCTGCGATGGCTATGCTGTAGGCGGCCAAGCCCGTGCCATCGAAGTCGAATTCTAGCTCTCTTGAAGCCGAAGTGACCGTGACGTCATCAGGCACGGTGCGCATTTGACCAACCTCGACGTCGCCCCCGCTGGTTCGTCGGGTGAGCGTAAAGCTAGTGACGTTTCCACTGGCAGGAGAAAGTTGCAGATAGTGGTTTTCACCGGTCGAGATAGTCCCACGTCGGGCGTGTGCCAAAGCCAATGAGAGTTCTCTGGCGAACCCTTCCGCACCTCCGTTGGCTAGTGTGCCGATTCCGAAGCGTGATATTCCTGCGAGGGTGAGCAGTGCTAAAAGAGCGCCGACAGCCGCTAGTTCCAAAAGACTCATGGCCCGACGCGATGAATCGCGTCGAGCCATGTCTAATAGTCTGGTAGAGGCGTCCATGGAGACTTCCACCGAGCTCAGTTAACGCGATGGGTAGTCGCGTTGAGAGTGTATACGCTGCTATCAACGGGGTTGACTGGTATACCTTCGGGAAAATAGTTGACGTCCGCGGAAATATCGGACAAGTCGTTGGCCGGCCAGCTGTTCTTATCGATGTACCATCTTTCGACGGCAGCGTTTATTGTGGCTTTGTGATGGTCGCGAACTCGCTGCTTAGCAGTGTCGCTTGAGACGGTTACACGAGGCACAATAATCGCGGCGATGATGCCTAGAATCGTTACTACGGCGAGCAGTTCAAGCAGCGAAAACGCACTTGGCTTGTTGAAACGTCGAAATTTCATAGGGGGTCTCTCCTTTTGCAAATACTATTGAATTGACGAGTGCGTATAGCAAGCTCGAGTCGGTTCCATTGGCCTTTAATCAAGCATAGGTCATTAATGCGCGTTAGAGGCAGAAAGTTGATATGTCATAACCCCTTTTTCTATCAATGGTTATGGCCGATAACTCGACCGGTGTTGGTGTCGATTGTGTAGGACGAATGGTCGACCGGGCAGATTGGCAGACCATCGGGAAAGTAGTTAACGTCTCCGCCAATATCCGACAGGTTGGCCGCTGGCCAAGAGCCGGAGTTGTGCAGCCAGAGCTCGGCTTGAATCTCAATGTCTCCCTGGTGAGCGTGGCATGCAGCCGCCTTCGCCGTTTCGCTGCCGGCTGTTAGTCGCGGTAGAATCACCGCCGCTAGGAGCCCTATAATCGCTAAAACAGACATCAACTCTATGAAAGAGAAGCCACTTTTACGGCATGAACTTATCGTCATTCGAAAGCCTTTTCGTGTGAGTGATCGTTGCTAACCCGTCACGGTGTTAACCATGTCGAACATCGGGAGGTAGATTGCGAGTAATACCACGGCAATAGCTCCCGCCAAACTAATCGTGAGAATTGGCTCCAAGGCACCAACGATCATGTTCGTCTTGCGTTCGATTTCCCTTCGCAAGTAGTCGCAAATGTCACTGGTAGCACGAGTAAGTTGTCCCGTGCTCTCTCCGACGATTACTAACTGATTGACGATCGGTGGGAAGAGCGACTCCAATCGCTCCAACTCGCGACTGAACCGTTCGCCTCGCTGCACCGCGACTTGTAGATCGTGTACGCCCTGCTTTACTGCTCGATTGCTAACGGTCTCGCCAGTCTCACGAAGAGCCTCTGCTAGTGTATAGCCGGCGGCCATCAGGTTGTGCAGCACATCCATCAGTTGCAACACAGCAATATCACGCAACCAGTTCCCGAACAGGGGCATGCTAAGCATTGATCGATCCATGCGAGTGGCGATGTCATTGCGCTTTCGCAGTTGTTTGATGGTCGCAGCGATCAGCACAACCGTGCCGGCAAACATTAGCCCATATTGTTTTACAAATTCTCCACAGGCGATGAGCATTTGCGTAATGAATGGCAGAGGTACGTGTGCCTTTTCATAGGTCTCTTGAAAAACGGGCACCACATACATCAGGAGAAATGTAATCAGTGCACTCCCCAGGGTGATAAGCAGTGTGGGGTAGGCCAGTTTCTTAATCACCGCACTTTTCAGTTCGGCAGTTTGGTTGCGATTCTCAGAAAGCTGCCTGAGCGTATCCCCCAAAGTGCCGGATCGCTCGCCTACTCGAATCTGACTGATTGTGATTGGGTCGCAGACCTGAGGGAAACAACTCATCGCTGCACTGAAGGTAACCCCCGACTCAACCTTTCGACGCAAGGCGTCTAGTAATTCTCTGTGCTTTGCCAAGGTTTCTTCCTTGGCTAGAGTGCCGAGAGCTTTGGGAAGTGAGACACCGTTGGCAATTAGTGTCGAGAGCGTGCGCAAGATGAATGTCAGTTCATGCTGCTTGAGATGATCCGTTGATTTTCTTGTCGAGGATAACCTGTGCCACCACTGTAGAGGTTGGTTTAATCCTGAATCGGTTGAGGCCAAGGCAACTGATGACGCTCTGCTAGCCCCGGCTGCTGAATAGCGTTTTCTGCGTGCCATCATTGTTCTCGCTAGCCAGAGATCTTGTAGAAAACTTCTTCAACAGTAGTTCTGCCGGCGAGAACTTGTTCCATGCCAGCGGTGGCTAGCTCGACTAGCCCTTCCTGGATCGCAATTTCACGTAATTGTGTGGTTGGCAGACCTTTTTCAATCGCTAAAGCAATCGCGGGAGTGACAACCAGAATTTCGTAGATTGGAATACGGCCTTTGTAGCCCGTATCGAGGCATTTTTTGCACCCTCTGCCGGCGTAAAAGACGGTGTCGTCTGGGATATCTAAGTTGTGAGCTAGCTCGTCGAGAAAGTGTTGGTTTGGTGAAACGGGTTCTTTGCAATGCGGACAAATGGCTCGCAAAAGCCGCTGTGCGATTGACCCGAGCAGTGCTCCCCCAGTCTTAAAATTGTCGATCCCTAAGTCATTCAGTCGACCGACTGCACCGACCGCGTCGTTTGTGTGCAGCGTGCTGATCAGGAGATGCCCCGTTAGAGCGGCCTGCACGGCGGTCGCCGCTGTTTCATGATCGCGGATTTCTCCAAGCATGATGACATCGGGATCTTGTCGCATAATGTACTTCAAAGCATTTGCAAAGCCGAGCCCGTGTTCGTTGTCGGAGGCTACCTGATTGACGCCTAGGATTTGATATTCGACGGGATCTTCAACGGTTACAATGTTGCGACAGTGTGAGTTCAACTTCGAAAGTACTGAATACATTGTCGTGCTCTTTCCAGAGCCCGTAGGTCCCGTAACAACGATCATTCCGTGCGGCTTGTCAGTCAGAGTGTGTACTTTATCAAGATCACGCGTGCTTAGGCCAAGCTGATCAAGTTGAAAAGTGCGGCTACTTTCGTCGAGCAATCGCATGACGACCTTTTCGCCATTAACGGTAGGAATCGTACTCACTCGAAAGTTGACACGTCCGCCTGCCTCATCAATGCTAAGTTGGCCGTCTTGAGGTCGGCGGCTTTCGGTCGTGTCCATATCCGCCATTACTTTGATACGAGCTACGACTGACTCTTCAATGTGTTGGGGAATCGTCATCACTGGCTGCAGCTGTCCATCGACCCGATATCGAACGCGCATTTCGGGCTTATAGGGCTCAAGATGAACATCGCTCGTACCTGCATTGATCGCACCCATTAGGATCGCTCGAACCAGCCGCACGACTGGAGCCAGTTCTTCTTCGATGACAACATCTTCGGACAATTCCTCTTCGATGGCATCTTCGGCCGCTTCGAGGTCGGCCATTTTCATGTCGACAATCGTTTGCCGAGCGACGACCCGATCGTCGAAGCCATGGTCCAAGGCCGCGCGGATGCCCCCCTGCATCGATACAACAGGTTCCACGCGATAACCAGTGATTAGTTCAGCCTCACAAATGGCATCCATGTCATCGGGAGCCGCCATCGCCAATTTCAAGACGCTCTTTGAGATGCCTACCGGTACTACTTCGCGCTGTCGAGCTAGTTCCTCTGGCAGCAAGCGCACAACTTGAGGACTAATGCTTTCTGGGATGATTTCAACGAACGGCACCCCGTATTGTTCCGAGAGTGCAGTGCCCAATTGCTCGTCGTTAATCAGACCTCGGCGCACCAAGATCGTTCCCAAGAGTCCCCGCTCGGAACCTTGCGCCGACAGAGCGCTCTGGACCTGCCCTTCGGTGATCCAACCGTGTTTAACCAGAATGTCGCCTAGACGGGCCATTAGTAACTGGGAGCTCGAGAAATGACTTGGGGGAAACTAATTTGAACTGGACGATTTTATTTAGTGGCCGCGGTAAGCAGACCTTCTACTTTGTGTTCTAAGACTGAAGGATCGTACGGTGTCACGAGATACTCATCTGCACCCGCGTTGTATGCCCGCTGAACTTCTTCCAGGTCTGCACTTGCGGAGAGGTAGATCATCGGCAGATCACTGGTACGAGGATCGTTGCTGAGCTGATTGAGAAAATCGACTGACTCCGTATCGGAGAGATGCCCTACGGCAATTAGATCAGGCAGACTATCACTAAGCCAAAGATTGCCTTGTTGTGCCGATTCGATGCTGGTTACCCGGTATCCCAAGAGCTCCAGTCGAAACGCAGTTATTTCCAATAAGGTAGGCTCTTCTTCCATAAGCAGGATGTGGGCAGATTGGGTTGACATAATTCTGACGCTAGCTTGGTGGCTTTATGGGTTTAGTCGTAGTCATCAATAGCATGGATATCGAGTGGGTAGATTTCACTGGGAAACAGTAGCTTGTCGAGAAGTTTAGTCAAAGCAGTGGTTGGTCGTGACCTAACAAATCGTTGCTATCCCGTAGACCATTTAATCGTGACTAACCGTTGTTACCGGTCGCGAGAATCTATTCCGTCAGACAGGAATCTCGGTAGTAATCTCAGAGTCAGAGCTACTTTTTAAAAGTGAGCAAGCGTCCACGTGCGAACGCGGGATGGTTCGACAGCCACACCCGCCTCACGAAAGACACAAATACCAAGAACTACAGGGGCAATTCACATGAAGCCTATTCGAACTAGAAGGCGTGGGTTTTCATTGATAGAGCTTCTCCTGGTCGTCACGCTGATTGGCATCATTGCCGCCATCGTGACACCGCGGATCTCGACGAACTCTGACCACGCGAAAACGCGGTCTTGCTTTCACAATCGGTCGGAGCTCAATTCTTCGATCGAGCGATGGTATATCCAACAGAATGGCTGGCCGGCCGCCGACTTGTCTGATATTGGAGCAGACTTGAATTACTTTCCTTCTGGAATACCAGTGTGTCCGGTCACTGGAGCCGCTTACACGATGAATTCCACGACGCACCGTGTCGATGGCCACTCGAGCAGTGCGAATCCTGGTGATCACTAAGTGTCACCAATACCGAAGCAGCCGAACTGCTCAACTTGCGCTGAGAAGTGAGGCAGATTACCTCGTCTCCAGCCACTGCAGGATTCGAATACCGGAAGGGCGTCCACCTTTGTAGACGTCAAAGATTTCGTCGGGACACAAAGCGCGGTCGAACACGCGAACGTCGTCAACTCGCCCGTCGAAGTAGCCACCTGAGGAGTCCATAACTCCTTCGCCAATCTTGAAGAGATTGGCGTTGTTTCCGTAGTTAGCAGTGGCCGAACCTCCAGTTGCGACCTCAATCCCGTCGACATACAGCGTAAGTGCTGAACCAGTGCCGACCGCGGCTATGTGCTTCCACTTTCCCGGAGAGAGGAGGTTGGAAGCAGTGATTGATCCGCCTTGGTTCGTCCAGAACTGAATCTCGTTACTAGTAGTATCGATACCAACTTCGATCAAGCTGTGTTGCCCTAGAAACGACCTAATGGGCGCTAGGCCGGTGGAGTTAAACCATCCCGCCAAAGTAAACTCGCTGACGTCATTGAGCAAGCTCGCTCCGGATGAGACATATTGACTTGCGCCGTCAAGCCGTACTGAATTAATAGTCTTTGCTGGGAAAGCGCCGCTTTCGCCCAGCGTGGGTGAGCCAACATAGGTGGCGTCGTTGCCACGACTGCTAGAATCAAAGGCGACTGAGCCACTAGTCTCGTCGAGTCTCCAGTAGGCAAGAATCCCGTAGAGCTGCGCGACTTCCTCGGCTGTGAGCTTGCTGTTCAACACACGAAAGTCTCGCAGGGCTCCTGCCCAATAATTGCTGTCACCGGTGCTTACGCCGAAGGAGAGTTGCCCAGCCGATTGCGTTACCATGTCATTGCTGTTCGTACCACTCGCGTCGAGTTGGCCATTCACGTAAACCTGATACGAGTCATCCGATGCATCAAATACCGCGACGATGTGGTACCAGCGATCTTGTTGGTCCAAGGGTGTGACGGTAGCGAAATCTGGGGAACCGTCAGCACCAAGGTCAAACGAAAGTGTGCCATCCGTTTCATGCCTTGTTTCCCAGTTGTCGCTTGTGCCGAAAATACCACTTGATACTGAGGGCACACCTGCTGAGCGCATCCAAAATGCTACAGTACCGGTCGAAGGTGGGCTGATGTTTTGACTACTGATTGCGTAAGCTCCCAGGCCATCAAGCTCAAGGCCATGATGCCCCAAGCAATCGCTGGTCCATGTCGCTCCTCCCATTAGCGTTGCATCGTTTCCCGAGATTCCGTCCGCAGCGGTCGAGCCCGAGCCTTCACTGAAAGCCCAATGGTAGTCCTGAGACGACAGGGTGTACTCGACATGCAGTTTGGCAGCTTTGTTGCCGTTATCGTCATGAGAAAATGCTTGTCGTATGCCTGATAAATCGTCGGATCTAATCAGGACTACGAGGTCGTTTCCATCTGACCAACCAGGACGATCGACGATTTCCTGCACTATTGTGGAAAGGTCGGGCGTATCGTACCACTGATTTTTTTTCCAATTTACCAGCGCACTCCAAGCGACGGATGCGCTAGTGGTTGTACGATTTGACAAATTGCTGCTACTACTTGCAAAAGTTGCGGCATCATCGGCGTCTTGGCCGAATATTGTCAGATCAGTGGACTCACTGTTTGCCGCGGTTGCTCGCATCTCTACGTAGGCCGAAGTTATCGTGGCGCCTGGTGGAATGCTCACTGCATTAAAGCGGAACCCCACCCACTTTTCTTGACCCAATTCCAAAGTAGTGTTATTTAGGCTGACGACGCCAGCGTTATTTTCCTCCGCGTCGTCATCGTCTGCACCAACTTGTATTTCGAGAGACGTTTGAGAGTGGCAGTCGGTTGGATGAGTGTACAGAGTAAGTGCTAACAGAGTACCGCAGAGTAGACGTGCAGGAACTCCTGCCCAAGTAACTCGACTCAAGTAATTAGCAGTCATTTTCATTCGCAAGTCGACTCCCGTTACGCAAGAAACCCGCTTTACAGCGGGTTTCTTGAGACCTCTAACGGCGTTTCTGATTCAGTATCCGATATTCAAGCCGTATATGCCGGCGTCTTCTCCTCGTAAAGCGTCTTCAACACGTCGCGACGTGCGATGAGGCCAATGATTCGACCGTTTTCCATTACAGGCACTCGACGTACGCGGTGAACTATGCACAGATCAGCAATCTTACTGATTGGATCGTCCGCATCGATCGTGAGCACTTCGGTAGTCATGTGTTTGGAAACAGCTTCTTGACGGATCTTCTGATCATAGACGATGGCTAACAATGCGAACTCAGTGACGATTCCCACCAGGTGGCCGTCATCATCAGTCACGGGAAGCCCACTAATCTCTTCCGAGAGCAACATCTCGATCGCGTCTTGCAAAGATGCATCTGGGTTGATCGCGACGACATCCTCAGTCATGATTTCTCGTGCTGTGATCATCAAGCAGTCTCCTACCCCTTTTTGGTCCTTAGCGAAGCGCAGCCCTTGGCCGCTGTGTGTTTACAAAGAAAATCTAGGTCAGAAATTCGGTACAACATGCGGAGAAATAAGCTGGAGTTGGGCTGCAGAAGGACTAATCTCTCGATTGCCCCTACAATTGAACCAGTCGTCAGAATCGAGCGCGGGTGTGACCTTCCTCACCCGACGTGTCCGATACGTACCTCAGAGACTCGTTTTCCAAAGAACCTTAGCGGCTCGAACAAATATCACTCACAGATGGATCGTTTGCCTTGATTAGCACTAAGACCATTACCGACTCAGCTCTGGCCTTTCGTGGCTACAATGTCACAAACTTGGGGCGAACGACGGAACTGCTAGCTCAGCCCGCCTACCATCAGATTATCCGTGCGGAACTTGAGCGATTCGGCGAAATCTGCAGCGAGTACACCCAGCACCCTGTCGATCTTGTGGGACGCGTGGAGTCGGCCGAGGAACCTCAGCTGGAGGACTACCAAGAAGCGATCTCACTGATCATGGCTGTCGAAGCAGCCCAGTTGCGACTGCTCGAAGAGATTCATGAAGTGGATGCGTCGCAAGCTCGAATGTCGTTCGGTTACAGTCTAGGTGAACTGACAGCAGTTAGCTTCGGGGGCATGTTCAAGATGGACGACGTGATTCGCGTCCCCCTCGCAATCGCCAAAGACTGCGTTGATCTGGCAAACAACACCACGATGGGTGTGCTGTTTTCACGTGGGCCAGTCATCGACGAAATCCCGGTCATACGTTTGTGCCAACAGATTACGCGGGAAGGACTTGGAACGATAGGAATCTCGGCCGTGTTATCACCCAATACACTGCTGCTGATTGGCCAGAATAATACGGTCGTGCGATTCAAAGAGATCATGCATAACCAACTACCGAGCCGGGCCCACCTGAAACTGAATTCCAACAGCTGGCCCCCTATGCACACGCCGATAGTCAGACAAAGACAAATACCGGATCGGGCCTCGGTGTTGATGGAACACGTGACAGGAGATCAGCAGTCCCCCACTCCGCCGGTCTTCTCGCTCGTGACCGGCAAAGCGAATTACGAGGACCACTCAGCACGTGAAATACTGCGAAAATGGTCGGATCATCCTCAGCGGCTTTGGGACGCGATCGATGAATCACTCGCGGTGGGAGTCGAAACTGTAATTCACATCGGTCCCGAACCCAACGTGATTCCCTCAACGTTCCGGCGTCTGAGCGAAAATGTTCAAGAACAGACTTCGGGAGCATCGCTCGGCAGCCTGGGCATGCGAGCTGTTTCTGGTATGGCGCGCCGACCATGGTTGGCCGCGATCTTGCCCTCCGATGCAACTCTCTTGCGGGCCCCCCACGTGACACACATCATCTTAGAAGATTGGTTGCTTGAGAACGCACCGTCGTCCGACTAGGCGGCCTTTATCTCAACGCATAGCTGGTCGGTTGAAACTGGTATCAATATCATTCAAGAATACCCTCCCAGAGAGGCATAGGTTAGATAAACTGCTGGAAGATTCGCGATATCCTTGACATGGCCGTTCAGCCGAAGCATAACTGTGGTCGTGGGGGCAAATCTTCGGGTGGGTATCTTTTCTCGGTGCACTCTCACGACTCTTCATCATCTCTGACTAGACCGCTAATGAATCGCTGAAGAAACTTGGCATCTTCCTGCGGAATGGGGTTGAGGGTCGTCAAGTGGTAAGCAGGGAACTCGCGCTTGCTGCGTTGTGTTTTGGCATGGTCTGCCTTTTTCTGAATAGCTTAAGGGCTATTGCATCTAGTCTTCCCTTTGCGGGAAAGGAGAGTTCTCATGAACAGAAGAGTGTTGATAGGCGCTGTGGTAATGGTCGCTATGGCAAGTTGGTTTGGGGGAAATCTTTTCGCGGGTGATTATTACACCTCAGTTCCCATTGTTCCCACTATAAAGATTGGACCTGATTCCGAAGGCGCGGCCCCGCCCGAGGAAGTTTTTGGCAAAGAGTATTCGCATACTGATTGGTTCACACTTTTTTCTTCGGGTGGTGATCCTCGCCTCACAAACATCGAAGACCATGATTCATTCGCTACTCCTGATCCACTTCAAGTCGTCTCTTGGGATGGAATACCTCTCGGTGTTCCTGACCCTTTGCTTGGTATGGACAACAGTGGTTCTACGAATGGATTCGACTACGGGAGCGACACTTCCTTCAATTTTCCGGAGGGGCAAGTAGACGCTTTAGCAAATCGGGGTGATCTCTTGTTTACCCAGGTCGTTAAAGATACGGCTTCTCTGCTGTTCTCGTTAACGACTGACCTGGATGCAGGTGGTTCCGCTAAAGCGCATGTTCATTATGAAGACCCAGCAGGCGGTGACGGGGTTTGGGCCGAGATTGAAGCTTCGCCAGCTGGACCTGGAATCGGACCCGGCGTGAACCATCACGTGGTGGAAGATCTTGACGCGTTAGAAGTCTGGGGACCAGAGCCCCCCAGCCATCCTGTGGGCGGACCTGACCCAGTTGAGGAAGGCTATATCGGCCCGGCGAATACGGCTGACGCTGATCGATTCTCGCTGGATGTCGATTCTGCATCAGGTGTCTCGGTCTGGGGGTGGGACATCCCGACGAAGTCGGTATTTCCATACATCCCACATTCCGTAATTGTAGACGCGGTCGAGGACATCTTCCTGGGACCAGGGCTCGACTACGACATGGAAACCCGAGATGCTATCGACGTGGATGGCACCATGGTGAAGGATGGCGGTATCTTAGGAGAATGGGATACCACTGATGAGCTTCTCTTCACCATCGATCCACTTGACTCGCCCATGGATGTTGCGGGTGGACCTGCTCCGGCAGTCCATGGCGGTGAGATTATGCACTTGATTAACACTGGCGGCGGGTCGTTCCTTATCAGCTTCCTGACACACGGGGGGCATGTTTGGGATACCGCGTTTTCGCCAGCTTTAGCCTTCGGCTATTCGCACGACGACGTGGACGCCCTTGAAGCCGTCGGAACGCTTAACGGTGAAACGGAGATTCCTTCTCCCGAACCCACAAGCATGGTGCTCTTGCTTTGCGGAATCGCAAGTCTGAGCAAGCTTAGACGACGTTAATCGAGACGACGAATCGAGAACTACCGAATAGCCCCGAGTCACTCACTCGGGGCTATTTCCTTTTCAACGACTGACTCAGAGAATGAATCGCGAAGCGGCAATTCATAGCAAGCAGCTTCTTCGGCGTTCCGGACCAGCAGGTAGGGCGACGAGAAAGCCGGGTTATTCCAGGTTACTTGCTCAGGATCCAGTACTTGAAGAGTCGCAAGTTCCCGATACTCCTCGGGAGTCGCCTCGATGAGCAGAAGTTCGCCGGTTTCGGTCAGCATCAGGATCACGTCACCAAAGAGCATGATCTGCCCATGTCCGAACGATGGCCGGCGGCGCTTTTTCCACTGCCTTATGCCACTGGCCAGCTCGATGCACTCTAGATTCACATCGTCGAGGCCATAAACAAAGCCATCGTGGATTACGACATTACACATCTTGGTTTTCATCGACGACTCTTTCCAGATGGTTTCGGAGCGCCATTGCTCAACATCGTTGGAGATTCGAATTAGTTCTGAACCGATGCTGTACCCTTTGGAGAGAATTACTCTATCGTTGCCGATGGGGACTGGTTGTGACGTGGAAGCATTAGCGTCGCTTCTTCCGGGCCAGGGATGTTCCCATAGGATTAAACCGTCGTCGGCGCGGTGCGAGGTGACGAAGTCCTCGTTCACCACAATAATCTGTTCCGTGCCGGCCAATGTTGCGAGAACAGGGGTTGCATAAGAACTGCGGCGATCGCCGGCTTGCCACACGATGTCACCTGAAATGCGATCGAAAGCAACAAGAGAATTACCTTCTTGCGAATATTCTGCTAGCGTATTTGCTTTGGCATCGCCGACACTTACTACGACAGTCTCGCCCACGATGATCGGTGAGGCCGATTTGCCCCACAGCAGGTTTTCAACCTCAAACTCCGCGACCGTGTCATGCGTCCAAAGTAGTTCCCCAGAGGCGGCGTCTAGGCAGTTAACGATTCCTGTCGCACCATGCGTATAAACACTTCCGTCGTAGATGGTTGGTGTTGCCTGGGGTCCGACTCCGCCAAACGAACCACCTCCTCCCGGATCGAAACGTACATTATCGGCGTAGGTCCATAATAGGTCACCGGTCTTAATGTCGTAGCATGTGACAAGCTCGTGCTGGTCACGTTGTTCTTGAGTAACCGCATAGTTGCCGACCACGGCAAACGAAGACCACCCAGCGCCGATGCGCTGACGCCAGATTTCCTGGGGTGGATTGCTCGCCCAGTCGGGATCGAGCGTTACATCGTCCACCTCTGCCCAAAAACCATTGCCAAGAAAACTTGGGTAGTCGCTTGGCGTAGGCTGCCAATCAAGATCAGTCTCGGGACGAAGCACCGTCGCGTCCAATTCGCGATCTGGATCCTCCCAGCGCCAGCGCCAGCCCACGATGCCTACATCGCCATTGTTAATCGCTTTGAGCGGTGACAACTGGAAGTAATATACCGAAAGTAACCCCAGCATTACCAAAGCGATGCCCCAGCGTTTACTGGGACTCCAGCCGCTGCGCAGAATGATCCATCCGGCCCATCCCATTACAGTAAAGATGATCGCCGCGTGGACCAAGCTATTGAAAATCCCTCGATCATCGTTCCTGTGCCCAATGAAGGCACAGATCCCCGCTAGCAATAATGGCCAGAGCACCGGAAACCAGGGGCGAGGTGTCGCCCTGGATGTGACTATGGGCGCAGGCTGATCAGTAGAGGTTTGGGTCGACATCTTCGATTCACAGGGTTTCTCAGGCGGGCATATTAGCTGCAATCATCCTAGGCAAGCTATTAGAGGGAGACAACCGCAGCCTAGGTTACCCTGCTGCTTGCGAGCCGGCGCGAGTGCGACTACAACCGACTGTTTCAGAATTCTCTTTCACTTCAATCTGATCTTATGACAGACGACCCTTTCAAAATGCTCGCAGGCAAATGGGCGGTAGTGACAGGCAGTTCCAGTGGCATTGGCCGCGCGATCGCCCACGAACTATCTGCTGCCGGGGCGAATCTCATCGTTCACGGTAATCGCAACCAAGAGGGCGCAGTTCAGTTGACCGAAGCATTACGAGACGCCGGCGTGCAGGCAGAGATTCTGCTTGGCGACCTGTCCGATCCGTCGTTCACAGCGGGATTCGTCCAGCAGTGCTGGCGGATCGCACCGATAGACATCTGGGTTAATAACGCAGGGGCCGATGTACTGACCGGAGAAGCAAGTGGTTGGTCATTTGCAGAGAAGATGGAAACGCTTTGGAAAACGGATGTCCAAGCGACCATTGATCTTTCGCGAGACATCGGCGAACGAATGAAGCAACGCACCAGCGGCGTGATACTTAACATGGGTTGGGACCAAGCTGAAATCGGAATGGAGGGCGATAGCGGCCAGATGTTTGCGGCGACTAAAGGGGCGATCATGTCCTTTACGCGCAGCCTAGCGAAATCGCTTGCACCTGAAGTTCGTGTAAACTGCTTAGCTCCCGGTTGGATACGGACCGCCTGGGGCGAGGGCGCTTCTGAAGATTGGCAGCAGCGAGCCATCGGCGAATCACTCCTCGGCCGGTGGGGCACTCCAGAAGATGTTGCCCAAGCTGCACGGTTCTTGGTTTCACCCGAGTCCAGTTTCATCACGGGGCACACACTGCCTGTCAATGGCGGTCGACCTTGACTCCTGAGCCTATGTCGCAAGAGCATATTCACTTCGTTACAGGGCGCCTCGCGCGACACGCCTTGGAAGATCTGCTGCCGAGTTTGGCGGAGCAGGTTGGTTTCCGCTACAGTCTCGACGTATTGCCAATTACTGTCGCTGCTCTGATGACTCCCGAATGGGTTGCCAAGCATGTGCAGATTCCTGGTGAGGCGACCTCTGTGCTCATCCCCGGCTACTGTGAGGGTGAGCTTTCGGCTTTGGAGTCGACCATAAACCTACCTGTGAAACGAGGGCCGCGTGACCTCCGCCAACTGCCTCTGTACTTCTCCCGCGAGCCTTTGCCGTCGGAGTATGGAGCATACGACATTGAAATCATTGCGGAAATCAACTCTTGCCCAAGGCTCTCACTGGCAGAAATCAGAGCCACTGCAATGGAGATGTCGAGTGCAGGGGCCGACGTAATCGACGTGGGGTGCGAAACAGGCATGCGCTGGTCGGCTGTGGGAGAAGCGGTCCAAGCTTTGAAGGATGACGGGCATAGGGTTTCGATCGATAGTCTGGATCCACTAGAGATCGAACCTGCCGTGCGGTCTGGGGCCGAGTTGGTATTGAGCGTGAATAGCTCTAACCGCGAGGCGGCCGCAGATTGGGGAGCTGAGGTAGTGGCCATTCCCGACGAGCCTACAACGCTTGCTGAATTGGATGAAACGGTCGATCTGCTCGCCCGCGCAGGTGTACCGCTTAGAATCGATCCAATCCTAGAGCCGATCTCGTTTGGGTTTGCAGCAAGCTTGGGGCGCTATCTCGAAGTGCGGCGTCGCTATCCTGATGCGTCAATGATGATGGGCATCGGCAATCTCACGGAACTGACTGACGCTGACTCAGCTGGGATAAACGCTTTGCTCTTGGGCTTCTGCCAGGAATTGGGGATTCGCAGTGTGCTGACCACACAAGTCATCAATTGGGCACGCACCAGCGTGCAGGAATGCGATCTGGCCCGACGGCTTATGTATCACGCAATTCAAGGCCGAGTGCTGCCCAAGCACGTTGAACCCCGGCTGGTAATGCTTCGCGATGAGCAGATAGTCGAAATGACACTCGGCGACGTAGCGCAATTGTCTCAAGAAATCCGTGATAACAGCTTCCGAGTGTTCGCGACCGAAGGCGAAGTGCACTTAGTCAGTAGCAATCTTCATCTTCACGACGCAGATCCATTTGTCGTTATGCAACAGCTCAGCAAAGCGGGCCCTAACGGCGGGTTGCCGAACAACTTAGACCCGGGGCACGCTTTCTATTTGGGCTACGAAATGTGCAAGGCGATGACTGCACTGACACTCGGCAAGACCTATCGCCAAGATGAACCACTCGACTGGGGCCTTGCCACACGCCCTGAGCAAAGGCACTATCTCAAGCGAAGTGGTGCGGGTCGGAGTGGTGCGCCGTGACCACTAGCGACAACTTTCCGCTGGTAGAGCGATTGGCTACCGGACTCCGGCCGGTTGACGTGTTTACGCGATTGACTGGGCTTCCGCACGTCGTATTCTTTGACAGCGCTAGTCGCGAGGGCGAACTCGGCCGATACTCGTTCATTGCGGCCGACCCTTTCCAATGGATCACACAGCCGGCCGATGGCAGCGACGCGATGGCGATAGCACAGTCAGCCCTGCGGCAGTACCCTGCCCTGCCTCGGTCCGACTTGCCGCCCTTTCAAGGTGGTGCCGCAGGACTGCTTGGGTACGACTTGGCACGCAGTTTAGAATCGATTCCTGAAGCCGCGGTAAACGACTTCGCGGTACCCGCTCTGGCACTGGGTTTGTACGACGTGGTGGTGGCATTTGATCACGATACGGGCGAGTCGTGGATCATCTCTCAAGGCTTTCCAGAGACAAAACCCGAATCACGAAGCGAGCGGGCAAAATCGCGATTAGAGCAGATGAAGACCTGGCTATCAGACCAGGCGGGACCCCCGACCGATGGCTTTCTCGAGCGGATTCCCGTCTCGAAGTTGGCGCCGCAATTCGAAGTCGAAGTGAAGGGCGTCACTAGCGATCTATCGCCTGAAGCCTATCGTCACGTTATCGAACGTGCAGTCGAGTACATTCATGCTGGCGACATATTTCAAGTGAATTTATCACAGCGACTGCTCTGCCCCGCCCAATCTGATTCGGTTGCGTTGTATCTTCGCTTGCGAGAGAAGAACCCAGCGCCCTATGCGGGCTTTTTGGATTTGGGCGACTGGCAGATTTGTAGTAGCTCCCCCGAGTGTTTCTTGACTCTTAGAGATGGCAAAGTGGAAACTCGACCCATCAAAGGAACCAGGGGGCGGTCTGGAATGCCGGAAGCTGATCTGTTTGCAGGCGATGAATTGCAGGCCAGCGAAAAGGACCGAGCGGAAAACGTGATGATCGTCGATTTATTACGGAACGATTTGTCGAGAGTCTGCTTATCAGATAGTATTCATGTTGCACAGCTTTGTCAGGTGGAGACCTACGCTTTCGTCAAACATCTGGTGTCAATTGTCCGTGGCCGGCTGCGAGAAGGTGCTGGACCGTTTGATCTGCTAAGAGCTTGTTATCCGGGGGGATCGATCACTGGGGCGCCGAAGATCCGGGCAATGGAGATCATCGCTGAGCTGGAACCGACAGGCCGAGGAGCTTATTGTGGCTCGCTGGCATACTTAGGCTTTGACGGTCAATTGGACAGCAGTATCTTAATAAGGACGATTACAGCCGGGCATGGTTGGTGGCAATTGCCGGTAGGCGGAGGGATTGTCGCTCAGAGCCGTCCGGAAGACGAATACCGTGAGACCTGGCACAAAGCTCGAGGCTTGTTGGACGCCCTACACCCATGATTCTGCTGATCGACAACTACGATAGCTTCGCGCATAATCTGGCCCGTTATTTCCGACGTTTGGGGCAGACGATCGAAGTGGTGCGCAATGATGCCATCGATGTGACGACTATTCGAGCAGCGAATCCTCAAGCAATAGTTCTGTCGCCTGGGCCATGCACCCCTCACGAGGCCGGCTGCTCGTTAGAACTTGTGCGTGAGTTTCACGATAATCTGCCCATCCTGGGGATTTGTCTTGGGCATCAAACGATTGTCGCCGCGCTGGGAGGTCAGATCGTTCGCGCTAGGCAGCCGATTCATGGTCGCACTACGCTGGTCGAGCATTTTGGAGGGGCATTATTCAACGAAGTTCCGTCGCCGCTGATCGCTTGCCGTTACCACTCGCTTGTGGTTGAGCCTGACTCGCTGCCCAGCGAGCTCCGGGTTACCGCTACGGGCGAGGACGGCACGATTATGGCAATCGAGCATGCGCGCTACCCAGTTTTCGGACTGCAATTTCATCCCGAAGCGGTACTCACCGAACACGGCTATCGCATTCTGTCAAATTTCCTGGAGTTAGCCGAGATTCCAGTTACCGCTGATATCAGTGAACTCGCAGATTCGGAACACTCGTTGCCAGAGTTTGTGCCTCCAGAGCCACTCTCCAGGCCACTGACTTTCTAAAACAATGAGTCTCGACCAACTGCCAAAACTTGGAAAAAATGGACTCATATTGGAGGGTCTAGTCACCACACTCAACGAAGACCAATCGGTAAACATCTCGCCAATGGGGCCGATTGTAGATTCTGAACTGAAAACACTCGTGTTGCGCCCGTATCGGACTTCGACAACCTATGTAAACCTGAAGCGGGCCGGCCAGGGCGTGTTTCATGTGACCGACGACGTAGGTCTGATCGCACGGTCGGCAGTAGGAGATCCAAAACTCCAACCACGTTTGGTTCCAAGTAACAAAGTTGCTGGCATGGTATTGGCCGATGCGTGCCGCTCGTACGAGTTCACAGTCGAGTCGGTCATCGATGGCGAGCGCACTCAGATCATCGCTCGAACCGTCGCCGAACAGCATCACCGAGAGTTCATCGGCTTTAACCGAGCGAAACATGCCGTCTTAGAGGCGGCAATCTTGGCGACGCGTGTCGAATTTTTGCCCACGGATGAGATCTTCGCAGAGCTGAATAGGCTGCAGGCTCTTGTCATGAAAACCGCAAGTGCGGAAGAACATAAAGCATTTGATTTCCTGCGGGAATACATCGATAGGTACGCGGCATCTACGGCAGAACCAAATGGCGGACCTCGGGCGTGACTACGGCACTCCGCATCATCACTCCTACTCGACTGCATTTCGGACTGATGCGATTCTCGCAGGAGTCGGGTCCCAACTTCGGAGGCCTGGGTATGATGACCGACCAACCGAGGGTCGTGGTCGAGCTTAGTGTCGCCGAGCAATGGAGTGCAAGCGGGCCATTCGCAGAGCGAGCGCTGGAGCTCGTGAAGCAATCGCTGGAATCATGCCCTCGATCGTCGCTTCAGGCATTTAAGGTTGTCGTCTGCTCCGCGCCAGCGCCGCATTCGGGTTTGGGCAGTGGTACCCAATTGGCCCTGGCGATCGTTTCTGGAGTACGTCAACTCTGCCAGGCGCCGGCGCTGGATTTCAGTCAGCTGGTAGGTAGTGTCGGTCGCGGTCGACGCAGTGCGGTTGGAAGTTACGGATTTCAACTCGGCGGTTTGATCTGGGAGGAGGGCCGACTGCCCGGCGAATTGTTGGGCAAATTGAAGCGACGTATTGAGGTGCCCTCTGAGTGGCGAGTCGTACTGGTTAAAATGCCTTACAGCGAAGGTCTCTCGGGAGAAGGTGAGCAGAGTGCTTTTGAGCGCCTGCCAGCGGTTCCAGCGGATGTCACTCGGCAGCTCATGGAGCTGGCTGAAGAGCAGATTCTACCGGCTGCAGAAAGAGGAGATTTTCCTGCATTCACCGAAGCCACGTATCAGTACGGCCGGTTGGCAGGCAACTGCTTTGCCAGCGTGCAAGGTGGGCCTTTCGCGTCACCACAGATCGCCGCTGGGGTTCAACGATTGCGCAAATTAGGTGTGAAAGGCGTTGGGCAATCCTCCTGGGGACCAACTATTTTCGCATTCGCTAAGGATAAAGGATCCGCGGCGGAATTGATCGACCGTATTGGAGTGCTCGACGAGTTTTCCGAAGCAGAGATAGCCTGCGCACCGCCCAATAACGAAGGCGCAAGGATAGAAACGATTCCGAGTCAATCAGTCTCCGGTCAAAGCAGACCATAGCCGACAAGCGTCTTCCGCAGCAGAGTTTCTTCGTCGGAGCTAAGTGGTGTCATCGGCAACCGTAGCTCGCCGGAGTCGCGTCCTAACATTTTCATGGCAGCTTTTACAGGAATTGGGTTTGTAGATAATCCGAGCATGTCGCGGCAGAGCGGGAACAGCTTGTGATGGCACTTCAGCGCCGTTGCAAAATCACCGGAACTGGCCGCCTTAATCAGCCCCAACATATCCTGGGGAACAATATTGCCCACAACTGAGATCACACCCTTGGCCCCAACTGACATCAATGGCAAGGTCAAGCTATCGTCTCCGCTAAGTACTGTGAGGTTGGTACTCGAGACGATTTCAGAAGCTTGATCTAGCGAGCCGGTGGCCTCTTTCACAAGATCGATGTTTTCTAGCTCGGCCAGCCGCGCGATGGTTTCGGGATCGATGTTTTTCCCGGTCCGTCCCGGAATGTTGTAGATGCACTGTGGTAGCCCTGACTGTTCGGCAAGGCATTTGAAATGCTCGTAGAATCCCTGCTGAGTCGGCTTATTGTAATAAGGAGCCACTTGCAGGGCTGCGTCGGCACCAGATTTCTCGGCCGACTTAGTCAACCGCAGCGCTTCCGCGGTGCTATTCGATCCTGTGCCCGGCATCACTTTGATACGTCCCGCCGCCGTTTCGCAAACGAAGGCAATCACCCGGTCGTGTTCATCGTGCGATAGCGTGGGGCTCTCCCCCGTGGTACCGACCGGACAAAGACAGTTCGTGCCGGCGGAGACTTGAAATTCAATCTGCTCGCGCATCAAATCGTAGTCGACCTCGCCCTCCTTGAATGGGGTAACCATCGCGACCGAGAGTCCCGCAAACGCCTCACCCTTGGTAGCCATTTTCTATCTCCCTCCGGTTGGATTTCTTTCTGCTTCACCATTAGCCAGTAGGCTACGCATCATAGCGATTAACTAGGGAATGTGGCAATCGGTTCAGCGGCATCGCAGCTACTTTGAAATCAGCCGTTTCATGTCGCGTACTGCCTGCTCCAATCCAACCATGATTGCGCGAGAAATAATGCTGTGACCGATATTGAGTTCGCACATTCCCGGGATTTTCGCTACCGGACAAACATTTCGATAGGTGAGTCCGTGACCCGAGTGCAGTGTCAGACCAGAGGCACTCACTTGCGCAGCAGCCTCGCGAAGAGTCGCCAATTCATCATTCATAGAGTACTCAGCCGCTGCGTGAGCATAGGCCCCGGTATGTAATTCGACCGCGGTCGCTCCCGTGGCAACAGCGGCCTCGAGCTGAGCTGGGTCTGGATCGAGAAATAGGCTCACAACGATTCCAGCCTCTTGCAGCTGTTTAACAGCTTTAGCAACCCGACCGGGATTGCCTACCACATCTAAGCCTCCTTCGGTCGTGACCTCTTCCCTGCGCTCTGGAACAAGAGTGGCTTGATAGGGTCGGGCCTTACAAGCAATGGCGATTACCTCGTCGCTGCATGCCAATTCGAGATTGAGTTTTACTGCGACAGTCTGACCCAACAGGTGAAGGTCACGTTCCTGGATGTGACGCCGGTCTTCACGCAGGTGAAGAGTGATGCCATCGGCACCCCCCAACTCGGCAAGTGTAGCGGCCCATATAGGGTCCGGTTCGTTGGTCATGCGGGCCTGCCGCACAGTGGCAACGTGGTCGATATTTACTCCCAAGGTCGGCATCGATGGTACCTGCGGTTAAAGCACAGTGTCATGGCGTCTCAACTGCCAGTTTTACGTTTAATTCGGGTTTGATGTCTACAGGCTGAGCCGCTGCGATCTGCTCGAATGTCGCGAGGGAGCGACGGGATTTTGAGGCTCTTCGCCTAATGTATCTGCTGACACGCCCCTGCCAGACAAGTTCGAACCACTAAACGCAAAGTCGACGTAAAGTGTTGCAGCTAATCGGCTTATGGACTGATCTCAAGGGCTCGAGGTGTGAGCTACACTTGCTTGTGGTCTGACTTCCCCCTGGGATACGTGGGCTTAACGACTCTTCCGCCGCTATTTCCTAATCTTGACCCGTTCAAATTCGAATCTGCTCTCGCTCACAATCAAGCATCAGCATCATCGACCGACACAACGTGAGTAAAGACTATGAATTGCCAAGTGCTCGCTGAAAAGATACTGGCGTTACAGCCCGACGCCTCCACGCAGGATGTGGCCCGCCTGTGCCTGCTGCTGTCGAACAATTCGGAGAAACTGGAAGAATTTGAGGAAGTCGAGAAGCTGAGAATCGCTTGGAATGAGATCAGCATGAAATTGCAGGCGGCCACCGACCAGCATGCTGCGATGACCCAAGAGCTAGAAGAGCTGGCAAGCTCCGATCCTGAAAAGTTTTCTCGTGATCAAATTTGGGTACTAATCCGAGCGATCAAAGTTCAGAGTCAAGTTCTGCAGATGTATGTAGGGCAGCCTCTATTGGATGTCTAGAGAGGCGGACTGACTCTCACTGCACCGTAACGACAGACAACCCAGCGATCAATCTTACGGCGACTGTCATATAGATGATGATCCCGGCGATGTCGATTAGCACCGTTACAAAGGGCGTGCTCATGAGTGCTTCGTCGACGCCGAGTCGACGGAATAGCAAGGGCAGCATCGCACCGCAAAATGAGCCAAACAGTACGAGCACTAGGAGTGTGATCGGCACCACCATTAGCTCGAATGGCGTTGGTCCGTCCAACAAGACAAGCCCAACAAGGTAGCCCAGCGCAGCCAGCGTGCCACCCAGGACCAAGCCAGTTTGCAATTCGCGGATTATCACTCTGCGCGAGTCCGCTAAAGTAATATCGTTGTTGGCTAAGGCGCGAATCACCAATGTTGCCGATTGCCCGCCCGTATTCCCGCCGCTGGACATGATCAACGGTATGAAGAAAACCAGCCAGGGGATCTGATCAAGCGTAAGCTCATACGACATCAGGGCATAGGCCGAAGGCACGGCGGTCGCGAAAAGCAGGATCAACCACAAGCCGCGTTTCCAGGTCAGCTGTAGCACTGAGGTCTGCAGATAACTGTCGCGGAGCGGTGCGACGGCCGCCGCTCGGTAGGCATCTTCCTCGGCTTCTTCGCGTAAGACGTCGATGACGTCGTCGTGAGTGATGATGCCTAGCAGGTGTTGCTCGTGATCCACGACCGGTATCGCCAGAAAGTCGAAAGCTGCCACCTTCCCAGCAACATTTTCCTGGTCATCGGCAACCTCTACTGTGACTAGGTCTCGATCCATGAAGTCTGCCAGTCTTGTCTCAGGCTTGCCGATTCTAGTAACTAGCTGGCGGGCCGACACGAGTCCGCGCAGGTGGTTCTCGTCGTCAACGATGTAGATGTAGTAGATTGTCTCCAGATCCTTTGCCTGGCGACCAATTTCCTCAAGTGCTTCTCCTACGGTGAGGTTCTCAGAGAGTTTTGCCATTTCGGTAGTCATCACCGAACCGGCAGTCCCTTCTGGATGCTGTCTCAAACGCAGAATGTCGCGACGCTCTTCCATCGGAATGAGCGGTAGCATTGCCTCGACAATCTCGGGATTGACTCGATTTAGTAGATCGACCCGATCGTCAGAAGGCATTTCAGCAATTAGTTCGCTGAGCTCTTCGGGAGCGCCCGATTCAAGGATCTGGACCTGCTTCTCTTCATCAAGAAATCCGAATATGGCAACCCGATGTTGCAGATCGGCCGCTTTGAGCACGGCCCACGATTCTTGCGCATCGAGACCTTCCATGAACTCGGCAGTACGACCTGGATGGAGCGCAGTGCAGAACTCCTGCAGACCGGCCAGATCGTTCGTCTGGAGCATTTCGCGTAGCTCGGGTAGAAATAATGTATTGATCATGGCGTTCGAGTCTCATAGGCCGAATGCCGAGCAATGTACAATTCGACGATGCTGGCAATGAGGCCTCCGTTGACAATTATTGAGATCATGACTAGCCTAAACAGTATACGGAAGTATTGACAGGACAAGCTTTTACGTTTTTTTGAATCCTTTTCGTGCCGATCTTTTAGCGGCGGTCTACTCTGAGGCCGATTTCTGGTCGGATTCGATCATGCCAGCCGCGCAATTTCTAGATGAGCAGCAATTCGACGAACGACACCAGAACTCTCACGCCAGACGATTTGGAAACCTGCCAGGAGCGAATTGGCTATCAGTTCGTTGACCCGCAGTTGCTCGAATCGGCGCTCAAACATGCTTCAGGCGTGTCGCATAGGTTAGCATCTAACGAGCGCATGGAGTTCCTGGGCGACGCAATTCTGGGGCTTGTAGTCTGCGAGCAACTTTATCTTCGGTATCCTGATTACCTTGAAGGTGAAATGACCAAGGTCAAGTCGGTGGTGGTCAGCCGTGAGACATGTGCCCGACTTAGTGAAGCGATGGGCCTGCAGGAATACCTGTTCTTGGGGAAGGGAATGGCGGCCGACCCTGAGATTCCTCGTTCGGTGGTGGCCGCCGCGTTCGAATCGCTGATTGCAGCCGTCTATCTGGACGGCGGCATGGACGTGGCCCGAAATTTTGTGTTATCGCAAGTCGATTCGGAGATAGAGCAAGTTGCTTCCGGTGAATTTGGCGGCAACTATAAGTCGCAACTCCAACAGTTTGCCCAACGCGAACACGGCATGACTCCCGTGTATCAGTTGCTCGACGAAAAAGGTCCCGATCACAGCAAGTGCTTTAAAATCTCCGCTGAAGTTGCCCAGCAACGCTTTCCCGCAGCTTGGGGTCGCAGCAAGAAAGAATCCGAACAACGTGCTGCCGAAAACGCCATAAATCAACTTCAAGGCAATCCGATAGCTTATCCTTCGGAAGAGGGCGCTTACTCGGATGACTCCGACCGCTAGCACGGTCGACTCAAGTGTTCGGTTCGCTGTTGCCGATTCTCAATTTCAGCGGTACGATCCGCCGCTCCGATCTTCGATATCTTCTCCTCGACTAGGATCCTGTCGATGAAATTTGTAACCGTTACTCCTGCAGGCAGACGTCAATACCTTGATATACTGGCCGCCTATCTCTTGCGGAATCGCGATAAAATCGACGAACACCATTGGTGGCTCAATACTCGCGTGCCCGAAGATGTGGCTTACGTACATCGCCTAGCTGATCGATACCCGGACTTCTTTCGTGTTGTGATCAAACCGAAGGATCCAGGGCTCTCCCTTGGCGGAAGTATCTGGTCCTATCTTCGAGACTGTACCGACCCCGATACGATCTATGCCCGGTTTGACGACGACATCTGCTACATGGCGGACGATGCGGTATCCAACCTGCGCCGGTTCCGGGAAGAGAATCCCGAGCCGTTTTTGGTGCTGGGCAACATCGTGAACAACGCTGTCTGCACACACTTTTACCAACGTGCTGGTGTAGTACCTACTTCGTGGGGCGCCGTTGCTAACGAGTGCATGGACGAAATCGGATGGCGTAGTCCCTCTTTTGCTCGCCGACTACATCGACGTTTTTTGAAGGACCTAGAATTCGGCAAGCAAGCTAAATGGAAGAACGTTCCGATGGAGATTGATGGAACCCGCCGATTCTCGATCAACGCGATTAGTTGGTACGGACGTGACTTTCTGGGTATCCCTGAGCTAGATACAGATGACATCGAAGAAGAGTCTTTCCTCACTGCAGTTCTGCCTGCTCGAATGGGTCGGCCAAATGCCGTGTGTACGAGCGCGTTATTCGGACACTACGCGTTCTACACCCAGCGAAAGTATCTTGAAGCCACATCGCGCGACATTTTAGCCCGCTATCGCCGGCTTTCTAGTCAAGTGGCGGCTGTCGACGATCAGAAACGTCCTCTGCTATTGAGAACGTATGAAAAACTGCACTGGACCGCCGCAGAAACCGCCTGGCAGGCGAAGAACGGCGTCAGAAATCTGCGAAAAGGAATCTCGAACCGGATCAAGAATTCAAGTTCTTCCCGACGTGCAGCGTAAACTCTTTTTATGCTGCCCTTTTTGCTGATAGCCCAGGCCACAAAGGTCGTGTCCACACTCGCCTGCCTTCAGTAGTGATGGCCCGCAATCTGGCCGTATCTTTTCGCAGCGCTCGATGACGCCGCTTGAGGCGAACACCATACTTGCGACAGAGATTACGCCCTTCTAGATCGGGATTGACCCCCATGGCTGCAAATCGCCGATACACTCCGCCTGAGTTTAACGGCCGCGTGTGGTTTGCTACTACAGCGTCTATAACTGCGACCTGATCTCTTGGTTGAGAGTGGGACCAGACCCAATCGAGCCCCCAGCCTGAAACATTCTCATTAAAAGTTGAGAGCGAGTGTGAAAACGCCCTGAGCGTGAACATCGGGCACATCATTTCGACGAAACGTGTGTATCGGAGCCGGTAGCCTGGGTGATATCGAAGTGCTTCGTAAGATATCGTGCCTTGGCCGATCGCTGGCTGCGAAATCTGTAAATTATGTCTCTCGGCGAGCAGAAACAGTTGATTGATTTGCCGTGTGGAACAGGCAATGTCATCATCCGGGATCCATACTCTCTCGTATCGGGCTAACGTTTGCCCCAATTGTTCGTGGACCAAATCGTGAATCAGAGAAAACTTGATCCCTTGCCGAGCAAAGTAGAAATCGCCGTCACCAGCGAACCGGTCTTTATCTGGCCCGTAGTATATGAGGCATAGGTCGAAAGTGCGCAGATCAGGTTCATTGATCCAGGTACGATGGACCGATTCATCGCCCACTACGCCGACTATTAGATTCTTACGCACTTTAACGTACTGTTTCTTGTGTTAATTAAGCTGCGAGGCGAGGCTTAGTCTGCAAGACATTCATCTCTTTTGCGGCTAGTGAGATTGCTTGGGCGACAACTTGATGCATATCGTAATATTGGTAACTTCCTAGGCGTCCGCCGAACACGACGCCCGAGTGCTCGGCTAGCTCTCGATACCGCTCATAGATTGCCGAGTTGCGCAAATCCCGGATCGGATAGAAAGCATTGCCCCCACGTTCGTATTTTTCGGGATACTCGCGGGTGATGACTGTCGCATCGCTTTGCTGTTTGGCGAAGTGTTTATGTTCGACTATCCGAGTAAAAGGCACGTCGGTGCTGCTGTAGTTGACAATCGAGGCACCTTGATAGTCTCCAGTGGTACTTTCTGTTTCAAATCGGAGCGAACGGTAATCGAGTGCGCCAAATCGATAGTCGAAGAACTCATCGATCTTGCCTGAATAGACTACCTTGTCGCAATCTGTAGTGAGATCGCGTCGATTTTCGAAGAAATCTACATCGACGAGCGTTCGAACATTGGTATGGTCGAGCATGTTTTCGAACATGCGCGTGTAGCCGTCCTCTGGAATTCCTTGGTAGAGGTCGTCAAAATAATCGTCATTCCAAGTCAGTCGTATCGGAATGCGACGGATAATCGAGGCTGGTAACTCAGAGGGATCGCGGCCCCACTGTTTCGTCGTATATCCACGGATGAAGATCTCGTACAACTCTTCACCCACTTGACCAATTATCCACTGCTCCAGGTTCTTAGGGTCGTCGCACGGCCTGCAAAGCTTCTTGATGCGATCGCTAGCTTGCTGAGGAGTGGTTACTCCCCATAACTGATGTAAGGTCGTGAGATTAATAGGAAAAGAGAGCAGTCGATCATCGTGGCGAACGATACCGCGATGACGATAGTTGTTGAACGTGGCAAAGCGATTGACGAAGTCCCACACTTCTCGATTACTCGTATGAAAGATATGTGGTCCGTAGCGATGGACTTCAATACCCTCGACTCGCTCGGAATAGCAGTTTCCGCCCAGATGGGGTCGACGGTCGATCAGCAAGACTCGCTTACCAGTCTCGGCCACAGAACGAGCAAATACGCTGCCGAACAGGCCAGCACCAACAACGAGATAATCAAAGTGTTGAGCCATGGGCACGAAAGAATGAGAAGTTAAAAAACCAGCTTGAGACCGAGCAGGCAGCCGCAGAGGAGTGCGTCGATTCCCTATCGTTCTTTCGACATAGAAGACCCCGTTACTTGAAAGTCGTCCCCGCAACCCCAGTCAGCGCAGATTATTGCGTTTCTAGATACAGGCATTCGGTAACGAAATCGATGCCGTGCTAGCACGATGGTTGGGGCGGATCCTGTGAGATTTTCAGACTCAGCAGGTCAGAAGAGAACTGCATTTAGCTCGATGGTCCCTGTAGTGACGACAGAGACCTCGACATTCTGACTTTTCAGATAACAAATCGGTGGCATCTCCACGTTCAGTCGCCAAAGTTTATCGTTAGTTAACGAACGGTACGACGACTGGTTCATATTAAACCTTGATGGCCGACTGGCTGTGAATTACAAATGGGTTAGCCTATGGTTTATCTCCGCTATTTTCTCGCAAATGGGTAAAGACATCTGTGGCTCGCACCTTTGTCGGAATTGGATTCGGTCCCATCCAAAGTGGTCTATTCCTGCTTGAGGCCCATCGATCGGGGAATTTTGATCGGTTGGTCGTAGCCGAAATAATACCCGAAATCGTTGACGCAGTTCGCGAATCCAAGGGGCAGTTCTCAGTTAATGTCGCCGGTTCTAAGGGCATAAGTTCGCAGCAGATTAACGGGCTACAAATCTATAACCCAGGCCAGAGCGAAGACTTGGCTGCTCTTGTTACTGCCATTGCTGGTGCTGACGAAATCGCAACCGCGGTTCCTAGCGCTGAATTCTACAGTCAAGGTTCGCCCAGTCCCGCCCAACTTCTAGCAGAAGGTCTTAAACTCAAGCTGGAAAATTCCGAACTGCCGCTAACAGTGGTTTATGCGGCCGAGAATAACAATCATGCGGCCGAGCTATTACGCGCAGCCGTGCTTGAGGAGCTCGACGCAGCTGAGACCCGGCATCTCGACGATCGCGTGCAGTTCGTCAACACAGTTATCGGTAAGATGAGTGGCCAGATTTCTCCCTCGGAACAGGCCTTAGACTCCGGCTTGGTTCCATTGGTTGGAGGCTGCGCTCACACAGTGCTCGTTGAAGAATTTAACAGAATACTCATTAGCCAGATTACACTGCCCAACTTCAATCGCGGGATCGAAGTCTTTCAGGAAAAGCCAGACCTACTGCCATTCGAAGAGGCCAAGCTCTACGGGCACAACGCAACACACGCATTGATGGGGCTGCTCGCCGACCGTAGGCACTTTTCGCTTATGTCAGATATCTCGCATTCCGGAATTCTCGATTTTTGTGAACAAGCATTTATACAAGAGTCTGGCCGAGCGCTCCGCGAACGTCACGCGGGCGTAGATCGACTATTTTCCGAAGATGGCTGGCGAGAATATGCCCAAGATTTGCTGCTACGCATGACAAATCCGTTTTTACAAGATCGCGTCGACCGGGTCATTCGCGATCCCAGTCGAAAGCTTGGCTGGGACGACCGCTTAATTGGTGCCATGCGGATTGCCCTGGAGTATGGCATCCAGCCGAGACGGTTTGCGCTAGGTGCCGCAGCAGCTGTCGAGTTGCTACTCGCTAGTCGTTCAGAGCACTCCGTACCTGAGCTCCTAGATAGCGTATGGGGCGAGGCCGCCGATTCGAGTAAGTATCGAGAGTCAATCGTAGCTCTCATAGAAGCTGCGCGGCAGGATTTGCTCGCCAACAACTCAGCAGGAGGATTGACCTGAGAGTTCCTATTCTGATTCTAAAGTTCTAGGAGAAGCCGCGATTCGACTGTGGTACAATCCTCACCAACACCAGCCAAGGAGAATGCGTGTCTCTAGAACAACACAATATGAATCGCAGAGGAGTTCTTGCAGGGGGGAATTTCATCGTCGATCGGGTGAAGCAGATCGACGCCTATCCCGAACAAGACCAACTGGCGTTGATTCACGCCGAGACGCTTGGCAATGGAGGCGGCGCATACAATCTTCTGAAGGACCTATCGGCTCTTGATCCAGCGATTCCTTTAGAAGGCATCGGACTTATTGGCACCGACTCTCTCGGCGATTGGGTCGTTCAGGATTGTGTCGACAGCTCCATCGACGTTCGACAACTAAGACGTTCAGCAGAGACACCAACTTCCTACACCGACGTAATGTCAGTCGTCTCGACCGGACGGCGAACATTTTTCCACCAGCCTGGTGCGAACGCGCAGTTGGACGAATCGCATTTCGATTTCTCTGCGTCCGGCGCGCGAATATTCTATTTGGGCTACCCTTGTTTACTTGATCGACTGGATCAGATTAAAGAGGATGGAAGCACTGGTGCAGCCCGTGTGCTTGGCCTCGCGCGGAGTCATGGAATGATCACCGCGGCCGATCTAGTCAGTGGTCAGCACCCCCATTTTCAAGACATTGTGGCTGCAGCAGCAGGCGAGTTGGATTATCTGCTGTTAAACGAAATTGAGGGAGGCTGGTTAGTAGGTCGAACGTTACGAGGCTCTCAGGGTGTGGACCCTAACGACGCAGCAGCTGCAGCGGCAGAAATATTGCAACTCGGCGTTAGAAACACCGTCGTCATTCATTATGAAGAGGGCGCTGTCTCGCACGACTGCCACGGAGAAATCTGTACTGTGAAGAGCTTGAAACTTTCCGAAGACGAAATTCAAGGGGCCGTTGGCGCCGGAGACGCATTTGCCGCAGGGTTCTTGCATGGAGTACACGAAAACCTTCCAATCCAGCAATCCCTTAATCAAGGCGTGTGCAGTGCGGCTGCGTGCTTGTCTCACCCGAGTTGCTCTGGCGGGATGAGGCCTCTAACAGAGTGCTTACGACTTCGACAATGATTGGTAACGTTGAAATCCTTTGCCGGAGAGATTGAAGGAATATCAATAATTTCTAGTCTAGTTCCAACTCAGAAGCGGGCCGCGAATTTGATTCGTCAGACCGGGCTTCTGGTCACTGAAAATGCGTAGGCGACTATCGAGAAAGCCGAATTCAGTCTTGGGGTGTAACGACCAATGGAACAGGACTATACGCTAAGGCCCAAAGTGCCTCAGCGTTTCACGCTTGGGCAGGGTAAAATGAGTGCCCTTTCCAACGTTGGTCGGCCAGACCGATGGAGTTGAGACAGCACGCGGCCAACTGCTATAATCAGCGTAGGACACTGAATGGCTCTTTCGACATGAAAGTCTCACTCAAGAGGTGTCTATAATAAGCTTGTCAGTTGGGGAATAAGATGGCTGAGAGCATCGTTACTCGGAGGGACGCTCTTTGTTCGATTGGGACGTTCTTCACGATGATGGGCTGCTCGCCAGAGGACCCAAGCACCCGTGACAATTCAGTGCCGAACATGCCCAACGAATTCAAAGCAGTCGTGAATTCTCTTAAACCTTGGCGAAAGCAACACATACGGAAGGCATATCGGCCAATAACACAGGCCAGCAAATCGATGGAAGGGATTTCTCGATTCGGAGGAATTCCGCTGCTTGGGCCCACGAACGACTGGCCTTCCTGTGGACGTTGTTCGCGTCCGATGAGTCTACTGCTTCAACTGGACTTGGCCGCCATCCCAGCCTCCAAGGCTCCGCTGGATTCAGGTGTTTTGCAAGTCTTCTACTGCACACGGATGGACTTTGATACGAATGAGTTCTGCGACGACTACCAACCCTTCTCTAGCTGCCACCATTTGAGAGTGATTTCCGATTCGCAAATGTCTCCACCCGTAGGAGCAAATCCAGTTCTGACATTCCCACCAGTTGATATCGTTGGCTGGGAGTCTTTTGACGACTTTCCCTCCGGGGAGGAGCATGACCGCCTAGGCTTAAGATATGACTACGAATTCAGGCCGGGGTTCACTTCAGTAGGCGTACACTGGGACGATGGAAACGTGCACTTTACCGATATCGTATGCACTAACGATGCCGGTGGGGATTTGGCAGGCGAGATTGCTTCAGCATCACCAAAAGACAAGTTGCTCGGGTGGCCTATGTGGATACAGGGCGTGGAGTATCCGTCATGCCCACGCTGCAAGCGTGAGATGGAATACTTCTTTCAGCTCGACTCCGAAGATAATGTGCCGCATATGTTTGGAGATGTAGGGTGTGGGCATGTTTCTTATTGTCCCGACCACCCGGATGTACTCGCGTTTACGTGGGCGTGCTCGTAGCAGACGTTCGGGCGGATGTACTGAAGCGTCAATCGGGCCAACCGACTAGGACAGACGCTTTTTACATTCGTTAGCCCAGATCGAGGAGGTAGTGGTATACCCGCCAACCTGCCTCAGCTTTATCGACCGAGGCAGATTCCAACTTTCCGGATTTCGACTCTTTACGGGAGATTTCTGACCGCTTAGACAGCCAATCCGAATGGGTTTTGACTATTGGCCTGGCCGTATCCGAGCATCGTTTTCTGGAAAATTCGGCTGGATAACTCGCTTGTCGAATAATTTGGTTACGTTGGTCGTCACACCCCGTCTTGGGGAATTTTGAAGAATCATGCTTAGGAGTCATGGTTCAATCGAAATCGATTGCAAGATAGTTTCTCGCTCCGCGTTGCGCCGAGAGTGTTCACTCATGTGCAGTTACCCAAGGCTCAATGGGTGCCTGCGATTTGTCGTTTTAGGCAAGTGCTCGTTGAATTGCTTTTGGGCAAACGGAAGTGTCTGTCCTTAGGGTAAAAACCCGAAGCGCCTAACAAGATAGTTTCGCTGGCTATCGCGACGTGTGTTGCAGTCTCTTCGAGAACATTCTCAACTAATTGCTCAGAGGCTAGGAGAGCCCCATCGAAAGCGACGCAACACTTCCAGCTCGGACAGGGTTTGGGATCATTCTGGTTGAACTGACCACCTTCAGTGGCCCATAGGTCGGATGTCTGTCCAGATAAGCTAAAAAATTTGACTAGGGTTTGCCCCAAAGATGATATGGCAAATAGTGCGCAGGTTAGCTATTCGCATTATCCTGAAAAAATGACACAGCATATCAACCCCCGTGCGGTGTTCGTTGTCCGAGTGTATCATAGAGGCATACTCAGATCTCGTCACTCATTCGATTCATCACCTATTCGCGGCACTTATATTGGAGATGATACATGCCGACCTCTCGCGAGCGTGTGCTTGCTGCTCTTAATCATGAAGAGACAGACCGTGTGCCGATTGATCTAGGTTCTCACGCCTCGAGCACAATTGCAGTAATGGCGTACATGCGTCTGCGCTCACATCTGAATTTAGACCAGGAAGAGCTGCCCAAGATGTACAACACTTGGGGCCAGTACTGCGATGTTCAGGACGAGATTCTCGATCGATTGGGTTGCGATGTGGTCCCCCTGCATCGGGCCATTTCTTCATTCTCCATCTATAACGACGGCGACTGGAAAGAATGGACTCTGGTCGACGGCAGCAAGTGCCTAGTTCCTGAGGACTTCAGCCCCGTGAAAGATAGCGAGGGCGATTGGCAGTGGTTTGAAGACGACAAAATGATCGCCAAGATGCCTGGCGAAGGCAGACATGGATTCACGCTTTTTTGGTCACCCATGGAAGGCGAGCCGACCAAAGAAAAAATCGACAAGCTTCTGGCAAGTGAAAGTAATAACTTCATCAGCCGTATCAAGACGTCCGACCGCGAAGTCGAGTTCCTGAAAAAGGAAGCCGTGCGATTGCGTGAATCAGAGAATCAGAGGGCAGTTCTGTTTCAGCACGGGGGAACCATCCTAGAAAACGCCCAGGGCATTTTTGGTTGGGACGAAATCTTTGTTCGTTGTATTACCGACCCCGATCTCGTCCATTACTTTCTGTCCGCTCTGACGGAGTTGCATATCGAGACGCTGCGCAGAACTCTTGATGCCGCAGGCGACGTGGTAGATGTCGTGCAATTCGGCGATGATTTGGGAATGCAAGGCGCACCGCTGTTAGATCCAGATATGTATCGCGAGATATTCTGGCCCTACCACAAGAAGATGTTCTCCTTTGTGCGAGAAAACTATCCCGATGTATACGTAATGCTACATTGCGACGGAGCTGTCTACGATCTACTACCGGAAATGATCGATGCAGGGATGCAGATTTTCAATCCTTTGCAGTCCGACTGCGTGGGCATGGATCCGGCCCGAATTAAGCGTGTCTATGGCGACAAAATCACTATCTGGGGTAGCGCTTGCGACACACATGGCACGTTGGTACGCGGATCACTTTCTCAGATCAGAGAAGACGTACGGCGCAGAGTACAAGTGTTAGCGCCTGGCGGGGGATTCGTTTTCAACCAGATCCACAATGTCTTAGGCGAGATCCCCCCTGAGAATGTACTGGCGATGATAGATGCGGCACATGAGTTTGGGAAATATCCCATTCAATTGGAATCACCTCTTGAAGAGCTCGAAAAGACCTACGCTGGTTACTGGGAAGAGCCTTGGAGATCTCTTCAAGAAGAAGGTGTGTCCTGATGCTCAAGTTTGTTTCTCTTCACGGCTGTACCGGGTGATCTATCCCTCTGTCCCTAGACGCTCTTTTCAGAAATTTAATGTCTACAAAATTATCACAACAGGTAGAGACCAAGCGGGGTTCCCGCTCAGGGCTTGAAGTCAGCAAAGAGTTTATCTCAACGCTGTTGTTGCCTTTGCTGCAAGAGGCACTGCCAGATGTCTACGAGCGGCTCTCGGTGGCAGTCGTAGGAACCGGGTCGGATGTACTTGGTTACGATGACCAGCTCAGTCGAGATCATCATTGGGGCCCTCGAGCCAATGTGATGTATCTTCGCGAAGATCGTGACCGAATTGTCGGACCGCTGCATGCTGTGTTAGATGAAAAGCTGCCAGATTCCTTTCAAGGATTTGAAGTACACGCAAATGTCGGCAATCTTACCGGAGTGTGCCACGCAGCAGTGGAAGACTTTTTTGAACGATTCCTGGGAACCGATCAATTGCCACAGCGGGACGCCGACTGGCTCTCCCTTTGCGAAGTCGATCTCTTTCACGTTACCGCGGGTGAGGTAGTCTACGATGGGCCCGGCGAATTGGCCCGTCGCCGAACAGCTCTAGCCTATTATCCCGAAAACGTGTGGAAGAAACGCCTAGCCGATTGGTGTATGTACGTAACGGGTCGGGATGCTCCTTACAATTTGCATCGCATGTCGAAGCGAGGAGACGACCTGACGTGCATGATGTATTTTAGTCTGTGTGTAAAGCGGTTGATGGAGCTCTGCTTCGCTCTGAATCAGCAGTACGCCCCGTACACGAAGTGGCTCAACCATTCGTTCCGACTGCTGCCGCGATTTGCGAATCATTTGGCTCCGATGATTGACGACGCCCTTGCCGCGACCGATTGGAATAGTCGAGTTCGTATCCTAGTCGAAGCAAATTATGTAATTGCAGACGCACTGGCTGAGTTGCAACTGACAGAAGTTCCTAGACGTCGAGAATTCGACGAGGGTCTGACCGATCTGTCGCTCTATGATTCGGCAGCGCAGATTTATAGCAAGCTTCCCGAAGAACTTTTTCCTTCTAGCTTTAATCAGATTGAGTTGTGGGAGAAGATGGCTCGAGAAGTACTTTTTGACTCCAACGACTATTTCCACCATGTTAACAAGAAGTAGGATCGAACGGGCCGCCGATGCGCTTCAACAGGGCAAATCCGCCGTTGCCGATCGATTGCTTTCTGAAGCGGAATCAGAAGCATTCGAAGCTCGTGACATCGCTTCGCTAAAGTCGATTTGGCCCTTTTTGGCAGAAGCTCGGAGTCTGCGTCGTCGAAAAGCTTCAGCAGGTCGTATCGATTTGCACACGCATACAACGGCCTCTGATGGAGAAATGACCGTCGACGAATTGTTGTGCGACCATTTCACCTGCGGGCAGGTTCTGATCAACGATCACAACATTATTGACTCTCTTCAGGAGGCTCGACGGTTGGTGCTTGAGCGGGATTTGCTGCTCGATGTGTTTCTGGGGATCGAGGTCATTTGCACACGCGAGCGGCGGGCATTCGAGTTTCAGGCAATCACTCCGACATTTTCCCCCGAGTTCGAGTCGCTCTGTCACGAGCATCGAGAAAATTGGAATCGCCTCTCTGTGCGATTTGTTGAAGACCTGGCTCAACGCAGCGATTTTTTTGAAGATCCACCCTGGTTACAGATAGCCGACGATTTTTCAGTTGGTGGCTCGTTTGATCCAGTCGTCGAACGTTTTCAAGCAATCCGCGAGAGAATCTGCAATAGTTCCTCTGATTATCAGCACTATCTGAAAGGCAATCAGACTTTTGACATGGGAAATTTCTGGCACGAGTGGGGGCTAGGCCGCGAGGGAGACCCACCCATGTTGTGCCACCGTGTCTTTGCCTCGATGCGGTGCTACGCAATGAATGCCTATCGAGATGAGGTCGGAAATTGGTTCGATTACGACGCACTAGCGACCAGATTTCGCCAGATTGGTTGCTTTGTCAGCCACAATCATCCCAACTATTGGGACGAGGATTTTGTCGGCGAGCTTCGGCATGAACTGCAAACCGAATGGATAACTGATTGGGCAGCGAGAGGAGTTATCGACGCCTTGGAAGTCTGGAGCCCTCCGTTTGCTTCGCAGCGCGTGCCGGACTACTGGGAAAAGGTATGCCGGGAGCTTAATTTGGTCCCCATGTCCGGAACAGACTGCCATAGCGGCCGGGAACAAGACCTGGGAGGCGCTGTGGAGAACCGTCCGGAGATTCCTCCACTCATTTATGCGAAGCTAACTGCGCCAGCAATCGCTCAGGCGAGTGAGATCACTGATCCGTGGGAGGCCTATTCTGCTTGGCGAAACGTCTTGGAGATCGACTATGCCCAAACGGATGCCCTCCACCATTGCAGTTCGCTCGCCTACAGTTTTGCAGCTAGCTAGTTGGGCAATCTAGATCGGCCGGAAACTAGAAGTTCTTTTATGTTAAAGCAAACTCTAATCGTTACGGCCCTGCTTTCTGTGAGTGGCGATCATCAGCTCCAAGCTCACAATCTTCCAATCAGCGAAATGATGCTGGTTGCGGACGAAGAGTATCTTCATTTGGAGATCGTCCTCAATGCAACGGAACTGACCTTTTTCCGTGAACTGGACCAAGATCGTAACGGGCATGTCAGCCTTGCGGAGGCGGCAGAACGAGGCGAACAGTGTTCCCGACGAGTATTAGAAGCATTGGAGATTAGAATCGCTGGCCAGTTGGTAGATGCTGAAGTCTCTGGGTTGGTGCCGAATCACAATACACATCACCTGACGATCCGGGCTCACTACCCCGGTAATGCTACCGCAGAAACGTTAGAACTCACCTCGCGGTTGGCTGCAATCACACATGGTGCTCACTTGGTTCAAGTCGTGTTTCGCACTCCTCACGATACCCGAAAAGCTCGATTGAACGCCTCGGCCAATTCCGTATCGTTTCGCCCTCAGCCCGTTCGGTTAACCGAAACCGGTAATCAATCGGTAGCAACTCCTGATAAGCCCCCACAACTCCTGTCGTGGTGGACTTGGTTCGGTGTTCCGCTCGGAGCTTCTCTGCTCTTGGGTTGTTTCGTCATGTACTTTAGGGACCATCGATAGGTTTTTTCAAATGCGCGTGAAATGTACGAACATGAAGGCCAACCGACCTTTTCGGAGAGTAGGCATTGTCTTGGCAATGATGCTGATTACTTTGCTCTCGATTGTGAGCTCCGCAACTGCCGAAGAACCTGACGATACCGTGGTATGGTCGATCGGCACGACGGACAATTCAGCGATTGAGTTCGCGCCTGGATCGCAATTGACTCTTACTTACAAAGTTAGTGAGAACAATGTTAGCAAAGATTTTTCGGGGCACCAGGATGGCTCAATTTCTTGGATACCTGAACTGTGCCGAGAGAATCCTTACACCATTGAGTTCGATCTGACGAAACCGCCTGAGAAAGCCTATCACTTGGAGCTCAATGTTCTATTCAAGAACGGTCCGCCGTCGCACATTAAATTGATCGTCAATGATAGGAACGGCATCTTTCCGGTGCGACCTGCGCCAACGAAAGCAAATGACTCGATTGACGGCAATTTCCTGCTGCTCGCGAAACAGCACTTGGTAGCGCCACTCGACGGATCGTTATTAAAACAAACAGATAATCGTATTACGATCGTCCCGCTTGGTTTCGGTTCGCTAGACTACGATTCGATAATCCTGCGGCGTGGAGCAGCTCCCACCGACAAGCGAATCGTTGAGCCAACTCTTTGGCCAACTGTGTTCTACACCCGCAAAGACGGAAAATTGCTGGAGACGTGCCAGATACTGGTTCCCTTTCAAAAAGCGTTCGACCACGGCTCGGCAGAAATTCGGCTTGGAGACGAAGTCCTTCGAACTGACTTGAATTCTGAAGACTATCAATTTGGAGTCCTCTCTCATAAGCTAAGTGTACCTGCAGACGAAGAGCCGTCAGATGTCTCCATTAAAGTCGATTTGGATGGAGATCTTTCGAACGCCACCCATCTATTCACGCCTGCAAAACGCTGGAAACTTTTCTTCTGTCCCAAGGTTCATAACGACGTTGGGTACACCGATATTCAACCCCATGTCAATGAGTTGGATACACGCAATACCGACACTATTCTATCTATTCTTGCCAAGTTTCCGTTCTATAAGTTCAATTTCGAGACATCCTGGCTCGTGGAGAATTTTCTCGATTGCAGGATCGAGGAAGTCCGTGAGGAGTTTTTCGCGCGGGCGCACGAGGGTCGGGCCTCTATTAACGCGTTCTATTTGAATGTTCTAACTGGCATTTGTACGGGTGAGGAACTCTATCGTGCTATGTACTACACCCAGCAGCTGCACCGCGAACATGGTACTAAGTTCGACTCTGCGTGCCTGACGGATGTACCTTCCCATACTTGGTTCCTGCCTACCTTGCTCAACGACGTCGGAATCAAAGGATTCTCTAACGGTAGCAACCAGGGTCGGGCACCGATTTTGGTCCATAGCGATCTGAATGAGAATTCACCCTTCTTTTGGGAGGGCATCAATGGTGAGCGGATCTTGATGTTTTATGCGAGAGTCTATGCTCAGTGGAAAATGCTCACCTGCCAGGGTTTTCTTAGTCCGCTAGCCAGCTACGACTACTTGAAGGGCACGGTTCCTCAATTGCTCGTTCGTTATCGACGGGACGATTATATCCCAGATGTCGTAATGATTTACGGGGCGTACATCGATAACGCGGCCATACCCGAGACGGGTGAAGCGGAATTCATTGAAAAATGGAACCAAGAATTCGCGTTTCCACAATTTCTAGTGACTACAGATGCTGAGTATTTCGATTATATCGAAGAGCACTTTTCTGATGAGCTGCCTGTTTATCGAGGGGACGCGGGAGCCTATTGGGAAGACGGCGTCGCATCTAGCGCTGAGGCTACTTCGTGGAGTCGTCACACGCAGCAGTTGCTGCCAGTGGCTGAAACCAGCGCTAGTTTTGCTACGATATTCGAACCTCGTTATCGGTATCCAAGTGAGGACTTCCGCGACGTCTGGAAGAACTTGCTTTTCTACGACGAGCACACCTGGGGTGCATTTAATAGCACGTCTCAACCAGATCGCGAAGGCGTTCGTCGACAATGGGAAATAAAGGAGAGCTACGCGCGCCGCGCCAATCTGGATGCGCGCACAATGCTCGCTCGCTCGCTAAATCGTCTCTGCCAACAGATTGTCGTCGACGGGAACATCGTTTTCGCTTTCAATTGGCAGAATCGAATTCGCTCTGAATATCTGGAAACCGAATTGGCAGAAGGTTCCTATCTGCTCGACCTGACTGCCGACGAAAAGGTTCCCGTTGATGTTATCCTGAGCAAGGAAGGCTGGCAGAGGGTTCGTTTTCTAGCAAAGGATATCCCCGCAATGGGATACAAGGGCTATGCCGTTAAAATGCTCGATCCACCCTCTGATCCTGAAAAAGACGAGGAACTCTCGCCATCACAGAGCGAGGCTTTCGAGGAGAGTTGGACTATTGAGAACGAGTTTTATCGAGTCGAGATCGACGAAAATGGTGGGGGTATTAAGAGCCTCACGGACAAATCCGAACAACGGGAGCTTGTCGACGAAAATAGTGAGTACGCCATGAATCAATACCTGTACGTGAGTGGTGGCGACGAATCCTTGATTCTTAATCTCGACTACGGCAAAGAACCGGCTGATCTCACTGTACATGCGACAACTTCAGCAAAGCTTGTCGAAAATCTAAAAACTCCATTAGGGCGTCGCATTACGATTGAGACGAGTTCGGAACACACTCCGCTCATCCGCAGCGAGTACTTGCTCTATGATGCCGCGAGGCGAATCGACATTGTGAATACTGTTCAAAAAGATTCAATTCGCGATAAGGAAGGGATCTACTTTGCGTTCCCATTCGCAGCTAGTCAGCCTCAGTTCGAATATCAATTCCAGAATGGCTGGCTGCGCCCTAACGAAGATCAGCTACCGGGTGCCTGTCGCGAGTGGTTTGCTTCGCAAAATCTAGTGCATCTGCAGGACGGCGGCTACTCGGTTGCCTGGGCTAGCCCAGATGCTCCGCTGTTTACTCTCGAAGATATTAACCGAGGAAGATGGCTGACAGATCTCGAGATCTCTAACGGACATCTTTTCTCCTATGTAATGAATAATTATTGGTGGACCAACTATCGGGCTGAGCAAGGCGGTGAATTTCGCTTCCGCTATTCAATCACCAGTGGTAGCGATCTCAGTCGAGAGGAACTAGCCAACTTTGACGTCGATACGAGATCGCCTGTCCTAGTCTATCCCTATCTGGCATCCTTCTCCGCCAGTGTTGTGCAACAGGATCGTCCGCTCTTATCTGGCTCCGGATCGTTGATGCAACTCGACGCGGATGACCTTCAGATTGTCGTGCTAAAACAGGCGGAAGATGGTGATGGATGGATTCTCCGCTTGTTGGAGACCGCAGGTCGAACTGGTGAGGCTACGCTGGAACTACCAATGTTCCGTATTCTTGAAGCACAACGATGCAATGGCGTCGAAGTCAATGAAGAAACGCTCACGCACACTGAGCACACGGTAACCATCCCGTACCGGCCCAACTGCTACACAACCGTTCGCCTGCGTTTAAAGGAAGTTGCTCCCTAGCAGCTCATTCGTGGCCGGTCGTCGATCCACGAACGATCAGATTCGTGTCGATAATAACCTGCCCGACATCCGACTTCGGATCGGAGAGGCGACGCAGAATCACCTCATATGCAGTTTGTGCAAACGACTGGATCGGTAGGCCAATTGTGGTTAGTGGCACGGGCAACAGTTCCGCGATTGGGTCGTTGTCGAAACCGGCAAGTTTGACATCCTGTCCGATATTCAGGCCAAGCGCCATTAGATGCCTTCCCAGGATCGCGGCGTAGCGATCCATTTTCCCTATAATCGCATCGGGCTTTGCCTCATCGATAAGCTTCCGACAAAAAGACTCTGTTAAATCGACCTCATCTGCTTCTAATACCAACTTCGAATCGACGCTCAGGTTGTGCGTGCGGTGCGCTTCGTAGTAGCCTGATAGCCGATACGCTACCGCTGTAGAAACTTCAGGGATGCCGATGAAAGCAATTCTCTTGCAGCCAATCTCGATTAGATGGTTGGTGAGAATCACTCCGCCGCGGCGATTGTCGTAGCCAATTCTGGTGAATTCGCTACGACCTGGATAAGGAACAATGTCGCGGTCGATGAGAACAACCTGGATGCCGGCCTCCACCAAGATGTTTACCACTTTTCGATTCAACTGCATAAGTTCGCCAGGCAACTCTGCAGGATAGTACAACACCCCATCGGCTTCGCTTTCAACCAAAGCTTGGGCTGCGTCGATCATGCGAGACTCCAGAGTCCCAGGACCGGCCGCCAGGCACTGCAGAGACAAGGAAGCGTGCCCGCTACCGGCCATGTCGGCGAGATGCTGGAGAATTAGTCCTTCAACGTATGGGAGGCCTGAGCCGGACTCTACCCAAGGAACGAAAAAGGCTAACTCCATTCGCTCTGGAATTGCCATGGCCTGGCGAACATAAGTGCCCGATCCTCTGCGGCGGGCGATCAGCCCGAGTAGCTCCATATCGCGCATTGCGCGAGAGACTGTAGTTCGGGAGACACTGAAAAGCTCCATCAATTCAGCTTCAGTTGGCAACTTATGCCCTTCCGGATATTCGCCACTACTTATGCGTGAGCGCAAAGTGTCGAAGATGTGACGATACCTAGGTTTGTCGCCACTGTCTTCCACCTCAGGAGGCAACTCAGGAACCTCATTCATGAATCTGAAGACCGCGATAAGTAGCTAAGTGATAAGAGCTCAGGCAGAAACGAGACGCCTCATCCTAAAGAACTGAACGATCCCAAGTCAATGCATATAATGGTGAAATGATATGTCCTTTTCATTTCCCGTGAGGTGCTCGCTACAGGAAAGCTACTCTTAAACCACAATGGCTGTGCAAGCTGTTTTCAAGCTAACTGAGGCACTAACCCTCGACCTGTGGCTGATCAAGCACGATCGGTACGTGAGAGCCTTGCAAGGCGTCAATTCGCTGCTCAGCCGCTGAAAGCCGTTCCGGCTCTGTGTGCCATTCAAGGGAAAGGTCCGCTTTCCACCGGGCACCCGGTTCAAGGTGAGCGACACGCCCCTGCTCGGTTTCGTGAGAACGAGGATTTGGATAGTTCGTAGCTGGTTCTAACCCTGTCACATATCCATCGGCGAGTGGCACGAGATTTCGCCAGAGCGAAAAACATGGCAATTGCTCGATATTGAAGCTCAAGCCAACGGCTGATGTGCCGGCCGCATTCTTGAGCAGCACTTCGCTATGTCCCGCTTCATCGGCCAGGAGGTCTAGTAGATAGACCTGTTCGTGAAATCCCAATTCAGGTTCAGAAAAAGTATGCCAGTTAGCAGTTCCCGCGTCTGCGGAAGCCTGATCCCAAGGAGCAACCTGTCGTAGCGGAGCTTTCAAAACTGAGCCAGCCTCCAGTAACGGCGTTCCGATGTTCGTGTGATAAAGCATCTGCATCTCAGTTGGCGATCCGCTGAGGTTTTCTACTTCGTCGTGCCAAGAGAATGCGTCCGATTCGAAGCGTGTCGTAAAAGTCGAATGAAGCCTCAGTTTATGAAAATGAAACCGAGACTCGTCGACAACGCCCGAAAGTGAGATAGTTCCTTCTGCGTCGTCGACCACCAGATCCGATTGGTGCGCGGGGAGATTGGCAATTCGTCCGTGCAATGGGTGGACAAGTTGCCCTCGTTCGTCGAAGTCGGGTGCCCCATTGCTAAACAACCCGCAACGGCACATCAATTCATCGAAACCGTCGAGCCATCCCAAGCCGCTCGGCTCGCCAAAGGGTACGTAAGCTGGATGAACTGGTCCTCTTACTGGAGATTTCCAGCCAAGTTCAAGATCGCCTTTCCATGCCTTCCAAACACCCATGCCGCGGGTAGGGATGATGGCCATTCTAAGTCGGCCATTGTCGATCTCAACGAGGTCGACGCCTCGCGAAAGACCATCACTAAGCGTACGCTTAGTGATGCTCCAGTTGGAGGATGTGCTTCCTATGTCTTGTGAAGCGATTCGGACATCCTGGCTCGCTTCAGCACTTTCGCCTATGAGTGTCCACCGATGTTTAGCCATGCGAATCAAACTCCCTACCAAAACGAGTGCTTAACATTTATTTCAAGTAAACATCTTATAAGTCGTGAGGCGCCTGATGCTCGGCCCGATACTTCCGTGGACTCATTTGCTTCTCTCGCAAGAATCGACGGTTGAAGTTCGACAGATTATTGAATCCAGAGCGATGGCATATCTCCACCACAGACAGATCCGAGTCAATCAGCAACTGACATGCGTGGCTAATTCTAAGATTATTGACGTACTTGATGAAAGTCACGCCAACTGTCTTCTTGAAGAAGCTACTGAAAACGGCTGGATTCTTGCCAATAAATTGGGCGACTTCCTGCTGAGAAATTCCCTCTCGAAAGTGGTCGTTAATGTACTGAAAAACGCGGTCAATCAGTCGATGGTGCTCTTTGTGCAGCGAAGGGATGAAACCTTGGCTTGAAATCGTAGCTACCTTTCTCGATCTGGCCAACAAATCCAGCAGTTCGAGCAAGCCAGTCAAGCGCCGTACGCCCGATAATTGTTTTAGCCCCTTGATCTGCGCCGAGGCCGATTCTTTTGCACTGCCTGAAAATGAAAGCCCTTGAGCGCTTCTGTTGAGCAATCTTTGAACGTATCGCAGCTCAGCACATTGAAGCAAGTCACTTCCCATAAAGTGACTTCCAAATTGTATGACGTAAGCCTTGTTTTTAGATCCAGCAGGAAAACTTGGAGCCGATTGCCACGTGTGGGGCAGGTTCGGTCCCAACAGCACGAGGTCACCATTGTGATAGTCGCAAATATTGTCGCCAACAAATCGCTTTCCTCTGCTGCGATCAATGAGTGTCAGCTCGTACTCTGGATGGAAGTGCCAGTTAAACCGAAACTCTGCGGCCGATCTTATGTGATAGATATACGAAGCACGTTGCGGTGCAGGTAGCTTTTGTACAGCCGCTTTCACCGGAAGGTACTTTCAGTTCAAGAATTTAGACGATGCTATCGCCTTGCTATTGTTCTGGAGTGGTCTTGATGGACTCGATTACGAATCGAAGGAACCGCGGGTAATAGAGTGACTCATCCTCGACAACTATACCAGGGTTAGATGCATTCGTGCAGTAGGTGACTGCCAGGCCATCGGCTGCTTGCTCGGGGTGAACCTTTGCCGCGTAGGTCATTGTCCCTTTCCGGGTAGGATCCGCTTCCTCTGGTGTAAAAACATTGCGAGGCAGAGACCATGGCCCTGTAAGCTTCTGAGCATTGCGAACCGCGATAGGAGAACGCGGGAAGGAAGTGAATTGCGTGAGTAAAAACGATTCGATTATAGGCTCATAGTGGACCGTAAATTCGGTCTGCCCGTCGTCTAGGGTCGGCTTAAGTGAGAGTACGTCGATTTCATCCTGATTTGTCCAGCTGTCTTCTGCTTCGTTCCACCACTGGAGCGTGGAGAAATCCGCTGCCAACGCATCTGCGACGGGGAGGCGCGTTAAGTACAGGCCGTGGCTAGTTGTGCGGTCCGAACCAAACGAATAGATCCAATTTTCCCTTCGCAGTGAACTACCAGAACCCACAATAACTCTTAGCGAGTTCTGCGGCGTAGCGATGAAAGTCATATGCCAATTACTCGGGTCTTCCTGGGGATTGTCGACCAACACAGCACCCCAACCCACTACGGAAAAGCCTAGCTTCGCATCTGAGTTTCGAATTCGCATGAGATAAACTAGTAATTTGTCGTCCAACACTAGCCCACCGCCCGGCCAGTAGAACACGTCTCCTTCCGAGCGGAAGAAAGAAGAAGGCTTACCCGCCTCGTCCTCTTGCCAATATGGCTGAAAAGTCGCGGTAGTGGGATCGTAGCCTTTTTGAATCGCGATCGAATTTCGAATAAACTTTGCAGTCCTGCGATGACGCAGAGAAGGGTCTTCGTTGATATCGACAAAGGCATCTCCGAATGTCCAGAGTATTCGTCCCCCACCCAAATCGATTGAGTTCGCAGCATCAGCACCGCGCCAGCGCGAATCTTGTTTGAAGAGTTGGTCGGCTTCTGGCCAAGATTCGCAATGAACCGAATAATCTGCGGCTAGGCATAAGATCGGAGCTTTAGATAGGAAAATACACAGAGTTGGAGTCAGCAGAAGCACTCTGCTCAGGTGGGACATGTTGTTACTGTCCTTTTGAGAGGGCTTCGTCGAGATGAGCGCCAACTAATTCGGCCCACATCTCTCCGTGGGCCTTGAGACCCTTAGGACTAAAGTGAATCCCCAATCCCTTGAGATCGCGGTGATCGCCCGTGAGAGTATCTGTATCAGGACCTTCCAGAGCGACTGCATCGGTCCACAACCGTTGTTGGGCGCTGCGTACCCCTTCAAAGCGCAACCTTTCTGGATTGTGATACGTTGCTTGGGCTACAAACCAGGGAAACTCCCAACCCGCCTTGGCGCGAGACGAGACGATAACATTTCGTAGCTTTTCGTAATACTCGTCGGAGGACATCTGGACATCGCTTTCGCCTTGATGCCAAAGCAGCGCTCGAAATCCACGCGGACCTAACTGATGAACGCGCGACATCATCCAGTTGAACAAGTGCCCATCCGCCTTCCATTGATTGACGCTTGTGCCTCCGTACCCCGTTGTCGCTACTCCAATTGGCACTCTGTATTTTTCATACAACGCGTCGCCGAAGGCCGGCCAAAAGCTACCGCCCTGGCTGCTGTCGGCGACGCCAGGCTGCGGATCGTCAGCTATCTGCCAGTGACTGCCACTGAATGAGGCAACCATGCCCGACTTCTGCTGAGTTTTGAATTCTCCACTGTTTGTTGAGTTCGACTGACCAGCGCCAACAAATACTTCTCCGACTCCAAACTGCTCGACCCGCTGTTCAGCAACTACTTTACCCTCGTTTTTCGCACGAACCTCTAGCGAGTACCATCCGCCTGCTGGAACCGGCACAGTAGCGTTGAATTCGCTAATAGCTGACAAAGGTGGCATCGAGATCCATTGTTCAGGCAAAGGGCCATCCTTTGATTCACCACGGACTCGAAATTCGATCTCGTCGACTTCGGTAGAGCAGCGCCCGCTGACAAGAATCTCTCCTTCGTTTGCGGTGTTCCGCTGAAACACTTGATGGTTTCGCGGCGAGAGAATCGTCAACGGAGAGTCTGGCGGTAATGCGTTTAATTGCACTAATTCTTGATCTTCCTTCGGCGTTGCCTTACCAAAACGAAGTCTGAGTTGCTTGCTCTCGCCAGGTTTTATATCGACCTGCCCGACCTGGTGCGGCCCCTGCCACGGGCCCCAGATCTTGGTAAAGCCGTCGATCTGCAACCGAACGCCGCCTCGATAACAGGTCAGTTCGCTCGAATCGGCAGTGATCGGAGAACTTACGATTTCACTTTCGTCACTTTGCAATCCATCCATGGCTGCAAAGACGGTAAAGAAGACGACGTCGACATTCGAGTGGTTAGATACTTCCCAAGTGATCATATCCTCGGCGAAGGAGTACTGAATCTTGGTAAGATCGCCACGAGCGGTAATTGTGTCAGAGGCGGGTTGGGAAACTTCGCTGAGTTGGAGTGGGCCCAGATAAAAGAAATAGGTACCGCGAGAAATCGAGACGTTTGCTGCCAAAAATTCCTGGCCATACACGCGGAGACTTGTCAAACACCCGTCCCAATCGACCTGAGCCTCGAAATCTCCTCCGTGTACTTCTAATGGATTAGGCCGCGATTCAATGCGCACTTCTGCGGAAGCCCAAACGGCCGTCGTCGTTAAAAAGAATAACTGCAGTAGTGATTTCCAAGCTGTACGATTCATTTTCGTTAACTATCACAAGAGAACTAGGGTGTGCTGGTGCAAAAAAATAATGCGCCGGCCAAAACTAGAAATTCGATCGACAAACTAACTCGTTAAGGAATTGTAACTCCGCAGTTAGGCTTTGAAAACGAACATCAACTTACGGCTTGCCTAAGGATTGGATCGATCCAGCAAGGCAAACTGAACTCTGCTCTAATTTAAGGTTAGTTCCAACAAGTGGGGCACGTAGTCGGACGAGTTGACATAAGTGACGTAGAGCACCTTGCCCTGTTGAGTACGCAATTCAGGATGCTCTTTGCAAGCAGTAAACAGGTCGTCTTCGCTAGACATTTCTGGCCTATAAAAAACTTCTGGCTCGCTCCAAGGACCAACGATCGCGGGAGCAGTACGGAGGACTAGTTTGTTTTGCCGGTGGTAAACATGAATAGCGAGATGCCTTTCGAGATGCGGGTTGTACGAAACTGACAATTCATTGGGGACGGCCTCGAACAAGACTGCCGTCGGTTCGAACGCTTTGCTCCAGACTGCAGGTGCATCAGGGTCCAATTCAGTTGGACCCTCCACAAGATATTCGTAGCTGGTAAGGTCTTCGATTGACTCGGGATCTGTGCGAGCCAGAAACATGCCCGTCCAATAGCTGCCCCAGAGATAAAGATAACCATCGGGCAAGATCTCTGTGAAAACGCCAAAGCTGGGCTGATCGCCCTTCCAAAATTCCTTCGTGCCGTCGGGTGCTGTCAATCTCTTGAAACGAAAATCGCCAATACGAGCTCGGGCTATTCCCATACCGTCGAGTTCGAATGTTTCGAATACGTCCACCTCGGGGTCCATCGTAATCTTGTGGTAGAAAGCATAGACATTGCTGCCGACACATACTGAGTGGATGGGCCACAGACGATGTTTCGCTTTATCCTCGTTCTCGTCAAATTCGATCACTTGGCGGGGCCGACTGCTGTCGGTGGACTTCAGATACTCAAAATTCTTTATGCCCTGCGACACATCCTGGGCAGGAACGACAGACCCAGTGTTGGATAGTACTTCGGTCAAGTTGTGGTTACGAATGCTCTCAAATGGACCTTCGATCGTATCACCAAACAGCCACAGCGCATCTCCATTGGGAAGCTGAGTGGAGGTTGCTCCATCCTGACCAGTGATACGCAGCGGGTTGTCGAGAAACTGCAATCCCAGATCTCGGACAGACGCACAGATTGGCTGTGGAGCAGTTGCCGCAAGGGAGAGTACGCCTGCCGAAGAAAGCGGGAGAGAGATTGCCCCGGTGCCAATTGCTTTGAGAAAGCCGCGTCGCGTATTATTCATTTGGGCCTCGGCTCCAGCGCGTAACCCATTAACTGGCGTTACTATTAAAGGCGGTTCATATTTCACTTTGTTGAATTCTGACCAGTTGCCGACAGGCAACGACGAACGTATCTCAACGAAGCTGTCCAGTTCGCCAAGGATTAAACATCGCTCGTGCCTTGCTGCAATATATGTGTCTCGTAATTCTATGCTACAGGAAGCTTCCTATCGCTTCTGCGAGGAATCTTAAAAAGGATAATAGATCGATCTATGGGGAGCTGGATCGATCATATCCATGCGTTTTAATGACGAGATTTTGAATGTACTTTACACATAGTGCTGGATATCCTTGACTAGAATTACGGACCTAGATTATAAATGTATTAGGGTCAATTGTGGCTACTTTCTTATCGGCGCAATACGGAGGCGAATCGTATTCTATGTCGCAGAGTCATTTCCCCAGCCAACTTTCTCGACGTGCTTTCACACTTGTTGAACTGTTGGTAGTTATCGCGATTATCGGTGTCCTGGTCGCTCTGTTGTTACCGGCTGTTCAAGCAGCGCGTGAAGCAGCACGACGAGCTCAGTGTAAGAATCATTTGAAGCAGATCGGCTTAGCTTCGCTGTTATACGAAAACACTCACGGTTTCATGCCTGCCGCAGGGTGGTCGCCGTGGACAGTTGGCGATGCCGATCGTGGTTTCGGACTCAAGCAGCCTGGTGGGTGGATCTATCAACTGCTGCCATACGTCGAACAGCAAGCTGTGCACTCTATGCCAAGTGATGGAGACCCTGAGAGATTCACTGCCGGTCAGAAGCAGCTTGCCACGGAGATGCAAGCCATCGCGATATCGACGTTTAATTGCCCCTCGCGTCGTGCAGCAACTACCTATCCTTATGTTCTGAATGCGGGCTGGACTCCAAAGAACTCCAACAAGCCGACCGAGGTAGCCAGGAGCGATTATGGCGGCAACGCAGGCGACTCTTTTCCACAGTTTGGTGTGAATAACAACGCGCTGAAGTTTTATTTCGTAACTGACCCCTGTACTGGCAATTTGCTAAACGGTTTTAAGCTCCACTTTCCCCCAGTTCCGACTCCTACTAAGTACGGTCCTGTAGTTGCAAACTACTGCTGGCCAGGTGAAGACGGTCAGTCTGGAGTGATTTTCCTAGGTTCTGAGATTAGGATAGCGGAGATAACTGACGGTACTTCATCGACCGTGCTGGTAGGCGAGAAATACTTAGATCCACAAGAGTATCTGGGAGTAGGTGACCCTCTGACAGAAAGTGGCGGTGCAGACGACCACAGTATGTACCAGGGCTTCGACTTCGATATGAACGTATGGGGCGGGGGCGGCTATGATGACAGCAACCAATTGATTGACACATATCGGCCATTTCCTGACCAGATTGGATTTAAGAACAAAGGGATTTACGGCAGCGCTCATCCGGGTGGCTTTCACGTTGTGCTCTGCGATGGCTCGGTAGGTGGTGTTAATTACGACGTTGATCTTCAGGCATTCGCCCATCTCTGCAATCGGTTTGATGGTCAAGCCGACGCGGCGGAAACAAATTAACCCCCTTTCGGCCGAGAGAGATGAGCTCCCATTATTCTGAGCACCTGACGGATGAAGGTGCAGTGCCGCACTTTCTAACTGCAACGGTAACTAAGATCGAGTTACTCAGCTGGCGATTGCCAGGAAGCCTGATCAGTTTGGCTGGCGTTTGCCTGCTGGCATCTGGTTGCAGTGGTGGCCCTCCTCCTCTCACACCACCAGATATTGATCCGGCCGCTGCAGCAGACATGGCGTTCGAGTTGTACGATACGAATGGCGACGGTCTGCTGGATGGCGAGGAATTAGAGGCGTGCCCGGCAATAGTCGGATCACTATCAACTTACGATACAGATAGTGACTCTGTGATTTCTCGAGATGAACTTGCCAATCGTCTGCAGCGGTTTGTTAAGAGTCGTGCAGCTCTTTATCGACTTAGCGTCGCGGTCTTTTTAGATAAGAAGCCCTTGAGTGGAGCAACTGTTAGGTTCGTACCAGAACCCTATTTCGAAGATCGAATTAAACCGGCCACGGGAGTTACCGGTCGGACGGGCACGGCCCAAATGGCCGTCGCCGATGAAGACCTTCCAGAGAATCAACGGAACATCCGAGCGGTACAGTGCGGAACCTACCGAGTTGAAATCACGCATCCGGATATCGATTTGCCCCCACGGTACAACACAGAAACTACTCTTGGTTATGAGAGCGTTATTAGCGACCCTTCTGTAGAGTTTCAGTTGAAGAGCCGTTAGCAGAATAGTGGTTTGCTATAGCTTTTTCTGCGCTCAAGTATTGGTCGTCATTGCGATCAGATTTATGCCCATTGAGCTAGCTGCTTTCGTCTCACGTCACGATAAGGAAGCATTAACATAGTGTTTAAACGAGCATGCAAGAAATGCATAGACATTTTCGGAAATGCTGTTACATAAGTGTGGCGTTCAAATAAATTGACACCTGATCTCTTCCCGCCTATGCTGAGCTTAAGTGGCCTATTTGCTTAACTTCTCTAGCTAGGTTTTTTGCAGGCCACTAATTTTGTTCTGAACAGAGTAAGCACTTCTTTAGTATCCCGTTTGCGATTGATCTGCAAATGTTAAATGATAACTGATGCTGTTCGCGTAAATATTCAAACAGCCAAATTCAGAAAAGGTAGAAACTAATGAGCGCAGGGAAAGACAAGCCTCTTCGTCCTGATTCTTCACAAGTCTTGGATGCGAGACTAGCCGCCTACCTTACTTCAGCCGCCGCACTTGGGGCGACGATGGCCAGCAAGTCTGAAGCTGCAGTCGTGGCAAACATAACTCCTCAGGCGATTAATATTAATGGGGAAGTCGATATCGACTTCGACGGTGATGGGGTACCCGAGTTTCAGATCGACCACGATCGCTACGATCTCGGCGGTAATGACATCGACTATTTGCAGCTCGACAAGAACGATGCGAACAGCCCGGATAATGCACTAAATATTCAGGGCCTTGCTGCATTCTCTTCGACATCAAACACCTATGAACCACCCTTTTCCGATGACTACGATGACAACCACAACGGCAGCTGGGATGCAGGGGACTTAAATGCGTGGGAGACGCAATATGGTGCGGTTGCGTCGGATCTCGGCGATCCAAACACCTTTCCGAGTCCTGATGGAAACGAAAACGGTGTCGTGGAAGGAGGCGACTTCCTCATCTGGCAGCGTGCCAATCCAGTTGACTTTAGTTACGATCAGAGTTACATGTCGGACGGAAACGGTTTTTACCCCAATGCTCTCGCGTCTGGCACATCGATTGGCCCGACTGACTTCTTTGATTTTTCCGAGACAAGCGATGCTTTCGGCGGCGGGACTTTCCTGCGTGCAAATCGACTGATCGACGAGGATGTAGACAACAATAACAAGAGCTTGATCGATGCCTCGCTCCTGGGCGGTTCCGTACAAGTAGAAGAGCATCCTGATTCCGCCCAGTTCGTAGGCTTGGGAGGAGCGACACGATACCTGGGTGTCCGCTTTGATCTTCACGACGAGGGCTATTCGAATAATCTGCCACTCGTTAATGGTCCCGATCTCAGTGATGACCCAGATCATTATTGGTATGGTTGGATCGGTATCGAGATCACTAATGAAGCCGATGCTACGGGCAATGTGACAGGCTGGGCCTACGAATCCGACCGAGGCGTGGCAATCTCCGCCGGCGATGACGGTACTCTTTCAGGCTTGGGCTCTGTGCCCGAGCCAGGATCGTTGATCATCGCAGCATTTTGCGGAGCGGCACTTTTCACTCGATTTGGTTGGCAGAAGGTGTTAGGAGACAAGCGATAATGACTCCCCTGTGAGTCATCTAGTGGCCTGCGAGGCATTAGATCGGTCCTGAAAGGATCGATCAAACGGGCCTATAAATACCGGTAATAATAGTAGTTTTGGCTCCATAAGTTTTTGACATGTTTTCGGATTCCGAGTACGCTAACAGGAGCAGGCCGGAGCCTGAAGTCAACATTTTTTAATTGAAACTTTTCGACCATTTCACTTACATCTTTTTCCCTTTCGAGCGCGTCGATTCTACGCACACTGAACTGATTCACTCGAACACATTCCCGTTAGAGGTGGGCTAATGAAATCTTTGAAACATTTAGATTCTCAAGAAAACCACGATCAGCGTCGGTTGGACAGTAAACTAACCGCCTATCTTGCATCGGCTGGTTTCGTGGGTGCAGCGATAGCTTCTACTGATGCAAATGCGGCAGTCGTTAGTAGCGGCCCTCTTAATGTCCAATTTGGACCCGCCAATGGTGGTCCTGGTCACATTGATCTCGACATGGATATAGACTCTGATGGTGAGCTCGAATTCCAGCTCCGGCACAGAGATAATTCCATTGGCGAAGACTATCTGGAACTTGATAAGAGCCCAGACGAAAACACCAGGTATCCCGATAATAACGTAGACGGTGACAACGAGAACACGGCCTATATCGTCGACACTCTTGGCGACTATCCTCAGTCGCTTGCTAAAGGTGTATTGGGTGGTACATCGTTCTCACCCCCTGCCGGTCTACAGTACGAAGATTGGCAGGACACTACCAACTATCAGGGCGGTGGCACGACTCGTCTAGCTAACAGACTCATCGACTATGATTCTGGCGTTGATGCAGCGAATTGGAATCCTCCTCCGTCGAGTCCTGGCTTTTTCACCGGTCAGGAAGGTGTTCCTCAATACGTCGGCTTCCAAATCGATTTCGACGATGCAGGTCCATTCCACTATGGGTGGATTGGAGTCGTAATTACCGACGACGCAACCGCCAGTGGAGAGCTCATTGGCTACGCTTACGATGATGTACCGCTGACGCCAGTGCTCATGGGTTTCCACATCCCCGAGCCCGCGACTATGGGCCTGGTAGCCCTGGGTGGCGTTACTATTGCGAGCTCCTGGCTCGGTAGAAAGATTTGGAGGAAGTAATCTCACAACCGGTTTGCTCGCTTCGAGCTTGCGGAGTATGATGCGGTCCTTCACCCTGAACCCTTTCCCTCGGGCGTTGTGACGACTCCAACAAGATTATCGAAGCGGGTTCTACTGGTCGGCTGGGAGGGTGCCGACTGGGAGATACTCCAAGCAATGATAGAAGCCGAAGGGCTGCCCAATGTGGCAGCCCTTTTGCGTAACGGCGCCTCGGGACGATTAATTGCCTGCTCGCCTAAGGTCGGCGCAGCTCAGTGGACTTCTATGATTACCGGCAAGCGGGCTCATAAGCATGGCCTGCTGCACACTCAACGGCCGATGGCTGCGCCTGGGCAAGGCACCGGCCCCGCGGGCCGTGAAACGGTGCGATGCGCCACCCTCGGCGCCATATTAAGTGCAAACGGTCTGTCCATCCATCAGATAGGGTGGCCGGTTTCGCATCCTGTCGAGAGACTTCGTGGAGTTACGGTTAGCGATCGATTCGCGACCGAGGGACAGTCGGCATCGATCGCTTCGACAGGCGGGTGGCCATGGGTGCAGCCAGCTTCAGCAGCGGCTCATTTGTTCGAGCGACGTTTCGCTCCGGCTGAAGTCGAGGAGATTACCTTGGCCGAGCTTCTGCCCTCGGGTTTGCTCGCGCCACAGCTCGATCTGGAACTACGAGAAGCTCTCAGGGAACTAATAGCTGAATCGCTCACGCTATTTCGGGCTATCAAGTGGTGCGCCGGAATCAGCGAATGGGACTGTATAGTTGGCGCGTTCCCGTCTCTGCTGCGCTGTCGAGAAATTCTATCGCAGAGATTGCCACAAGCAGAATTTAATAAAGAGAGGCAGCGGATTCTGAGAGGTTGTTACGAGCATCTTGACATGCTGCTAGGGCAACTTGTTGCGTCAGCAGGCGACGAAGCCGTGGTAATTCTTACTTCGGTAGGAAAGTCAGATACTGTGGATCCGATGCTGACAATTAGCGGCTCTGTGATTCAGGGTGGCGTGCTTCCCAATAAGGCTAGCGTTCTCGATGTGACGCCAACAGTGTTGTCACTGTTGGGAATCTCAGTGGGCCAAGACATGGACGGTAGCGCATGGACTTCGTTGATAGATCCCCGCGTGACGTCGAACTCCGTTCTGCCGGAACAGATTGAAACGTGGGACATTTGTGTTCATGCGCCTGCAGAATCAGAAACGGAGCTAACGGGAACGCCAGACCGTGAGGAAAGCGATGCTGTGGCAGACCCTGCGATCCGCCACTTGGTGGAACTAGGATATGAGGATCCACTCGAAACAGCCCTTCGCGAGCGAATTGATCAGTGTCGTTGCGAAACCGAGCGTAATCGTGCTCTTTCGTTGTTGGAAGCAAACCAAGCCGACGAGGCCATCGAACTATTGCAGAGTCTTAAAACTAACCATTCCGATTGGCTCTTCCCTTATGATCTATTAGCAGACATCTACACGCAGTCGAATCAATCGGACCTCGCGGATCAGGAACTTGAGTATCTCATCCATCGAGGCGCGGAGAGTGCTAGGCTTTACTTATTTCTCGGTCGAATAGCTGCTATAAGGCGCGACTTTGAAACTGCGGTGAGCCACTTTCACGTCGCAGGACAAATCAACGAGCGACTGCGAGGACTGGATCAGGCTAAAGGCATTGCACTACTAAAACGCCGAGCATACTCCGAGGCCAGTGAGAAATTGCTGTCTGCTCTTGAAATCGATGGCCCCTCTGCTCAAATCTACGATCAACTAGCGACCTGTCGCCTGGGTTTGGGGAAATCTGAAGAAGCAGCAGAATTCGCACTGGCGGCAATTGATGAGGACATGCATTACGGATTTGCCCACTATCATCTAGCTATCGCGCTTGTCCGCCTAGGTCGATTTGAGGATGCGAAACGAGCTTTTGAAGTAAGTACTCTGCTCGAACCGAGCCATGTCGCTCCCCTCCGCTGGCTGGCGCGCCTCGCTGCCGATCATCTATCCGAGCCAGAGCAAGCAAACGAGTACCTAGAACGCGGCCGAGGGATCATTCGCTCTCGCCGGTCGGGTCAGGCCGATCGAGCTGACGACACATCAAAAGCGTAGTCCGGGTTTCGACTCCGCCCAGTTTCTCCGTGAAAGCTCTTGTATCTGAGTAATGGTCGAACGTACTAAAAATAAACTTCTTAATTCCCAACTCAGTCGCCCCGCGAGAGGCCTCTAGCTTAAGCCATAGATTGGCCCATCCGCCCCGTAAGTCTGGATGAACAATGTTTGCGTCCACCATGGCCACGTCTTTCGATTCACGATGCGCGAGTATGCATCCTGCAACATCTCCTTCGACTAACAGTACTCGTGAATACACAGGGTTGTAAGCGCCCTCGCCCTCCCCGCGCAGCTTTCCCAAGAGAGTCTCACGATGCCCCCCAAGTACTTGGATGTGTAGGTCTGCGACAGCTTCTCGATCTGCGTCGCAGAGGGAGACGATTTCTGCATTGTCGGGAATCCACCCCTGTTGTTTCATTCCTTCAAACAACGGCCCCAATCGCGGTTCAATGCCTGTCAGAGGCAACTCGTGATATACAACCGTTTCGAGAGGCTGAAACCCTAGCCACCGCCAGCCTAGTTCGTCTCTGCTGCCCGACTCAACTCTCTGAACGGCGTAGAGCGCTTCAGCCTGCTGCTGGCGGGCTGCTTTCTCGAGCGATTGCAGGAGGGCCCGACCAATTCCCTTACGACGACAAGGTGCAATCACATGAATCGCAACACCAGGGCCGATAGGGGGTTTCGGTCGCGAGCTCCTAGTCAATGCTGCGGCGCCGACAACTCGTTCGTCTTCGTCTATTACGGCTACTAACGAGAGCGAGGGTTCTCTGATTTGTGGCAGAATCATCCGAAACGCTTTGATTTCCGATCGCCTGGGCGGTCGAATGCTATAGTCGTCACGATTCGAGATCAGATCGATGGAAACCATTCTATCTAGCCGTCGCTCGCTGTAGTCATGTTCGCCTGAGGCATTTCCATTAAATCGAATAGCCAGCGAGTCTCAATGATTTGAGCGGGCGTAATCTGAAATACAATGGTCCAAACACCAAACATAGAAGACTCAGATTCATAGCTCCCGGTTCCGGAACAATTGCCGTCGCGGCAATCGGTGCGGCAGCCCAAATATCGCTCCCAAGCTGCTGTTGCCAAATTAGGAAGTCGGCCCCATCGGTAATTCCATCATCATTCGCGTCGCCACCGTCGCCATTGCCATAAGCAGCAGCCCAGATTTCACGATCGAACTTATCGACGAGCCCGTCCGCGTTAAAGTCTGCAGCAAATACGTCGGCCGATAGTTGGGGAATCGTAGAAAGATCTAGTCGGTAGGCGATCTGATTGTAGTCGTAATCAGGTGTCTGTGGGGCCGTATCGAAGAAACTTGATGAATAGGTACCGTGAAAATGAATATACCTACCATCTTCTTCATCAAAGAAGGGCAAGTGTGTCGGATTATAGAAACTATAGCTTCCTTCCAATCCAACCGGGTCACCATGAGTTGCAATTTTGATGGCGTTCTTCCAAGGTCCCTCAGGAGTCGGGGCTTCAGCATACCACACTTCGCCCAGGAAGCTCTCACTTCCCCAGGTCTGATTTCCGATCATGATCCACTTGCCTCGATGTTCATTCCAGTTAACCGAAGAGCGATGCAGCCGGACATCGGCGCCAGTCTCATAGTCGACTAGTCCCACGGGAGCTTCGGAGCGGGAAATAAAGCCACCTGACACCATCTCTTCAAAGATCTCGGTTCCGAGTGGATCGGTGTTCTTCTTCCAGCCATAGATAGGTTTTAGGTTGTCGTCTAATTCAAGAGGTGGCGCGTCCTTGTCGTACCGCGTGTTTTCCCTGAGCGGAGTGAACGCCTCCCACTGTGTGATGTCGTTAACGGCGTTCCACTCGTCTTGAACTCTTATGTTTGGGTAATTTTCGCCAAAATAGATGTAGTTCACTCCGCCTGTAGAATGCCGAAAAGAATGGCCTGCGGGTACGATCGGCGGGCCTGTCCCCCAAACTTGCTCAGGAGCAACGCCGTAGTCCTGGATCTTTGAAAACCCCCAGTCATCTTCGTTGGCGCTCGAGTCATCGAATACCGCCAGTCCCTGCTCGTTCAGTATGAATGGATCACCGAAAGTCTCGACGTTTACGAAATGCGCCAGAAGCCTCTCTTGCTCGTTATTGTCTTTGACCGTGAATAGGCCATCGATCCAGGTCGGGTCTCCGGGAGTTGGTGTGAACATAGGCCGAGTCCGACCCTGCGCATCTTCGTAGTAAGAGTAGTCGATTCCCACAGATGGGCTGAGGCCCCCCTGGCTTGGGAGCTCCGAAGTGGCGGCTGAAACCCAGTAGTTTCCAAAGCCAAACCCTTCTGTACTCTTGAATAGCGAATCTCCCCAGAACCAATGAATCTTGTCATTGTATACCGCCGCTTGCACAGAATCTTGCCCGAGTATGTCGGCGTTAGAAACTGGTTTGGCGATTGGCACGCTGCGGCCCACGTTAACGCTGTCGCGATAGATATTAGCACCTGTGGCTCGATACAGTCGCTCCGCCCGGTTCGTACGTTCAATCGAAATCTGGCTCAGACCGCCATACTGCGTCGCCAACGTCTGCGACGCATTCGTATGGCCGTAGCTCCTGAAGTTGAATGTTCGAAACTGATTGATCAAGCTAGGATCGTCGATGGCAACAATTCCATTGCTGTCGGTATAAAAGAATTGATTCGGGTCAACAGCTAAACTCACCTTTACCAAAGGTACGCCCCGGCCAGTTGCTGAATCGAGAATTTCAATCGTGTGGTAGTCGTTCGGGTCCTGTGCCCACGTGGCACCAGCTCCGCAGAACAGGCACATCGAGACCTTCAGAATTAGCTGGAATCGCGAAATGAGAAAGTACATCGCGGTCCTTGTTTCAATGGCGGCGAACGCCGGTTACAGTGAGGCAATAAGGGTACAAGTTAGAATGAAAACCGATGCCTCAACTCTATGCGGGTGTTCATTTCCAATCAAGCTAAATGAGTTGTATCTAACAATAAGCGACAATAGGCCATGTCCTATTAGCTCGGCCTTCGGCACCAATCATGCATCGATCTAGAGTTGCACGGACTGACTGCTGACGAGATTCTCTACGAGTTCCTCCGACAGCTCGATCTCCAACGACTGAAGCGCGACAAGCACCGCCCCAAGTACAGGTGGGAGTTTTGGCTCGGCAATTTCACACGAGGGAGCAAATCGCTGGACCGCTTCGCGTAATGGATCAAAAAAAATAGCACCGGCGTTGGTTAGGCCCCCAGTTACAGCAACTGGCACGGTTTGCATCGAAGTAGACAAATCCAATGTGTTGGATACCGTAGCGATCAACGTTGCCAACTCCTCGGTTCCAGCTGCAATGATCTCCTGCGCAACTAAGTCGCCCTCAGCAGCTGACTCCGTAACAAGGGTGGCAAGTTTTCCCATCTCGCGACGAGTGAGGCCCTGTCCATCGATGCGAAACATGATTTGATCGATATCTTCAATCTCCAGTGCCTGAAGCACCAGCGAAGACAGAATAGTCGGTTTCCCGCGCCCGTCATAAGCTCGCACTGTTGCAATCATGCTCTGAAGACCTAGCCACCCACTACTGCCGACATCATCCAGCAGAGGTCCCCAACCTCCCGCTCGCCAAGTCCGCCCGTCATCTGCGCGACCAAAGCACGAAGCTCCAGTGCCAGCGATCAGGATGATGCCCGGTTTACCTACCAGTCCGCCGGCCAAAGCGACACGCAGGTCATGATCGACACCTATCATTCCGTTTTCCGCTAGCGAAAGATCTTCAGCGACCCGAAGTATCGTAGCCCGGTCTTCGGCAGAAGCTACGCTGCCCAAACCCAAGAAAGCAGCATCGGCCCGCTGAGCTGGCATGCAGGTCATTGCCCAAGCTTCTGATAAAGCCTGAGCGATATTGGCGCCAACGACTTCGGCTCCTACGTCGTGGTAGTTTCCCGCCCCCGCCGTGCCAATGCCCAGGATTTCTCCCTCGCGAGTTGCCAGCGCGACCCGCGTACTCGTACCTCCACCGTCAACACCGATAACAATCTGCTTGCTCAACTGCCTGGCCTTTCAGCGCGTGGATAAGTTATGTAAGTGGTTCTATCGTTTAATAACACTTAGCTGAATTAAGAGAACGCTGCGTCAGTTTCGTCCGACAGTAGACTCCCGTATCACCAATTCTGTATCGATTATGATCTGGCCAATGTCAGTGTCAGGTTCGGAGATTCTACGTAAAATTGCTTTGTATGCAGTTTGTGCAAACGCTTTGTCTGGTAGGCGGATTGTGGTCAGGGGGACAGGTAGTAACTCTGCAATGGGATCGTCGTCGAAGCCGGCTAGTTTTACATCCCGACCAATCTCAATTCCCAAGGTCATGAGATGTCGCCCTAGAATGGCCGCGTATCGATCCATTTTGCAAATGATTGCATCGGGTCGGCCTCGCTCGATGAGGTGTCGACAGAAGGATTCAGTCAGGTCGATTTCGTCAGCTGTAAAGACTAAGTCAGGATCGACGGTCGACTCGTGAACACGATGTGCCTCATGAAATCCAGAGAGGCGATTTGCTACTACTGTAGAGACCTCTGGAATGCCTACAAAGGCAATGCGATTGCAACCGACGTTGATGAGATGATTGGTAAGCAGTAGGCCACCACGACGATTATCAAAACCAATCCGAGTGAACTCGCTTCGATCCGGATAACAAACTATATCGCGATCGATTAGCACGACTTGTATTCCGGCATCAACAAGCAGGTTGACTACCTTGCGATTTAGCTGCATGAGCTCCCCCGACAGCTCTGCGGGGTAATAGAGCACTCCGTCAACCTTGCTTTCGATCAGAAACCCAGCAGCTTCAATCATTTTCTCTTCGATCGTCCCAGGGCCCGCTGCCAGGCACTGCAATTGAAGGGTTGCCTGTCCGTGCCCCGCCATGTCTGCCAGGCGTTGGTGGATCAATCCTTCGACATATGGGAGACCGGCACCTGTCTCGACCCAAGGCACCATCAGAGCTAAATCTACCCGCTCTCCAACTTCGTTTGTTTCGCACACGTAAGTGCCAGACCCGCGCTGACGCCTGATGAGCCCTAGTAACTCCATGTCTCGCATTGCTCGAGAAACGGTAGTTCGCGAGACGCTGAAAAGACGCATCAATTCCGCTTCCGTAGGCAGTTTCTGTCCAGGCGGATATTCGCCACTACTAATCCTGTCTCTTAGAGTCTCGAAGATCTGACGATACCTCGGTTTTCCTAGAGTTGTAGGTGAATCACCCGAGGCTGGTTCAATGATTTCTATCATTTGAATTCTTCACACAATATTGACGAATGGACTTGTACATACGCTCCACTCCACCGATTCATTATACGGAGAGTCCCCTTAAAAGACCATACTTTTATGACCGAAAAGACACGCTCTTTTAGGTCGATATGTATTGTACTTATTGCCACTAGTTGATAGGCTATTAGTAGGCTTCGACCCTTTTATTGGGCCGAAAATTAGTTGTAGCCAACGGGTTTCACTGCATGACTTCTCAGCAATTACATGCTTATCGAAATACAACCCAAGAATTACCTCCTTTGGGGCTGAATCCCACATCTGTGGACCATTACGGCCTGTACCCTGCCACTCCAGTTGCCAGAGGCACCATCGGTCGAGGCTTTCTGGCAATTGCTGAGAAGCTCGTCGGAAGTCGCTTTATTCGAATCGATGGTTTCGTCGGAGTCTTTTGGGACGATTTTAAGCAACGTCTAGAAGCAGCTTTTGCGGATCTGGGTGTCCATGTTCATTGGGTCGAACTAGCGGGAGCCCTCAAAAGCGAAAGTGAGATCAACCGCCTGGCAGGCCCATACCTTGGTGGAGACGATCCGCTCTTTGGTACACGATTTGAGGGCCGATTGTCTGAGGTGTTTGATGATGGCCGGTTCGAATCGCTTGTTACCGACGATCAAACAGAGTGTACGACTTTTTACGGCTGTGGTGCTGGGTTGGTCGAGATAGACGGCCCACTCGTCTACGTCGATCTACCGAAGAGCGAAGTGCAGTTTAGATCACGGGCCGGAGCTGTAGGTAATCTTGGGGTTGCCCAACCAGCCGATCCCAAAACGACTTACAAGCGTTACTACTTCTTCGATTGGCCGATGCTAAATCGGCATAAGGCATCAATTGTTGAGAAGGTCGATTGGTTCGTTGACGAACAGCGACCCGAGGCACCAACGATCATCTCTGGAGAAGATCTGCGCCAGTCACTCGACACGCTGAGTCGTAGCATGTTTCGCGTGCGACCTTGGTTCGAACCAGGGCCCTGGGGTGGGCAGTGGATCATGGAGCATATCCCCCAGCTACCACAGGACGTACCCAACTATGCCTGGTCGTTTGAGCTGATAACTCCGGAAAATGGCCTAATGTTCGATGATGGAGAACAACTTCTGGAAGTCTCGTTTGACTGGGCAATGTACCTGAATTCCTCAGCGATTCTTGGCGAATGCGAAGCACGTTTTGGTGTCGATTTTCCAATCCGATTTAATTTCCTAGATACATTTAATGGAGGGAATCTCTCCGTCCAGTGTCACCCGCGGCCCGAATACGTGAAGAGACATTTCGGCGAGCCTTTTACACAAGACGAGTGCTACTACATTATCGACTCCAAGTCAGGGTCGGAAGTCTATCTCGGGTTTGTAGAAGGCATTGATCCAGAGGAGTTTGGCGATGCACTCAAACAGAGCTTTGCTGAGGGGACTGAAATGGATGTTCGTCGGTACGTGAACTCCGAGCCAACCAACAATCACGATTTTTTCCTGATCCCTGGCGGCACGATACACAGCTCTGGCGTCGACAATCTTGTACTCGAGATCAGCGCAACCACTTATATTTTTACATTCAAGATGTACGATTGGCAGCGCATGGGCCTCGATGGTAAGCCTCGTCCGCTGAACATCGATCGAGCTTTAGAAAACCTTTATTTTGAGCGTCAAGGCGAACGTGTAGCCAAAGAGTTGGTAAGTCGCCCTGCTGAGATCGAACATGGCGACGATTGGCGGATGGTACATCTTCCGACACATCCAGATCATTTCTACGACGTGCATCGATTCGAATTCGATACGGAAGTAACTGGCTACACCGAAAACTCACCAAACGTGATGGCTTTAGTCGAGGGTTCGAGTGTGATCGTGGAAACCAAAGATGGCTCACGACAAGAGTTTAACTACGCCGAAACATTTGTTGTGCCCGCAGCAGCAGAGTCATACAAGTTGATCAACACAGGCGAGAGCCGCGCGATGGTGGTGAAAGCGTTCGTAAAGCCCTTGTCGAATAAGCCGTGAGGTGCGGTTTCCTTGCCAGCATGGCGAAAATAGTGCGTCATCGAACTGTCGTGGACAAGATTCTGTAGGGATGTAAAAAAAGTATCAGTATTCGATAAACCTCGTCTGGAATTATAGCCATGCAGACTATACCGTTAAATGATTGGGAAGAATTCTAGCTAATTTGGTCAGCCACAAGAATTTGACTCACTAGAGAAAAGGTCCGAGGCGAAACTCATCGCCTTCCGATTTTGGAGAATGATGTATGCCTGACTATGCATTGATGAATCAAACGCTGTACGAAGGTCGCGCGCCACAACTCACGGAGATGACCGAACAGGCGCTGGCCGAAGGTATAACTGCCAAAGAGGTGTTGCAAGAAGGACTTATCGCTGGCATGAGCGTTGTCGGGGAAGACTTCAAATACAACCGGCTGTATGTCCCTCAAGTTTTGATTGCAGCCAGGGCTATGAAAGCCGGGATGGCAATTCTCAAGCCACTGCTGAGCGCTGGGGGCGACGTTCAATCGAGCGGCACAGTGATCATGGGTACCGTGAAAGGCGATCTGCACGACATCGGCAAGAATCTGGTTTGCATGATGGCTGAGGGCGCCGGTTTCGAAATGATTGACCTAGGGGTCGATCAGTCTGCTGTTAAATTTGTCGCTGCAGTTCGCGAACACAAAGCCGACATCGTGGGTATGAGCGCACTGCTGACGACTACGATGCCCTATATGAAAGTGGTGATTGACACGCTCAAGGAGGAGGGACTCGAACACGTTAAGACCTGTGTTGGCGGCGCCCCGGTCAGCGAGATGTTTGCGGAGGAAATCGGCGCAGATGGTTACGGAGCCGATGCCTCACGAGCGGTGGAGTTGTTTAAAGAGTTGTCCCCTGTGCAAGCATAAGACCTTGTCTCGGCAAGTGTCGACTAAGCGGCCGGGGATCACGCTGAGTGTTCTATGCACACATTGAGTGAAAAACTGGCCGATCGATCTCAGTTCTTGCTGGGTGTGGAACTGGTAACCACCCGCGGCACAATCACCGACCGCCAGGCAGTGGACTCCAGGACTTTCTCGACTCAGCTCGTTCATTGTCCCGATGTGGATTGGGTTTCGATCACAGACAATGCCGGTGGCAATCCACAGCTAAGTCCGATGGCTCTGGGCAAGCCAATTCTTTATGCCGACAAAGAGGTGTTGATCCATCTTTCCTGCAAAGATTTCAATCGCAACGGACTCGAGAGCGAAGCCTGGCAACTTGCCAGTGAGGGGTTCCACAACATTCTCGCGCTGAGTGGCGACTATCCTGCCGCCGGATACCATGGCAAAGCGAAACCAGTGTTCGACATCGATTCGATCGGGTTGCTAACGATGCTCGACGAGATGAATCGTGGACTTTCGCGTCCGAAAGTCGGCCCTAACGGAAGTGCAAAGACGATGCAAGCGACAAACTTTTTTGCAGGGGCCGTCGCAACGAATTTCAAACGATATGAAAACGAAGTTATTCCTCAGCTCCTCAAGCTCGAGAAGAAAATCCAATGCGGCGCTAGTTTCATCATCGCACAGATTGGCTTTGATGCACGCAAGAGTCATGAAATGCTGTGCTACATGCAGCGCCGTGGCTTTGCACATGTTCCACTGATTGGCAACGTCTTCTTGCTTTCGAAGTTTGTGGCACGCTTCTTCCGTAAGCAGTCGATACCCGGCGTGGTCATTGGTGATAAGTTGTTCGATGAGTGCGAACGGTACGCCAAGAGCCCAGACCATGGTTCGGGCTTTTTCAGAGAGCTTGCAGCCAAGCAACTGGCGATATTCCGGGGGCTCGGTTTTAGTGGCGGCTATCTGGGCGGCGTTCATCGAATTGAAGATGTCGATTCAATTAGAGATCTGGAAGCGTCGTTTGCCGACGATGATTGGAGACAATTTGCGCGCGACATCCAGTATCCTCTACAAGATGAATTCTACTACTTTGCCCAAGACGCCGAGTCCGGTTTAGCCGATGCCTCGCGGTTAAACCCTGCCTACGAGCAGTCGCTGAAAAACCGCAGGAAGAACCGCAATGTGACGTTAAGCTATCGCTTTAGCAAGCTGGTCCACGACCATGTTTTCACTCCCGGACGTCGGCTATTCAAATTGGCTAAGGCAATCTACTCACGATCTTCGAACGATAAGCAAGGACCAGCACTGCTAAGGATCGTTGAGCACGCGAGCAAATCGGCCGCGTTCGGGTGTAAGGATTGCGGCGACTGTTCGCTGCCCGATATCGCGTTTTTGTGCCCGGAATCGCAATGTGCCAAAAATCAGCGCAACGGCCCTTGCGGTGGAACTCGCGACGGGAAGTGTGAAGTTGAAGAATTCGAGTGCATCTGGGCCCGCGCCTACGATCGGCTTAAGTATGAAGGTCGCGAGCAAGAGATGCTCGAACATGCTCCAGCCATTCAGGACGAATCGTTGCGTGGCACATCGAGTTGGGCAAACGCCCTACTCGGTAGGGACCATACGGCCTCCAGTCCCAAAGCCAGCGATGCTGAGTCTAAAACTACAGAGATTCAAGTAGTAAGTGAAAACCGTAACACTCTGGAAACTGCTTCCAATGACAAGTCCCCAGCGTCCCTTTAAATTGATCGGCGAACTGATGAACAATTCGTTCGCTCGGGCTGCGCGGGCCTGGAGCAATCGCGATTTGTCGGCCTATCAGCATCTAGCGAAGCACCAAGCCGACTTGGGCGCGGATTATCTGACACTCAACATCGACGGAACCCAGTCAATGATGGTCAGACCCCAGGAAATGTACGATTTCCTGCCCGACCTGATCCCGGCGATTCAAGAAGCCACATGTGTGCCTATTTCGTTTGACAACCCATCATTCGAATTTCACCGACGTTGCTTAGAAATTTATGACCGATCAAAAAGCGGTCGGCCGATCCTCAACTCGGTCGCTGCTTCTCGACCTGAACTCGACGAGATGTTGGCACTCGCGGCTGAGCACGACACGCTGGTAATCGGTATGGCTTCAGAAAAGTTTGCGGAAGGCGGCTCGGCGCAGTGCTTGTGCGCCGACGACGTCTATCTCGCAGCGCAACAACTCGTCGAGGTCATCACCGAAAAAGCAAACCGCAGTCACGATCAAATCATCATCGACCCTGGCCTCGCTCCAGTTGGCGCAGACACGTACGGGCTAGTAAATATGGGTCTCGACGCAATTCGACTCATTCGCGCCAATGCCGATCTCGATGCGGTCCACCTCTCGGTTGGTCTTACCAATTTTTCGTTTGGGACTCCTAAGGATATTCGCGAGGGGCTGGAAAGTGCCTACCTCACGTTGGCAGTCGATGCCGGTCTTGATGTCGTGCTAGGAAATCCCGAGAAGAATCTCCATTTGCTCGATCACGACGACCGTTACGTAAAGATCGTGGCCGAGGCCCTCGAATGCGGTCGTCCGGACGAGAATGAAACTCAGGAAGATGCTGGATTCAGTCAGGCCCACAAGATCATGGAATTATTTTGATGGACGCCACCATGTCGAAAGCCCAGAGCGACGAACAGCTTGAAAAGCTTGCTAAGCTGTCGCAAAAGCGCGCCGTGTGGCTGCGCGTGGGGCAATTGATCGATGGCGAGAGTCAGAGCCATATCGCCGATGCCGATATCGTATTCGATGCGTGCCAGATTCTTTTCGCGGGAAGCCAACCCGCTGCAGAACTGCTAGCTCCAGGGCAGAGTGAACCTGACGCGATTCTGCCAGATCACACTCTCCTGCCCTGCCTGATCGAAGCGCATGCCCACCTGTTTCTCGACGGTGCTCCAATTAATTTCACGAATCGTAAGCAATACTTAACGAACTCCAATGACTGGATGCTGGAGCGTGCGCGCCTGCGCTGGCCGAAAATCCTGGCAACAGGCGTAGGTACGGTCCGCGATGCGGGCGACAATCGTGGTGTTGGCCTAGCACTTGCCAAGGAGGCAAAAACTAAGCTCGGTGACCGGTCGGCTACTCCGTGGATTGATAGCCCAGGCTCTGCGATTCATCACCAGGGTCGCTATGGCTCGTTCATGGGCGAACCGATTGAGCAGTTCGAGACTGCCAGCGATTGTGTCGCGGCACGCGTAACGCATGGAGCCGACCGGATTAAGCTCTTAGTCAGCGGGATCATTAATTTTAAGGCCGGCCGCGTAACTGCGCCGCCGCAGATGGAACCCGATGAGGTAAAGTCGCTAGTCGATGCAGCCCGTATCCATCGTCGGCAGACTTTCGCCCATGCTTCTGGGACCGATGGCGTCGAAAACGCAATCGAGGGGGGTGTCGACTCGGTAGAGCATGGGTTCTTTGTGACCGAAGACCAACTCGACCGCATGCGCGACCGCAGCATCGCTTGGGTCCCCACTTTTGCACCGGTGCAGCTGCAGATCGATTTCGCAGATCAGTTAGGCTGGGAGACTCAGATTGTCGATCACTTAAAGCGGATCATCGAATGCCACCAACAAATGCTGGGCCTAGGTCATCGCAAAGGAGTGCGGATTCTCGCTGGTAGCGATGCTGGGTCGTGTGGCGTGCCGCATGGTGTAGGATTGCTGGCCGAGCTAAGCCACATGGAGCGCGCGGGTCTGCCACCAATGGCCGTGCTTCGTAGCGCAACGGGAACCAGCGCCGACACCTTAGAGTTCGCAGAACAGATCGGCCAGATTAGCCCCGGATATCGCAGCCGTTTTATTCTCACTCGGCACGACCCGCTTGATACAGTTGCCAATCTTCAGAAGGAAAAAACCATTCTATTCGATGGTGCAGTCGTAACTTCCAAAGGAAATGACGATACCGAGGGACTCTAGATTGTCTCGTAAACCAGGATGAACATCTTGCCTGTGCAAGTCGAAATCAACACGAAAACTCTTACTCCTACAGCAGGAGAGTCGCTCTTCGACTGCGCTGAGCAGGTGGGAGTGGTTGTGCCGACTTCGTGCCGTAAGAACGGCAAGTGTCGCGAATGCTTGGTCGAGGTGGTCGCGGGGGGAGAGCTGCTCTCGCCCCCTTCGCCTGAAGAGGAGCATCTCCGCGACGGTTTCCGTCTCTCCTGTCGAGCACAGGTGACCGATCGCGAGGGCACGATTAAATGCCATACTCTGCGTCGAGGCGAAATGCGGATCGAACATGATGCGTCTGGCCTCGAAGGTGTCCCTGGGCCTACGACTTTGGACCCTGCTGTTACCAGAGCCGGCAAGATGGTGCTACTCGATGGCCAGCCGCTTACCGAGGCCGAAGGCCCACTGCTCGGATTGGCCGTCGATCTGGGCACAACCACAGTCGTCGTCCGGCTCCTGGACTTGGAATCTGGCAAGATTCTTGAGGTTCAGTCTTTTGAGAATCCTCAACGTTTTGCGGGCACTGATATTATGGCTCGCATTCAGTACGATACCGAGCAGGGCGGCCATCTGTTGCAACGCACACTACTGGCGTATCTGGGCCATGCGATCGAAGCGATGTCCTGCGATCCACTCTCGATTTACGAGATTGTTATCGCGGGCAACACAACGATGCGCGACCTGGTGTTCGGAATTGACGTTTTCTCCGTTGGCCAGAGACCCTATCGCTCGTTGACTCAGAACGAATTGGAAGCTGGCGATAGAAAGTCTACTTCGCTATCGGCAACGGCCAAGAAACTACGACTACCTGTGTTTCCCGGAGCCCGAGTCTACGGCTTACCTCTGATCAGCGGTCATGTGGGGGCCGACGCCGCGGCCTGCCTGCTGGCGATCGGTTTGGCTCACGAAGATCGTACGATAGCGTTGATGGACATTGGCACGAATACCGAACTCGTGGTCGGAAATCGACAGAAACTTCTGGCGGCTTCCTGCCCCGCTGGTCCAGCTTTTGAAGGCGGCGCGATCAGCTGCGGGATGCCCGGCTTAGAAGGGGCAATCGAAGCAATCAAACTCTCTGAGAGCGAGCAAATATTGTTAGAGACCATAGGTGGAGGAGAGCCACAGGGCATCTGCGGCTCAGGATTGATCGATGGACTAAGCGAATTGTTGCGGACGCAGAGAATTAACGAACTAGGAAGATTCGTCGACGAGTCGGAGAGATTTAATCTTACCGCTGACGGTCAGACTTACATCCACGAACAAGATATCAGTGAGCTCGCCCAAGCCAAAGGTGCCAATGTTGCAGGGTTGCGGATTGTTCTGAAGAGTTACGGGATCGACGTCGATGACCTCGACCGCTTTTATCTGGCGGGGGGATTCGCTAAGCATCTGGATCTCGATGCCGCCCGGCGCATAGGATTGATTCCTGATTTACCAGATGAAAAGCTGATGCAAGTCGGCAATGCTTCGATCGAGGGTGCCACCCGCGCTCTTTGTTCTCTCACGGCTCGTAATGAGCTAGAATCGCTGGTGCAGATCATCGGTCACGTGGAACTAGAGACCGATGTACAGTTCTTCGACCATTTTGTCGAAGGATGTCAATTCATACCCATGAGAAATCAATCTTGTCGTCAATAATGTCTCAACCACAGACACCACTGTCTCTGCCTAGTTTTCCCACGGATCAAGTGCCGATGGCTCTATTCCGTCGCCATGTCGGCCTGCCAGCATGCGCGGAGCTCGACGACCGACTCGAATCGTTGTTCGACCAAGCCAGAGCCTGGTACAAACAGCATGGCGAACCCTGGACGGAAGCTCGGCAGGTTGCGATCCAACGTATCGTTTACGATGTGATCCATTTGAAGAATCAACATCAGTTAGCCAGCACACTCTTGGCCCGAGGTCTAGCTCGAGCGAACGCGCACTCACTGGTAGTGGTCGCGGTATCTGCGGGCAAGGCGGTCGATGAAGAAATCGACTCCTTGTGGAAAAGCGGACGCGTCGACGAAGCGATGTTTCTGAATGCCTACGCTATAGCCACCGTAGAGCACCTACGGTGGCAGGCAAGCGACCATCTGCGACAGATCTTCGAAGCTTCTGAATCAACTGTGCTGCCTCACTACAGCCCAGGGTATGACGGTTGGGATCTTGCGGATCAGGCGCGGCTATTTCGACTCATTTGCGACGGACAGTCTGAGTCGATTCCCCTTGAGGTCTTGGCTTCCGGGGGATTGCGTCCGAACAAGTCGACACTTGCCGCCTACGGAGTAACACAACGCACAGATTTCGATGAAGACCTGGAGCAGTACTGGACGTGTCGGTCCTCACCCAGTTCCGTTGCCCGTCCAACGGCTAGTTATGCTTTCCCTGAGAAGGCGTTGGCCAAGTGGCGAGACGGTCGACTGAAAGTTGTCGCGCAGCCGAATAACGAGCTGCTGGCAACTTTTCGTTTGGATGGATCGACCTGTACCAACATGGGTACGCCGCTGGCTTTTAAGTATGAGATTCGATTAAAACAAGAGGATGGCGTAGGGCATCGAATCATAAGTTCCACCTGCGGGCCCGCTGAAGATCACATCGGGTATCAAAGCATGTGTGCGTATCTCGACAAACCAGAGCGCTACATGACACAACTTACGGCGCATCAACCGTTAGTAGGCCAACCGCTAAGTAAAGCGCTCACTTGGCAATCGCCGACTAGCCCAGCCGGTTGCCTCTGCACGCGTGCCAGTCAGGATCATAAGTGGCGCATTGTCTTACAAACCCTACATTTTGCATTGGAAGAACATGAGTAGCCGATTACTAGAAGCGCTAAAGAGTCGCACTCTACTTGGCGACGGAGCGATGGGAACGCAACTTCAACTCGCGGGCCTTGAGCCCGGCGGATGTGGCGAAGCGTGGAATGTTGATCACCCAGAGAAGGTACTGGAAATTCAACGCCGCTACGTAGAGGCTGGATCTGACTGCTTAATCACGAATACTTTTGGCGGTTGCAGTATTATGCTGGATCGGCACGAGAACGGAGATCGAGTCGCTGAAATCAACGCTGCCGGAGTGCGAATCGCCCGGGAAGCTTTTGGTGACCGCGAAGGATTCGTCATTGGCGATATTGGTCCGTTCGGCGGGATTATGGAGCCCTATGGGGAAATAGCCGCGCAAACCGTGCGGGACTCATTTCGGCAGCAAGCCGACGCGCTAGTCGAAGCCGGCGCAGACGCCGTGATCATCGAAACTCAGACGAGCTACGAAGAACTCGGTATCGGAATCGAAGAGGCAAAGGCGGCCGGAGCGCCATGTGTCATCGGTTCGATGGCCTACGACGTGACGCAGGATCGATCAGAAATACGTACGATGATGGGGATCTCGCCTGAAGAAGCGGCACAGTTTATGGTCGACGCAAACGTTGACATCGTGGCGGTAAACTGTGGCGCCGGAGTTGATGTCGGCTGGGCGGCTCGTGCCGTTGCCGCCTATCGTAAGGTCTCCGATTTGCCAACGATGGCTCAGCCCAATGCCGGTATTCCGGAACTTGTGGACATGAAAGCCGTTTATCGGCAGTCGCCGGAGGATATGGTCAGCGAACTGCCAGATCTGATCGGCGCCGGTGCGAGCATCGTAGGTGGCTGTTGCGGGAGTACCCCCGACCACATCAAACTTTTTCGTCAGTTGCTTGATCAGCGCAGCAAGAATCTCCAAGAACAATCCAAATAGCAAGAGGATTAGCCATGAAACTTCGTGTCACCGATGAGAACGCGGATGCCGAGAAACTCATTCCACCTGCCGCCCCAGACGGCTCGGGCATTGGAGTCAACTACGTCGATGCCTATATCAAGCCAATGAATGTTGAAACCGAAGACGGTCGGAAGATTACCTGCAAGCGCAAAGGCCTTAAAGTTCTATTGTCGATCGATGACAAGAAGGGTGAGGCGATCATACGTCGCATCGAGCATGGTCCCGATGTTAAGGACATGCTTCGTCAGGCCCTCGTCGCTGCTGCAAAAGAGGCCGAGGCTGAATTCACCGTCGAAGAAGGTGGCGTTTTCCTGGATGTCTAAGCTACTGGTTGCTTGCTAGAGATTTGTTATTTGAGCTGAAGGCTTCATTGAGATGAACTCGAAGGAACTCGTTGATCAAGCAATGCGATTGCAGAACCCCGGACGCTACCCGGTAATGTGCCAGATGGCAAATGGGCACACGATCCTAAATACGGGCGTTCATCCGATCGACTACTTCGTAGATAGCGAGGTTTGGGCCGATTGTCTGATAAAGATGCGCCAGTTATACGACTTCGATGGCATTCTCTGCCACAAGCCTGGACGTACGCACAATTTGATGGACCTCGTCGAAAGGTCGGATTACGATGCCGAAGTTCCGACTCTCTTCCTTTCAGATGGATCGCGGATCGAATGCACCCGCGATGACGACGCCTATTACAAACCGGTCGAAGAGTTCGCCTGGCCGACGCTAGATGAATTAGATCCCACTGATCTGCTCGGCTGGGCACCGGCAAGCTTCCTGGCCTTTCAAGTCAGCAAAGGGACGATCCCCATTACCGACCCCGATGGTTTTGAGGATTATGTCTTTACCACAATCGACCGCGTGATCGAGAAAGCGGGCCAAGAGTTTTCGGTCCATGGAGAGGTTCGCTCTCCTTTCGATCACTTCTTAAATCTCACGGGCATGGAAGATGGTCTATGCGCTCTGATGGACGATCCAGAAAAGTGCCAGGAAGTTCTTTCAGAAACCACCAAGTGGTCGGTTGCCCTGGCGCAGGCACAAGTTCGTCGCGGAGCTGCAGCGATTAAGCTCTCTAGTCCCTTCGCCGGCAGCGCATTCTTGAGCCGTGAAATGTACAGCGACTTCATACTTCCATTCGAAGGTCAGGTTGCCCAAGCCGTCCGCGACGCAGGAGTTCCCATCTACACGCACACTTGCGGTGCGATTGGCGATCGACTCGACTTAATGGCCGATGTAGGGGTGTCCGGAATCGAGTGCCTGGACCCGCCGCCACTGGGAGATGTCGACATCGACGAGGCGGTCGACTTGCTCCAGAACAAGATATTCATCAAAGGGAACCTCGATCCAGTCAACACGCTGTTGCGTGGCGATTCTGACTCTGTGCGCGCGGATGTTGGCACTGTTCTTAACGCCGCAGATAAGACGAATGGATTCATTCTCTCTTCAGCCTGCAGTGTTGCGCCTCCTACTCCTCCTGACAACATGAAATTGATGGTAGAGCTGTGCCACGAATACCAGATTTCGTGATCGACGAAAGGAATTCAACATGAAGGGCTGCGCCCGTGTTCCAGTCCGCGTTGATCCTGCCGGTGGCGGCACCGATGCTCCGCCCTACTGCCTCGATCATGGCGGAGCGGTCGTTAACCTTGCCGTGCAGCGCCACGCCTTCGCAATGGTCCAGCAGCTTGACGAAGGCGCGGGAGTCGCGCTTTATGCCATGGACATTAACAAAGGCAAATCCGTTCTGAGCATTGAGCAACTTTCTGAAACTAAAGATTTAGAGTTTCTCGGAGCCTTTGTCGAGCGATTGGCGCCGAGTGGCGATTCGCTGCTGTTAGTCACGGAAACCGACGTGCCAGCCGGCAGCGGCTTAGGAGGCAGCGGTGCTTTGGGCGTCGCCGTTGTCGCGGCGCTCGATCAACTTTACGGTCGGGAGCGCACCCCGGCGGAAACCGCGGCGCTCGCCAACGAAATAGAACGCCAAGATCTCGGCTATCCTGGCGGAGATCAGGATTCCTATGGTGCAGCACTAGGTGGCATCAATTACCTGAAATATCAACCGGGAGGCGGGATGACGCGCCATCGCATCAAGATTAACGAACCAACCTGCCGCGCCCTTGAGTACCAATCGCTGCTGATTTACACCGGCGAAGGGCACGTCTCGGCCACGATTCACGAGGATATTAGAACATCTTATGCACTACCGAATTCCCCTACATTACACGCCATGCAGATACTGCATGCCCAAGCAGATAAGATGGCTGCCGCGTTGCCAGAGGGTGATTTGAAAGCCTATGGAGAAGCCTTGAGCGAAAGCTGTCGACAGCTCTACCGCTTGCACGAAAGCTGCGACAGTGCCGAGCACCGCCGCTACTTCGAGGCGATTGACGACTGCATTATGGGAGGCAAGACGTGTGGCGCAGGTGGCGGAGGCTTCTTATTGGTACTCACCAAGCCGGGCCATCGTCGTGAGTGCATCGGCCGGATCGAACAGCTCGGCGGAACAGTTTGGCCTGTCGTTATCGACTGGCAAGGACTGGCCACTTGGGTGGAACCACCCTGGGACGAAGCAGAAGTGCGACGACTGCGTGACTTGGCTGCCGTAAATTCTTGATGCCAGAGTTTTCAGCTGGCCACGCGCAAGAGTTCCTCTTCTGCGGCACGTGTCCACATTCCGCCATTGAGTTTCTTGGCCACGGTGGGAAATTCTTCCGCCATTTTGTCCAAGGGAATGAGCCCAACATTGCGAAGCATCGGATAGACGATAATTTTTCCTGCTAAACTTCGGTTCTCAACACAGCTGAGCCCCTCGATAGCACCAACCATGCCGCTTACGGCGTCAACCGAGCTGTTCGTATTGAGCTGATCCTCTTCTAGCTTGCCTAGCACGATCCGCATGTCGTCAATCGTCGACCCACTGGTGCCAAACATAAAGCACCCTTTTTCGATATACATATCAAGGTCCAAGTCATGTCTCGTGGGTGCGGGGATGCCGGCAAAAATGTTAATGATCGCACCGTTGTCCGCATCGGCGATCGAACTGGCAACCAGCGCTCCAACGGGCGCCATTAACGCAAAGTACGAGAACGTGCCGTTTAGAGGGTTTTCTTGCGGGTTGACAAGTTTGAGCGAAACCTTGTTCGCTTCGGCCATCGGCATTGCTTTAGTAAGTAACGACTCAAGCCGATTGTTGTCGAAATCGGTACCAACGACACTGATACCGGGCAGGTTCAAGCATACGTCGCGAATCACATGCATCTGCCCCATCGGTCCACCAGCGCCGACTACTAGCACCTTGTCGTGAGGGCGGACTTCGCCGTCGTTTGGTATCGTGGCGTAGGAATCCGAAGCGTCGATGCCGACAGTACCTATCCAGCGAGTCAATCCGTAATGAACCCGACCCACGCCCACGGAGACCAACTCGCCAATCTTCATTCCGCCCAGCACAACATTGATGATCCCACTCGTCGTGAGCTTGTCGTTAAGTGCTTCCAGCGTCGACTTGTCTGAACCGAAGTAAACGATGTCGTCGAAGTATTCGTCGGCCAATTCGTCAACTTCATCGGGCGATATATTTATCACCTCGGCTGGTTCGCCGTCGGATGAGAAGCTCTCATTGACGCCTACCACCTCGCGGCCGTCTGCCGCGACGACAAGCAGCTTTCCGCCCGCTTTAATCCGCTGGCGCTCTTTCGTGACGTAGGAGTCCTCAACGCAAGCCCATGGTTCAACCAAGGCGACCGCCGATGCGCTCTTCTGCTGACCAGCGGGAATCAAGAACCGTTGGCCGTCGGGCCCGACCACCACGCGTTCGTCGACGAGAGTGTACTCCTGCAGTCCGCCGTCAAAGTTATAGCCGAACGCCGAGTTGGAATAAGCCGTCGGAAGCTGCCGATAGTCGGTTTGCACCAGACATCGTTCGCCCACCTGATGATGTTTCACCGCATCGCCGATCGCGACAATGTGACAAACAACCTCATGCCCTGGTACGACTGGCTTGTTTCCGGGCACGTAGCTCTGCACGCTCTTCAAGATGTCAGCGTCAATGCCTCTGACGACATCGCTCTTTCGCGGGTGAGAATCGAATTGTTTTAGTAGTTTTAGATCAGAAAAGCAGAGTCCGACCGCCTCAACTTTTACCAAGATTTCATGCGGCCCTGGAGTCGGCACTGGTTTGCTTGTATTTAGGGTCAATTCGTTAGGGCCAATCAATTGCACCGCATGCTGTGTTTCTGGAAAATCACTCATCCGAGGGTTCCTATTTCCTTTGTTCAAGTTTGGCCGCTTAGCGCAGCATGTCTTGTCCGCCTGTTACTGGCACAGCCTGGCCGGTTTCGTAGCGTTGCTCGATCACATAGAGAATCGCAGTGATCACGTCTTCGGCGTGGCAGCCTCGCTGCATCGGCACTTTGGATTCGTAGTGCTTTCGGACGTCGTCCACCGTTTGTGCCTCGGGCACTTTGCCTGCACGGAGATATTGGACAAAAAGTCCGTTCTCCGGGTCCGACCAAAGCGGCCCGTCGAAGAAATTTCCTGGACAAATCGAATTCACCTTAATTCCGTCTTCGACAAGTTCCAGAGCAAACGATTGCGTGAGTCCAATACCGCCGAACTTACTACCCGCGTAGGCAAAATTCTTACTCGAGCCGACCAGACCCGACTTCGAGTTGATCTGCACCACGTCGCTTCGATACGCAGGATTCGCAGCATGTTGGGTTGCCAGGATAGGGGCCGCCTGTTGTACGCCCAAATAGTAACCCTTGTAATTCACTGCAGTGACAAAATCGAAGTCTTGCTCGGGCTGTGTTTTCACAGATTCAGCCTTCAACACGCCCGCGTTGGAGACGAACACATCCAGACCGCCATAAGTGCGAACCACTTGATCCAGACATTCACGAATCGAATCGCTATCGGTAACGTTGATCGCTAACCCGATGCCACGGCCGGCGCCATGTTTATCGCACAATTCGTTAGCTGCGGTTTGCGCTCCTGCTTCGTTGATGTCGGTAAGCACCACGTGGGCGCCTTCTGCCGCCAGGCCACGGGCGATCTCCAGACCGAAGCCCTGCGCCGCGCCGGTGACCAACGTTACCTTGCGATTTAGCCGCCCAGCGGAATCGCTCAGCGCCGCGGCGATTTTCTTGCGATAGGCTTCGACTTCCCAGTCCTCAATAAACTGGCGATCGCGATCGCTCTGATAGTTGACACCTCCTAGTTGAGTTGCCCCAGCCATTATCTTGGTCGCATCAAGATACAAGTCCATCGACGTGCGGGCTTGTGCGTAGTCGTCGCCAATAGCAAATATGCCGAGGCCGGCGACGAGCACAATTCTCGCTGGATAGCCAGTCCGGCTATCGTGATCGGCAAGCGCCTCGCGAAGCCGTATCACCAACATAGCCTCCGATTCATTATCCTGCGGCTCGAACCATAGCGGAAAACTATTGCAGTAGACGATTTGATCGGGCGTCATGGGTCCACCACAAGCCGCGCTCTTGCCGGTTGCCGTACCGACCAAACCCAGGGCGAGTTCCGAATCGTCGAACGTCACTACCTTGAGTGTTCGATCAGTCTCCTCGGCTAGAAGCCCTCGTAGTGCCGGCGCGATCACTCGCACGAGGGCCATCGGATCGCTTACCGTCTCGGGGGTTCCGAAGGACATCGTTTGCCAATCGTCGCCCAGCCGAGATTCGATCTTGCTGAGGATCTCGTCCGTGTGCGAGCGAATCGTTTCGGGGTCCTCGCCGGCCACAATCAACCCATGATTGGCCATCACAATCGCCTTGGCCCCTGCCCCGCCGGTTTTCGCGGCGTGTTCGGCCAAACACTCCACGAGTTTTTGTGCCAAGGTAAAACCTGGGTCGACGTAGGGCAGCCAGACAACGTCGTCGCCAAAGATTTCCTCGGCTAGCTCGGGGCCGCGAACGTGGCAAGTGAGTGTGTTAACCAGCGTGGCATGACTATGTACGACATAGGTACTCGGCACAATGTGATGAAGCAGTGCTTCAACCGAAGGTCGTTGCCCCTTTTCAGGTTCGCAACGGGCATCGAGAATCGCCGCCTTATACTGTTCCTCACGAGTCTCGGGATCCGAATCGAGCGTGGCACCCACCAACTGGTCGAGTTTAACCCGATCCATGATCGCGAACCCATCGGCCGCGATCGACGCCAGCGAAGTGCCGCTCGCCTTCACGTAGAGTTGATTGCCAATTTTGCAAGACGTATTCCCACCACCGGCAAGCACGATCGATGGATCGCTGCCGTAATACTGCGACAGTTTGCAGATAGTATCCAACTCTCCGTCGGCTGCATCGAATTGAGGCCACTTCGCGGGCGATACTACTGAATTCAAAACGGTATACCTCGCTAAGACTTTCTGGGATTTCGATCTCGGTAGCGTCCAATCACAGCAGCGCCTACAGAAGCCAGATCGCGAATACGCTCATCGGCCGATTCGTAGTTCGGATTAGGGTTTCCGGCCGTGTCGACATAACCGCACTCATTGTGCAGCGTTAGAAATTGATGAGCCGCGACCACACAAGCGCCTTCCCAAAATACCGCTTGCAGGTCCGAGGGTACCGGACCGTCGCTACAAACTGGCGTGATTGGGATCAGATCCAAAGTGTTGTGTTCAGTGCCTGCTGTCATCACAAGCCCTGCCGTGCGCATTTTGCTAACGTATTCTCGAACCTTGCCAATCGAATTGCGCGGCAGAATCCACTCAGTGGCATGGACATTGCGGCTTTGAAGCGTGGCAATCAATTCGTCGGCGTCGGCTTCGAAAGGGCAGATGGGTGATGTGCCATCGACGAGAGTCGGATAGCTCGGGATGCCGCCCAACTCAAGAATCAGCTGCTTTGCTTCGTCGAAACTGAGAAACGCCTCTTCGACGAACGCTGGTTTACCCGACTTCATTAGGTGCGAGCGGATGTCGTTCTGCATCGCGACCTGATCGTCCGGGCCGGCAGCGTTCGTTGCCGCTGCGAGAATTGTATTGAGGTGCGAAATCCGTTCATCAGTTGGAATCTTCTCGCTCAGCAATTCCTGAAAGGCCTGTGAAACGTGGCGCTCCTGCAGATAGACTGTCTCTCGCGGCACGCCATGCCGTCGGACGACCATCTCGATCACAGTGTCTTCGTCGACTTCTGTCTCTGGTCCACGCTCCCGAAAAATCGTTTGCAACCGGGCGATCATCGACTGCATCCGGGTCCGATCATTCTCTCGAATTTCGCCGAGCAGGCGTTCCGCCTCGTCGGTCATCTGACTAAAGCGGGTAATTCCTTTGCCGCAAATATACGTTTTGCCAGGATTTCCCGGATCGTTCACTTTTACGCCTGCGTCACACAAATCATCCTGCATGCAGATGATTTCCAGGCCGAACATAGGAAAGATCCCTCGCGCTTGGGCGTGCTCGACGAAATCTCCATAGACGTTGTAATCGTAGTAGTTGCTTACACCCAGGAGGCCGCAATCTTCTTCGGCGGCCAGATCGATTGCTTGCTGCACCGTGTCGAAAGCCGAGAAGTTCGGAGGTAGATGAATATGAGCATTGGCGGGCAGCGGCTTGGTGGCACCGTAACCCTCACTTGCCAACTTCCGCATTTCTTCAGGCGTACCGAGTTCTCGGAGAGCCGACAAAGCTACGTCAACTTGTGTTTCCAATGCTCTCTCGTTTCGTTAGGCAACTTCTGCAACAACAGGAATTATTTTCCGCGGAGGCAAATGCAAGCCCATGCCGAGTGAATCCTCCGCCGCCTCCTTCATAGCCTCGCTGATCGTTGGATGCGCCCACACTGTTTCGGCAACGTCGTGCATCGAAACCTGCTGCTGCAGCATTCCCGTTGCGGCGGCAATACACTCTGTGGCATTGTGCCCAAGCATATGTATGCCAAGCAGTTGATCGGTTTCGCGATTTCGAATCATCTTGGCGAAGCCGTCGGTGTGTCGAGCAGCCATTGCCTTGCCGAGGTGCCCTAGCGGGAACCGGCCAATTGAGATTGGCAGTCCTGCTGCGGTTGCTTCTTGCTGTGTCATTCCCACAGCGGCAACTTCCGGAAATGTGTAAACCGCCGAGGGAATCGCCGCGTTCCACGATCTGCCTTGCCCCAGTGCGTTTTCTGCGGCCGCCACACCTTGTGCCGATGCGGCATGGGCCAACATGCTCAGGCCATTCGCATCGCCAATGCAGAAGTGATCAGGCACATTCGTTTCGAGCCGATCGTTTACACTTATGAATCCGCGCCCGTCGCTCGAAACCCCGGCATTGCTCAAATCAAGCTTCTGCGTATTCGGCCGACGACCAGTCGCAACCAACACACGGTCAAAGTCAGACGTTGAGCCGTTTGACAATCGTACCGTCACTCCACCACTTGCGAGTTGCATATCGTCGACACTGGCGTCAAGGTGGCAAGTAATTCTGCGTTTCTGAAAAATCGTTTGGAGTTCTCGGCCGAGATCCTCATCGAGAGTCGACAACAGGTTGGGTAACATTTCGACGATCGTTACCGCGACGCCGAAACTCTGCATCATGCAAGCGAATTCACACCCGATCACACCGCCCCCTACGATTAACAATCGCTTGGGTAGGCTCGTCCAATGCACGGCCTCATCGGAAGTGCAGATCAGTTCGGGATCGGTAGGCCAGCCTGGAATTCGCGTTGGCTTGGACCCAGTTGCCAGAATAATTCTGTCCGCCGTGACGACTTCTTGCTTACCGGCTTCGCTACATACGGCCAACCTCCCCGGCGCTACCAGTTTGCCCAGCCCCTGCAGATGGGTCACCGCCCTGCCCTTCAACAAGTGAGCAATGCCTCCACGGAGCTGGCGAATCGTGCGATCCTTGTGTCCGGAAATCTTTTTCCAGTCGAACGCAACTTCCCCGGGAACTTGAACACCCCACTGATCGGCGTTGCGAATGGAGTGCAGCATCTCGGCCGAAGACAATAATGCTTTCGAAGGGATGCATCCGTAATTCAGACAGGTGCCGCCTAGGTGGTGTTTTTCGACAATGCCGACACGCGCACCTAGCTGAGCACCTTTGAGCGCAGCGACATATCCGCCCGGACCTGCGCCGACAACCAGTAAATCGAAGTGGTTAGGCATGTCAGCTCAGCTCTTCTGCGGGATGTTCAAGAATCTCCTTCAGCCGGGCCATGAACTTCGCCCCAACCAAACCGTCAATTACGCGGTGATCAGCGCTGAGTGTCATCGTCATCACTCTCCCGGGGCTCATCGCGCCATTTTCTACCACTACCGTTTCGCGCATCGCGCTTACGGCCAGAATTCCCGACTCGGGCGGATTGATGATCGCGCTAAACTCCTCAACTCCGTACATCCCCAGATTGCTGATCGTGAAATTTCCCTTCCCGAAGTTTTCCAGCACACCACTGCGACCAGCCTGTACAACACGCTTTGTTTCCGTCGCCAGTTCCGCTAGCGACAAACTGTCGACGTTCATTACGACGGGTACCACCAAGCCATCGTCTACCCCAACGGCGATGCCGATATTCGCGTGCGGAAATTCCACAATGTCATCACCATCGATTTGGCTCCGCACCGCGGGAAAATCTCGCATTGCCCGAGCGACGGCGAGCACTACCAAGTCGTTTAGCGAGCAGCCGGTCTCTCGCTTCTGTTTTCGATAGAACTCATGCAGCGGACCGGCGTTAATCGTAATTCGCAGATAGAAATGAGGGATGCTTTGCTTCGATTGCAGCAAGTTAGCCCCAATTGCCCGCCGCATTTTTGACATCGGCCGTCGCCCGCCGTTGCCGTCCGAAATTGGTTCGACGGAAGCATTCACAATGTCTTGTGAGAGAATTCGTCCTTCTGGTCCTCGACCTGCGCCGATTCTCTCCAATGAAACGCCGCGATCTGCGGCAAGCTTGCGCGCTGCGGGCGATGCTTTCACTCGACCGCCCTTATCGATTGCCGTTTCGATTATCGAATGCTGGCCGTTGTCTGGCACCGATGTCTTCGCAGCGTTAGCCGGTACACCAACTTCAACTACTTCCGCTGTCGCTCCCTGAGTCGCTAAATACGCATCCGCTGTCGCGTCGTCATCGGCCAACACAGCAATCAGTTCCTTTACCGCAACAGGAACATCCACATCGGCCACGATCCGAGCCAACCGACCCGCGGCCGGCGATTCATATTCCATGGTGGCTTTGTCGGTTTCAATTTCGCACAGAATCTGTCCGATTTCGATCGTATCTCCCTCGCTCACCAACCACTGCAATACCGTCCCCTCCTCCATCGTATTGCCAGCCAACGGCATAAGAATTGGGACCACTTCGTCGGACGGAACATTCTCAGGGGCATTGCTCACATTTTGCTCCGCTTTCGGTTCCAGCACGGCTGCTGTTCCAAGTTCTTCTACTTGGGCCAGTTTGCTGCCGCAGGAAATGGTTTGACCACTGCCCGCAACAATCTCGGTGAGAATTCCGGCGACTCCTGCTTTTACCAGAACGAGCGCCTCCTCGGCTTCCATCTCCACCAGTCCATCGCCAGCCTCGAACCGTTCGCCAATGGATATTAGCCATCGCTTTACTGTGGCCGACGCGGTTTGCTCACCAAGCCGCGGTAGTTTGAGAGTAGGCATGCTTCGCGAATACAGGACTTATTGGCCTAGCTGGCCGCCGCTCTGGGCAACCCGGGCATAAAACGCCAAAAATATGTAGTTCTTGTTGATTTTATTGTCGTTATTGGTTATTATTCTGTAGTATTAGCGAAATCGTCCTCCTTGGCAAGGGTTAATAGTGAGTCAGTCCACGATTGATCGCCGTAAACGGATCATGGCGCAACTGCTTGATAAGAAGCAAGTTAGCGTTAGAGATCTGGCCGGATCGCTGGAAGTTTCCGATGCTACAGTCAGAAGGGACCTGAAGGTTCTGGCTGACGAGCAGGGGCTGGAACTCAATCATGGCGGGGCCTCGCTTCCCCGTGATCGCGACTACTCCTACGAGGCCAAGCTCCTCCGGGCTAGCGAGGCGAAACGCGTGATCGGCGAGCTTGCAGCAAGTCTGGTCCATGATGGGGACCACATCTTTCTCGACTCGGGCACTACCTGCTCGGAGGTCGTGCCTCATCTCAAACGGCTACACAACATCACCATCCTGGCTAACAGCGCCCGTCTCGCTTTTGATCTCGATGGCTCGAGCATTCGAATGTTCTTAATCGGCGGCGAGTATCGTCCCGACCGGATGGACACGGTCGGTCCGATGTCGCTAACCGCGCTCAATACAGTCAGAGGCTACGTTGCCTTCATCGGTGCCGATGGCGTTAGTATGGAATTCGGCCCCTCGGCAAGCGACGTCGAAAGCGCCCATTTAAACCACCAGGTGATTCAGAACGCCAGTTCGACAGTATTACTTGTTGACCACAGCAAGCTCGGCAACGCCTCTTTGTTTCAGATCGTCGACTGGAGTCAGATCCGCACTGTAGTTACCGACCAACAACCAAGCGATGAGTGGGTCGATTTCCTCCAAGGCCAGTCAATTGACCTAATCTATCCTAAGAACACAGATCCAAGCACTTCAAGCTAGCTGCAAACGACATTCAAGGAGTTTCTCCCCATGCCTAAGGCGTTGACGATCGATCCCGCCGAGATGCGGTCCACTCGAGTTCTTGACTTTGAACCTATTCATCTCAATCAGTACGACAAGACTGTCGGCGACGAGTTGACAGATGGCTCCGTGACCAAAGACGACCTACTCGGTATCCAGCGCGACATGATGATCATTCGCGCTTTCGAATCGATGCTTGAATCGGTCAAAAAGCAAGGTCACTACAACAACATCGAGTACAATCACCGCGGACCAGCACATCTCTCGATCGGCCAGGAAGCGGCGGCGGTGGGGCAAGCGTTTCTCCTTAACGATGACGACCACATCTACGGCTCGCACCGCTCGCATGGAGAGATACTGGCAAAAAGTCTCTCCGCGATTAGAAAACTTGAAGACTCCGCGCTCACGTCGATCATGTCTGACTACTTCGGTGGCGATTGCCTGCGGGTGGTCGAGAAAGACTGCCAAGGCGACACGCAGGACCTGGCGGTCAATTTTATCGTATACGGCGCGCTTGCTGAGATCTTTGCCCGCGACACCGGATTGAACCGTGGCTTTGGCGGTTCGATGCACGCCTTCTTCCCGCCCTTCGGGGTCTATCCCAACAACGCGATTGTCGGCGGCTCGGCCGATATCTCTGTGGGTGCCGCACTTTTTAAACACATCAATAAGAAACCTGGCATCGTAATTGCGAACATCGGCGACGCCGCCGCCGCTTGCGGCCCGACCTGGGAGGCGCTCTGCTTCGCCACGATGGATCAGTTCAAGGAATTGTGGGACGAATCGCACCGCGGTGGTCTGCCGTTGATCATGAATTTCGTGAACAATTTTTACGGCATGGGTGGCCAGCCCGTGGGCGAGACGATGGGCTTCAAAGTGCTCGCCCGAATGGGTGCCGGACTCTCCCCTGACCAGATGCACGCCGAGCGAATCGATGGCTACAACCCGTTAGCGGTCGTCGATGCGATTCGTCGTAAGCGTGAAATCATCGCTCGCGGCGACGGTCCCGTCCTGTTGGACACGGTCACCTACCGATTCAGCGGCCATTCGCCTTCCGACGCCAGCTCCTATCGCGAAAAGCAGGAAATCGACGCTTGGCAGGAGATTGATCCGATCAACACCTTTGCTGCAAACCTTATCGACGCAAGGGTCTGCACTCAGGCCGACATCGACAACACCCAAGCCTGGGTCGATAAATTGATCTTCAAAGCGTACGAAAAAGCTGTCGACCTGGAGGTTTCGCCACGAGCTAGTCAGAAAAGCACGGCCTGCTTGCTGGAACAGGTGATGTTCTCCGACACACGCGTCGAGAAGTTGGAAGATCGCCCCGCGGAAACCTCGCTACCGCTGGCGGAGAATCCCCGTGTCAAACAGCTAGCGCGACGTAGCCGGTTCGGGCTCGACGAAGCGGGCAATCCACTACCGAAACAGCGCTGCGTCGGCGTTCGCGACGCGCTATTCGAGGCCATCGCCGACCGTTTCTACGCTGACCCGACGATCGTGGCCTATGGCGAGGAGAATCGCGATTGGGGCGGTGCGTTCGCCGTCTATCGGGGGCTCACCGAAGCACTGCCCTACCATAGGCTGTTTAATTCGCCGATCGCCGAAGGCTCGATCGTAGGCACAGCAGTCGGCTACGCTCTGGAAGGTGGCCGGCCGTTGGTTGAGCTGATGTACTGCGACTTTATGGGTCGCGCCGGCGACGAAATATTTAATCAGCTTGCTAAGTGGCAATCGATGTCGGGCGGTCTGCTGAAAATGCCGGTCGTATTGCGCGTCTCAGTCGGTTCGAAATACGGCGCCCAGCATAGCCAGGATTGGACCAGTATGTGCGCCCACATCCCAGGGCTAAAGGTCGTGTTCCCCGCCACGCCGTACGATGCAAAAGGTCTCATGTATTCCGCCCTGCTGGGAACCGACCCGGTCGTCTTCTTCGAAAGTCAACGACTCTACGACCAGCCCGAGCTGTTCCACGCCGGCGGCGTGCCAACCGACGCCTACGAAATCCCCTTCGGCGAACCCGACGTGAAACAGTCGGGCAACGATCTGACCATCCTCTCGATCGGTGCCACGCTCTACCGGGCCCTTGATGCGGCGAAAGAGCTAGAAGAAAAACATGGCATCTCGTGCGAAGTGATCGACGCTCGGTCGATCGTTCCCTTCAATTTTGCCAAGGTCCTCGGGTCGGTCCGCAAAACACGGAAAATCGTACTCACCTCCGATGCCTGCGAACGAGGCAGCGCTCTGCAGACATTTGCCGCAAAGATCACCCAGTTCGCCTTCGACGAGCTCGACGGCCCGCCCGTGGTCGTCGGCGCCCGCAACTGGATTACTCCTGCTGACGAAATCGAAGACTGCTTCTTCCCGCAGCCGAGCGACATCATCGACGCGGTGCACGAGCACATCTTGCCGCTGGCCGGTTATTCGGCCCAACGGGAGTGTTCAACTGATGACCTACTCCGCCGCAGTGCGGCAGGCGTTTAGAGGAGCGTCGACCCGAAACCGATGAGCCTGAAGTAACGGGTGCCACTGCTGGCTCGACCAGCAGTGCGAAGTGGATACTAGGGTTACACTGCTGGACAAGCCAGACAGTGCCACCCAGCCGCTCGCTGGTCAACCTACCCACACCAAACTAGTCGCCAGACGAATCGACTCAGCGTACACGCCACGGAGCTAGCTAGCACTGGCGACGTTAAACCTTGCCGGCGCGGCCGCTTGCTTTCAAGCCAGCGAGTTGTAACTCCGAAGCCAACTTTAGCTTCGTTCCTTGCCCCGTTCCAAATTGCTCGTCGTCAAATGCTACGCTCTTCTGCCATTTGCTGGTTGGTTTTATGCTCTGTGTGGCTGCTGTTGCCGCGTTTGGCAGTTGGGCAGGCGGTGAGTGACGTTGGGCAATGGAATGCCTTGTTTGCCCAAGGCGATTTGGACGCATTTGGCAACAGAAGCGACAGGCTCAAATGGTGGTTCGACGGCCATCTGCGTTTCTTGGACGACGCCGATGGATTTAATCAGAGTATTGTTCGTCCCGGCATTGGTTGGCAGCTTAACGAGCAATCCATCGTCTGGGCCGGCTATGGGTGGATCAATACTTCGACACTCTCTGGACTGGAAATCGACGAGCACCGCATCTGGCAGCAGTGGACGTGGTCGAAGGGCTTTGACGTCTGGAAGCTCGCCCACCGTTCGCGATTCGAGCAGCGGTTCGTCGAAACAGGTGATGACGTGGGTCTACGCTACCGCGCGTTCTTCCGAGCAACGCGTAATCTGCCGTCATTGCCAAAACTGACGCTCGTCTGGTGGGATGAGATTTTCTATCACCTCAACGATACCGACTGGGGAGCAGAAAGCGGATTCAATCAGAATCGCGCGTTTGCCGGAGTCGGCTACAAACCCTCGCCAAGTTGTCGCTGGCGAGTGGAAGTCGGCTATCTGAACCAAGTCATCGAACTGCCCACCCGCCGCGATCGCAACAATCACATCCTTTCGGTGAACATCTTTCGCAGCCCGTAGCGGCCGCCGGCTTTCTTTACCACTGCGGTGTGGCCTTGGCGACAGGAGCTATTCCTGTGGAGACCAAAAACGCCTGGGCCGTGCGCGCCGACATTGATCCGAAAACGTTGTCTAGATGTCCTAGTCGGAACCGGACATGTGTCGGGGCTACCCTCTACCAGGACTCCCAGTCCACGTCTGTCTCTTCGATCGTGCGGTCAAGTGTTAAGAACTCGATCGGCCAGCCCATGTAGGAGCCGATTTCTTTTGCTGCGTCAGCGGCCTCTTCGGGACTCCACAGGTCATCGATATATACGACTCGCCTGCGTACCATCTTGGGACCGATACAGAGGAACAATCGCCAGCGGGGTCGCATGACGCCCTTAACCTTCACCCTGTCTTCTACGATTAGTAAAGCTGAAAAATCTTGGGAGCTACGGCCCCGTGATTTCCTTCTGTGAAACCATCTTGTCCTTTTCTCTACCTCGGACTTCTGACGGTCGAAGAGAAAGTTAGTATGGAAATATCGGCGTGGAATCGCCAGAACAATCCCGAATAGAAATAGCGGAGAAAGCAGGACTAACCCCAGCAATGCAGCACCAATGGACTTGGCCTTGGCTAAGTATAAAGTAAGAACGGCGATAACGAGCCAGCCAAACGCGTTCATTCCCAACTCCGACTGCTCGCTTTCGAAGCCAGCCTCGACAACTAATTGGTCTTTCTTATTAATATGTAACCGCACGGCGTATCATTAATCGTAGTAGGGTCAAGCATAGCCCGGTTAATCAGATTCGACGGCGCTTTCGGTCGACAAGAGGCCGTCACATCTAATTACCGATTGTAATTCTTCGAAGCGAAGCAGACAATTAAGAGTGTAGGTCAGGTGCTGCACCTGACAAGAATGGCTTGGCAGTCCTTAACTCAGCAGCGGTGAAACGTAGCTCCAGACGACCGGACTCACGGGAGGCTCAAACTTGGCTTCGGGATTTGGTAGGTCCGGCACCTGCCCTAAGGACTGGCATCGTCACGAGTCGACACTCTGTCCTGAAGCTCAATTTTGCATCTTGGGTAAGCCAAGGCAAATTGTTTAATGGCCTCATTCGAGACATTCGTATAGGCCAGTCGCAGAATCCCAAGATTCCCGAGTCTCTCTAGCCGTTCCAAGTCTGAATCGGTTATCCCTGAATTGTTCAGGCCAAGACAGTTTAAGTCGGGTAACTGAAGCAACTCTCCATATCCTTCAGAGGAAATCTTACATCCATTTAATTCAAGGTCACTTAGATTTCTGAGAAAGCGCAGGTGGACAATGCCAGATCCCTTGATCAATGTTCCATTGAGCTTAATCCACATCAGTTGAGACATTTCCGAAAGCGCCCGCAAGCCGTCATCCGTAATGTCTAAGCCGCTCAAATCAATTCCCTTCAGTTTCGTGAGCTGACGTATTTTTTCGAGCCCCTTATTTGTGATGTGGTTTCGCGGACGGTCGAGAATTGTTTCACCGGATAAGTACGTCTCGTTACCAAGCATTAAGAATTCAACATCCGTGAGCCGACCTACGATCTCAAGATTTTCGTCGGAGAGACCAGTATTCGTCAGATCCAAACGCTTGAGAGAAGACGGAGCAAATCCATTAAGGTAGGCGAAGTCTTGTGCGGTTAATGGCTCTTGAAGGTCGTAAAAGTCTAGACTATAGCGGTGGGTCCAGAGACCCCATGGAAAATTCGATCGACTGTCCGAGATCTTTAGCTGTCCGCCGGCACTTTTCAGTCCAGTAACAGTCTGCTGCATTGCCTTATCCCGCTCAATCTTCAGGCCTAGCCAGACGCTGAGCAACGTCACGGTAATCAGGAGTGTACGCAGACTGAACCGATACCGACGCGCTACGAAAATGGCGGCAACCAGAAAGACAACCAGCCCAAACCCAAGACCTGCTGGACCGAAAGCTTCAGCAAGCATGCCAAGCAGAAGCAGAACCCCAAATCCGATGACGCTCAAGAGAAGTGTGTGCATCGAAGGACTGCGCTCGAGAGCGACATCTAGCTCGTCTTTGCTGCTGGCATTAGATCCAGTCATGAAAGCCACAGCCCTATTCCGCGTATGGATTCTTGGCTGACACAGTGTCGACAGGGCAGATTATACATTATCTTCATTGCTCTTACAAAAAGTGTCGCATTCACGATTAGAGGTATTTTCCTGTCGAGCCCGAAATACCTCCTGCGGTGCTACCCGCTTTTCACCATCTGAATTGTTTCCAGTTATGGGCACATTCCTTACATAAGTATGTAGGTCAAGTGCTGCACCTGACAAGAATTGACTGCTGGTCACCAACTATATTCAGCAAGTATCAAAAGGATCCCCAGACTCGCGGACACGAGCTCGGGTGCAGAGTGGTTGGAAGGTGCGGCACGTGCCCTGCGGACTCAACGTTGAGGAATACAGTTACCAAAATAATAATACCGAGAGGGACTCAAGTATCCCCTCTAAGGCGACACTTTTTAATAGTAATTCGCCCCCTTCTTCATCGTCGGCTATCGTGATGCTGTCCAAAGTTCCAGAGTCGATATATAGACCATTACAGCTGCAGCAACCCAGAAGGGTGTGAGACTTGATAGCGACCTTGACGAGAAGTGTGTCCAAGCATCGTCGGCAGTGGAGCGTCGTCTGTGGGCATTCTTGATTAGTCGGAATTGTCCACGCGCTACGCCGGTTCTCTTCAATTTCCGAGAGCTTCGTCAATTCACCAGAGTCGAGCCACACTGCGTTGCAGCTGTCGCAGATGTCTAGCTCGATGCCGCGTTCAATACAGACACGCATTTCACTACGACATACAGGACAGGCGATCATTTCTAATCTCGGTTTGTGCCAGGGAGATTCAGCCGACACATTTCGGCGACTCCAATTAGGATTGTACCCTCTTCGTATGGGATGACCAAAAATCCTGGTCTTCTACACTAAGAACAGTCATTCTGATTCGTTATTGATTTCCACTCTCGTATGTCAACAGCGCCACAACGTTATCAGATTAGTGCCAATCCAAATGTAGCTGCCAACGCGACAACAATCACTAGCACCAACATTTGTCGTGCCGCGTCGCGTAATCCTGCGAAGTGGGGATGGCCGTCCCAGCAGATGTGAACATAAATCATCAAGCCGATCGTTGCATAAGCGATGCCTACTGCTACCGCTGGTAGTCCGATAATCTCTGCAAGCCCTCCACGGGTGATGACGGTCGCGTGCCGACTTAGTCCACAAGAGATTCCATAAATAACAATGATGCTGGGCAACACAATGCCCAAACAGAACCTTGCCATGGCGGTTGCAATTGATGGCTGCCACTGCCCAACCAGCAAATCCAACGATTTGGTCAATCTTGAATTCAAATAGATACTATCCTTATGCTCATAACGGCTAGGGAGTCACCGCCGAATTGATATCAACATGCTCCGTGCCACTGGGTAGCTCATCAAAGGGAAACGGCAGATCGTCTGTGTTGTAGGTCGTATATTGGCCGACTACAAATCCGTAGCGAAGTAGGCGATGGGCGAAACGAGTGACTCGTGGGTGCGGCGGTCGCCGGGTGATGAAGGCGTAGAGTAGCTCGAACAGTACGACAAACGCTAGCAAGACTTCTAACAGGCGTGCAATGAACGCGAAGACAATCGTAAACAGAATTCTTTTTCCTGTTTTGCTGCGATCGATGACGACATCGTCGCTAGGGTAGGCATTCTCGGCCATGACGCTGCTCCTGGTCGTGGATGGACGGGTACGTACGTGTTTCGTCGGCCAGCTATCGATATTGGATTGAATCTTAAATAAATCCAGGAAGGGACCGTCTCTTCGCGTTCTCCCGTCAAAATGCCTAGAACGAGTTTCAAAATCCCTCTCCTTCGAGGGGAGAGGCTAGGAGAGGGGTTGAATTACTAGGCAGTTTGGACCCTCCCCTAACCCCTCCCTGCAAGGGAGGGGAACTTCTGAACCCGCTT
>Ga0315338_1000398_pt1:5000-110580 | contig 110580 bp, 88 predicted proteins | sample ASW8metaG_FD_204518 | JGI IMG/M metagenome (GOLD analysis project Ga0315338, IMG submission 204518) | Ammonia-oxidizing marine archaeal communities from Monterey Bay, California, United States - ASW #8 | ecosystem: Environmental > Aquatic > Marine > Coastal | place: USA: California...
GCCTGCGGCTCCTCGCCGCGATTGCGCTGTAGCTCGCGCCCCATTAGCAGGTTGAACTTCTGGTCGGTGCCACCGAGCTCCACATCGGCCTTCATCACCACGGAATCGTAGCCCTGCACCAGCGGGTACAGGAACTCGTGGATACCGATCGGCTGGTGCCCCTTGAAGCGCTTCTCGAAATCGTCGCGCTCGAGCATGCGGGCCACCGTGTACTCGCCGGCCAGGCGCACCACGTCGGCAGCCGTCATCTTGTCCATCCAGCTGCTGTTCCACATCACCTCGGTCCGGTCGCGGTCGAGGATCTTGAAGGCCTGCTCCTGGTAGGTCGCGGCGTGCGCTTCGATCTCGTCGGCGCCCAGCGTGGGCCGCGTCTCGTTGCGCCCGCTCGGATCGCCGATCCGCGCGGTGAAGTCGCCGATGAGGAACAGCACGTGGTGGCCGAGCTCCTGGAAGTGCCGGAGCTTGGTCATGAGCACCGTATGGCCGAGGTGCAGGTCGGCGGAGGTGGGGTCGAAGCCGGCCTTCACGCGCAAAGGCTTGCCGTCGGCGAGCTTGCGCCGCAGCTCGTCCTCGCCGATGAGCTCGGTCGCGCCGCGCGTGATGAGCTGGAGCTGCTCGTCGATGCTCTTCACTTTCTACCGTTCGATCGTCGCTGTCCGCCCCGTGCTCACGCGCCGAGCGCACCTGCGACGCCCTGCTCGGTGACGACCAGATCGACCGTCACGTCGTGCGGCTCGCGCGGCACCTCGGGCTCGAGCTGGCAACTGTAGGCCACTCCGACCGTCGGCCCAAGCGCCGCGAGCCCGACCAGGCTGCGGTCGAAGCAGCCCATCCCCCGCCCGACCCGCCCTCCGGCCCCGTCGAACGCGCGCCCGGGAACCAGGATGATCGACGGCCTCGCCGCCGGGGCCTCGCCGGCCGCCGGCTCCTCGACACCGGCGCCGGATCGCACGAGACGGTCGCCGGGCGACCACGCCCGGTACACGAGCGCCCCGTCGGCGTCGACGCAGGGCAAATACAGGAGCTTGTGGTCGGCGAGCGCCCGATCGATGAGCGCCGACAGCGAGACCTCGTCGGGCAGCGCGAGGTAGAGAAGGAGCTGCCGGGCCCCCGTGTAGCAGGCCAGCTCACGTACGTGGTCGGCGATGCGGACATCGGCCGCAGAGCGCAGGCCCGCCGGCATCGCGCCCACACGCGCGGCGACGCTGCGTCGGAGATCGGCCTTTGTCGAGGAGCTGGGCATCCGTGGGATCGGCGAACCGGCGGCTCACCCGCCCGGCCGCCATCGCCGCTTCGCCGGGCTACACCTCGCCGAAGAAGCGCCGCCGGACCTCCTCGTCGAAGCCCAGGCCTGGTCCACTGATCGGCGTGTCGGGAATCCGCGTCGGGTCGCCGGCGATGAGCGGCAGTGCACGTGCGCGCATCGCGTCGGCGTCCGGGCCGACCTCGAGGAAGAGGTCGGTGTACCAGCCGTCCACCGTGTGGACGGCGCGGTGGACGGCATCGTGTTCGAGAGCGTAGGCGTCGCCCGCCGAGCTCCAGTCGTCGGTCGCGACCAGCTGGTCGCGAAGCAGGCGAACGTCGGACAGCGTGAGCGACATCCCCTGCCCCCAGGTCGGATCGCTGGTCGCGGCCGCGTCGCCTACCAGCGCGACGCCTTCGCGATACGGGTGCTCCACCCAGTTGTCCGTCGCGTCGAACGTGACCAGCGGACCGGCCGCGACGGCGCCGGCGAACTGCTCGGCCGGCACGCCCAGAGAGGTGGCCGTGTCGACGAATCGGGGCATGTCGGCCTCGCCCGAGAGTCGCGCGAAGTCAGAGCCGGCCTGGTAGCCGATGTAGGAGCGAACGCGCTCGCCGCCCTGCGGAAAGACCCAGCTCATGAGCCCGGAGCTCGGCGCGAAGCGAGCGTGAAGGGTATCCTCGGGGGCCGTCATTCCGTCGAGCAGGACGCCCGCGAACATTCGCCGTTGCCGGTCGGATCGACTGGCGAAGCCCGCCCACTTCCTCACCATCGAACCGCGACCATCGGCGCCCACCACGAGCCGCGCAGCAACGGCCTGCTCGCTGCCCTCGTGCTTGAACGTAACCGTCGGTCTCTGGCCCGGATCCACCGCGCTCACGCGCGCATCGCGGCGGATCTCGGCGCCGGCCGTCGCCGCCGCCTCCAGCAGCAGGTCCTGCATGGTCGGGTGGTAGTACGTGACGACCGGCAGCCTTTGCTGCGAGGTCTCCGCAATATCGCGCTTCAGGGCGGGAACGCCGTCGACGTCGGTGGCCCAGAACCTCAGATCGTGACCGCAACCGTCGTGGAGCAGGTCGAACACGCCGAGCGCCTGCGCCTCGGCCGCCCCCCATGGCACCAGCACCTCACCGCGCACGCGGTCGCGGAACTCCCCCGAGCGCTCGAGCACAAGCACGCGCGCGCCGGCCTCGGCCATGACCTTGGCGGCCACGGCGCCGCCGAGGCCGCCACCCACGGTCACGATGTCGTACGCGTTCATGCCTGGTCATCCCGGTGATCGCCGCCGCGGCGCGGGCCTATCACACGGAAGATGGTAGCCGGTTGCCGAGCTGTCGGAACGGTCGGACGAAAAGTTTGCGACCGGACCGAGTCCGGTCGGGAGGAAACGCCCCCGGTGACGCCGTTGTGACGTACCACTCGAACCCAGAGAACCAAGTGGGTGCTTGGTTTCCAGCCACTGCATCTCCAGGGGGCTTTCGCTTACCCTGGTATGGCTGGAGTTGGGCTCCCTTCTACTACTGCTTGTCGGTACGAGCGTTCACGTCCTTGCACGCACGCCCCAGGGGCCGCTTTTGAATGCCTGCGTCTCAGCCTGAGTCTTCGAGCGAGCTCTCGATCGCGCTCGAAAGCCGGTCGAGCTCGCCGTCGATTCCCTCCTGGGTGCGCCGTATCTTGTGAAGCTCATCCGCGATGGTGATGGCCGCGGTCAACGCAATGTTGAGCGTGGTCACACCCTGCCGGTCACGCCGCACCTCGCTGATCTTCTCGTCAACGAACTTACCCAGCGATTTGACGTAACGCACGTCCTCGTCGCTGCGAATTTTCAGCATCTGGCCGGCGACCTCGACGGGAATCTCGCGTTTCACTACTCGATTCGCTCCCAGTTGATATCGAGCTTGTCGAAGTCCCGCAGCAGCGCATCCACCACCTTGCGGGTGCTGGCGCGTTCATCCTTGTACCCCTGGATCTCGAACTTGAGTCGCTCGAGCTCTTCGCGGTTCTTGCCGAGTGCCGAGCTCAGCTGTGTCTGCCGATCGAGCGCACCCCTCACTCTCGTGAGAAGCTTTCCGACGTCCTTCTCGAGACGACGTAACGCCTTTGATTCCATTAGGTTAGCCCGACCTTCTAAGCTACGACTTGCAGGTCGCAGTGTATTCTTCCAGGAGCCAGGCTGTCAACCATGGATGTGTGCACCGCACGGGCTGGACGCACGGCGTCACCGTGCGAATTCGCAGGAACGGAGCTGGCCGCACGGCTTGCTGGTTCGGCCGCGAGGCGGCGAGCCAGCGGCCGGCACGACCGCTGCGCCTCGCCGGGCAGGGCTACCGCTCAGGCGCGTTCCGCGATTTCGACCGAGACGATCTTGGAGACGCCAGGCTCCTGCATGGTCACGCCGTAGAGCATGTCGCAGCTCTCCATCGTCCGCTTGTTGTGCGTGATGAGGACGAACTGTGACGCGTCGCACATGTCCGAGACCATCTGCGCGAAGCGCCCGATGTTCGCGTCGTCGAGCGGCGCGTCGACCTCGTCGAGCACGCAGAACGGGCTCGGCTTGTGCAGGAACAGCGAGAAGATGAGGCTCACTGCCGTCAGAGCCTTCTCACCACCGGAGAGCAGGTTCAGGTTGCCCACCTTCTTGCCCGGAGGTCGCACGAAGATCTCGACGCCGGTCTCGAGCAGGTTGGCCTCGTCGGTCAGCTCCAGCCTGGCCTTGCCGCCGGAGAACAGCCGCGGGAATGTCGTCTTGAAGATCTCGTTGACGGCGTCGAACGTCTCCTTGAACCGCTCGCGCGACATGCGGTTCAGACGCGAGATGGTGCCGCGCAGGTCCTCGATCGACTTCTCGAGGTCGTCGCGCTGCGAGCTCAGCTCCGTCAGACGCCCCTCGATCTCCTCGAGCTCGGCCACGGCACCGACGTTGACGGTGCCGAGTCGGCGTATCCCGTTGCGCACCCGGTCGAGCTCGGCCTCGAGCGCCTGTGCGTCCTCCTCCTGCTCCTCGACCGTACCGAGCACGTCGTCGGCGCCCAGCCCGAGGCGTTCGCGTACGCCTTCCTCCAGGTTGCCGCGCTCGAGCGAGCACTCCTTGAGCGAGAGCTCGAGGCGACTGCGCTCCTCGCGCAGCCCTTCCAGATGCGAGCCGACCTCGTCGAGACGCTTCTGGACCGAGGCTGCCTCGTCCTGAAGCTGCTCGGTGCTCACACGCACCCTCTCGAACTCGGTCTCGGCCGTCCGCAACGCCTCGCGCGCACCGTCGAGGCTCATCTCGGGCGCCGCCCTGCGTTCGCCGGCCGTGGCCAGCTCGGCACCGTCCTGATCGAGCCGGTTGGCAAGCATCGCGCGGCGCGACTCGAAATCCTCCACCGCCGAGCGCGCGGACTGGCGGGCAACCTCGGACGCCTCGCGCTTCTGGCGCAGCTCGGCCTCCTCGACCTTCAGCGACTCGAGACGCGAGGCCTTCTCCTTGCGCGTCGTGTCGCAGCGCTGGTACTGCTCCTCGAGCAGCTTGCGCTTCTCGTGGCTCTCGCGAAGCGTGGTCGCGATGCCGTCGAGCTGCCTCGTGAGCTCGTCGAGACGCGCGCTCAGCGCGCGCTCCTCATCGGTCAGCGCCGTCATCTCGGTGCCCACGGCCCGCGAGCGCTCCTCGGTGCGCACGAGGTTCTGGCGATGCAGCTCGATATCGCCCTCGGCCGAAACGCGATTGACGGTGAGCTCGTGCAGGCGCTGATCGAGCCGCGACAGATCGTCGCCGACCGCCTGCGCCTCGTGTCCTACACGCTCGTGCAGATCGGCCGCGGTGCGGGCATTGCTCTGGGCGTCGCCCACCTTGACCTCGAGGTCCCGAAGCTCGGTCTTGCGGGCCAGCAAGCCCTCGTCGTGCGGGGTTCCGCTGCCACCGGTGATCACGCCCGCGGCGTCGAGGATCTCGCCGTCACGGGTCACGAACGTCACGTACGTGCCGTTGAGCTTCCACTGGCTCGTCGCCGACTCGAGCGAATCGGCGACCACGACCCCGTCGAGGAGGTTGCTCAGGAGCCCCTCGAAGCCGTCGCCCACGCGTACGTGCTGGCTCAGCAGCGAGTACCCGCTGGGAGCATCGGTGGGCGCCGAGGTGGGCACCGCGCGCGGCGATTCGGGTATGAAGCTGGCGCGCCCCGTGCCCATCTCGCGCAGGTACGAGGCGCCCTCCACGCCGGCATCGGCGTCGGGAACCACCACGTACTGGAGCTGCTCCTGGAGCACTGCCGCGACGGCCCGCTCGTAGCCCTGCTCGATCTCGATCACGTCGGCCACGACGGCCTTGGCCCCGGTACGCTCGCGGCCCCCGTTGCTCATGAACGCGCGCACGCCGTCGCCGTAGCCCTCGAAGCTGTCGTTGAGCTCCTGGAGCGATTCGAAGCGCGAGCTCAGCCCCGCGAGCTGGGTACGCGAGCTCTCCGCGTTGCGCTCGACCTCCGCTTTTCGCGAGAGGACGTTGCTGAGCTTGGCCGAAGCCGATTCCTTGCCGCCGGTGGTCGAATCGATGTCACCGAGCAACGAATCGAGGCGCCCGGTGCAGCCCTCGACATCGGCCACCAGCTTCTCGGAGAGCATCGACAGCGAGTCCGACTCTTCGCGCAGCTTGGCGCGTCGACCGGCGTTCGCCTCTCGCTGGCGCGTGACGGCGCCGCGCTCGTTCGTCAGCGAGGCCTCGCGCGACAGCGTCTCCACCGTGCGCGCCTTCTCGCTCTCGATCTCGCCCGACATCTTCGTCAGGCCGGACTCGAGCTGGACGATCGCCTGCTCCTCGCTCGCCCGTGATATGCGCGCCTGCTCGAGCCTGCGACCCAGCGCTTCCTGCTCGTCGCGGATGCGCGCCTCGTCACCGCGGCGCGCCCCGAGCTTCTCGTCGATCGTGGCGATCTCCGTCGTCGCATCGCCGCACAGACGGCCGAGCTCCTCGATGCGGCTGTCGAGATAACGCCGCTCCTGCTCGAGCTCGGACACGCGTCCCTTGCGCTCGTAGAACGTCTTGCGCAGCTCTTCGGTGCGACGCTCGGCGTCGCGCTGCCGCTCGCGCGTCTGATCGCGCCGCGCCGTGGCCTCGGTCATCTCGGTCCGCAGCGCCTCGTCGCGCTCACACACCGCGTCGAGAGTCGATTGCACCTCGGCCGCGCGGCCGTCGAGATGGCGCAACTTGTAGGCGCTGAGCCGTCGGTCGAACTCGCCCTCCTGCTCCTTCAGCTCGGTGTAGCGTACGGCGCCGCGCGCCTGGCGGCGTAGCGAGTTCGCCTGGCGGTCGAGCTCGCCCACGATGTCGTTCACGCGCAGGAGGTTGTCGCGGGTACGCTCGATCTTGCGCTCCGCGGCCAGCTTGCGGCTGCGGTACAGGGTCGTCCCGGCGGCCTCCTCGATGAACAGGCGCAGCTCCTCGGGCTTGGCGCCCACGATCTGCCCTACCCTGCCCTGCTCGATGATCGAGTACGCCTTGGTCCCGACGCCGGTGCCGAGGAACAGCTCGGTGATGTCGCGCAGCCGGCACGGCCGGCCGTTCATCTCGTATTCCGACTCGCCCGACCGGAACAGCCGGCGGGTGATCTGGATCTCGGGGACGTCACGCATGGTCGACGCGATCGTCGGCTCGTCCTCGGGACTGTCCTCCTGGATGTGCTGGAGATTACCTTCGTTGTCGAAGGTGATCTGGACCTCGGCCATGCCCTGCGGGCTGTGCCGATCGTTGCCGGCAAAGATCACGTCCTCCATCGACTGGCCGCGCAGGTGCTTGGCGCTCTGCTCACCGAGCACCCAGCGCAACGCGTCGACGACGTTGGACTTACCGCAGCCGTTCGGTCCCACCACGCCGGTCACGGCATGGTGGAAATCGACGACCGCACGATCCTTGCACGACTTGAAGCCGTTAAGCTCGAGCCGCTTGATTTTCACCTACAACCACCCCCGTACGCCGCTCGTAGAACCACAAGCGCGGCGTACCGCCCCAGCTACCGCACAAGATGCGTCGAAAAAGTATTCCATGCGGCGGATCAGGGAGTCAACACGGTCGGCGAGCATCCCTGCAGACCGAGGACGCCGGAGGGCCTGAAAAAGCCCGCTACGAGCGGCTGCGGAAGGGGTGCAGGTCACATATCGGCCTCGAGCTCGACGTTCCAGTAAGCGCCATCGATGCCGCTCAGGAACGGCCGCCATTCGCGATAGCAGCTGGCGGCGAGGTTGCGGGCGACGAAAGGCGTCCAGGAAGGCCGCCTGGGGCGCCTGCGCAGCCGCATGCCGGCCTGCTCCGGTGTATGGCCCCCCTTGCGCCGGTTGCACTCCAGACACGCGCATACGACGTTTTCCCACGTGGTCAGCCCGCCGGCCGTACGCGGGATCACGTGATCCAGGTTGAGGTCGCTACGCATCTTGCGGTCACCGCAGTACTGGCAGGTGCTGCCATCGCGGACGAAGATGTTGTGGCGGCTGAACCGCACCTCGCGGCGCGGAACGCGGTCGAACGTCACGAGCAGGATGACACGGGGGATCCGGACGACCCCTTCCACCATGCCCACCGAGTCACAGCCGAGCGTGGACAGCTCCGACCAGTCACGGAAGTCGAACGTCCGGTACTCCTCGTCGACGGCCTTGGCCACCCCGCGGTACAGCAGGGAGAACGCTCGGCGAACGGTCGTGACGTGAATCGGCAGGTACGACCGATTCAGGACGAGGGCCTTGCCGCCCAGCAAAGTTGGGGATACAGCGGCAGCGGACATGTCCGGAAAGGCTATCAGCAACCGCCCGGCAGTCAAGGTCGAAACCCGTCCGGCGGTGTGGTAGCCTGGCCCGCTCGGCGCGCCGCACGCGCCTCGATCGAGGCCCGCCCGGGGCCTTGATTAGCGGGTTTTCCGCGCCTCGGATAAGAAAAGGCATGCCGCGTCGTCGGGTGCATGGCAGCACCCGAATGCGCCACTGCAACAAGGGGAGAGCTCGGCTTGCGCAAGCAGATCATCGTCAACTCGACACCCACCGAGGTGCGCGTCGCGCTACTCGAGAACGGCATCCTGGCCGAGATTCACATCGAGCGCAGCAGCGAGGAAGCGGCGGCCGGGAACATCTACAAGGGGAAAGTCCTGCGCGTGCTGGCCGGCATGCAGGCGGCCTTTGTCGATCTGGGTCTGGAAAAAGCGGCGTTCCTGCACGCCTCGGACGTGGTGGGCAAGTCGTCGTCGGTCGACGGTGACGGCCCCGACGACATCCAGTACGAAGACGGGCGGCCGGGCCGCGACCACACCCCGATCGAGAAGAAGGTCCGCAAGGGCGACGAGCTGATCGTGCAGATCGCCAAGGAGCCCATGGGCACCAAGGGTGCCCGTATCACGTCGCACGTGTCGCTGCCCGGCAAGTACCTCGTGTACATGCCCACCGGCAACCAGATCGGCGTGTCCAAGCGAATCTCCGACGACCGCGAGCGGCGACGGCTGCGCGACGTGATCAACGCCAACAAGCCCGGAGACGGCGGCGTGATCGTGCGCACCGCGTGCGAGGGTCTGCCCAAGCAGGACGTGGCCGACGACATCACGGGCCTGGCGCGTACCTGGGAGGACGTCAAGGGCAAGGCGTCGAAGTCGAAGGCCCCGAGCCTGCTGCACAGCGACCTCGACATCATCCTGCGCTCGATGCGCGACATGCTGTCGGAGGATTGCGACGACATCGCCGTCGACTCAGAGGCGGACTTCGAGCGGGCGCGCGTGTTCGTGCAGGACTTCATGCCCAGCCTCGCACCGCGCGTACGAATGTACGAGGATCTCGAACCGATCTTCGACCGCTACGGCGTCGAAGACCAGCTCAATCGCGCGGTCGACCCGAAGGTCTGGCTCAAATCGGGCGGCTACCTCGTCATCGACCAGGGCGAGGCGCTGACGATGATCGACGTGAACACCGGGCGCTACGTGGGCAAGCGCAGCCAGGAAGAGACCGTCTACAAGACGAACCTCGAGGCGGCGGTCGAGACCGTCAGCCAGCTACGGCTGCGCAACATCGGCGGCATCATCATCATCGACTTCATCGACATGGAAGAGGCAGGCAACCGCCGTATGGTGATGGAGACGCTCGAGAACGCCCTGGCGAAGGACAAGGCTCGTACGAGCATCCTGCGCATCTCGGAGCTGGGCCTGGTCGAGATGACGCGCAAGCGCACGCGCGAGAACCTCGAGCGGCTTCTGTCCAGCCCCTGCCCGCACTGCAACGGCCGCGGACGCATCAAGTCGGTGGCGACGGTGGGACAGGAAGTACTGCGCAAGATCCAGCGCGAGGCCGCCCGCGCCGGCCACAGCGGAGGGCGCGTCGAGGTGCGCGCCAACCGCGACGTGATCAGCTACCTCTTCAACGAGGAGGACGACAACATCCGTTCGCTGCAGGAGAAGCTCGGCGCCGACATCACCTTGAAGGTCGCCGAGAGGTACCACCAGGAACACTACGACATCGTGGCCACCTGATGAGGAGAAGCCCGGCCAGCGGTCGCGCCTGGGCCGCGCTCGTTTCCTCGACCCTCGTCTCGCTCACGCTCGCGGCGACACCGGCGCTGGCCGGCTCGATCGGGTTCACGATCACGTCGTCCGTCGAAACCTCCGGCGGCCTGGCGGTGAAGCTCGAGATCACGAACACCGGCGACGAGGCCGCCTACTCGGTCACACCGGTCGTGGAGTTCGGCAAGGTCCGGCGCGCCGGCCAGACCCGGGCCAAGGTGTTGCCCAGGGGCAAGACCTCATGGGACCTGCCTCTCGACGAGAGCAGACCGTCCACCGGCAACTACGCGGTCCTCGTCCGCATCCGCTACGAGGATGCCAACGCCTATCCGTTCGAGGTTCTCGCGTCGGCGCCGTTCGACGTCGGTACACGACGGCGCCGGCAGGTGACCGGCTCGCTGTCGATGCCGCATGTGGCGGGCAAGACGTCGGCCGCGGGCAACCTCATCTTCACGATCCCCGAATCTCGGGGATCCACCTACAACGTCAAGGTCGCGCTGCCGCGCGGCCTCAAGGCCACGCGAACCGAGTACACGATCGAGGCCCCGCCGAACCGGCGCGTGCGGCTGCCGGTGCAGGTACGCAACACGGGCCTGCTACCCGGAACCGCCGTGAACGTGTTCGCGATGGTGACCAGCAACTCCGAGGACACGCCGCAAACCGACGTCGTGCGCGGCACGGTGCGCATCGTCGCGCCCAGGAGCGTGCTGACCAAGAACTCGCTGTTCGCGCTGCTGGCGGCGCTGGTGCCGTACCTGCTGGCCCTCGAGGTGATCGCAGGAGTCGGCAGGCGGCGATACGCGGGCGCCGATCGCGAAGGCCGTGTCGAGCGCCTCGCGGTCGTACTTCTCGCCTGCACCGCGTCGGGGTTCCTGCTGTACCACTACCCCTGGGACGTCATTCTCACGGCCACCACCACCGCCGGCGGCGACATGGCGTCGCTCTACTACCCGACCAAGCTGCTCGCCGAGGAGATCCTGCCGCAGGGGCAGGTCACCGGCTGGACGATGGGCCAGTACGCCGGCTTCCCGGTGTTCCACTTCTACTCGACCTTGCCGTTCGTGATCATCGTGCTGCTCGGAAAGCTGATCCCGATGCAGATCGCGTTCAAGCTCGTCACGCTCGCCGGCCCCACCCTGCTGCCGCTGGCGGCGGCCTACATGTTCCGCGCGCTCGGCTACCGCCACGGCGCCGGCTCGATCGCCGCGCTCTCGACGTTGCCGTTCCTCCTGCAGCAGGGGAACTCGATGTGGGGCGGCAACATCCCGAGCGTGCTCGCCGGCGAGTTCTGTCACTCGCTCGGCATCACCCTGTCGCTGGTCTACCTGGGCGTGCTCCACCGCATCTTCGAGGGCAAGGGCTCGTGGCCCGTCGCAGCGCTGTTGCTCACGACGATCGGCCTGAGCCACACCTTCGCCTTCTTCGCGACGGTCTGGTACTCGATCTTCTTCCTGTGGCCGCGCCGCGACAGCACGAAGCTCGCGCCGCCGGTTCTGGCCACGTTCATCGTGACGGCCCTGCTGCTGTGTTTCTGGGCCGTCCCCCTGCCCTCGCGCCTCGTCTTCACGTCCGAGTGGAGCATGATCTGGCGCATCAAGGACTGGAAGGAGATGCTGCCCGAGCCGCTGTGGCCGGCGGCCTGGCTCGCCGGCTCGAACCTGCTGCTCATGCTCGCGCGCTTCAAACCGTACCGTCGCGATCGCGAGGGGCTGCTCGTCTTCATCTTCGCCGGTGCACTGCTGCTGTATTTCCTGGTGCCGGCGATCGGCTTCCCCGACATCCGCTTCATCCCGATCGGCCAGCTGTTCATCGGCCTGCTCGCAGCCGATCTCGTGTACTGGCTCGGGGGCCTGTTTCGCTACCGCACGGCGTTCGCCGCCTGCATCGTCCTGGCCGGGCTGGGCATGGCGCAGGACAACCTCGGCTACGTCCCGTCGTGGCTCAAGTGGAACTACAGCGGCTACGAGGGCAAGGGCACGTGGAAGCTGTTCAAGGACATCAACGACCACATCCGCGGTGACGTGAACGACCCTCGCGTGGTCTTCGAGCACTCGCAGGCGCACAACCGGTTCGGCAGCTCGCGCGCATTCGAGAACCTGGCGCTGTTCTCGGGCCGCTCGACGCTCGAGGGTGTGTTCCATCAGGCCTCGCCGAACTCACCGTTCATCTTCTACCTGCAATCCGAAGCGTCGGAGCGCGGCTCCGGACCGTTCCCGCAGTACACCTACACACGTCTCGACCCCGACCGCGCGCTGCCGCACCTGAGGATGTTCAACGTCAGCGACCTCGTTGTGGTATCGGACAAGGCGAAGAAGGCCTACGACGAGCACCCTGCCTTCGAGAAGACGTTCTCCTCGGGCCAGTACGCGGTGTTCAACGTGGCCGGCGGCGACGGCGGCTACGTGGTGGCCGCCGAGAACGAGCCCGTGCTGTACGTCGGTCACGACTGGAAGCTGGCGTTCTACCGCTGGTACAAGCACTACGACCTCCTCGACGTCCCGATGGTGCCCGACCACATGATCCCCGAGGAGCTGGCACGGGACTTCGCGCTGCGCACCGACTCGATCACACGGCTGCCGCGCGAGCCGTACGACGGCGAGTGCGAGATCAGCAGCCACCTCGAGCAGTACCGCATCTCGTTCGACACCACCTGCCCCGGCAGGCCTCACATCGTGAAGGTCTCATACTTCCCGCGCTGGAAGACGGCCGACGGCTCGCCGATCTACCCCGTCTCGCCGGCGTTCATGCTGGTCATCCCCGAGCAATCGCACTTCGAGCTGTACTACGGCCGAACGGCAGTGGACTGGATCGGCTTGCTCATCACGGTTGCCGGGGTGCTCCTGCTCGTCGGCTGCGCCACCAGCCGCAGACGAGCGGCGGCGTTCGAGGTCGCCACCGCGCGCCCCTTCATGCCGCTCCTGGCCCTGTTCGAGCGGCACTACATCACCATCTCGCTGGTCCTGTTCGCCGCCGCGATCGCAGGGGGCGCGACAACGCGCTACTCGCTGCAAGCATCCGACCGCGCCTACAAGGCCGCGCAAGCGGCCTACAAGGCGCGCGACTTCGACGAGGCCATCCGCAGGCTCGAGGCCTGGACGGCCGAGGACAAGGACACGTTCAAGCAGGCCACGTCGCTGTACCAGCTCGGCGTGAGCTACAGCGAGATCGGGGCGCACGCCGCGGCGATCACGACTCACGAGCGCCTGCGGTTCAACTTCAAGAACGTCGACTACGGCGCAGGCACGATCTTCCACCTCGCTCGCAACTACGAGAAGCTCGACGAGCTGGAGCGTGCGCGCGAGTACGCGCGGTTGCTCGAGAAAGAGCACGGCGAGACGAACTGGCTGAAGAGGCTCGGGCGGGAGAACCCCGCGCTGTTCTGATCGCGGGCGCTCTCGGGCACCCGCGCCGGCCTATCTGCTCACGTCGACCGATGCGTCGGCAGCATCGGTGGCTCCGTCCGCGTCTTCCGCCTCCGGGGCATGGGCGGTGTCGGTGAGCAGGCCCAGCGACTCGAGAGAGCTCGCGGTGAACGGAATCTCACGTACGTCGTTCTTGCGAGCGGCCAGGGTCAGCGATCGCCACGGCTCGTGCCAGTAGCGAACTCGCACGGCCTTGATCGGCTGCTGCGTCGTCTCGGCACGCTCGACCGGCAGGCCGAGCAGATAGCGCAAGGTGGGGGCCACCTGGCGTACGTCCGAGGTGCTCGTCGCGCGCTCGCCCGGCGCGCCGGCAACCACGATCCAGCCGCTCGGCGGCCCCTCGCCCGCCTCGTGCCCGGTGACGGGCTCGTTGCCCACGATCACCACCACAGTCTCCGGGCCGCTGGCCTCGATGAGCTCGCCGATGCGCGCATCGACGCCGACGTACAGGCTGCGAAGCAGACCGGCGTCGTCGACGGCCTGGCCATCTTCGTCGTCGCTGTCACGCTCGCGCGCGTACACGTAGTGGCCGGCCTGCAGCAGCGTTTCCATGTACACCATCAGCTGCCAGTCGCCGGCGGCCAGCTCGAACGCGGCCTCGCCACGGTCGCCGGCAAGATCGCCGGCGTGGCGTGCGAAGTACTCGCGAATGCGTCGCGCCGGCAGCGCCCAGGCCGGATCGTCGGCCACGTAGATGCGCGGCTCCGCCGACGCGTCGTCCCCGACATCCACCGTGCGGCGGTACACCGGGCTCACGTATGCGGTCTCGTCGTCGAGGGCGTAGAGCCGGAACACGCCATGGCGATCGTCGGGGGCCAGCTGCCGGACGCCGATCCACGAGCTCGATTCGCCTGATGACAGCATGTGCGCCCACTCGGCGATCTCGGTCGCCGCCGTCGTGTAGGGCCAGCCCACGTTCTGCTTCTGCAGCCGGTCGAGCCGCACCGTGGAGCCGATGCTGTCCCCGATGAACCCGTCGGCCTCGTCCGCGCCCGGCAAGACCGTGAGGTGTTCCTGCTCGCCCGCCTCGACACCGGGGAAGTTCACGACCACGGCTTCGGCACCGCCACCGGTGACGGCGTTCCAGACGTGCGACGCACCGCCGGTCGGTGCCAGGCCGGGCTCGACCCCACCAAGCGCCGTGTCCCAGAAGCCGCGCCGGTCCGACGAGCCGGCCCCCGAAATGCGCGTGAGCACGCCGCTGGCCAGCACGCGCTGCAGCTCGGGCAGCGCCCCCTCGGCGGCGAGCCGGTCAATGAGCTCCAGGCTCGCCCCCTCCAGACCGACCACGAGGACCCGCTCGTGGCGGGCCACGCCGCGCGGCAGCAGCGCGAACGCTACGAGGACGACGGCGAGGACACGAATAGCTGTTCCCATGCACCTGCGCGCCCGCGATGGCGCGCCCCGATCCCGGCTAGACTTCCAGAAACCCTCTCTCTACACTAGTCGTTCTTCGCACTCCAAAGCCTGGCCTGCACGACCGTGACTGCCCGAGAATCAGCGCCCCACCAGCCGGGTGACGTCGACACGAACGCGCCCGAGCGGCCGCCGCGCCCGCTCTTCTCGGTCGTCGTTCCGGTCTACAACGAAGAGGACTGCATCGGAGAGATGTCCTCACGGCTGCACGCCGTGCTGGAAGGCCTGGGCGCCGACTACGAGGTCATCTTCGTCAACGACGGCAGCCAGGACAGCACGCTGGCGCGGCTCGAGGAGCTCGCGGCCGGCGATCCGCACATCAAGTACCTGTCGTTCTCGCGCAACTTCGGCCATCAGGTGGCCCTGTCGGCCGGCATCGACCACGCCGCCGGCGACGCTGTGATCTCACTCGACGGCGACCTGCAGCATCCTCCCGAGCTCATCCCGCGCCTCATCGAGCACTGGCGCGCGGGCACGGACGTGGTGTACACCGTCCGCGAGAGCACCGTGGGACGGCCGTTCAAGGAGCTGGTGTCGCGCGCGTTCTACTGGGCGCTGCGCAAGCTGACCGGCGTGGAGGTGCCTACGGGAAGCGCCGACTTCCGCCTCATCGACCGGCGCGTGGCCGACGCCCTGAGGGCCTGTCAGGAGCAGTACGTCTTCGTGCGCGGCCTGGTGCCCTGGCTCGGCTTCAGCCGACAGGCGGTGCCGTTCACGGCCGTCGAGCGTCACGGCGGCGAGACGAAATACGTGACCAGCCGCATGATCAGCTTCGCGCTCGACGGCGTGTTCTCGTTCTCCATCATCCCGCTACGCCTGATCTCGCTGCTCGGGCTGGTCACGATCGTCGTCGGATTCGCCTACGGCGCCTACTCGGTCTCGGTTCGCCTGTTCTCCGAGCGCGCCGTCTCGGGCTGGACGTCGCTGATCGTGGTGATCCTCGTGTTCAGCGGCACGCAGCTGCTGAGCCTGGGAATTCTGAGCGAGTACGTCGGGCGGATCTACGAGGAGGTCAAGCGGCGGCCGCGCTACGTGATCGGCTCGATGAGCTCCTCGCTCGACAAGCAGACCCAGGCCGCGGAGAGAACATGACGATGGCGAGATCGGCCCTGGCGGTGTCGGCCTGCGTACTACTGGCAGCGTGCGGCGACGGCGTGATCAACTTCGGCGGTGACTTCTCCAAGTCCGAGATCACCGACAACATCGTGGTCCGCGGCAGCCTCCGCAACGTATTCGACCCGAACTCCACACGGCCGATCGTCGTGTTCGTCTACACGAACGTCGACAAGGACGCGAAGCTCCCCTACGTGGCGGGTCAGTACGATTCGTTCGGCACCACGCGCATCGCCGCCGGATCGGATTCCAGCAAGTTCTCGATCTCGGACCTGCGCCGTGGAGCGCTCACCGTCGTGTTCCTGTTCGACCAGCCCGAGGGCAACACGCCCGGCCCCGACGGATCGATCGACTGCGTCGACGTGACCGTGGACAGGGCCGCTCACTGCGACGCGCCGACCGCAACGACGACCACCACCGACGGCGCGCCCATCGCGAGCGCGAGCGTGCTGGTGAACGCCGTCGCGACCCTGGTGAAGGCCGGGGAGCTCAAGGACGTGCGCGGTGGGAGCACGGTCACGATCGACGACATCGACGTGAACTTCAACAACCCCGTCCCACCCGACGGCGCGCCCACGATCGCCGAGGCCGAGACCGACAGGAACATCACCGTCGAGATCGAGCGCAGCTCCGGTAACGAGAACGACGACGGCTGAGTCGGGTGGGCAGCGGCCCGGCGCTCCCTCACGCTTCCCTGGCGCTGCACTTCGAGCGTGAGAAAGCGACAGGCACGACCGGAATCGAGCCTGCCCTGGCTACATGTAGCTGCCGCCGGTGACGAGCAGGACGACGCCGTTGACGTAATCGGCGAGCGACGAGGACAGGAAAACCACGGGGCCGGCGGCGTCACGCGGCGAGCCGGGACGACCGAGAGGGATGGTGCGTATGGCCGCGTCGCGGATCTTCTCGGGAATCCCCAGCGTGACCTCGTTGCCGTCGACCTGGGCGCGCTCCACTTGATCCTTCGCCGCCGTCAGGCGGGTCTCGATGAAGCCGTACGCCACGGCATTCACGTTGACGTTGTAGCGCCCCCATTCCTTGGCCAGGGACTTCGTCATGCCGACGATTCCGGCCTTGCCGGCCGCATAGTTCACCTGCCCGGCATTGCCGGCCACGCCGGTCGTAGACGACACGTTGACGATCTTGCGACTGCGCATCTCGCCGGCCGCGGCTTCCTGCTTGGCCTGGTCGCGCCAGTACTTGCCCGCCTCGCGCATGATGCGGAACGGCGCGGTGAGGTGACACTCGAGCATCGACTGCCACTGCTCGTCGGACATCTTGTGGATGAAGCCGTCGTTCGTGTAGCCGGCGTTGTTGACGATGATGTCGAAGCCGCCAAACGCGTCGATGGCGGTGGATACCAGTGCGGCCGGGAACGACGAGTCGGTCACCGAGCCCACCGCCGCGACCGCCTTGCCACCGCCCGCGCTGATCGCCGCAACCGTCTCGTCGGCGACGCCCTGATCGAGGTCGTTCACGACCACCGCAGCGCCCTGCTCGCACATCAACTCGGCCACCGCCCGTCCGATTCCTCGACCGGAGCCGGTCACGATCGCCGTCTTTCCGTCTACGATTCCCACGCCAGTGTCCCGTGTCGGTAGTTCGTTGGCGAAGGGTCGAGGCCAGCTACCCTCCGAACAAGCCGGTGTTTTGCAGCAGGATGATCGCTACCGCAACCGGCGCGAGGAAGCGCACGCAGAACCGCCACGGCCCGTAGCCTCGCAGGCTTCCGCTGGTTCCGGCATAGCCGTCGGCGGCCTCGCTGTCGTGCAGCCCCCAGCCGGCGAACAGCGCGATGAGCAGTCCACCGACGGGCAGTAGCCAGTTGCTCGCCAGGCCGTCGACGAGATCGAGGAATCCGCCGGCCACGGCCGACGGCACGCCCAGAGCGAAGATCACGGCCCCGGCTGCCCACGATGCGGGCTGACGTCGGACCTGCGTCTCGTCGACCACGAAGCACACGACGACCTCGAGAAGCGAGATGGCCGAGGTGAGCGCGGCAAACAGGATCAGCGCGAAGAACATCGTCGCCAGCACCGACGACGCCGGCATGAACGTGAACACGCGCGGCAGCGTGATGAAGATCAGGCCGGGACCGGCGCCCGGCTCGAGACCGAAGCTGAAGACCAGCGGGAAGATCACCAGACCCGACAGGATGGCGAGAACCGTATCCATGGCCGCGATGAGGAACGCCGGCCGCACCAGCTCCTGGTCGGGCTCGAGATAGCTGCCGTACGTGATCATCGCGCCCATGCCGAGGCTGAGCGAGAAGAACGCCTGACCGAGCGCGGCCAGCACGCCGTCCCAGCCCAGTTCGTCGAAGCGCGGGCGCAGCAGGAAATCCAGCCCCTGCGAAGCGCCCGGCGACGTCAGCGAGTAGCCCAGGAGTACGAGCACGAGCCCGAACAGCAGCGGCATCAGCACCTTGCTCGCGCGCTCGATGCCCGCCTCGACGCCGCGTGAAACCACGAGGACCGTCGAGACCATGAACAGCGCCTGCCAGAACACCTGACGGGCGCCGTTGCCGGTCAGCGCCGAGAACGACTCGGCCATGCCCGCCTCGTCCATCGCGGCCAGCCCGCCGGTGGCCATGCGCCACGTGTAGTCCATGGCCCAGCCGGCGACGACGCCGTAGTAGGAAAGGATCACGAAGCCGGCAATGACGCCCAGCCAGCCCACCAGCGGCCACGCGGTGCCGGGGCGAATGGCCCGGAACGCGCCCACCGCATTGCGGCGCGCCGAGCGTCCAACGAGCACCTCGGCCAGCAGCAGCGGGATGCCGACGAGCACGACGGCGCCCAGATAGACCAGCACGAAGGCCGCACCGCCATTGACGCCGGTGCGGTACGGAAACATCCAGATGTTGCCGAGACCGATGGCCGAGCCGGCCGCCGCCAGCACGAAGCCGACGTGGCCTGTCCACGAGCCGCGCGCAGATCCACCCATCTGCCACCCCTCCGCGATAAGACGCTGGTGCAGACTATAGCGGCGCACGGGCCGCTAGCGAAATGGAGAAGGTCAGCCGATCGGCTGGATGTGCAGTGCGAGAAAACCCGTGCCGACGACGACGCCGAGGATCCATGCGGCCCAGACCAGGCTCGGAACCTTCTCGACAACGCGCACGGCGACGGAAGCGAAGTAGCTGTACTTCATCGGCAGCTGCGGCTGGCACGATCCGGGGAGCCGATCGTGCCGCGCAAGGTCAACGCTGACTCCGATTTCCTGTTACGTCAAGAAGGTACAATCACTCAGTCGTCACGGAGCGAGTGGAGGCTTGACTGCCTGACCGCCCGTCGTTACTGCATCTGCGGCCGGCATGCGAGTGAAGACCGACAGTGCGGAGCTCCATGTCGAAACGCATGGCGACGGTGGAGTACCGGCGATGCTGCTGCATGGCCTGGGGGGGGGCAGCCGGTGCTGGCCCGGCATCGCCGAAGGCCTGGCCGTGACACGCCGCGTTCTGGTGCCCGACCTGCGCGGTTGCGGCCGATCCTCGGGCGAGCCGTCCCCGTACTCACTCGACCTGCTCGCCGACGACGTGGTCGCCGTTCTCGACCATCTGGGCCTCGAACGCTGCCACCTGGTGGGGCATTCGCTGGGCGGCGTGGTGGCCCAGAACGTGCTCACGCGCCACAACCGGCGATGCGCCTCGGCGGTGCTCGTCAGCACGTCCAGCCGCGTCGGCGACAAGGCGGCGGCCAGCTGGTCCCGGCTGGCCGACGCGGTGGAGCGCGACGGGCTGTCCGACTCGCCGGCCGCCCGGCGGCGCGCGTTCTCGGACGCGTTCGCGGAGGCGCGCCCCGACATCGTTGACATCGTCGGCGACGTCGCTGCCGCTTCCGACCCACGGATCTATGCCGCGCAGGCGCGAGTCGCGAGCACGTACGACTTCACCGCGCAGCTCGCGTCCGTCGAGCAACCCGTGCTCGTCGTTCAGGGACTTGCCGATCGGCTCACGAGCCCGGGAGGCTCCGTGATCATCGACCGGGCGCTACCCGCCTCACGGCTCGAGATGATCGACGGCGTCGGCCACAACGCCCACCTGGAGATGGGCGACCGCTTCATCGCGATTGTTGAGGAGTTCTTCGCCGCGGTCGACGAGGCCTGACAGGCCTACTCCGCTCCGAGATACTCGCGCAGCGCCGCGGCCCGACCATCGGCGTCGACAGCACCGACGGCCTCGATGCCGAGATGCTCCTCCATCCACGCCGCCGTGTCCGCCGGCGTGAGAGAAGTGCGGCTCACCGAGTAGAGATCAGCTGCAACGCGTCCGGCGCCCTGCGGATGGCATGCCGCGCAGTCGAAGTAGCCATCGGGGATCTCGCCGCTCGCCGACAGCGAAGCGTGCGCTTCTTCGCGCGACTCGAGCACGACAGGCCCCAGGTCGTAACCGTCGAGCGCCGCGAAGTACTCGACGATGGCCGTCGTTTCCTCGTCGTCCAGGCCGAACGTCGGCATGCGCACGTCGAGCCACGGGCGCAGGCGCATGGGCTTGCGGAGGAAATCGAAGAACCACTCCGGCTGCAGCTTCTTGCCCTCGCCCACCAGGGTCGGCGGCGCCGCCTCGAGGTCTTCCTCGTAGTACTGGCGAATCGCGCCTTCCTTGCCGTCGAAGCTGTGGCAGCCGTAGCAGTTGTAGTACGCGACCAGCTCGCGGCCGCGCTTGAGCTTGTCCTCGACCTCCGGCGCTTCCGGCAGGTAATCGTGATTGATCTGCGCCGTCGAGCGGCTGGCCAGGAACACCGTGAGGGCGCGCGCGTCGGCCTCCTCGAAGCCGAACTCCGGCATGTTCTGCTCGATGCGATCCGTCGCGTAGGCGCGCGGGGTCAGGACCTTGTTGATTGTCCAGTCGTCCCACGTGTTCGGGATGTCGAGCCGGTCGCCGAAGTACAGCTCGTCGAGGTGCTTGTGCGAGAAGTCGCTGAGCTCGACGCTGACTCGCGACTCGGTCTCCATTCCGTTGATCGCGTGACAGCCGAAGCAGCCGTAGCGCCGGATGAGGCTGGCCCCCTCGTCGATCGTGGCGGGATCGGACAGGCGTGCTCGCAGCGCAGTGTCGGGCGGTAGCGGCTGCTCCTCCTTCAGCGTGAGCAGGTACGACGTGATCGACGCCGCCTCGCCCTTGCTCAGCCGAAGCCGCGGCATGCGCGCCGACTCGCTGTACGATCGCGGGTCCTGGATCCAGTGATAGATCCAGCGTGCGCTGGCCTTCTCGGCGATGCGGGACAGGTTCGGAGCGGTGTCCTTGCCGAGCGCCACCTGGCTGGCGAACTGCTCGGCCTCGAAGCCGTGACAGCCCAGACATCCGAGCGTCTCGGTGAGCTTCCGGCCCTTGTCGACGCTGGCGCTCGAACGCGGATCGACGTTCGACGGTGCCGGGTGCTCATCGAGCCAGCTGCGCGAATCCCCGACCGAGCCGGCCAGGACATAGGCGGCGATCGAGACCGCCTCGTCACGCGACAGGAAGAAGTGCGGCATGCGCGTGCGCGGTCGGAACTCGTGAGGCTGTTCGATCCAGTCGACCATCCACTCGGGCGTGGTCTTGGCGCCGATGCGCTTGAGCGAAGGCCCGGCCTTCTGCAGGTGCGCGAAGCCCTGCACCAGATGGCAGCCGTGGCAGCCCATGTCGCGAAACAGCTCTTCGCCGCGCGTCACGACCTCGGTTCCGCGGAACCCCTGGGCCGTCGAGTGGCAGTGCAGGCAGCTGGCCTGCACCTTGTCGTGGATGTCCTTGAGCGGGTCCTCCCAGTACGCCACGTTGCCGTGCGCCAGGTCCACCGAGTTGATCGACGCTCCCTGGCCACCGTGACACGGCGTGCAGCCGAAGCCCTTCGTCGGGTGGTTGCCGAGGTAGTACGTGCGATCGGGATGGGTCTTGAGAGGATTCTCCTCTTCCTCGAAGCCGGCGCGATCGATCGCCACGTGGCAGTTCTGGCAACGCTCTACGCGATCGACCCACTGGTCGAAGTTGTTACGCTCGTAGCCCTTGAGCACGACCTGGTCGATGGTCGGCACGTGCGGCAAACGATAGCCGAGCACACCGGTCGAAACGCTGTCCAGCTTGAGATTGAGCGAGTCGATTTCCTTGTGATACGGCCGCAGCTCGTCGACGAGCACGCTCTCGACCGACTCTATCTCTTCGATGCGCTCGACGATGGCGTTGCGCGCGTCTAGCGCAGCGTCGTAGGCCGCCTGCATCGAGTCCTTCTGGGTTTCGAGCTCGTGCAGACGGGCGCGCTCGGGTTCACCCGAATGCCCCGAATGCTGGGCATGTTCCACCCAGAACCAGGCCTCCTCGATCTCGCCCTTGACGATACGGGTCTCGAGGTCGGTCTCGAGCACGCGGATCTCGGCCGGCTCGAGCTCGCGCTCCAGCTCGCGAAGCCTGCCCGCCGCCTCGCCGGAGCCCGACAGTGACGCACGGGCTTCTTCCAGGCGACCGTTGAGCTCCTGGTACTCGTCCAGCTCGGCCAGACGAGCCTTTTCGGCCTCGAGCTCACCCTGATAGGAGCTGATCGCAAGACGGTAGAAGTCGGTCTTGAACTTCTTCCACAGATGCCGCGAGAACGAGTCCTGCCAGATGGCCCACACGGTGCAGGCCAGCAGAATCGCGATGAGGAGCAAGAACAACGTCGCGTAGGACTTCCTCTCCTCGCTTTGTAGAAACTCCGGGTCGGTTGCCATCGTCTCCTAAACCTGGATCGCCTGCGGCCTTCCGCGCGTCATCCCTGACGCGGCTCGATCATGCGTCCCGCGTAGAAGAACGCCATCCCCAGCACCGCGAAGCCCAGCTCCTTCGCCATCGCATCGCCCTCGGTCAGCCCCACGTACAGCGCCACTCCCACACCGACCAGACCGGCTACCTGGAGCCCCTTCGCGACGTAGAAGACCACCCGACAGCGTCCCGCATCAGACGTTGATCCACGGCGTCACCATGATGTACTTCACGTTGAAACCGAGGCGCATCACCATCTTGATGACAATGCCGATCATGTTCAGGAACAGGAACGACGTGAGGCCGAATCGTGTCGCACCCCAGCGTTCCATGAACTCCTGCCCCTTCTTGCGCACGATCCACACGTACATGGCCGCGGTGCCCACGACGAAGTACGCCACCGTCAGCACCAGCCCCACGAACGCCTGAGCCCAGTAGTCCCTGAAGCCCATGATGTAGGGAAGGTCGACGCCCGTCATGGCCACCACGCGGTGGCTGTCCCACGGTTCCCACGGCCAGAACCAGTTCCACCCCGGACCGCGCAGGAACGTGCCGACGACGATGAGCAGGATCCACAGGACGTGGAAGCCGAGGAAGAACGTGATGATCTCGTACTTACGCTCGGTGTAGGTGTAGTAGCCGTTGCCCTTGGGGTTGATATCGATGAACGGCAGCACCATCAGGCCCACGATGATGAACGACGGCGCGACCACGCCCGCGTGCCACGGGTCGAAGTACACCAGGATCTCCTGCAGACCGAGGAAGTACCACGGCGCCTTCGACGGGTTCGGCGTGCGCGTGGGTGCCGCAGGCTCCTCGAGCGGCGCGTCGACCAGCAGTGACCAGATCAGCATGAACGCGCACGTGAGCAGCAAGCACAGGAACTCCGCCCGGACCAGATGCGGCCAGGTGTAGATCTTGTCGTCGCTGGGGCCGGACTTGCCCACCTTGGCGGCCTTGCGCGCCGCCGCCGCTATGGCGGCGGCGTTGTCCGCCACGGGCACTGCACGAGCAGGCGCTGACACCCTCATCTCTCCCATCGATCCCTCGGCTCCGTCACAGAGGTGGGCCCGACAGCCCGTCTCGCCGGATGCGCCAGAAGTGGACGATCAGGAAGATCGTCGTCACCAGCGGAATGAAGACGCAGTGCAGGATGTAGAAGCGCAGCAAGGTGTGAGGGCCGATCTCACCGCCACCGAACAGGAACGCCCTGGCGTCGTAGACGGCGTTGACACCGACGAACTCGGCGAACGGCCCCTCGTGCCCCAGCACCGGCGTCGCGCGTGCCATGTTCGACCCCACCGTCACGGCCCAGATCGAGAGCTGGTCCCACGGCAGCAGGTAGCCGGTGAAGCTCAGCAACAGCGTGAGCACCAGCAGGATCACGCCGACCACCCAGTTGAACTCGCGCGGCGGCTTGTACGAGCCGGTCATGAACACGCGGAACATGTGCAGCCACACCGCGATCACCATCGCGTGCGCCGCCCACCGATGCATGTTTCGCATGAGCATCCCGAACGGCATGTCGAACTCGAGATACTTCATGTCGGCGTAGGCGTACTCGGCGACCGGACGGTAGTAGAACATGAGGTACACGCCGGTCACGATCGTGATGAGGAACATCAGGAACGTGATGCCGCCCATGCACCACGTGAACTTCAGGCGTACGCCGTGCTTGCGTATCTTCGACGGATGAAGGTGCAACCACACATTGCCGGACACCGCCAAGATGCGGTTACGCGGGTTGTCCTCGTAGCCGTGGCGGAACATCGAGCGCCAGACGGGGCTCTCGACGATCTGCTGCTTGATCTCGTCCCAGTTGCTCATAGCAAAAAAGAAATCCCCTCCGGCGGCGGCGACCGTGCTTCAGGCGCGCAGGAACGACCCGGGCTTGTCCCAGTCGCCCCGTTCCTGGCGGTACTTCACCGAGACGTCGACGACCAGCTGACCGTCCTCGGCGAGCGCCACGCGCACGCGCTCCAGCGGCCGCGGCGCAGGCCCCTCGAAGTTGACGCCGGACTTGTAGAAGCCGCTACCGTGGCACGGGCACTTGAACTTGTTGTCCGACTTGAGCCAGCGCGGCGTGCAGCCGAGGTGCGTGCACTTGGCGAAGATCGCGTAGATGCCGTCGAGCTCGCGAATGATCCACACGCGGTGCTCGGGCTTGAACTTCTCGCTGACCTCGCCCGGGGCGAAGTCGTCGGGGTAGCCAGCCTTGAACGAGAGGTCGCGCTTGAACAGCACGCGCGGAAACGCCGAGCGCATGGCGGCCATCAGGCTGCTGAGTGAGACGACCGTGAAGCCCATCCAGCCCAGGCGGCCGAAGAAGTCGCGACGCGACCACAAGCTTGCCGTCACCTGGTCCTGCGCGCCGTCCGATCCCTGTGCCGTATCCGCGTTTGCCATTTAGATAACCATAGCCGCGAGAGCGGGCGTGGCGGAACTAACACACAACGCCACGATTAATCACCTTCCACTGTGCGCTTGGGAGCGAGCTTGCCGATCATCGCCATGACGAAACCGGCCCCGATCATGAACAGACCACCGACCAGGAGCAGAAGACCGAACGGGAACACGATGGACAGGAGGAAGCCGACCGGCACGAGCAGGAAGCCGTAGCCGAGCAGGTTGGCGGCGTTCGAGCTGCGCTTCGACGACGCATCGACCTCGGCACTGTCGGCGGCTTCTGGATCATCTGTATCGTAGACCGCGGCGGCTACCGGCAATCGATCCCGTACGAGGCTGACCGCATAGTCGTGTAACGACTCCCGGTCCTGCGCCGCCGAGCTCTCGATCAGCCCGGCCATCTCATCGGCAAGCTTCTCGAGACGGCTCTCGACGAGCTCCTGCCCCCCCTCTCCTCGTGCGTCAGCATCAGCCGCAGCATCCGGCGAACGCTCGCCGTTGCCGTCTTGCCCGACCTGGCCGTCGCGCCGGTCGTCACTCTCGCTGGACACCCCGCCGGAACCCCTGAAGTACGGGAGTTTGGTAATACAAAAGGCTCATGCCGTCAAACAACATGATCAAGCCAAGCTTATGTTTTCTTTACACGTAGCTTATTGCGAGGCGGCCCGTCCCGGGCGACGTCAATCCTGTCGTGCGCAGGGCGGTCATGAAACCGATCGAGGCGGTCGTCGGCCGCCTGGCGATGGCCGGGCGCCGGCCATGCGGAGCCTGTGACCGGCCTTCGCCGGCCGCGCTGTGCCGGGCCTGCCTGGGGGCGTCGCGCGCCGGCCGACGCCTGCACGTCGACACCTCGACGAAGCTGGCACCGCTCACCGGCCTGTACCACTTCGGCTACTACCACCGCGGAGGCGCGGCGGGCAAGACGTCGCCACTGGCCGCCGCGCTGGTGCGATTCAAGTACGGCCGCGAACGCGCCCGGGGCCATGCGCTGGCGTGGTTATTCCGGCGCTACGGAGGCTGGCTGGCCGCGCACGCAGACGTCGTCGTCCCGGTCCCCCTGCACCGGCGGCGTTTGCTCGAGCGTGGATTCAACCCGGCGGCCTGGTTCGCGCGCGCGTATGCGCGCGCCGGCGGCTTGCGCCTCGAGCCCGACGCGATCGTGAAGCGAGTCGACGATCAGGCACAGGCCTCGCTCGGCGCGCACGCACGGCGACGCGCACGCGGCAGGTTTCGCGCCTGCCGCGTGCGCGTCGAGGGCAGATCGGTGCTGCTGGTCGACGACGTCTTCACCACCGGAGCCACCACACGCGACTGCGCACGAACGCTGGTCGCCTCCGGTGCAACTCGCGTCACGGCTCTGGTACTGCTGGTGGCCGAGGCAGGCGGCGGGCGCGACGGACGCCTCGCCGCCCGAACGACGGACCCGTGAGCGAAGCCGACCGCCAGCGCTGGGAGAACAAGCACCGGACACACGGCACGGGCCGGCCACGCGCCACGCTCGAGTGGATTGCCGCCATCGACCGTCGCGAGCGATCGCAACGACCGCTCGCGCTCGACCTGGCTTGCGGCAACGGCCGACACTGCGACCGGTTGCTCGCAGCCGGCTACACGGTAGTGGCAGCCGACATCGCGCGCACGGCCCTCGACCGGATCGCCCTGCCGACGGGCGCCGACCGCGGCAGGCTGCACCGCGTCCAGATGGACGTCGATTGCTGGCCGTTTCGCGCCGGGACCTTCGACCTGATCGCCCAGATCGACTTTCTCGACCGAGCTCGTTTCGACGACATCAAGCTCTGCACGAAACCTGGCGGACACGTGCTGATCGATACGTTCATGCTGGGCGAGAGTCGAAATGCCGAGGGGCCCGGCAACCCCGAGTACCTGCTGAGGCGCGGCGAGCTGGAGGACGTCTTCGGCGACTGGGAGCTGCTGCGCACCTCGTACGTCGAGGCCCCCACCGCTCGCTGCGCGATGCTGGCGCGCCGACCCCATTGACATCCCCTGCCCGCTTGGATACTCGCAGCCCGTGAGCTCGCGAGCCCTGACCTACCGCGACGCGGGCGTCGACATCCGGGGAGCCGACCGCCTCGTCTCACGCATCGCCCGACTCGCGGCCGGCACCCGCAACCGCGACGTGATCTCCGACGTCGGCCTGTTCGCGGCCGCGGTGCGTGTACCGCCCGGCTTGCGCGAGCCCGTGCTGATGGTGGCGGCAGACGGAGTCGGCACCAAGCTCGCCGTCGCGCGCCTGGCCGACAGGCACGACACCATCGGCATCGACCTGGTTGCGATGAACGTCAACGACCTCCTCACCAGCGGCGCGCGTCCGATGTGCTTCCTCGACTACCTGTCGGTCGGAAACCTGGCGAGTGTCGACGCCGAGGAGATCATCGCCGGCATCGCCGAGGGCTGCAAGCTCGCCGGCGCCAGCCTCGTCGGCGGCGAGACGGCCGAGATGCCCGGCTTCTACAAGCGCGGCGAGTATGACCTGGCCGGCTTCTCGGTGGGCGTGGTCGAACGGCGCAAGATGATCACCGGCGCGCGCATCCGGCCCGGCGACGTCGTCGTCGGGCTGCCGTCGACAGGTGTCCACAGCAACGGCTACAGCCTGGCCCGCAAGGCACTGTCGATCACATCGCGAGCCAGGCTCCGTTCGCTGGGCAAGCGAACGGGGCTCGGAGCCGATGCCGTCGACACGCTCCTGCGTCCCACCGCCGTGTACGTCAAGCCGGTACTGGCTGCCCTCGAACGATTCTCGATCAAGGGGATGGCACACGTCACCGGCGGCGGCATTCCCGGCAACCTGGTGCGCGTGCTGCCGACCGGAACGACGGCGATCATCGAGCGCGCGACCTTGCCGGGGCTGGCGGTCTTCGATGCGATCCGCGAATCGGGAGGGATCAGCCAGAAGGAGATGGACCGCACGTTCAACTGCGGCGTCGGCTACCTGATCGTGACCACGCGGCGCGATGCCGCATCGATGTGCACGTTCTTCCGTCGTCGCGGACACGACGCTCGCGTGGTGGGGCACATCGAGAGCGGCCGGCGCACGGTGCGCTACCGGTAGGCCGCGCCGATGGGTCGACTTCGCCTCGGTGTTCTCGCCTCGGGCACCGGCACGAACTTCGAGGCGATCCTGGCCGCCATCGACGACGGACGACTCGACGCCGACGTCGCCGTGCTGGTGTGCAACCGGCCCGGCGCGCGGGTGGTCGAGCTCGCGGAGGCCGCCGGCGTCAACACGCAGATCCGCGACCACCGCGGGTACGCCAGCCGCGAGGAGTTCGACGAACAGGTTGTCGCGGCGCTCGAGGCCGCCGGCGTCGAGCTGGTGGTGATGGCCGGCTTCGACCGCCTCGTGACCGGTGCGCTGCTCGCGCGCTTCGAGGCCCGCGTGATCAACATTCACCCCGCGTTGCTGCCCGCGTTCAAGGGCGTCGACGCGCAGAGCCAGGCGGCCGAGTACGGCGTCACGATCGCGGGCGCGACCGTCCACATCGTCGACGAGGAAGTCGACCACGGCCCGATCATCGTACAGGCCGCCGTCCCCGTCGTACCGGGAGAGAGCCCGGAAGCGGTGCGCAAGCGCATTCTCACGCAGGAGCACCGGATCTACCCGTACGCGATCCAGCTCTTCGCCGAGGGCCGCGTGACGGTAACGGGCCGCACGGTCACCATCGACGGCCGTGAGCCCGTAGCCGACCAGAGTCTCATCAGCCCGCCGCTACCGCGCTGAGCAAAGGCCGGCAGAGCTCGGCGTCAGCGGACGTTGGAATAGAACCGCGCGAGCGTGCTCGACGGCACGCCCGCGAGATACAGTAGCTTCAACCCCCACATCAGGAAGCTCGTGCGCCACGCGCCGCGCGCGCGCCAGCGACGCGCCGACGTCACGGCCGGGCTTCGCGGTACGGCCATCGACGCCTCGCGCTTGAGCCGCCGGCACAGGTCGATGTCCTCGAACAGCAGGTCCTCGCGCAGCCCCCCGCAACGCTCGATCAGCTCGCGGCGCGCGAATATCGCCTGGTCGCCGGTCGCGACCCGCGTCAACCGCGAACGCCACGAGATCAGCCTGGCGATGAAATGCACCAGTGTGCTGCCGCCGTCGAAACGTATGTCGAAGCGGCCCCAGCCGGCCGGCCCGTGGGCCACCAGATCGAGAACCTCGCGCCGGAAACCGGCCGGCAGGTGCGTATCGGCGTGCAGAAAGAGCACCACGTCGCCGTCGGTGTGCTCCAGGCCGCGGCGCAGCTGTCGGCCGCGCCCCCGCTCGCATCCCAGCACGCGGGCGCCGCCGGCGCGGGCGATCTTCTCGGTACGGTCGGTGCTGCCGCCATCCACCACGACCACCTCGTCGGCCTCGCGTGCCGACGCCAGGCTCGCGGCCAGGCTGCGTTCCTCGTCGAGCGTGGGAATGATGACCGAGAGCCTCACGGCGACCTGCGCGCGCGCCACGGCTCGAAAACTCGCTCGCGCGGCCCCCGGGCTCTTTTCTTGTCGCGCGTGACTGCTAGCATCGCCGCGTGGCCAGCAACGAGGAAAGCAGTAGCCGCCAGTGGTTCGCGATCGCGGCGATCGGACGCGACCGTCCCGGCATCGTCGCCGACCTGAGCGAGTGCGTCTACGAGTGCGGGTGCAACCTCGAGGACGCGAGCATGACGATGCTCGGCAGCGAGTTCGCGACCCTGATGCTCATCAGCGGACTGGGCGACGAGCTCGAACGCCGCGTGAGCGACGCGATGAAGCACCTCGAGTGGGAACGTCGCCTCAGCATCTTCGTGCGACCGCTCGAATCGGCGCCCGATCCGCCCCACGGGCCCGGCGCACGTACGTTCGAGCTCGTCGCCGAGGGCATCGACAAGGCGGGGATCGTGGCGGGTGTGGCTCGTAGTCTTGCCGACCATGGAGTCCTCATCGCCGACCTTCGCGGCGCGATCGCACCGATCCCTCAGAGCGGAACACCGCTGTACCGCCTGAGCATCCGCATGAGCGTGCCGGCCACGGTCGACCTGGCCGACCTGCAAAGCGAGCTGGGACGGATCGCCGAACATCTCGACGTCGAGATCAGCCTGAACGAGGGCGCGTAGTACCGCCAGGCGCCGGCGCCTACGCGACCCGGCCCGGCCGGAACAGGACCTTGCCGTCGGACACCACCAGCTCCTCGCGCACGAACATCTTCACCGCACCGACCAGCACCTCGGCCTCGAGCTCCTGGCCGCGACGCTTCACCTCGTCGAGCGTGTCCTCGCCCACCTTGATGTGGAAGACGTCCTGCAACACCACCGGCCCCTCGTCGAGGTCCTCGGTCACGAAGTGGGCCGTGCAGCCACACACCCGCACGCCGGCCTCGTGCGCCTGCTTGTAGGCGTTCGCGCCGGGATAGTACGGCAGCAGCGACGGGTGGATGTTGATGATCCGGTTCGGGTAGGCCTGCACGAGCTCGGGCGGCAGGACCTGCATGTAACGCGCGAGCACCACGAGGTCGGGATCCACCTGGTGCAGCTCGCGCAGGATGAACTCCATGTGCGCGGCCTTGTCGGTGGAGGGGTGATGGTGAAACGGAACGCCATGCTCTGCAGCCACCCCCTCGAGGTCGGGGTGGTTGGACAGCACCACGGCAAGGTCGGCGTCGAGCTCGCCGTCACGATGCTCGTGGATGATCGCCTCCAGACAGTGCGGCTCTCGGGAGACCAGCACGGCGATGCGCTGGCGCGTCTTCTCGCCGTGAAGCCGCACCGTCACCTCCATCGACATCTCGTTGCCGATCTCCTTCAGCTCGAGGATGAGCTGATCGAGATTGACCGACAGGTCGGCGAGGTCGACGAGCATCGTCATGATGAAGAGTCCCTCCATCACACGCTGCTCGATGTTCTCGATGTTGACGTTGTGCTGGGCCAGGTAGGTGGAGACGCGGGCAACGACGCCCTTCTGATCGCGACCGATGATGGAGATGACGGCCGGGCTGCCGATTGCCATGCCCGGAACGTATCGAAGCGCTTGCGCCGCGGCAAGAACGGCAGCAGCCGACGACGGACTGCTTCAGCGTGGCATCAGAGCTGCGGTCAGGACGGGAAGCGCGAACGCGCGAGGCAGGATGAGACTGTCTGCGACCGGTACAGGGAGTCGAAGCACGGCAATGCAGGCACCTGGCCGCAGACAGTCTCGGGGGGATTCGGGGGTCTTACTTGATCTGGCCTCTCCAGCCGCGTCGGTCGTAGATCCGCTCGCGGCGCAGACCCGTCGTGCGGCGATGGGGTACGCCGCCGAGCGAGTCCTTCTTGAGCCGGTGCAAACCGGCACGAATGTAGTCAGGGTCGATACGCAGGCAGCCGCAGATGTTCTCGAAGGAAAACGGCCAGTCGGTGTCGGCGCTCGCGACCCACCGGTCGACCTCGTAGAACTGTCGTCGCTGCTCGGCCCTCGGAGAGTTGAGCCCGCGCTGGAACGTCACCAGCGCCTCTTCGAGTACCGCCAGCATGAGGCGGTTGCGCGGGCTGGCGGTCAGCTCGCGTGTGTCTGCATCGAGTGTCGTGGTTACCTGAGTCCCCGCAAATGACATGGTTTTGGTCCTCCTGGCAGCATTGATCGCATCCGGCGGTTTCAGGCTTGCGTCCCTCTCTCGGTCTGGGCGGTAGCATAAGGACGCGAGCGTCGGTCCGTCAACGGCGATGTGGGTGGAAGCCCTTGATTTTCAAGGCCTTTATGCAAGAGAGATGTAGTGAATGGAGCCGCCGTCGGACCCCTACAGCGCTTTGACATATGCGATAGCGTCGGTGGAGAATCGTGACGACACCGTGCGGCATTGGGTTACTTATCCTCATAATCGGATTGCCTTCTTGTCGTTGAATCTCGTTCAGCTCCCCCATGCGGAGCCACTCGAGAGCCGGGAATGCCTTTATTGTTTGCGCGGCCTTGCGCGAATTTGGTAGAAAAGAAGTACGCGTCGCGGGCTCCTGCCGGTGCCCGAGCGTGTACGAACACACGGTGATCCGACCCATGTGACCGCGCATCGCCCGCGGCCAGCGGTCCGGATCACGCTCGCACGACCCCGATGCGAACCGTGAAACCCATACTACTGCAGCGCGTCACGCTCGTATCTGCACTCCTCGGCGTGCTCTTCGCCGGCCACGCCGACGCGAGCATGAGCCCGGAAGCCCGGCTCGAGGTGGCCAGACGCCATTTCCGCATGGCCGAGCTCTCGCAGCCCGGCTCGCCCAGCAGGCAGATCAACTACATGAAAGCCGAGGAGCTGGCCGAGCGCGCGCTGACCGACGATCCACGCTCGGCCGACGCACACTTCATGCTGTTCGCCGCACGCGGCCGCCGCCTGCTGGAGCGCGGTGGCCGACCATCGGTCTCCACCCTGTGGAAGTTCACGGGGCTGAAGAAGTACCTCACGCGGGCGCTGGAGCTCGACCCGGCACACGCCAACGCCCTGGCAGCCAAGGGCGGCCTGCTGCTGGACCTGCCGAGCTACCTCGGCGGCGACGTCGGCGAGGCCCGCGACCACCTCGAGCGCGCGCTAGCGCTCAACCCGACCGGCCCCGGTACACGCCTGTCGCTGGCACGCGCCCTGCGCAAGCAGGGCCTCGTCGAGCCCGCTCGTGAACAGGCACGCCTCGCAGCCCACTACGCGTGCATGAAGCGCACCGTCGCACCGCTGACGGCGGCCGAGGAATTCCTCTCCGAGCTCTCCGAGCTGGATAGCAGCGCGCTTTAGCCATACAACGCGGGGCCATGACCTCGCACCCCACAGACCCGTTCCAGGAACTCGTCCGCATCATGCACAGGCTGCGCGCGCCCGGCGGCTGCCCATGGGATGCGGAGCAGACACACGAGAGCCTCAAACCGTACCTCCTGGAGGAGGCGTACGAGGTCATCGAGGCCATCGAGGACGGCGACGATCGTGACGTCTGCGAGGAGCTCGGCGATCTGCTGTTGCAGGTGGTCTTCCACGCCGAGCTTGCCGAGGAGCGCAAGGCGTTCACCATCGATGACGTCGTCGGTGCCATCTCCGAGAAGCTCGTACGCCGCCACCCCCACGTCTTCGGCGACGTGAGCGTGGGCTCGAGCGCCGAGGTGGCGGCCAACTGGTCGCGCATCAAGGCCGCCGAGAAGGCCGCGCGCGGCGCCCCCGACGGGCCCGAGTCGGTACTGGCCGGAGTTCCCAGCGGCCTGCCGGCTCTCATACGTGCTCATCGCATCGGCGAGAAGGCTTCTGGCGTCGGGTTCGACTGGCCGTCGGCGGCCGGCGCGAGAGAGAAGATCGGCGAAGAGCTCGCCGAGGTCGACGAAGCCGCCAGCAGCGGCGACAGCGCGGCGCTTGCCGACGAGATCGGCGACCTGCTGTTCGCCGTCGCGAGCTACGCGCGCCGCAGCGGCTTCAACGCCGAGAACCTCCTGCGCAACAGCGTCGCGCGTTTCTCACGGCGGTTCCGGCACATGGAGGACGAGTTCGCGGCCGCCGAGCGGGACATGCACGACGCCTCGCCGGCCGACCTCGATGCGTCCTGGGAGCGCGCGAAGCGCTCCCGCCAATAGCCGCCCACCAGGCTCCCCGGGCGATGGCCGCGCGCGGCTAGCGGCGCACCGACGACAGCAGGCGACGGATCTCCGGGCTGCCAAGCGCGAGGGCGCCGAGACCGTACGCCACCAGGCCGATCGCGAGGCCGCCGGCCAGCTCGCCGTGGGCTCCGACGCCGTCCGGCCCACCCGCAGCCAGCAGCCAGGCATACAGCGCGGCGGCCATGACCGCCGCCGCCGCCACATGACGTGCGGCCGACGACAGGAGCGGACCCAGGACCAGATCGGGTAGCTCACGGCGCGCGAACAGCAGGAGGGCCACGGCGTTGATGCTGGCGGCGATACCGGTACCGAGGGCCAGGCCCGCATGGTCGAGATCGGCGAGCCGGACGGCATCGCCCACGCGCGCGAACAGGGCCGCTCCCCACCACGGTGCCGACGGATCGGTGGGTCCCATGAGCGCGAGGTCGGCCAGCCCGTTCACGACCAGCGCAACGACGGCGGCGGAAACCGGGATGCGCGGCTTCTCCAGCGCATAGAACACGCTCGCCAGCACGCGCACCGAAGCCACGCCGAGCAGTCCGAGCACATAGGCACGCAGGGCCCACGCGGTCATCGCCGTGTCGTGGGCGGAGAACTCGCCACGCTGGAACAGGACCGTCACGATCGGCGACGCCAGCATCCACAGCCCGATCGACGCCGGGATGCACAGCGCCCATACGAGCTTCAGCGCATAGCCGGTGCTGGCCGCCATCTCGTCGAGACGCCCCGCGGTGGCCTGTCCCGCGAGGCTCGGCAACGCCGCCGTCCCGATCGCGACCGCGATGATGCCGAGCGGAAACTCGAACACGCGGTCGGCGTACCACAGCCACGAGACGCTTCCCGTCGGCAACAGCGAGGCCAGTAGCGTCGCCACCAGTATGTTGATCTGGTAGACCGCCCCGCCGAGCAGGGTCGGCAGCAGCAGCATCCCCACCCGACCGACCGCCGGATGAGAGGGCCGGACCACCTCGGCCAGCTGCACGCCGCACGCGCGCAGCGACGGCACCTGGACGGCGAACTGCAAGAAGCCTCCTACCATCACCCCGGCCACCAGCGCATACACGGGCTGCTCGAGGCTCGGAGCGACCACCAGCGCGATCGAGATGATGGAGAGATTGAGGAGCACCGGGCCCAGCGCAGGCGCGGTGAACCGCCGGAACGTGTGCAAGGTGCCCATGGCCCAGGCGGCCAGCCCGACCAGGAACAGATAGGGGAACGTTGCCGCCGTCAGCCGTACGGTGAGGTCTCGCTTGACCGGATCGGCGGCGAACCCCGGCGCGAACAGCGAGACGATCTGGTCGGAGAACAGCATGCCGGCGACCACGAGCAGGGTCAGCGTGACGGCCGCCATGCCTCCGACGGCAGCCGCCGCGGTGGCTGCCGCACGCGCGCCGTCACGTACGCGGATCGAGGTGAAGACGGGAACGAACGCGGTGCTGGTGGCACCCTCGGCCACCACGCGGCGAAACAGGTTCGGAATCCGGAACGCCACGAAGAAGGCGTCCGCGGCGACCTGGGTGCCGAACAGGGCGCCGATCACCACGTCGCGCCCGAGGCCGGCGATCCGGCTGGCGAACGTCAGAACCCCGAGCAGGCCGGCAGCGCGGGTGATGGCCCCATGCTCGTCGGTCGTGCCGGGCCCACCGTCACCGGCCGACCCCTCGCCCGCCCCACCGGGTTGACCGGCTACAGCACCCTTGGTAGTGTCCACGGCTTACCGCTTTCGGAGGACAGGACTTGGCCAATCACGCTTCTGCAATCAAGCGTCACCGACAGTCGCTCAAGCGTCGCACGCGCAACCGCGCGGCCAAGTCGAGACTGCGCGCCCTCATACGCAGTGTAAACGAAGCCGTGGACGCCGGCGACAAGGCCGCTGCCGCCGACAAGCTGCAGGCGACGTCGAAGGCGCTGTCAAAGGCCGCATCGAAGGGCCTCCTCCACTCCAAGAACGCATCGCGGCGCACCGGTCGGCTGGCTCGCAAGGTCGCGGGCATCGCCTGACCCCGGGCTCGCCCGCTAGCGCCCCTCCATCATCAGCTCGTAGACGGCCGCCGCGATATCGGTGATCAGCTGCCGGTTCGCGTGCGCCTTGCGCTGCTCCCCCAGCTGCACGGTATCGAACTGCTCGAGGACCTCGGGCGTGAGCCGCTCCGAGCTCTGGAACTCCGAGCTGCTGGTCACCACCGCGCCCGCAACGGCACCGTGGGCACGCGTGGCGGCAATGCGCTTGTGCTCCCACAGCACACGACCGTCGCGCGTCTCGAGCACCCCGTTCACGCGGATCGTCGTCTCGTAGTCCAGCACATCGTCGAAGCGGTCGAAGGCCACCGGTAGCGTCAGCGTCGAGACCAGCTCGACCTGCAGCGTGGCGTCGGCCTGGTGCTCGAACCGCACCAGATCGAATCGGCCCTCGCGGCGCACGAGCTGACGTAGCTCGCGGCCGAGCGCGTCGGCCTTGACGGGGTCGTTGTCGCCTTCCGTGACGAGCTCGACGAACAAGGTGCGGACATCGTCGGGCACCGCCGCACCGCCGCCCATGAACGTATAGCCACAGCCCGCCATCAGCAGCACGACGAGCGCCGGCAGCAACGAGGCAACGCGCCCCCATCGAGCGCGACCATGCGATGGGCAGGTCTGAGCGCGCGAGGAGCTCACGCCACCACGTTGACCAGCCGGCCGGGGACCACGATGGTCTTGCGCGGCGGCCTGCCTCCAAGCTCGCGCGCGATGCGCTCGTCGGCCAGCGCACGCTCGGCCAGCTCGTCGCGACCGATCTCGGCGGGCACGGTGATGCGTGAGCGGACCTTGCCGTTGATCTGGATCGCCACCTCGACGGTATCCTTGACCAGCGCCGCCGGGTCGTGCTCGGGCCAGCCCGCCTCCTCGATCGACGGCGACCCCACGCGCTGCTCCCACGCTTCGCTCGCGAGGTGGGGCACGAACGGCAGCAGCAGCCGCAAGGTGGTGGCCACGGCGTAATCGACCACCGGCTGATCCGCGCCGGCGCGGCGGCCGGTATCGCCGCCCAGGTACTCGTACACGCCGTTGACCAGCTCCATGACGGCGGCCACGGCCGTGTTGAAGTGCATGCGCTCGCCCACGTCGCGCGTCACCCGGAACACGGCCTCGTGAACCAGCGAGCGCAGCGCGGCAGCGTCGGCATCGAGCCCATCGGCGCCCGGATCCTGCCAGCCGGCCGTCGCGCTCGCCGCGCCGTCGCCGGCCGGACACGCCAGCCGCCACACGCGCCCGAGGAAACGGTAGGCGCCTTCCACGCCGTCCTCGCTCCAGTCGAGGTCCTTCTCGGGCGGCGCCGCGAACAGCGAGAACAGTCGCGCGGTGTCCGCGCCGTAGCGGCTGATGAGCTCGTCGGGATCGACGACGTTGCCGCGTGACTTGCTCATCTTGGCGCCGTCCTTGATCACCATTCCCTGCGTGAGCAGGCGGTCGAACGGTTCGGACACCTGCACGAAGCCGAGGTCGCGCAGCACGCGCGTGAAGAACCGTGAGTACAGCAGATGGAGCACCGCGTGCTCGACGCCGCCGATGTACTGCGTGACGGGCAACCACGTCGACAGGGCCTCGGGGTCGAACGGCGCGGTATCGAGGTGCGGACAGACGTAGCGCAGGAAATACCACGACGACTCCACGAACGTATCCATGGTGTCGGTCTCGCGACGCGCCGGCGCGTTGCAGCGAGGACACTCGGTGCGGACGAACTCCTCCATGTCGGGCAACGGCGAGCGGCCGCCCTCGAGCAGCGTCACCTCGGTGGGCAGCACCACCGGCAGCTGTTCGGCGGGCACCGGCACGATGCCGCACGCGTCGCAGTACACCACGGGAATCGGCGTTCCCCAGTAGCGCTGTCGCGAGATGCCCCAGTCGCGCAGCCGGTAGTGCACGACCGTGCGACCCTCGCCCTTGCCGGCGAGCTGCTCGCCTATCGCCTCGCGAGCGGCGGCGCTGGCGAGCCCGCTGAACTCGCCGCTGTCGTGCAGGACGCCGTCGTCCTCGAACGCCTGTCCGAGCGGCACGTCGAGCGCACCACCATCGGGATCGATCACGGGTACTACCGGGATCTCGTACTCGGCGGCGAAGTCGAAGTCGCGCTGGTCGTGGGCGGGCACGGCCATGATCGCGCCGGTGCCGTACTCCATCAGGACGAAGTTGGCCAGATACACGGGCAGCTTGTGGCCGTTGACGGGGTTGATCGCGTGGCAGCCCGTGAACACGCCTTCCTTTCCCTGTGCGCGCTCGGTCGCGTCCTGGCCCTCGATGCGCGCGATGAAGTCACGGACCTCGGTCTCGTTGCCGCCCAGTCGCGCGAGCTCACGCGCAACCGGGTGCTCGACCGCCAGGCTCACGAACGTCGCGCCGAACAGCGTGTCGGCGCGCGTGGTGAACACGGTGATCTTCTCGCCGCTCTCGACCAGGCCGAAGTCGATCTCGACGCCTGTGCTGCGCCCGATCCAGTGGCGCTGCATGGTGACGACCTTCTCCGGCCATCCCGACAGCGTATCGAGCCCCTCGAGCAGCTCGTCGGCATAGCGCGTGATGCGCAGGAACCACTGATCGAGCTCCTTCTGCCGCACCGGCGAGTGGCCGCGCCAGCACTGCTCGCCATCGACCTGCTCGTTGGCCAGCACGGTTCCGCACTGGTCGCACCAGTTCACCCGCGCGGTCTTGCGGTAGGCGAGGTCGCGCTCGAGCATCTGCACGAAGAACAGCTGCTCCCAGCGGTAGTACTCGGGGTCGCAGGTCGCCAGCTCGCGCCCCCAGTCGTAGCTGAAGCCCATGCGCTGGAGCTGGCCGCGCATGGTGTCGATGTTCTCGCGCGTCCAGCGCGCCGGCGGCACACCGTTCTTGATCGCGGCCTGCTCGGCCGGCAGCCCGAAAGCGTCCCAGCCCATCGGGTGCAGCACGCGCTTGCCGCAGGCGGCGAGGTAGCGGGCCAGCACGTCGCCGATCGTGTAATTGCGGACGTGGCCCATGTGGATGCGACCCGATGGGTAGGGGAACATCTCGAGCAGGTAGAACGCCTCACCGTCGGCGCCGGCCTCGCCGGCTCCCGACTCGCGCCAGCGCTGCTGCCAGCGCAGCTCCACGTCGTGAGGGTCGTACCCTTCGGCCATCTAGCTATCCTCGAGGAGTCCGCGTTCGCGCGCGATGCGATCGAGCACCCCGTTGACGAATGCCGGCGCCTGCTCGTCGCAGTACTTGTGCGCGATGTCGACCGCCTCGTTGATCACCACGCTGGCCGGCACGGACGGCGTCAGCAGCAGCTCGCAGGTGGCCAGCCTCAGCAGGCTCAGGTCGAGGCGCGCGATGCGGTCAAGGTGCCAGTTGCTGGTGGCGGAGTCGATCATGGAGTCGATCTCGTCCTTGCTATCGAGAACGCGCCGTACGAGCTCGTCGCCGAACTGTCGGACCTCCGCACGACTGACGTCGTCGCCGAGCTTGTCGGCCCAGAACGTGTCGCGCGCCGCATCGGACGGATCGCCCGAGAGCTCGAACTGGTAGAGGAGCTGCACGGCCGCCTCCCTGCCGTCTCGCCGAACGCCCACTGCCGCGTCGCTCAGACTCGCTCGAGCTGGTCGAGCGTGTCGATCAGGGTCGTGACCGCCTCGTAGCCCTTGTTGCCGACGGCACCGCCGGCGCGAGCCAGAGCCTCGTCGACGCTGTTCGTGGTGAGCACCCCGAACGCGATCGGCACGCCGGTGTCGAGCGCGACGCGCTGGATGCCGGCGGAGGCCTGCTCGCAGACATAGTCGAAATGCGGAGTCTCGCCGCGTATGACGGCGCCCAGACACACCACGCCCTGGTACTTCCCCGACGAGGCGAGACGCTGCGAGACGATCGGCAGCTCGAACGCGCCCGGCACCGGGAACACGTCGTCGTCACCGAGCCGCAGCCCGCGCTCGGCCGCCGCGCCACGCGCCCCCTCGAGCAGGCTGTCGGTCACCGCCCGGTTGAAACGGCTGACCACCACCGCCACGCGCCGCGTCCTGCTCATTCGTCCCCGTCCCGGCCGCCCAGGTGACGGTCGTCGAGCAGGTGCCCCAGCTTCTCGCGCTTGGTGCGAAGGTAGGCGATGTTGTCGGCGTGGGGCGGGGCCTGGATCTGCGCGCGCTCGATCACGTCGACTCCGTAAAGGCTCAGGCCGTCGACCTTCTGCGGGTTGTTCGTCAGCAGACGGACGTTGCGGATGCCGAGATCCTTGATGATCTGCGCTGTGATGCCGTAGTCGCGCAGGTCTTCCTTGAAACCCAGCTCGAGATTGGCCTCGACTGTGTCTCGCCCCTCGTCCTGTAGCGCGTACGCGCGAATCTTGTTGGCCAGACCGATGCCGCGACCTTCCTGGTGCATGTAGATGATCGCGCCGCGCCCCTCATCGGCAATGCGTCGCAGGGCCAGCGCCAGCTGATCGCCGCAGTCGCAGCGCGTCGAGCCGAGCACGTCGCCGGTGAGACACTGGGAGTGCACGCGCACGCTCACCGGCTCGTCCCCGTCGAGCTCGCCGGCTACCAGCGCCACGTGCTCGTGGCCGTCGAGATCGTTGCGGTAGACGATCGCGCGGTAGGTCCCGCCGTCGCCACCGTCGTCGTCCTGCCCCAGGCCGCTTTCGATGACCCGCTCGGCCACACGCTCGACGACCAGCTCGTTGCGCAGTCGGTCGGCAACCACGTCGGCCACCGCCACCAGCTCGAGCTGGAAGCCGCGAGCAACCGACGCCAGCATCTCCGGCCCGGCCAGCTCACCGGCCTCGTCGAGAATCGCGCACATCGCCACGGCGTCGCCGCCGTCGGCCATCGTCCCCAGATCGAGCGCCGCCTCCGGCAAGCCGCCGCGAATGAGCACGCCGCCCGTGCGAACGAGGATCGGGAACACGTGGCCGGGCATGACGATGTCGTCGGGGGTCGCGTCGGCCGCGCTGGCGGCGAGGATCGTGGCCGCACGATCGGCCGCCGAGATGCCGGTGGTGACGCCCCGGCTCGCCTCGATCGACGCGCCGAACGTCGAGCGGCGGGCGTACGGCGTATCGCCGACCATCATCGGTACGGACAGCCTCTGCATGCGCGTCTCGCTCATCGCCAGGCAGATCAGGCCGCGACCGTGCGTGACCATGAAATTGACGGTGTCGGCATCGATGCGCGTGGCGCTGCAGCAGAAGTAACCGCCCGCCTCGGGGTGGTTCTCGTCGTGAATGACGATCACCTCGCCGCGCGCGAGCGCGCGCACGGCGGTAGCCGTCCGTTCAGCCTTGCTGCTGCGCCCCTCGCTCATTCGAACACGCCCGTCCAGACGAGGTCGGGACCGCTGGCAGACCACTCGACCGTGCGCAGACGTCGCGCACCTTGCGGCGTGGTGACACCGAGCGGGCCCACCAGAGGAACCCCGTCGGAACCGATCAGCCGCGGATTATAGAAGATCGTCATCGCATTGACCACGTCGGCCGTGATGGCGGCGGTGGCCACCTCCGAGCCGCCCTCGACGAGCAGCTCGAGGACCTCGCGGCGGCCGAGCTCGGCGAGAAGCCGCTGCCAGCCACGCCGCCGGTGCGGAGCCGCCTCCACGACCTCGGCGCCGGCCGCCTCGAGCCGCCGCCGGGCGGCCGCCGGCGCGCCCTTTGCACACACGAGCAAACATCGACCCGGGCCCGTGACGACACGCGCGTCGGCCGGCGTGCGCAGCCGCGAATCGAGCACCACACGCAGCGGGTTGCGAGAACGAGCCTGTCGGCACGTGAGGCGAGGATCGTCGGCGAGCACCGTGCCCACACCGACCAGGATGGCGTCGCTGCGAGCACGCATCGCCTGCACCAGCTTGCGCGACGCCGGCGAGCTGATCCACTTCGAAGCCCCGCCGCGAGCGGCGATGCGCGCGTCGAGGCTGGCCGCCAGCTTCACGTGAACCCACGGCCGCGCTTCGGTGACCCAGCACCGGAAGCCGCGGATCAGGTCCTCGCACTCTTCCTTTCGCACGCCCACTGCGGCACGCAGCCCGGCCTGTCGGAGCCTGCGCAGCCCCTTGCCGGCGACCTCCGGGTTCGGGTCCTTGCAGCCGACCACCACGGCCGTGACGCCGGCGGCGACCAGCGCATCGGTACAAGGCGGCGTGCGCCCGTGATGGCAGCAGGGCTCGAGCGTGACATAGGCGGTGGCGCCGGCAGCGCGACGGCCCGCGCTCGCCAGCGCCTCGACCTCGGCATGCGGTGCGCCCGCGCGACGGTGATACCCCTTGCCGACGAGCCGCCCCGACTTGACGATGACGCAGCCCACGGCGGGATTCGGAGCGGTGCGGCCGAGCCCTCGGCGCGCCTCGGCGCACGCCTCGCCCATCCAGCGCGCATCGGCGTCGCCGGTCATCAACTGGGCCCCGAGCGGCCCCGCTCCTTCACCAGCGACTCCAGGGCGTCCATGAACTCGTCGATGTCCCGGAACGACTTGTAGACCGAGGCAAAGCGCACGTAGGCCACGTCGTCGAGGTCCTTCAGACCACCCATGATGGCCTCGCCGACAACCGTGCTGGGCACCTCGCGCGTCCCGGCCTCCTGGATCCTGCGGTCGACGCGCGTCGCCACCTCTTCGATGCTATCGGCAGGCACCGGCCTCTTCTCGCAGGCCTTGTGCAGGCCTGCCAGAACCTTGTCGCGATCGTACGACTCGCGGCGACCGTCCTTCTTGACGATCATCGGCATGCCGGCATCGACGCGCTCGTAGGTGGTGAAGCGGCGCTCGCACGCGAGACACTCGCGGCGACGGCGAATCGCGTCCCCGTCGCCGCTGTCGCGAGAGTCGACGACCTTACTATCGGTGTGATCGCAGGACGGGCACCGCATGGATCGATCGGCCGCCTAGCCGTCGTTTTCGATGCGCGTGATCTTGTCGACCCGCTGCTGGTGACGGCCGCCCTCGAACTCCGTCGCCATCCAGGTCTGTACGATCTCGGACACCGCGGCCGCGTCGACGCGGGTGGCCCCAAGGCACAGCACGTTGGCATCGTTGTGGAGGCGCGACATGCGCGCGCCATCGGCATCCTGGACGAGGGCCGCGCGAACTCCGGACACCTTGTTGGCCGCGATCGACATGCCGATGCCGCTGCCGCACACGAGGACCCCGCGCGCGGCCTCGCCGGTGGACACGGCGCGCGCTACCCGCTCGGCGTAGTCGGGATAGTCGACCGACCCTTCATCGTGCGGGCCGACGTCCTCGACGCGTGCACCGGCCGCCTCGAGCGCCTCGACCACGGCCTTCTTCACGGCTACGCCGCGGTGGTCGCTGCCGACGAAAACGGTCGATGCGGAAGCTGCTGTCCTACTTCTGCTGATGGCCTTCGATGTAGTCGATGATATCGCGGATGGTGCGGATCTTCTCGGCTTCTTCGTCCGAGATCTCCAGGTGGTACTCTTCTTCGAGCGCCATGATGAGCTGCACGATATCGAGGGAATCGGCGCCGAGATCCTCGAGGAACGAGGACTCGGGCGTCACCTGCGACTTGTCCAGGGTGAGTTGATCGCAGACGATCTCGATTACCTTGTCAGAAACTGCCGACATCGCGTACCTCCATGCTCACTCCTCCAGCCACCGCCTGGACTTCATACACACGCCCCCACCAACTTGCAACACGGTAGCGGCGCACTGTGCAGCGTCGTCGAGGGAACGAAAACGCAGCAGTTGCGGTGAGTTCCGTCGGCGCGAGGGGCTACTCGTCGTCCGATTTCATCGCGATGATCTGGCGACCCTTGTACTGACCACACGACGCGCACGCTCGATGCGGCGTCGTCGGGGCACTGCAGTTGGGGCAGATGCCGGAGGCCGGCAGGCTCAGGGCATCGTGCGAGCGGCGCCGGTCTCGCTTGGCGCTCGACGTACGTCTCTTGGGAACGGGCATCGTTTCAGTCTCTCCTGCTGCGTGTCTGTCTCACGGCCTGGCCGTCATTTCTCGCATGTGCACGGATCGCTGTTGAGGTTCGCGCCGCAGCCCGCGCACAGCCCCTTGCAGTCGTCCGAGCACAACACCGACGATTCCATCGCCAGCACCGTCTGCTCGCGAACCAGCGGTCCGAGGTCGAGCTCGTCACCGCTGTAGTGATCGACGCCCGTATCGTCCTCCGGCGAGTCGCTCAGCCCCGCCTTGACGATCAAGAACTTGAAGTCCCGTGCCAGCGACCACTCGAACTCGTCGAGACAGCGCGTGCACGTACAGTGCACCTGGCCCTCGAGCCGACCGCTGAAGTACACGTCGCTGCCGTGCCGGTAGAGCTCGGCGTCGATCGCAACATCGTCGGCCAGTCGCTGATCAGCCAGGCGAGGACTGGAGGCCAGGACCTCGTTCACCGCGGCAGCCGGCTCCTGGAAGTCGACATGCCGCACCTCCTCGGAAAGCTCGGGGACCCTGATAATCATCTCAGGTCAGGTCGTATCTGATCTCGAGGAACCGCCGCGACCGCTCCGGGGCAACGTACCGAGAACCTGGACCGAACGCAAAAAAACGAAAAGTACTATGACGACGCTGGGTTAGCCCTTGTCGCCGATGCGTCGCACGAGATCCTCGAGCCGTGCCTCGAGGTCACGGAGCCGACGGACCAGTCGGGGAAGCTGTCCGAGCAGCACGCTGTAGCGGCGCCAGGTACCGATGTCGGTGGCCGGGCTGCCGGCCACGGTGGCACCGGCCCCGACGTCGCCGGCGACGCCGGTCTGGGCCGCCAGCCGCGCCCCGTCGCCCACCTCGAGGTGGCCACTGACGCCCACCTGGCCGCCCGCCATCACCCCCTTGCCGATCTTCGAGCTGCCCGCCACGCCGAACTGGGCCGCCAGCAGGGCCCCCTCCCCCACCGTGCAGCCGTGGGCGATCATCACCAGGTTGTCGAGCTTCACCCCGCGGGCCAGTCGCGTGGCACCGACCGCCGCGCGGTCGACGGTGGAGTTGGCGCCGATGTCGACGCTGTCGGCGATCTCGACGGTGCCGATCTGGGGAATCGTTGCCGGAACATCGCCCGGGCGCGGCAGGAAGCCGAAGCCATCGCCGCCGATCACGGCGCCGGGCTGGAGCGTGACGTCGTCGCCGATCACCACTTTCTCGCGTACCACCGCGCCGGCGTGGGCAGTGAAGCGGTCACCGATGCGGGCGCCGGCGTAGATGACGACGTGCGGGTGGATCGTCGCGCCAGCGCCGATGGTGACGTCGTCGCCGATCACGGCGTACGGGCCGATGGAGGCGCCGGTGCCGACGCTGGCGCTCTCGGCGACCGCAGCGGTCGGGTGAATACCGGGCGCGGCAGCCGGTCGATCGTCGAAGACGGCCAGCGCCTGGACGAACGCCGCGTACGGCTCGGGCGCACGCAGGACCGTACGGCCCTCGGCGGGATCGTCGGGGCCGACGACGATCGCAGAGGCCCCGGTCGTCGTGAGCAGCTTTCGATACTTCGCGCTGGCGACGAACGTGAGGTCGCCTTCACCAGCGTCTTCGATCGGCGCGAGGCCGGTTATGTCGACATCGGCGTCACCGTCGATGGTCGCGCCGATGCGCCTGGCGAGATCGCCGAGTCGCATGGCGACCGTTTAACTCACGGCCTACGGAAGGACAAGCTAGCCGCGGAGAGGAACGGTTCGACGGGCCATGCGCAATGCCTGGCCCGTCGAAACGAATCACTCTCTCGCGGCTACAGAGTTGTCGTCGTTGTCGATGTAGTAGTCGTCGAGGAGGTGCTCGTCGTCGTACTGGTAGTGGTCGAGGTGGTGCTCGTCGTCGTACTGGTAGTGGTCGTCACAGCGATGCTATCGTCGACGATGAGGTCCAGCGGCGTCAAGACGTTGTCGCGCCGTACTTCGATCGAGTAATCAGCCACGCCGGGATTCGCACACGCCTGCGAGCAGAGCGTGACGTCGACAAGACAGTCCGCGCTCACCGATGCAGTGAACCGCTTTTCCGGGCAGTGGTTCGCCGGCGGCGGGAACGTACACGAGACGTTGTCGTCGGCAAAGAACGGGTCGAACGTGAAGTCCTGGATCGCGCAGATTCCGCGAACACAGATGTCGGCCGCCGTCAGACCGCTGATCGTGTCGGCCCGTACGAGGATGTCCTCGCCGGCTTCCACGCTGAACTCCCAGCGATCGAAGACGCTCGGGATACGGCACGGCACCAGATCCTCGAGCACGGGCACGACGACGCACGCACACGTGCCGCCAACGTCGCGGCAGGTGGTGCCGCTACCCATGGGGCAGTCGCCACCGCAGACCGGCGCGTCGCTGTCGAGACATGCCGTCGCTCCCTTGAGCGTCGTGGACGTCGTCGAGGTGCTCGTCGTCGTCGTGGACATCGTCGTGGTCGGCCCGGGCTGGGTGCTACAGCCTGCGATCATGTCGCAGGCCGCATCATCGCCGGGCGCGGCCGCCGTATCCCTGACCAGGCAGAGCACATCGAGCTGCGGGGGCGCCGGAACGGCCTCTCGCTTCTCGATCTTGAGCTGATGGCTACCGGCCGCCAGCGCCCCGAGCGAAAGGGCCGCGGTCGGGCCCGACTCGATGTCGCCGTCGCCGTCCCAGTGCCACTGCTTGAACATGTCGCGGTTGTTGCCGAAGTTCATGACCGCACCGCCGTCGATGCTGGCGAAGAACGAGTTCGGGTCGTTGTCGGGGATGCCCGGATAGTAGAAGCGGCCCCACAGGTACCAGTCGCCCGCGCTCGACAGGTCGATGTCGTAAACCACCTCGTCGCCGCTGCCGCCCGTGCCCGAGTCGGTCGTGCTGTCCGGGTACACGAGCGAGTTCATCAGGCTGTCCGCGACCGGATCGGCATCGGTGCCGCCGGTGAACGCGGTGCCCGTGGTCATGTCGCCGGCCAGCGACCCCATGGAGCCGTCGGCCGCGGCGAAGCACAGCAGATCGGGCGAAGGTGTCGGCAAGGTGGTCGTCGGTGCGGCCATCGTCGTGGTCGTCGAGGCCGGTACGGTCGTCGTCGTGGTGCTGTTAACGCACACGTCCTGACAGCCCTCGAACGCGTCGCCGCAGGCCTGCTCGGCGGCCCGACGGTCGGCGACGCACTGGGCGCGGCAGGAGTCCTTGTCGTCGGCAGTCCAGCACGCTCGCCGGCAATCGCTGTAGCCACCCTTCGCGCCCTTGAAACAGCCGCGAGCCGTGTCTCCGCAGCCCTCGGTGCAGTCCACGTCCTGCGCCCGGGCGCACACGCCGACGCACAGCTTGCGGTGCAGATCGCAGATCTCCTTGGCCTGGATCAAGCCCTGGATCGACGACTTCTTGCACGACCGCACGTTGGCACGACACTCGGCCGGACAATCACCGTCGCCGGTCTCACACGCGGCCTTGCACAGATCGCGGTCGGCGTTGCAGATGGTGGCGACCTCGGCGCGGGCGGACTTCGCCGCCACGACGCACGACTTGCGCACCAGCTTGCAGCCCCCCTCGCAGCGGCGGGCGTCCGCGGTGCCGGTGGTGAGCACCAGGCCCATGACCGCGATCGCGGTGGTTATCAGTCCCTTGTGAAGTGCCTTCATGGCTGTCTCACTCCTCGAGTGATGTAGGTTACTGCGCTTCGAGAGCGGTTGTCGTTGTTCACGGTGCTCCGGCCTCGCTACTTGCGCTTGCATACGAACTTCTGCTTGCCGGCCTTGTCGGTGACCTTGCACTCGGTGGAAGCCAGGTCGAAGTGATCGCTCATCGCGAATCCGCCCTCGCACAGGCTACTCGGACACTCCCGATCCTCGTTGCAACGCTGCCCCGCGCGAATTCCCGCCCTGCAGCGCCCATCTCGATCGCCGTAGAGAACAGTCCACCGGAACGGATCGACGGATCCCGTGTTCACTTCCTCGGGGAGAACCAGGGCGTCCTTCACCTTGACCTTGACCTTCACCTCGTCGCTGCCGCCCTTCCTCTTCAGATTGACGCGCTCGAAGCCGTGCTGACCGGGTCCGAACGAACGCTCCTTGTCGATGAAGTCGGCCTTCGTCTCGACGGAGCACCTGATGTCACAGAGCTTGCTGTCGAAGTCGACGGGCACACGGGCGCTGTAGTGGACACCACCGTTGAGCACGAAAGTGATCATCGGCTCGACGCATCGCTCGGTCTGACCCGACGTCCCACAAGCACAGCACTGATCGGCCGGAAGCGCGTCGTCGATGGCGACCGTGAGCTGCAACGAGCAGTCCATCTCGCCAGAGTCGACCTTGCAGGTCAGCTTGGGCTTCGTCGTCGGTGGCTGCGCGATGTCACCACGCGGACCACATCGGCCCTCCTCGCAAAGCCCCGGCCCCGATATCGGGAACCTCGTGGACTCGCAGGTGAGAGTCGGACAGCTGCCGCCATCACAGTCCGCGTCGGACTCACAGGGCTGCCCTGGACGCGAGCCACCGTCGCAGCGGTGCTCGGCTGGCTTGTAACCTTGCTCGAGCTCCCTCGGCGCCACCGTCCCGGTCGGCGTCGTCGCGGTACATTCGTGCTCGCAGTAGCTACCGGGGCATGCCGTCGGCGAGCCCGGGATCCGGGGGTCGACCGGCGGGTTCCAGCCGCACAGCGAGTTCGGTCCGAACGTCTCCTGGCATTCCTCGTGCCAGGCGCAGAACTGCGGCTCGCCGTTCGGCAGGGTCAGTGGGACATCAGCAGTCGCCGCATCCCCACACTCGCCTCCGGTGCCACACTCGAGGTCGCTCGTACAAGGTGAGCCGACAGCGGGCCCGGCAGTACAAACGGCCGTCGTGCAAACTCGCTCGCAGATGGTAGCACTGTTGGCGCAGGTGGAGGTCCCCGGAACCGGGTCCACCGCACACCGCTCCCAGCATTCGTCGAATGCGGATGTGGCCGGACCATCCTCGACCATGCACCCCTCATCGCAGCCGTCGCCATTGCGCTGACAGTCACCCAGCTCGACGAAGCCGGTAGCGTCGATAATGTCAGGGCAGTCGGCGTTCGCCTCGCACTCGAGATGATCACGCTCGCCGCCGAAGCAGTGGGCGATCTGACCGTCATCGCACTGCTCGTTCGGGTCGTCGCACTCCGCTTCGGGATCGAACAGGCACATGAACGGCTCGTCGTTCAGCAGCAGGCGGTTTCCGCAGCCGCTCTCGTAGGCACCGATGTCGCAGCGAGCCTGCTCGGGCTTCGGACCGTTGTTTAGCGGTCGGAACACGCCGCGCTCGTCCTCGAATTCACACTCGCCGAGGACACGTGGCCCGCAAGCCTCGTCGTCCGTCGGCTCGCGCACGTCGAAGCTGGCCGCGTCGAGCAGCGGGCTGTCGAAGCCGGGGACGTTGGTCTCGGTGAGACCGCCGTGCCGGCCCAGCGGGCTGAGCAAGCAGTTGAGCTCCGCGCCCGGAATTCCGAGCTTGTCCTTCGGGTTGGTCGGCTCGATGGTGCAATCCGTCGCCGCCGGATCCGCCAGCGGCATCAGATCATCTGTAACCGTCGCCAGGTTCGATCCGCGCGAGAAGAGCGACGCGTAGCAGTCATCACCGCACGTGGCGGGTGAGATACCACCGGCGCACGTGGCGTCGTTCTCACACGTCGACACGTTGTCACAGAAGCCAGTGTTGCTCGCGATGACGGCGGAGTCGCAGCCAGTGTCGCCCTTGGCGCCGTCGCAGTGCCACAGCCCGCCACCGCACAGGCCGGCCCGGTTGTAGCCGAGCGTCACGTTGTTGAGGTTCACCTCGGCCTCGTTCGACATCGTCCGGACGTTCACGCCGCCGCCGTTGCCGCCCTCGAGCTCGAACAGCGTGCCCGACGCCACCCAGCCGGACAGGAACTCCCGGCGGCCGGTGAGGTTCTCGCTGAGAGTGGCGTTGCAGGCGTTCGCCTGGAGCTCGACGTCCGACGTGCTGTCGAGCAGCAGACCGCCGCCCTCGCCGACGTTCTTGCACTCACCGCCGGGACAGTCGGGCACCGTGTTCTCACAGAGCTGCCCATCGTTCGTCCCGCCGATGCACTGTCGGTCGCCGAAATCGGGGCTGACCTCGCTCGAGAGCTCGACGTTGTCGCCGAGCGCCCGGTTGCGACCAAGCGTGCTCTTGTTCAGCTCCACGCTCACGTGTCCGCCCGCGATGACTTCCGCGTCCTTCTCGCAGTCACCGGCACACACGAACATGCCACCACCGTCGCCTTCGGCGAGGTTGTCGTTCACGTCGGTCTCGGTGAGCTGCACGAGGCCATCGTCGGCCACCGAGTAGATCCCGCCGCCGTGCTTCGTGTTCACGTCGTTACCGCCGACGGCGCAGTAGCCGGGCAGGCAGGTGCCGCTGGGGCAATCGGTGCTGCTGGCGCAGTAGCGCCCCACGTTGGCGCCGGCCGAGCAGCGACGGCAGTCGTCGTGCTGATCCAGTCCGTCGCGTGGTCGTGCCGATGCGGCGGTCGCGTTGAATCGGTGGTTGAAGATGATCGATTCGTCGCAGGTGGCGTCGGGATAGGCGAAGTGCCCATCGGTGCACTGACCGGTGGTGCGAACCCCGCCGACGATCACCGCGCAATCATCGTTGTCGACACACGGCTGTCCGGCGATCGCCGCGAGCACCGACGACCCGCCGAAGCTGGAGGGGTGCAGGCACACCTGCCTCGCGCAGAACGCGGCAGCAGCGTTCTTGCTGACCTCCTGGCCCATCTTCGTGCCATCGTCGGCCAGACAGACCAGCTCGCCCGCGTCGTAGATGCCGCCACCGTTGCCGACGACGCGGTTCTCCTTGACCGGCGCGTTCACCAGGCTGACGCGCGAGGTCTTGCCAGCTTCGAATATACCGCCGCCGCTGCCCGACGCGCACAGACCGTCGATCAGAGCGCAGTCGGCATTGTCAGTACACGCCGTACTGTTGTCGTCGCACAGGTCGTCGACACAGATCGCCTGCGTGTCGCAATCGGAGTCATCGTTGCAGTTGTTGCCGACCTTGCCCTCGTCACACACGCTGACGGCGCTGTTCACGTCGATGGAGCTGTCGTGCGCCACGAGCTCACCGGTGGTGAATATTCCGCCGCCGTCGCCACCGGCGACGTTGTCGTCGATGTCGGTGATCGTCGGGCAGATGTCTCCGGGTGGACAGTCGCCATCATCATCGCACAGCGGCGGGACGCCCTGTGAGGGATCGGCGGCGCTCGGACCGGTGCAGCGTTGCGAGTCGACTTCAGGACAGCGTCCGCCAGGACAGTCCAGATTGTTCACGCACGGAGAGTCGTTGCGGGTCCCGCCCTTGCAGAACCTCATGTTGGGGCATGCGCCGGCTGCGGGTGCGCTGCACGTCGAGCCGGCGCACTCGCGATCGGCCGTGCACTTGCGGGTCAGGTCGTTGACGCACAGCCCGAAGCAGTCGTCATCGCCCCAGCAAAGCTGGCCGCTGCGAACACCGCCCATGCAGCGCTGCGCGTTGACCTCTGGACAGACGCCTCCCGGGCACCCGAGGTCGCTCTCGCACGGCATGCCGGCGTTCGCCCCGAGGACGCAGCGTTTCGTGCCGAGAACCCGAAGCAGGCTTCCGACTGCGTGAACACCGCCGCCGTCGCCGTCGCTGGCGACGTTGTTGTCGACCGTGTTGCCCTTGATGGTCGAGCACAGCCCCGCACCCACGATCTCGCAGTCCTGGTCGATCGCACACGGGATGCCGGCGCCCGCCGAGCACAGGCCCGGCGCGAGGACCGAGGTCGTGGCGGCGGTCCAGATGCCGCCGCCGTCGATCTCGGCGCGGTTCTGCTTGACGTCGATGCCGACCAGGCTCAGCGAGTCGGCGCTCACGTGCATTCCGCCGCCGTTCGCCGCCTCGTTCTCGTCAACGTCGGTCCTGGTCATGAGCACGCTGCCGCCGGCTACCGATGCGAACACGCCGCCACCGTCGCCGGTCGCGTCGTTGCCCTCGATCTTCCAGCTGTCGATGTTGACGTCGCCGAGAGAGTAGACACCGCCGCCGTCCCTGGCCGTCGAGCCGTCGTCGCTGCACGTTCCCGCGCCGTTGTCGCAGTCGCTGTCTATTTCACAGGGGTCACCGAAGTCGGCACCCGCCAGCATGCACACTCCGCCAGGGCAGTCGGCGTTGAGGGTGCAGTTGGCCGTGTCGTTCGCACCGCCCATGCAGATCTTGGCCGCTGCCGAACAGCACCGTCCCGCGTTGTTGTCTTCCGCGTCGGTATCGAATCCCGTCAGACCGCCGGCCGTGAAGATGCCGCCGCCGTTGCCGATCGCGCAGTTGTCTTCGAGCTCGACCTCGTCGAGCGTCGCCGCAAGCGCGCCGCCCGAGAAGATTCCGCCGCCGTTGGCCGTGTCGAGCCCGCACACGCCGTTGCCGGCATCGACCGGCTCGTCGCAGGCAGCATCATCCGTGCATGCCTCGCCGTACCGATCGACGTTCGTACAGATACTGCGAAGCGTGGTGTTCCGCTTCACCTCGGCGTCGGCGCCTTCGGCGGGCCCGTCCTGGACGGTCAGCTCCGCCAGAGTGAAGATGCCGCCACCGTCGCCGCCGGCGGCGTTGTCGTTCACGCGCGAGTCCGTGATGACGAGGTTCGTCTGGTCGGAGCCGTCGAACAGTCCGCCGCCGTCACCATGACGAGCGAAGTTCTTGATGATCTCGACGTTGTCGACCTCGTTGATCACTCCGTAGTTCGCCACACCGCCGCCGTCGCGATCGGCCACGTTGTCGGAGATCGTCGAGTCGAGAAGCGTCAGCGCGGCGCGCTCGCCGTCGTCGGAGTCGACGTTCGAATAGATGCCACCGCCGTCGCGCATGGCGTGGTTGTCATGTACCAGGCTGTCGATCACCATCAGGACGCCGGCGTTGAATATGCCGCCGCCGTCACGGCCGGCCACGCAGCCCTCGATCTCGCTCTCGACGAGCACGGCGAGGCCGTCCTTGTCGATGCGCAGGCAGCCACCGTCGCGGTCGGCCATGCCGTTACGCAGGTGAATGTCGATGAGGACGGCGGTAGCTTCGGCCTGGACCTTCAGGACCCGGGTCTGACCGGCACCGTCGATCACGATGTCGGAGCCGGCGCGGATCTCCAGGAGCTCGGTGAGGGCAGATATCGTGAGCTCTCCGAGGGCAGGATCTAGCTCGTATACGGCGGGCTGACAGCTCCCGGTCGCTCCTCCGCAGTCGGCGTCGGTCGAGCAGGCGTCCACCAGCGCGCCGGTGCCGGGGTCGAAGCAGCAGTCGTTGGCGACTTCGATCGCGTTCGAACCGCCGAGGCCGTTCGAGTCTTCCAGCGCTTCGCGAAGGCTGCAGTCGCCATCGCAGGTGCCGTCGCTCTTGTCCTCACATGTGGTGACCTCGAACGTGGCCGCATGCGCAATCGAGCCCGACCCCACTATCGAGGCCAGCGCGACGATCGCCAGCGCGAGGCCGAAGCCACGGATCGATCGTGAAAGCGTTTGTGCAGAAGCGAGAGCGGCACGGTGCTCGCTCACAGCGGTCGCTGCCATGTCGGATGTACAGGTGTCGGCAAGCGCAGATCTCATCATGCTCCGGATCTTCGCAGATCCCCTCCAGTGGAATGTCGCCTTACGAGCTTCGTCCGCCTCGGTCGGGAAGTGGCCAGTCGAAGCGGTGCTGGGTGAAACTCGAACAGTAACTGTAACGAGCCGGTCAGCGCGGTTGTCAATGCCCCATCCATGTAAAAGCGCATGGCGCGGAGCATGCGGGTGCAACGCAGTCGAGCACGCCGCGTGAGGGTGACCGATGGTCGTACGCGCGCAATCGCGCGTTGCGTCGGGCGGTCTGCACACTTCGAACACGACTCCCGTCGTTGCGTACGTGTTGAAGCCCGAAACAGTTTTCGCATCGTCATCATCGCTCTCGGCCGGGGGTTGAATTTCATCGTTCGTGAGTCGCGACGCCCGAGTCGTCGCGACGCTGGATAGAGGTGTCTTGTCGTATCGTTGTCATCGGTCCGTCAGGCGACGCGGACGCGGTACGAATCGCTTCGCGCCGCGCCCGCGCCATCCCTTGTCGGGCCCCCTGTCGGGAGATCAGCGGCTACTCGCCTTGAACTTCGTTCGTGTGTTGCGTCGTGGCGTCGAGAAGTCCGACGTCCAGCACTTCCCCGCGTCGTTGACCATCTGAACCGTCAACGATGGGAGCGCATCGAATCGCCTGTGCATGCCGGCCGGGCTGTGGTCCGGCATGTTCGCTCCGCGCGCCTTGATGCCCGCCTGAGCTCGACCGGAGCTTCCGGCATCGACTCTCAGGTCGACCACACCGGCAACCTCACCCGAGCCATCACGGTAGCGATACCCTCTCGACCCGGCGTTGCTCCAGCTCGGGCTGGAAGGAACGTCGAGTTCCATCGCCAGCGCCGCATCGGCGCCGTTGCGGTCGTACACGCACAGGCGGTAGCCCGTAACCTTCTCGGGGTCGCCGAGATCGGCCAGCGGCGTCGCCTCGCCTGCGCGCCATCTCCAGCGCAGCTTGTCCTTCGCCGAATCCACGTTGTCTATGAGCTGGAAGTCGACGCGGCCGGCCTCGGCGCAGCCGTCCACTGGCGCAGACGCGCAGTGGGTGTGCGCCAAACAGCGGCAGTAACCGGTGCCCTTGTCCTGCACGCACACCTCTTCGGGCGAGCACGCTCCCGCACACGTGGGTGCGCCGGTGGCCTCGCACGGCGCCGGCTCACACGAGCAGTAGCCGGCGGGGTCGAAGATGCAGTGCTTATCCTCGGGACACTGACCGCCGCACGACGGGGCCTCGGACTCGAAGCAGTGCACCGGCTCGCAGCCGCAGTGGCCGGTGCTCGGATTCGGCACGCAGACCTCGTCGAGCGGGCAGTTGCCGCCGCACTGGGGCGCACGCGCAGCGGCGCAGCTCTGCGACTCGCACACGCACGTCTTGTTCAGCCAGTCGAGGACACAGGCCTCGTCGTCGGGGCAGATGCCGCCGCACGTGGGCTTGCTACTGTCGCCGCAGCTGGTCGGCTCGCACACACAGGTGGCGGTGTCCGAGTCGAAGGCACAGGCTTCCATCGGATCGCAGCCACCGCCGCACTCGGGCGCAGCCGAGTCACCGCAGCTCACGTCGTCGCACTGACAGGAATCGAGCGCCGCGTCGAAACCGCACAGCTTGCCGTGCGGGCATCTGCCGCCGCACGTCGGTGCGTCCGACTCACCACACTCCACGTCTTTCTGGACGCAAGAGCATGCGTCGCCGGCGGAGTTCGGCATGCAGATCTCGTCGAGCTGCGTGCACTCGCCACCGCAGACGGGCGCCAGGTGGTCGCCACAGGCGATGTCGGGGCAGTTCTCGTAGGCGAGACGGATCTTGTCGATGGCGGCGGAAGCCGAGAGGTTCACGACCATCTTCCACACGCCGCGCACGTGCTGATCGAGCGCGACCTTGGCGACGCCGTTGTTGCCGGTCACCGGCAACGTGACGGACCTGAGGAGGTCGTCGTTCTCGTCGTACAGCTCCATGACGGCGGGGTCCTCGCGATCATCGACGTCGATGATCGCGATGCCCTTGATCGTCACCGGAGCGAAGTTGTCGAACGTGATGCGTATCTGCGTCGCGTCCGACTCGGAGTCGACGTGGTCGAGGAGACCGTCGCCGTTGTCGTCGTCGAGGTCCTTGCCGACGATCAGTACGTTGTGCAGGCCCTTGGCGTTCTCGAACGGGGCGTGCTTCTCGCCACCCTCACCGATGCCCGGGCCGCCGAAGTCCTCGTTCGGGGTGCCGAGGTCGTACTCGCTGCTCTCGCAACCGCCGGGGCAGTCCGAGTCGAACACCAGCGCGACATTCACCGACGAGTCGAGGTTGGAGTTCACACCCTTCACACCGAACGGCCCGAGTCCGCGGGCGCTGAACACCTTCGAGAGCTGAGTGCCCTCGGGAACCTTGTCGCCGAACTTGTCGGTCTCGAAGTCGATGACGTCGTCGCAAGGCGGTTCCTCGACGACCTCGAGGGTCACCGAGCACATGGCCTCGGTGCAGCCACTCTCGTCGGTCGCCGCGAACGTCACGACGTGCGTGCCGACGTCGGCGATGGTCGGTGTCCACTCGAACTCCGACTCCGGCGACTCCCCGGTCCTGGGCAGCGACCGGTCCATCTCGGCTCCCGGCGGCAGGCCGGCGACCGTGAGCGTTATGTCGAAGTCCTCGTCGCCCGACTCGGCCTCGACCTCGAACTCGTGCTCCTCACCGACCAGAAGAATGCGGCGCTCGCCGCACAGCGGCTCCTCGAACACGGCAACCTGAGGGTCATCGTCCATCACCCGGATGAAGAAGTCGACGGCCGTCTTGCTGAGTATCATGCCGTCGGAGTTGTGGTCCTCGATCGTCACCTGCGTGGAGTACAGCGTGTTGGTGCCGGAGTCGGCATCGGTGAACTGAGCGCCGGTCGTGTCCCAGCTGTAGATGCACGTGTCCGTCCCGACGGTTGCGGCGTTCGGAGCGCTCGGCATGCCGGGCTGCTCGAAGCCACGCACAGACGACGCCTCGTCCGAATCGGAGAGGCGGCACGTCAGGCGATCGCGGTTCGGATCCACCACCGGGATCTGGAACTCGCAGACCTCGTCGACCTCGCAGCACACGATGGGCATGAGGGCCGTGCGCGGGGACTTGTTGTGGCCCCACAGCTCCACGACCGTCTCGATGCGGTAACCGCCGTCCGGGTTGTTCACGTGAACGTTGGTTGGAATCGCTGCATGCGGGTCGCTGCCGGCAGGAGCGAGGCGGCAGCAGTCGTCGACGAAAGCCGTCCACGGCCCCGGCGTCGTGTAGGTATGGTCGATGTGAAAATCGATCATCGGCAAGCTGTCGGGGTCGAGCGCGAACGTGAACAGCCAGTCGTTCGTGATGTCGACCGACGTCACCAGGAACAGCAGCGGCCCCATTCCCTGGGTGTTCTTGAGCGGCGAACCGATCATGCTGCCGTCGCCGGGGAAGAACATGGTTCCGCCGACTTCCTCGAAGATGATGTCGCCTACACCGGGCAGTGGCCTGCCGGTCGTCGCGTCGGGAAGCCCCGTACAGGGGATAGACACCACGTTGCTGGTCGCAAAGAACGGATCCACGCACCGGAACGCCAGAGGCGTATCGGGCGTCGGCGGCCGATTCAGAAACTCTTCCGAGCGCCTGAACGCCATCTGCACGACGAACTCGACATGTTCGCCGTGGATCGCGTTCCAGTAGATGTGACCGTAGCGGAAGTGACTCGCGTGCGCCGTGGTGGCAACCACCACCATCAAGCACGCCGCCAGTATCGCCCTGTTAAGGACGCTCGTGAATCGAGACGTCCTGAGCACGTCGGTCGGCATCGAAGACCCCCTTGAGTCGGTTGGTCTGTGACTCGCGCACGTGAGCTTTCATCGCCGTCGATGACTCACGCCACTACCGGATGCCCCGAACGCTCCTCGACACTCGTGTGCCGACGATCGATTGAGTTGTTGGTTAGCAGAACCGAGCGGAACGCTCGGCGCCACCAGGCCAGGATCGGTAGGTTTGCCTAGTCGCATGTTGACTGAGTTAGAGTTGGTCGTGCCATTGGGCATAGCGCCGCTCATAGCGTCAAGGACGTCACCCACTCCTAGGGGTAGACGATGTGATTATAGTCGCCGCAATGGTGTGCGGACCTCCGTCCAGTGCGCGTCACGCGCTCGCGCCGTCGGGGGCGCGACACTCGCCCGAGTCGTATTGCCTTTCTGCTTCGCCTCTCATAAGTAACTCCGCTTAACACGAACGCGGCGGCGCACACGGAAGGCAGACGGACAGGACAACGATGATCGATCTCGATTTCACCAAGCAGGGCGGCCTCGTACCCGTTGTGGTACAGGACGCCGACGACGGAGCGGTGCTGATGCTCGCGTACATGAACGAGCTGGCCTTCAAGACCACACTCGAGACCGGCAAGGCCACCTACTGGAGCCGGTCGCGCAACGAGCTGTGGGTGAAGGGCGAAACCTCGGGTAACACGCAGGACGTCGAAGAAGTGCTCTACGACTGCGACGACGACACCGTGCTGCTCAAGGTGAAGCAGCGCGGGGACGCCGCATGCCACCTGGGGTACCGCAGCTGCTTCTTCCGCCGCGTCAGCGACGGCGAGCCCGAGGTCATCGCCGAGCGCCTGTTCGACCCGGCCGAGGTCTACAAGAAATGACGCCGCTCAAGCTGGGCATTCCCAAGGGCAGCCTCGAGCAGACCACGATCGAGCTGCTGAAGAAGTCGGGCTGGCGTGTGTCGACCAGCTCACGCAGCTACTTCCCGTCGATCGATGACGACGAGATCACCTGCTCGCTGGTGCGCGCGCAGGAGATGTCTCGCTACGTGGCGCTCGGCTCGCTCGACTGCGGGCTGACGGGCAAGGACTGGACGCTCGAGAACGGCTCGGACGTGGCGGTGATCTGCGACCTCGTCTACTCCAAGGCGTCGTTCCGTCCCACCCGGTGGGTGCTGGCCGTGCCGGCCGACTCCGACATCAAGACCGCTGCCGACATGAACGGCAAGCGCATCTCCACCGAGCTGGTCGGCTTCACGAAGCGCTACTTCGAGGAGCGCAAGGTGAAGGTCGACGTCGAGTTCTCGTGGGGCGCAACCGAGGCCAAGGTGGCTGCCGGACTGTGCGACGCGGTGGTCGAGGTCACGGAGACGGGCAGCACGCTTCGCGCGAACGGCCTCAAGATCATCGAAGACCTCATGGAGTCGAACCCCCAGCTGATCGCGAACCCTGCCGCGCTCGAGCACGCGGAGAAGCGCGCCAAGATCGAACAGATCGCCACCATGATGCAGGCCGCGCTGCGCGCCGAATCGAAGGTCGGGCTCAAGATGAACGTCAAGAAGGACGCGGTGACAGAGATCACGGCCATGCTGCCGAGCATCACCGCGCCCACCGTCGCCGACCTGTTCGGCACCGAGTGGGCATCGGTCGAGATCGTCGTGTCCGAGTTCGAGGTACGTGACCTGATCCCCAGGTTGATCGCAGCCGGGGCCGAGGGAATCGTCGAGTACCCGCTCAACAAGGTCATCTAGCGACACGCCGCCGGCCGCCGGCCGGCTATTCACTCCCTGTCGTTGATCCACGGCCGCCGGCCGTGCGACCCCTCCGACCACGCGCCCGCTTGGCGCCGGAGGGAAGAGATGATCAACAAACGTCTACTGATCTGTCCACTGGTCGCGGCGGCGGTCTGCATGCCGCCCGGCCTAGCAGCCGCGGTCGACATCGATCCAGCACGCCGATGCGGTCGCGCGGTGGTGCTGGGAAGTAATCGAATTCTCCGATCCGATTCGCAGGTGCTGAGCCGCTGCTTGATGGCGATCCTCTCGCAGGCGCCGTCCGGCGACGTCGAGGAAGCGTGCGCCAAGCTCCGAACGCCGGGGCTACGACTCGACCGTGTCGACGCGAGAGCGCGCGCCAACATCGTCGATCGGTGCGACCGGACCATGCCCCAGTGGCTGCCGGACACGTGCCGCGGCTCGGGGCCCGCCCGCGGCTCCCGGCTCGTCGAGCCCGATTCGGTCGCTCACTGTGCGGCAACGGCCAGCCACTGCACGGCGCTGGCCTCGCTCGACATGCCCGTGGCCGACCCCGTCGGCGTCCTGCTCGCCCAGCATCCCGGTAATCTCGGCCACCGATTCGGCGGTGTCGAGGGCAACGCGTTCATCGATTGCCTCGGCGACCCGCCGGTAACGACGACCACGGTTCCCACCACGGTCACCAGCTCGACCACCACCACGTCGATGACCGGCGACACCACGACCACGACCCTGCCTGCTGCGGGCGACCTGAGGCTGGTGATCACCGAGATCATGCCCAACCCCGCCGCGCAGACGGACTCGGCCGGCGAGTACTTCGAGATCCTCAACGCCGGATCCGCGTCCGTCGACCTGGCCGGGCTCATGGTCCAGGACCTGGGCTCCGACTCGTTCACGATCGACGAATCGGTGATCGTCGAGCCGGGCCAGTACGCGGTGCTCGGCAAGAGTGGCACGGCGGCCGGCGGGCTGGTCGATCACGTGTACGGCAGCGGAATGAGCCTCACGAACTCGTCCGATGAGATCGTACTGATCTCGGGCGGCGACGTCGTCGATCAGGTGATCTACGATGCCGCGTTCCCGGTGGCAGCGGGCCGTTCCATGCAGGTAGTGGCCGGCGCCGAGGACACGCAGTCAAACGATGCGGCTTCGAGCTGGTGCGCGAGCGACACGGTGCTGGCCGACGGAGACTTCGGCTCGCCACGTTCGCTCGCCGGAGCATGCCTGCCCTGACGGGCAGCCGGACGATCTCGGTGGTGGTGGGCGTGGTGAGGTGGTGAAGAAGTGAAGACGAACGCCGGCGGGTCGTGACGGCCCGCCGGCCTACTCCTGCATGTCGTGCAGGATATCTTCCTTGCGGCCGTCGCGAATGAGGCGATCGTTGTGAAAAGCCTGCTTGAGGGCGACCCACGTGAACAGAAACACGAGAAGAAGAGCGCCGGCCACGGGCATGTTGTCGGGCTTGGAGATGATCGCGACGAAGCTCTCCCAGGCCGTCATGGTGTGCTTGCCGTCGATGAGTGCAGAGAGCGTGACCATCGCTATCCGATTCCTCCCGGTTTCAACGAGCGCGGCCCCTCGATCACCCACGTCCGGGCGGCGCGCTCGAGCGCAGGCTAGGAACCGCACCCCCACATGTCAACCGGCGGTCGCAGCCGGGGCGAAGCCTGCTTGACTGAGTCGGGCCGCGGACCGCACACTGGCGCTCACCTGGATGCCACCTGAAACGCTCTCCTCCTACCTGCGCCTGAGCCAGTTCCTCGATCTAGAAAGCAAGTGGCTCGACGTGGCCGACCGCGGCGAGCTCTGCCACCGCATCTGCCAGACGGTCGTGATCCTTCTGCACACGCCGGCCGCCGCCATCGGACTCGCGGAGCCGCAGCAGGCGTACCGGGTGCTGGCCGACGTGGGCGAGTGGAGCACCGCGGGCCTGGCGCCCGATTCATCGGCAAGGGGCGGCTCGTCGCTGGTACGCAGGGCACTGGCCAGCCGGGCGCCGCAGCTCAAGAGCCGGGGCGAGTCGAGCGTGGGCGTCTTTCCGTTCGACGCCGGCGAAGCCGGCCAGGGCTGTCTGCAGATCGAGATCGACCGTCCGATATTCGAGGGAGTGGAGGTTTCGTTCCTGCGCTTCGTCGCCTCGCTGTCCGGAATCATGGTGGCGGGCGGCGCGCCTCCGGTCGAACCGGCCGCTCGCTCCGACGCCACGGCAGCACCGCCGCCGCACGACGAAGCCCGCGAGCAGGTCGCCATGGCCGTACACGATCTCAGGAATCCCCTGAGCGTGCTGTCGGGCTACGTCGAGTTGCTGAGCAGCGGGAGCCTCGGCGCGCTCGGCGACGACCAGCGACGGGCTGTGGACGCGATCGGACGGCAGACCGGCATCGCGCTGACAGCGATCGAGCATCTACTCGAGACCGAACGCCGCCACGACGCCGAGGCCGTGCCGACGGCCCTGCCCTTCGACCTGCGCGCGATGTTCGAAGAGCTCCACGAAACGCGATTCCCGCACACGGCGGACAGGATCCGCTGGCCCGGCGCCGAGTCGGCGTTCGAGTTCACGACCGAGCGCGCCCGCGTGCTGTCGGTCGTGCAGAACCTGGTGGGCAACGCCTTGGAGCACGGCGGCTCCGGCGAGATCACCGTCGAGTGCACCCGAGAACGCACCGGTGGCACCGAGCTGGTCATCCAGGTAGGCGACCGCGGCCCCGGGCTCGAGCCCTCGGTGCGCGCGAGCCTGACCGATCCGAAGACGCCGCCGCCTCCCGGAACCGGCCTGCACGCCGCGGTGTCGCAGCTTCGCGCACTGGGAGGATCGCTGTCGGTCAGCGACCGGAACGGCGGCGGCACGTTGATCGAGATTCGCGTGCCGGCCGATGAGAAGCGGCGCTGAACGCCCGGCGGCTGGACGAGGTTTTCTGCAGCCGGCTACGCCCGCAACGCGAGGAACGCGTCCCACGTGCGCGCCAGCCCTTCGTCGAAACCGACCGTCACCTCGAAGCCGAGCGCATCGGCAGCGGCGCTGATGTCGGCCTCGCTGTGACGGACGTCGCCCACGCGGGCGTCGGTATGGCTGCGCTCGAGCTTGCGACCGCCGACGCGCTCGAGCGCCGAGACGATGTCGAGCAGCGAGTAGCGTGTGCCGCAGGCGATGTTGAACACGCGGCCGCTCACGTTGTGGGCCTCGGCAGCCAGCAGGTTCGCGCGCACGACGTTGTCCACGTAGGTGAAGTCGCGCGACTGCTCGCCGTCACCGTGAATGACGAGCGGCTTGCCGTCGCGTGCCCAGCCCATGAACAGCGGAATCACGGCAGCATACTGCGAGTCGGGTCGCTGGCGCGGCCCGAACACGTTGAAGTAGCGCAGGCAGACGGTGTCGAGACCGTACACGCGTGCGAACACACGCGCGTAGCACTCGCCGGCCAGCTTGGTGGCCGCATACGGCGAGATCGGATCGGGCGTGAGGTCTTCGGTCTTCGGAAGCGTCGGGTTTTCGCCGTACACGGACGACGACGACGAGAACACCACCCGTCCCGCTCCGGCGTCGCGCGCGGCCGTGAGCACGTTGAGCGTGCCGATCACGTTCACGTCGTTGCTGGTGGCCGGATCCTCGACCGAGCGCTGCACCGAGCCGAGCGCGGCCAGGTGCAACACCACCTTCGCACCCTCGGCGGCGCGGGCCACGGTGGCCAGGTCGCGGATGTCGCCACGCACGAGCTCGACGGCATCGCCGAACGGCGTGAGGTTAGCCTCGGTTCCGTTGCTCAGGTCGTCGAGCACGCGCACGCGCTCACCGGACCCGACCAGCGCTTCGACGATGTTCGAGCCGATGAAACCGGCGCCGCCCGTGACCAGGTACATCCGGCTAGTGATTCTCGCCGGGCTGCTCGATCATCTGGCGGTTCTGCCAGTCGAGCTGGTCGGCGCCCTTCTTCCTGGGCGGCGGCATGCGATCGAGAACGTTGAACTTGAAGATGTGCCAGAACGCCGCGACGCCGTCGCGCCACGTGATCTTCTTGCCATCGTCGTAGTCACGACCCCAGTACGAGATCGGCAGCTCGTAGATGCGACAACGCATCTGCGCGCAGCGTGCCGTCACCTCGGGCTCGAAGCCGAAGCGATCGGTCGTGAGGCGCATGTTCTTGATGACCTCGGTGCGGAACACCTTGTACCCCGTCTCCATGTCGGTGAGGTTCAGGTTCGTCAGAACGTTGGAGACCAGCGTCAGGAACTGATTGCCGAGCTGGTGCCAGAAGAACAGCACGCGATGCGGGCCGCCGAGAAACCGCGAGCCGTAGACCACGTCGGCGACGCCCTGGTTGATGGGTGCGAGCAGCTTCGGGTACTCGGACGGATCGTACTCCATGTCGGCGTCCTGGATGATGACGAGATCGCCGGTCACCTCGGCCAGTGCCGTCCGGATCGCCGCGCCCTTGCCGCGATTGACATCGTGGTAGCGCACGACGAGGTCGGGCTGCTCCTCCTCGATGTTCTTGAGGATGTCACGCGTGCCGTCGACCGAGTAGTCGTCGACGAGAATGATCTGCGTATCGACGGGAACCGCGCGTACCCGCTCGATCACCTCGCGGATCGTGTCGCGCTCGTTGTAAATGGGAATCAGTACCGACAGGACAAGTTCGTTGCTCATCTCGATGCTCACCTTCTCGTGGCCGTAGCGACCGATTTCGTTGCCAGCTGCTTCGCCGGTCGTTCAGCGTTGAACCACCGTCGTGCAAATCGGACCATCCCGACGAGGAACCCCGTTCCCCAGGCGTGATGGATGCACGCGAACGCCAGCCATAATCGCGCGCGCGCGCCGACCCCGTCGGCGAGACGGGCGGCGACCGCCGCGATCACCAGGGAATATGCACATATCGCGCCAACAGAGAGTAACGGACCGATCGGTGACAGCGGCGCCGAGGCGAGCCCCGCCAGCACCGCCAGGTCGAACATCGGCGGCACGTAATGCCGCCAGCTCATCTGACCGGGGTGCTTTTGCAAGACTCGCGTTTTCCACAGACCGTACTCGTAGAACTGCTTGACGAGCTTACGCCAGGACTGTCTGTTCTGGTAGAGGGACTTCATGGACGGCGACATCACGATGCGCCCGCCGTGCTTGCGAAGCCGGTAGTTGAGCTCGTCGTCCTGATTGCGCACCAGCTCCTCGTCGAACAGTCCGATCCGCTCGAACACCGTGCGCGGCCACATGCCCATGTACACGGTATCCGCCTCACGCTCGTCCTCGCCGAACTGGAAGTACGATCCGACCCCGAATCGCGAGCTCATCGCGGCGGCTATGGCGTCTCCGACGTCGCCGCCGCCGAGCTTCACCATCGGGCCACCGACGTTGTCGGCGCCGGTGCGCGTCAGCACGGTAACACCGCAGCTGATGTAGTCCGGGTCGATCAGGGTGTGGGCATCGACGCGCGCGACGATGTCGCCGCGGGCCGCAGCGATCGCGATGTTCATCGAGCTCGGAACGATGCGCGCCGGATTCTGCAACACGCGCAGGCGCGGATCCTCGGCGGCCATCCGCTGAAGCGTCTCGTACGACCCGTCATCCGACATGCCGTCGACTACGACCACCTCCATGCGGTCGGCCGGATAGTCCTGGGCGAAGATGGTCGCCAGACAGCGCTCGATCCAGTCCGCCTCGTTACGTGCCGGAATCACGACCGACACCATCGGCAAACCACCGGACGCGGTCATCGCGCCCCCTCCAGCACCTGCCGGTACACGGCAAGCGTGCCGGCCACCATCGAAGCGATCGAGAAACGCTCACGCACGACCAGGCTCGCGTGTTCGCCGAGGCGGCGCGCGGTGTCCGGCTCGGCGGCCAGCCGCAGACACGCGGCCGAGGTGGCGCCGGCATCACCCTGCGCAACCAGCAATCCGGTCTCGCCGTCGTCGATCACCTCGGGCGTTCCGCCCACGTCGGTCGCTACCACCGGCAATCCGGCCGACATCGCCTCGAGCACCACGTTCGGCGTGCCCTCGAAGTCGGAGGTGAGCCAGAACTGGTCGAGGCCGGCGAAGAACTCTGCCACGGCCGCCGTGGTCCCCTCGAACGCCACGACGTCGTCGAGGCCGAGCTCGGCCACGCGCGCCTCGAGGCGGGCACGCTCGCTGCCTTCGCCAACGATCCGGAAGCGTGCATCCGAACGTGCTTGCCGCACCCTCACCGCCGCATCGAGGAACATGTCCAGGTTCTTCTGCCGCTCGATGCGCCCGATCGTACCCACCACGAGCCCGCCGCAACGCTCGCGCGCGGCGACGAAACGATCGGCCTCGACACCGTTGTACACGACGTGCATGCGATCGGCGCGCGCCCGGTACTGCTCACAGGCGAAGCGGGCCATCTCGCGGGAGTTGCAGATGACGGCATCGGCGTGGCGCATCGCTCGCGACATGACGAAGCGGCGCACGGCGTTCGGCTCGTGCTTGCAGTTGCGCGCCGACGTCACCAGCCGCACGCCGCGCGTGAACCGGGTGGCGAGGTAGGCGTACGCGCTCGCGTTGAACAGGAACGCGTGGGCGACGTCGACCTCGTCGCGACGCAGCCGGTCGGCCAGCTGGACGATGCGACGTGGATCGAAGTTACGGGCGGCGGGCAACACAGTGAGCGGCACGCCGGCATCGGTCAGCCGGTCGCCGAACGGCGACGTCTTGTCGGACAGACAGTACACGACGACGTCGCACGCATCGCGCAGGCCGCGGGCGAGCTCGCAAAGCTGCGCCTCGGCGCCCCCGTACGTCAGCTGGCCGATGACCAGACCGACGCGCATGCGACCCCCCTCACCCATCGATCGACGGCTCCCCGCTCACCCGCGCCGGGGCCTCAAATGCGTACGATGCTGCCCGACTCGATGCCCTTGAACGCGTTGCGCGTGTCCACGATGAGCTGGGCCGCGGCGGCTATCATGTCGCGATCGAAGTCCGAGTGATCGGTGAGCAGGATGCACACGTCGTGGCCCGCAATGACCTTGGCGGTGGCGTCGAGTGACTCGAGCGTGCGATCGCCGATCCGCACCGAGCGGACGAACGGGTCGGCGAACGTCACGTCTGCGCCCTTGTCGATGAGGAGCGACATCACGTCGATCGACGGCGACTCGCGCACGTCGTCCACGTCGCGCTTGTAGGCCACTCCCAGAGCGAGCACCTTCGAGCCGCGCAGCGGCTTGGCGCGATCGTTGAGCAGCTCGACGACCTTCTCGACGACGAAGGCCGGCTTCTGCGCGTTGATCTGGCTGGCGAGCTCGATGAAGCGCGGCTCGAACCCCTCGGCGCGCGCCTTCCAGGTGAGATACTGCGGGTCGACGGGAATGCAGTGCCCGCCGAGCCCGGGCCCCGGGTAGAACGGCATGAACCCGAACGGCTTGGTGGCCGCGGCGTCGATCACCTCCCACACGTCCATGTGGAAGCGGTCGCACAGGATCGCCATCTCGTTGACCAGCGCGATATTGACGCTGCGGAACGTGTTCTCGAGCAGCTTCACCATCTCGGCCACCTTCGGCGACGACACGGTCACGACGTGCTCGATGCAGCGGCCGTACAGCGCACGTGCGGCCTCGTTGCCCGCCTCGGTCAACGCGCCGACCACCTTCGGGATCTTGCTCGGAGGATAGGCCTTGTTGCCGGGGTCGGTGCGCTCGGGCGAGAACGCCACCTCGACGTTCACGCCGGGCTCGAGGCCGGCCTGGACCAGGATCGGCAGCACGACCTCCTCGGTGGTGCCCGGATACGTCGTGCTCTCGAGGATCAGGAGCTGTCCGGCACGCATGTGGGGCGCGAAGCTCTTCACGGCGTCGACGATGTACGACAGATCGGGCTCTCGCGTCTTGCGCAGCGGGGTCGGCACGCACACGTTGATCGTGTCGAGATCGGCCACCACGGAGAAGTCCGTCGTGGCGTCGAGGCGCCCGGCGTCGACGAGCGAGCGGACGCGATCGGCCGCGATGTCCATGATGTAGGAGCCGCCGGCGTTGACGGTATCGACCTTGTCGCGCTGCACGTCGATGCCGGTCACGTGCAGACCCGACTCGGCCAGGTCGACGGCCAGCGGAAGCCCCACGTACCCCATGCCCACCACGCCCGCGCGCGCCGTACCGTTCTTGATCTTCTCGGTCAGCTCCATCGATGCTTCCTTCGGTCTCCTCGTGTCTTGCGGGGCTCGCCCGCCGCCGGCAAATCCTTACCGGCTGGTCCCGGCCGTGCCCAGACCAATACGCGCCTTCTCCTGGGAACGAATCGCGCGCAGGGCCTCGCCCGTCAGCGCCTCGCGCGGCGAGAATCCGTACAGCACGTTGTAGCCGCCGACGGCCTCGCGGCCGAACGTGACCCCCCGATCGGTGAGGAACGTCATCATCGCGACATGCTGGCGCTTGGCCGTCTGGTCATCCCGGAACACGTAACAGATGGAATCGGCAGCCTCTACCTCGCGGTTGTAGGCCGGATACCGATCCTTTTGCAGGGGCGCCAGCACCACGCGCTCGCCGCTGGCGAAGACCAGATGATAGAGCGGGCCGGCCGAGTAGCAGTGAGAGATGCCGCGCTCCTCGAGGAACGCGATCAGCTCGTCGCCGCCGCGCTGCTCGCGACCGAGCCCCTGCATCGCGTCGGCCCAGCTCGCGAGATTGAAGACCAGCACGCTCGCGAAGCCCGCGGCCATGAGGCCGCGACTTCGACCGCCCAGGCGCGCCATGAGCGCCCCGGCCATGACGGCGGCCATCGGATAGGCGGGCAGCATGTAGCGCGGGCTCACGTAGCCGACCGCGAACGTCACCAGCGCCAGAAGGCCCAGTAGCTGATCCGTACCGAACGGATCCCATCCCACCACACCGCGACGGGGCCGGCATGCGAAGAGCGCCGTGAGGAAGAACGCCGCCGGCACGAACCACAGGAATCGACGCGCGGTGGTGAGCCGCGAGCCCTCGCGCGTGGCGGCGTCCAGCCCCAGACGTTCGATCCCGCTGCCCGGCGGCACGCCGAACACCAGCCCGAGCTTGCCGGCGCCCTGCGACAGCGCCTCGGCGCGCTTGCCCACGCCACGCAGTAGCCAGCTCTCGTCGCGCTGCTCGATGGGAACGCGGTTGAGGACCACGGCCTTGCGCGCGAGCGAGCGAGCGGTGGCCAGCGGATGGACGACGTTGTAGCCGATCAGCAGGGAGGCGCCGAGCAGGCCGCCCGCGAGGATCATCGCCCAGCCGCGGCGATCGGACGCCTGCATCGCGAGCAGCACCACCATGACGATCACGTAAGCCAGCATCAGCTGGTTCACCCACAGCGCCACGCCGGCCGCCAGCCCGAGCGCGAACGTCCTGGCCGGGGCGCGCTCGTGGTACAGGAACACGCGCCAGAAGAGCACCATGACCACGAACAGGAGCACGACGTGCTCGACGAAGCCGCCCCGTGCCTTGAGGTTCCATTGCAGGAAGTACACGGGCGCGACCGCGAGCAACGCCACCGTCCAGCGCGCGGCGGCGACCGAGTAGGCCTTGTAGGCAAAGCGGTACACGACGGCGAGCAGTGCCAGCGAGAACAGCAGCGGCACCAGCCGCAGGCCGAACAGGTCGACGCCGAAAACCGCGAAGCTGAGCGCCACGCAGTACGCCTCGAGCGCCCCCAGGTAGTGCTGGCCGTAGAAGAACAGCGGCAGCTCACTGCCCTCGAGGATGTGCTTGCCCATCAGGCCGACCACTCCCTCGTCGGCCAGATACACGTCGACCTCGCCGCCGTTCACGAGCTCGTAGTTGCCGAGCATGACCAGACGCGCGACGACGCCCGCCGCGAGCAGGGAGTAGAACAGGTAGCGGTTCACGGCCGGTCGGCCGATCCGGTCGCCCGGCGCATCATTCGCCCTTCTCTTCGAGGAATCCGAGCAGCTCGCCCACCACGTACTGCGGCCTCTGCTTCACCTCGTCGAAGACCCGGCCGATGTACTCGCCGATGATACCGAGCGAGAGCAGCTGGATGCCGCCGAGAAACAGCACGATGACCACCGTCGACGTCCATCCCGCGATCACCTGGTCGCCAACGAGGCGCGAGCCCATCAGGTAGACCATGTACGCGAGCGCAGACAGCGATACGAGCAGGCCGAGGTTGCTGACCGCGCGAAGCGGCACGAACGAGTACGAGACGAGCCCGTCGAACGCCAGCCGCATGAGCTTCGTGAGCGTGTACTTCGACTCCCCCGCATAGCGGGCGTCGCGTACGTACTCGAATCCGGTCTGTCGCAGCCCCACCCAGGTACGCAAGCCTCGTACGAATCGGTTGCGCTCGGGCATGCTCTTCAGAACGTCGACCACGCGGCGATCCATCAGCGAGAAGTCGCCCGAGTCGAGCGGGATGTCGAGATACGAGACCTTGCTCAGGATCCAGTAGAACCCCTTGTACGCCGCTCGCATGACGACGTTCTCCTTGCGCTGCTGGCGAATCGCGTACACCACGTCGAATCCCTCGCGCCAGCGCGCGATGAGGCCGGGCAGCACCTCGGGCGGATCCTGGAGGTCACCATCCATGACGATCACGCCGTCGCCGGCGGCGAAGTCGATACCGCAGGAGATGGCCACCTGGTGACCGAAGTTGCGCGACAGGCAGATGCACTTGAGCCGTGGGTCGCGTTCGTTGAACGCTCGCAGCAGCGCCAGCGATCCGTCGCTGCTGCCGTCGTTGACAAAGATCACCTCGTAGGGCTCGCCCAGGCCGTCGAGCGTCGCCGTCAGCCGCTCGAGCAGCCGCTCGAGCGTATCCTGCTCGTTGAAAACGGGGATGACGACCGAAATCGCGACCGCGCCGCCGACACTCGTGGACCTCGTGCTCACCTGTCGCCTCTCTCTCGCGCCCCTGCCTGATCGCACCCGCGTAGCCGGCCGGCCGGACTACCCACGTTACACTGCCCGCGCCGCTTTGGGAGTACCCTGCCGCCCGGTGACCTCGGCATATACATCCTCTACAGCAGGCAGCACGGAGTTCCACGTGAGCGACGCGAGGAAGCGGCGCCGCGCCTCGTGCCCCAGACGCTCGCCGAGCGCCGGATCGGCCGCGGTCCGCCTCACGGCCGCTGCCAGGGCATGGGGGTCGTCGTCCGGCACCACCAGGCCGTCGACCCCGTCGCGCACCACCTTGCCCCCGCAGCCGGCAGTGACGATCGGCCGCCCCGCGCTCATGTAGTTGAGCAGCTTGATGGGATAGCCCGAGCCGTGACGGCGCGGCAGCACCAGCACGTCGGCCGCCGCCATCGCCAGCGACGCACTGTCGAAGTCCTCGGTCGCGAGCACGGTAGCGTTCCCGGCCAGGCCGCGGGCAGCCAGCGCGCGCTCGAACGCGGCGTCGCGGGCGTGCGTCGCCACCAGCAAGCGCGCACCCGGCACGGCGCCATCGGCGGCGAGCAGCGACACGGCGTCGAGCAGCAGGTCGAGGTTCTGGTAGGCATCCAGGTTGCCGCAATAGCCGACCACCAGCTCCGCACTGCGCCCGCCGGGCAGCCCGAGACGCCGGCGTGCCTCGCCCGCGGAGCACCGCGGCCCGTCGTCGTCGATCGCAGCCGGGATCACCGACACGCGATCGGCTCGCGCCCCTCCGCGACGCATGGCGTCGGCACTGTGGTCGCAGAGCGCGATCGCGTGGTCGACGCGACGCGGAACGGAGCGGTCGAGCATCCGGCCTGCGGCGCCCGCCAGACGCCTCGACACGCGGCCCTGGAAGTAGGTACCGAGCTCGTCACTCATGAGGTTGTGGCTGTGGTAGACCACGGGAACGCGACGGCGCGCGCGTACCACCAGGCCGATCACGGCCGCCTCGTAGTTGTGGCAGTGCAGCAGGTCGTAGTCGCCGTGCCGCGCCAGCCTGTCGAGCGACGCGATCATCATCGCGTCGAGCACCGGCTTGACCAGCGTCGGCCCCGACCGCATGGCGTCGTCTCCCGGCAGACGACGGATGCGATGGTGCACGAAGCCGTCGCGATGGTCGCTGTCGAGGTCACGCCCCTGCCCGTAGGTCAGCAGGTGCACGTCGTGGCCGCGCGCGACGAGCTGCCGGCACATCTGGCGCACGAAGACCTGCGACCCCTGGGGGCTCGGGAACGGACAGGCTGCAACCATCGCGATGCGCACGTCGTCGCCTCGCTTCAGTCGACGTAGCCGAGCGCGCGCAGCCTCTGCGCGAGCTCGCGTTCCTCATCGGCATCGTATGGCTGGACGTCGGGGCCCGCCCCCGAGGAAGGTCCACCGGTGCGCCCGCCACGGGGACCGCGCGGCACGTGCGACAGAACGTCGCTCCACGCGCGCCCGTCCATCTGCTCGGTAGCGGGCACACCGGCCATCGCCAGCACGGTGGCGCCGGCATCGGCCAGCTCGCCGGCAGGATAACGACCGCCGCGAACCCCCTCGCCGCGCACCACGCACAGACCGAGCTCGCGGTGGGATCCCGCCATGCTGGTGCCCCGCGCGCCCGTCACCTCCTCTGCGCGCAGCCGGCGCACGGCCTCGCGCTCGCGGCCGCCGCGGCTGCCGGCGGCCGCGTAGCTGAAGCCGCCCGGCTCGCGCAGACGCAGCACGAGATCGGGAACCTGGCCCGCGCAAGGTCCGTCGAAGAGGTCCTCGCGGCGCACGACGTCGGTGACCACGGGCTGGCCGTCGAACGGGTCACGAAACGCGCGCAGCTCGTGCTCGAGCTGGTCGAGGAGCGGGCCTGCGTCGCCCGCGTCGACGGTGCCCTCGGGCTCGCGCCCGCGCAGGTTCAGCCATATCGACGGGTGGTAGTTCAGCTCCTCGCTGAACAACCGCGTCCGTCGCCAGTCGATGCCACCGAGCCGCACGCTCGATTCAATCGTCCGTGCCACGTTCGGAAGCAAGGCGAAGGCCGAGGCCTGGAGTCCGGGCGGAACCAGCTGAATCGCCATGCGCCGCGCCAGGCCCATGGTCGCCGACCAGGCGCCGACCGACCGGAACGCCAGCCAGCCCCGGTCGCACAGCCAGCGGTTCCAGAACAGCACTCGGTCGCTGCTGCCGCCGCTGCCGTGATCGGATACCAGCACGACGTCGGCCGCCGGCCCGGCGACCTCGAGAAGACGGGCAAGGCTCTGATCGAGCGCACGGTAAACCTGCTCGAGCGCGCTCGCCAGATGGTCTCCGGCCCCGGCCCGATAGCGTGGCGAAGAGGGATCGCAGAGCTGCCAGAACTGGTGCGCGACCGTATCCGACTCGCCGAAATGGACCATGAAGCAGTCGAGCCCGCGCTCGGCGATCAGATCGGAGGCGATGCGCGTGCGCAGATCGATCTGCGCGAGCATCTGCGCGAGCGCCTGCTCGTGCCAGCCCGCACCGATGCGGGCTTGCTGGGGTCCGTCGATCGCGAGCCCGCCGTAGCGGCGGCGCAGCTCGTCGGCCATGCCGCGCGGCTCGGTGATGCGGGCGGCGGCACCGGTGCCGAGCGGCGTGTCGAAGCCGCACACCTGGAAGCCGTCGAGCGCTTCGGGCGGGTACGTGGCGGGCACCCCGTACACACCCACGCGCCGACCCGCGTCGTTCATCAGCGACCAGATCGTCGGCAAGCGCCGGTACGTCGAGTTGACGAAGCGAAGCGAGTAGCCGTCGCGGATCGTGAAGTCGGTGACGCCGTGGCGATCGGGTCCGGCCCCGGTCATGAACGTCGTCCAGGCCGGATACGTGACCGCCGGCGTGGTCGAACGCAGCGGTCGGCTCGCTCCGGCCTCGAGCAGGGCGGCCAGGGTCGGCATCTTGCCGGCGCCGACCAGCGGGTCGGTGAGATCGAAGCAGGCGCCGTCCCAGGCGACGACGAGCAGCATCGCTACTCCATGTAGCCGAGCGCCTTCAGCCGCTCCCTTGCAGCGTCGTCGATGTCACCGGTGACGCCAGACACGGCGTTGGCCGCGGCAGCCTCGCGCAGAGCCTCGAGGTCGCGAGTGAGCGTCGCAAGCTGATCGGTACGGCTCGACGCCAGGTTGCGCTCCTCGCGGGGGTCGTCGACCAGATAGAACAGCTCCATGGGCTCGAGGCCCCGGGGGTTGCCGTCGTTGGCGACCACGAGCTTCCACTGCGCGGTGCGCACCGACTCGAGCACGTTGCCCTCGTGGTCTTCCTCTGCGTACACGGCCGTCGGCGCGGCGTCCTTTCCGAACAGGTCGCGCCCCTGGTTGCCGTCGGGCACGTCCACGTCGGTCGCGGCGAGAATGGTCGGCATCACGTCGACCAGTCGTGCCAGCGAACGAACGCGCTTGCCGGCGCTGCGGTTGCCCGGCAGCTTCACGATCAGCGGCACGTGGACTTGCTCGTCGTACAAGGTGGTGCCATGCCACCAGCCGTCGTGCTCGTAGAACTCCTCACCGTGGTCGGCCGTCACCACGATGAGCGCATCGTCGTAACGCCCGTCCTCCTTCATGCGACCGAACAGGCCGGCGAGGAAGCCGTCGAGATACTCGATGTTCGCAACGTACAGCGAGCGCAGTTCCTCGGCGCGCTCGGGTGCGGGGTGCGGCGTGTTCACGCGCGCCACGGCCTTGCCGTTGTAGGGGATCTCGAAGTACGGATCGTGCGGATCCATGTAGTGAACGAGCGTGAAGAGCGATGCGTCGCCCTGGTCTGCGAACCCCGGCAGCGAGAGGTCGTTGACCACGCTCGCGTCCTGGTAGTAGTGATTGAAGTACTTGTTCTTCGACAGGAAGCGCTCGCGAATCAGCCTCATGCCGCTGTAAAGCGAGAGCTTCGAACCCGAATCGGTCGCGCCGAAGAAGAAGTCGGGTGACAGGTAGCTGTAGCTGTCGAAGCCCTGCTCGAAGTTGAACGACGGGGCCATGTTGATGTTCGTCACGAAGCCCTTCGTCCCGTAGCCCGCATCCTTCATCGCCTCGGCCAGGGTGGTGACCGTGTCGGGCAGCAGGTCGGTCTTGTGCATGACCGAGTGCGACGCCGGGTACATGCCGGTGAGAATCGTCGCCACCGACGGCCGCGTCCACGACGACTGCGCGAACGCTTTCTCGAACACGACGCCATCGGCCGCGAGCGTATCGAGGGCGCGGGTGCGAACGTCGCTCGCACCGTACGGGCCGATGTGATCGGCGCGCAGGGTGTCGACGATCACCAGCACCACGTCGGGCCCGGCGGCGGTTCCCGCAGCCTGTGCGGGCGACGCGTCACCTCCCCCGGCGATCGCATTGAGGCCCACCGCGGAGAGCAATGCGACCACCAGCACGGTCACCGCCCAGCGAAGGCCCGCGGCCAGCGGCCCCCGGCGCTCGGCAGCGCCGCACAGCAGCTTGCGCACCACGAGGAACACGACGAGCGCACCGACGATCAAGCCGACGTGGACGGCGATGCCGGCACCCGAACCGATGGCCAGGCTCTCGCCGAACACGTCACGGATGACGCGGAAGCGAGCAACGACGATTCCGAGGGCGGCCGCCACCAGCCCGGCCGACACGCCGACCACGGACGTGGCGGCACGGGTCGCCGCCAGCAGCGACGCGGCCACCGCCCAGCCGGCGCCCATCGCCGCGCCGAATCCGCCATAGCTGACGGCGCCGAACAGGAACACCCAGTACTCGGTGAGCCCGCTCACAAGCGAGATCACCGCCGCCTCGCAAACACCGACCAGCGCACCGCCGGCAAAGCCTCCGACGGCACCGACCAGCACGCGCTTCACGAACTCGATCACGAAATCCTACCTCCGTTGTCGTCGTTCACCGCCGACCCGTACGGCGTGAACGACACGACACCACAGCCCGTGTGGCAGTCCGACGCCCGACCGAGATTCGATCGGTACCTGACTTCGTCGAGGTGTCGGTGGTCACGGCGAAGCGGGTGCTCGTCGTATCAGATGTTTCCCAGGTCTTCCAGACGCGTAGCGACGGGCATCATGATACTACGCCGGGGCCCGCTAGTCGACGCGGGGCCGGCGACAGCGATCACGGGCAGTTCCGCGCCGGACGGGGCCCTGCGCTACCCTCGCGACGCCAGCAGCCGCGCGTACAGATCCTCGATCTGCCGCACCATGCTCGCGGCGGAGTAGTCCGCCACGACCCTGGCACGGGCGGCTTTCCCCATCTCGGCGCGCCGCCCCGGGTCGCCGAGGAGCGCCGCGACGCGTTCGGCCAGCGCCGCCGAGTCGGGGTAGTCGACGAGGTGGCCGGACACGCCCTCGTCGAGCACCACGGGATTGCCGCCCACGGCCGTCGCGACCACCGGCAGCCCCATGGCCATCGCTTCGAGGATCGCGTTCGACATGCCCTCGCTCTCCGACGGCAGAACGAAGACGTCGAGCGTGGCCAGCACTGCGGGCATGTCGTCGCGACGACCTAGCAGGGTGATCGCATCCACCAGTCCAAGCTCACGCGCCAGAGCCTCAGGATCGCCGCTCCACGAGTCGACGCCCGCGATCAGCAGGCGCGCTCGCGGCAGCTGCCGGCGGATCTCGGCGAACGCCTCGAACAGCATCCGGAAGCCCTTGCGCGGCCGCCACGTGATCGCCGTCCCGAACACCGGCTCGTCACCGAGACCGAGCTCGCGGCGCAGGCCCTCGCTGCACGCGGGGTCGAAGCGCGCGATGTCGATGCCGCTCGGGATCATCTCCATCGGCGTCGAGACCGGGCCTTCCTCGGCGCGCGTGAAATCGAGCACGGCCGGCGAGTTGCCCGTGATCGTCGCCGACATCGCGTTCGACGCTCGCACGGCGAAGCGCTCGGCCGCGCCGGCCGGTGCATGCAGCCCACGCTTGCTGGTCACGACCACCGGCACGCGGGCGAGCCTCGCCGTCAGCGCACCGTAGAAGTTCCCGCGCAGCAGGTAGCCGTGCACCACCGACGGCCTCAGCGCGCCGAGCGCGCGCCGCATGCGCCACAGTCCGCGCAGGTCTTGCGGGTAGCGCAGGCTGCCGCGCATGCCGAACGTGGTGACGTCGACGTCGAGCTCGCGGGCGGGCTCGATCAGCTGGCCGCCGTCGCGCAGGCAGTACAGGTGGGGCCGGAAACGTGACCGGTCGAGGAGGCGCAGCACCTGCAGGAGGTGGGTCTGGGTGCCGCCCACGATCATCGAGGCGACCACGTAGACCACGTCGCGCGGTGCGGACGGTACGGCAGCGCTCATCGGCGCATGCCCGTGGATGCCTTGCCCGTCGGCGTTGGCAGCGGCTCAGTGCCGCCGGAAGCGGTCGGTGGTGGCCAGGGCGACGTCACCGCTGGCGCGCGGCCCGTAAGGCAACGGACCCGGCCATCCGGAAACGGCCGTACCGTCGATCTCGAATGCCAGCAGCTGCCCGGTCCCGCCGGGCACTGCCAGGATCTCGCCCTTGCCGTCGCCATCGATGTCAGCCACTGCCACACGCACGCCGCCGGTGAAACCGGGGCTGAGCACGAAGAAGTCCACAGCGGTATCGCTGTCCGGATCGAGGAACGGCGAACCGTCGGCATTGAAGACCTTGATGCGCGCGTTGCCCACCGACGGACCGACCACGATCTCGTCGCTGCCGTTGCCGTCGACGTCACCGGTCGCAACCGCCGTGCCACTGTTGATGCCGGCCGGAAAAGCCGCCCACTGCGCGCTCAGATTGCCCGTGCTCGAGAAGACGCGAACCACCGGTGCGCCCAGCACCGGACCGGCCACGATCTCGTCGACGCTGTCGCCCGTCACGTTACCGACGGCGATGTGCGCGCCATCGGCCAGAACCAGCCCCAGCGGATCGATGTCGGTACCGGGGTCGAAGACGTCGAACGAGTCGAACTTCGCCCAGCTGATCCGGCCCAGCGGATCGGTGTCGAAGCGGCGGTACAGCGCGAGGTTCACGTTGCCGTCGTCGGAATCGGCCTGCACGACGGCGAGCTCGTCCACGACGGGCGGGTCGTCTTCCTTCTCCAGGTTGCCGGCCGCCACGTTCACGCCGCCGGCGTAGGGCCCGCTGAACGAGGCGCTGAAGTCGGACACGATCGATCCGTTGCGGCCGGCGCGGAGCACCTTGACGCTCTTGTCGTCGGCGCCGTGGCCGGCACCGACCACCAGCCTCATCAGCCCGGGGTCGGGATCGGCTGCGTCGTCGAGCACGTCGATGGACAGGTGGCCGCCGCGCAGACGTCGGAAGACCTGCTTGCGCAGTCCGCGGCGGCGTCCGCTCGCGGCCACGCTGCGCACCTGGGCCATGCCGCCGACGCGCCAGCCGGCGGTGAAGATGCGCGTCTCCAGGCCCCTGCGGCCCTTGAAGCGGCGCAGCTCGCTGCCGTCGGCACCCGACACGATTCGCACGCTGCCGGCACCGCGGCGCCCGGACGGCGCGTCGCCGGGCACGCCGATCACGGCATCCGGCGTACCGTCGTCGTTCCAGTCGGGGCCACCGTCGAGCGACTGTCCCATGCGCATGTCGGGTATCGAGCCGCTCAGCGTCCACATCACCGAGCCGTCGTCGCCGGACATCATGTGAACGCGCCCTGCCCCGTCGAGCGACCCGACGATCGCGGTCGGCGCGGCGGCGAGGATGTCGGTCTTGGCGTCCTCGTCGACGAAGCCGACGGCCGCGACGGTGGTCCCGAACCCGGCGCCGGCCTGCGGGCTCGGCTCGGCGAACGTCGCCAGGGTCTGGCCGGTCGACGAGAACAGCATCACGCCGCCCGCCTTCGACAGGCCCTGCGGCTCCAGGCCGGGGGCGCCGGCGAAGAAGTCGTCGACGTCATCGCCGTTCATGTCGCCGCACGGCGACACGCTGCGGCCCAGCTTCGTTTCCGGCACGGCGCCGCTCACTTCGGCGATGACGCTGGTCATGTCGGCGCCCGACAGGATGCGGACCACGCCGTTGTCGATCTGGGTCGGCGGATCGGGCGCCAGGGTCGTCGACGTGGTGCTCGTCGTCGTCGTCCCCATCGTCGTGCTGGTCGACAGGGTCGAGGTGGTGGTGCTCGACGTGGTCGGCGGCTCGCCGGGCACGTTGGCCAGGTTCGAGGCCACGATGAGGTCGTCGATCTCGTCGCCGTCGATGTCGCCGGCGCTGGAGACCACGCGACCCCACTCGTCGAACTGGAACTCGCCCACGCTGACGTCGACGACGGTGCCGTCGGCGCCGGAGAAGATGTACGCCGCCCCCACCTTGTCACCGCCCGGACCGGTGCGATCGCTGCCGGCGCCGGCGAGGACGTCGGGCACGCCGTCGCCGCTCACGTCGGCCAGCCCGGCCACGGCCTCGCCCAGGCCGCCGCCGGCGAACTGCCCCTCGACCGACAGCACCCTGGATCCGTCACGAGAGAACACCTCGACACGACCGGCATCGTTGCGGGTGCCGCCGCCGTCCTTGGGAGCGTCGTACCCACGCGAGCCGACCACCAGGTCGGCGAGCCCGTCGCCGCTCACGTCGGCCACGAACGCCACCGCACCTCCGAACTTCTGGTCGGCATGCTCGCCCTTGACCACCAGCAGCCTGCGGCCGTCGGCGCCCGAGTAGACCGACGTCTTGCCGGCGTTGCGCTCGTCCTGCACGCGCGCACAAGGCGAGCCGACCGCCACGTCGGCGACACCGTCGCCGTCGAAGTCGGCGCGGGTGGCCACCGCCCAGCCGGCCGCGTCACCGCCCGTGGAGCAGGTGACGTTGACGGCAAGAGCCGGGGCGACTCCCGCGAACAGGGTCGCGAAAAACGCGATGGCGGTGAAGACGGATCGAGCGGTTCTGTGCATGGCGTAGAGGTGCGCGGGCAGTCCATTTCCCACGGCTACCCGTTCGAGTGTGGACCGGACACGCCGACCTAACAACACCCTTTCGGGGGCAATGAACGGTGCCCCGCTGTGCGGTTCCGCAAGGCGAATTCGGCACGCCGGGCGGGCGGCGACAGTCAGGCTCTTGCGGGCCGCACCTCGGCCCATACCTCGGCGGCCAGACGCCGCCACATGGCAACGTCACTGCGCTTGAGGATCAGCACGTCGTGCAGCGCCAGCCCCGAATCGCGCAGGAAGAACACGAGCAGGATGATCGCCGCCGTGGAGTAGGAGACCGCGGTGGCGATCGCGGCACCGGCGATGCCGTGGGAGGGAATCAGGAACACGTTGAGGGCCAGGTTGCCGACGAGCGCGACGTAGGCGGCCAGGATGTTCACCGACTGCTTGTTGCGGCTCGTGAAGTTGCGCGAGAGCAGCACGTACAGCGACATCATCACGACACCAGCCGACGCATACACCAGCGGGATCGCGGCCGAAGCGTAGGCCTCGCCGTACCAGGCGGTGATGAGGAACCGGCCGAGCGTGGACAGCGCGAGCGCCAGCGCCACCGTGACCACCAGCGTCTGCCGGCAGGCCGTGGCCGTCATCGTGTGCGCGCGCTGCTCATCGCTGCCGGCCAGGCGTGGGAACAGCGCCAGCCCGAGCGACTGCGGAACGTAGAGAATGTGCTCGGCGAGCCGCGACGCGATGGCGTAGAACGCCACCTGCGCGGGGTTCGTGAAGTAGGCCACCAGATACATTGCCGCCTTGAAGTGGAAGTGCGACGCGATGATCTGCACGTGCGACTTGAGGCCATAGCGGATCATCCGTCGAAACAGCGCCACGTCGAAGTGCAGGCGCAGCGGCGTTCCGCGGTGAATGGTCCACACCACCCACGACGCCATCACGATGCGCACGACCACGGCCACACCGAGCGCGCCGGCCAGGCCGAGATCGAGAATCATCAGGCACACCGCCATGCCCGTCAACGTCAGCACCGCCTCGGCGATCAGCCGGAAGTTGTACACCCGGAACCGGTCGGTCGACTGCAGGACGCCGTACATGTAGCTCTCGGTGAGCAGGATCGGGATCAGCGGCAGCACGACTACCAGCGACCACGCCGGCACGCCGCGCAGCACGCTGTCGAGGAGAACGCCGCGCAAGGAGAGCGCGACGCCGATCAGCACCGCCCCCACGCCCAGCGCGATGATCAGCACGTTCGACGCGACCTGGGAGACGTCTTCGCGGGCCTTGCGGATGAAGTAGACCGAGGCGATGCCCTGGCCGAACTTCGAGAGCGTCACGATGCTGGCCGGGAACAGCGCGACCAGGGTGAAGATGCCGCGGTTCTCGGGGCCGAGCATGCGGGCGGTGATGATGCCGGTGAACAGCCCGAACCCCATCGTGATGAGGCGAGTGCCGAACGTCCCGGTGGCGTCGTCGGCGAGCTTGCGCAGCCCGCTCGCCTGCTTCTTGTCACGGCCCGCCTGCGTCGGGTCTTCCTGCGACTCCGCCACCGGCTCAGGTTCCCACGCGCCGGCCGGCCCTGGCCGCCAGCAGGGGCTCGAGGTGCTCCGAGATGACGGCGTCGAGCGGCGCGTCCTGCTCGATCCAGAGCTGGTAGCACGGCGCTCTCTCGGCGAGACGGCCCAGCATCGCCTGCTCGTCGGGCCGCTCGGTCCCGGCCACCAGATCGAGTACCTCGCCCATGATGGCGATGCGACGCACCTCCTTCGCCATGGTGTTGCCCGCCACGATGCGCGCCGCACACTCGGCGGCGCCGAGCGACTCGAGCGCGGTAGCGCGCGCACGGCCCACGTTGACGATGGCCAGCGGCGCTTGCGGGCGGTCCTCGCCGCGGTCGATGCGCAGTGCATCGCGCTCGTAGACGCGTCGCTCGCCGGTCGCGACCAGCCGGCTCGCCCCCTGCCCGGCCCGTGCACGGCTGCGCTCGTCGAGGAGCAGCAACTCGGGGCACGATCGCACGCGGTCCCCGTCGTGGAGCACCAGGTTGTCCGACATCATGCGCCGGCGCTCCTCGGCGAGCATCGCGACGGCCAGGGTCGACTTGCCGCAGCCCGGCATGCCGGCGAGCACGATCGCGCCCTGCGGCGCGGCCACGGCGCCCGCGTGCAGGACACTCCACCCCTCGCGGCGCCCGAGCTGCCAGAGAATGGGATGATACACGAGGTAGTACAGCAAGGTGCTGAAACGGCGGCCGCGCAGCCGGTCGAGCCCGCCGCGGTGACGCAGACGGCGCAGCCGCTCGAGGCCTGCGCCGGATCCGACGTGGAAATGATAGCGGCCGGTGAGCTCGAGCCTCTGCCCCGTCCAGTCCATCGCCAGCTGCAGGTCGGGGAAGTCGTCGATGCGCAACCACGCGGCCGAGTCGGCGTCGAGGTAGAGGTCGCGGTCGGGCCGGCGCTGCCACCCACGGCCGGGAAAGGCACGGGCCAGATCACGTGATGCGAACCCGTCCACCCACTGCAGGCGGCTCGTGATGTCTGCTTCGCCGTCGCCCTCGCACAGGTACGGCTCCATGGCGGCCCGTACGTAGGCGGCAAACGGCTCGATGTCGGATTCGAGCCTCAGCCTCACGCCGTGAAGCTCGAGGGTCAGGGACGACCCGGCGGTCATGTCTGGGCGCCGAACGCCTCGTCGGTTCGCGCCAGCTCGGGCACCGGGATGCCGTAGCGCTCGGCCACGCGGTCGTAGATGCGCGTGACCTCGGCCACGTGATGCTCGACGCTGAAGTCGCGGACGGCCTCCAGCGCGCCCTCCGACAGGCGCTGTCGCAGCGACGGGTCGTCGAACAGGGTGCGCAGCATGGTCGCCAGCGCGCCGGCGTCACCGGCCGGAACCAGCACGCCGTTCTCACCGTCGCGCACGAACTCGGGAACACCACCGGCGCGCGTCGCGACCACCGGCTTGCCGACGCACATGCCCTCGATGATCACGCGCCCGAACGGCTCGCCGCGCACCGAGGTGTGCGCCACGACGTCCATGGCGTTCATCACGTCGCCCACGTCGTCACGCGTGCCGGTGAAGATCACGTTGCGCTCGAGGCCGCGCTCGGCGACGAACGCGCGCAGGCCCTCGGCGTACTTGCGGCCGCTGCGATGAGCATCGCCGACGATGACGGCCACCGCGCTCGGGTGGGACTTGATGAGCTCGACCATGGCCTCGAGGAGCACCTTCTGCCCCTTCCACGGCTGGATGTTGCCGACCACGCCCACCACCGGCGCGCTGCCGTCGATGCCGAGCTCCTCGCGAACGTCGTCGCCCGCGCGGGTCGGACGGAACGTCTCGAGGTCGAGGCCGTCGTAGACCACGTTGAACTCGGGCGGCTTCAGGCCCTGCTCGCGACAGTGATCCTCGATGGCGCGGGTCATGCAGATGGAGGCGGCGACGCCGGGAGCGAACATGCGCTCCACGAAGCTGTGCTTGTCGAACCCCTTGCAGTGGACGATGCACGGGATTCCGCACAGGCGGGCGGCGACGATCGCGTCCATGTTGCCGCGAAAGCCGTTGCAGACGTGGACGATGTCGGGCATCTCGGCGCGAAAGACCCGCGACAGCCGCAGCGCAGCCGGCAGCGTCTCGAACAGGAACGTGACCGCCGCGCGGGCGTTGCGCATCAGCGGCGTGATCCCCGACACTTCCTTGGCGGCATGATAGGTGGGACTGGCCAGCAGGCCGTGCTCCTTGGGCAGGCGCCGTTTGCTGAAGATGCGCACCGCGACCCCCTGCGCGAGCAGGTTCTTCATGACGCGCTTCTCCTCGTAGAGCACCAGCGACGGCGCGTAGGCCGACTTCTCGAGCCCGGCGATCAGGTGCAGCACGCCGGTGAGGGAGCCGCCCACGACCTGCCCCGACGAGGCTTCGAGGTACAGGATCTTCACGGCGACGCCCCGCCCGTGCTCGCCACCACGGCGTCGCGAAGGCCGACGCGCGGCTCCCATCCGAGCTCGGCGCGTGCCGGCTCGGTGGCGTAGCGAGCATTGAGGCCCGAGCGGCGCAGCTGGTAGGCGGCCGCCCATGGGCGACGCTTCAGAAGACGGTGGAGGAAGTCCACGGCAGCCACTGCGGGCGCGAACAGCGCGACGGGCAGGTAGAAGAACGCGGCCGGGCAACCGGGCCGGCCGGCCACCTCGTCGAAGTAGCGTGACTGCGTGAGATCGGAATCGTCGATGACGTTGAACACCCGGCCCTCGAGACCGGGGCGAGTGCCGGCCAGCACGACCGCGTCGGCGGCGTTCTCGACGTACACGATGGGCGCCAGGTACGAGGGCTTGCTCACCACCAGCGCACGCCCGCGCACTCGCTTGTTGACGCGTCCGAGGAACAGCGGCTCGCTGGGGTGGTCGTGGCCGTAGATCTGGCCCGGCCTGACGATGACCACGGGCTGGCCGATGCGGGCGGCACGGCGCGCGATGCGGTCGGCATCGATCTTCGAGCGCGTGTAGTAGCCGCGCAGCATGGGCTGGTGGTCGTACTCGGAGTCCTCGGTGATCGTCACGCCATCGGACGCGATCTCGAAGATGCCGAGCGAGCTCACGTGCACGAAGCGGCCGACGCCGGCCTCGACAGCGGCATCGATGAGCCGCTCGGTCGCCACGACGGTCTCGTCGAGGAACAGCTGCCAGTCGCCGTGCGACAGCACGCGTGCGCCCATGTGGTACACCACGTCGCAGCCGGCCAGCTGGTCGGCGAAGGCGGCCACGTCGCCGAGATTGCCCTCGACCAGCTCGACCCGGCCCGCCTGCTCTCCCGCTTCACTCTGCGCATCGGCCCACGCGGCGGCCTTCCCGGGGTCGCGCACGAGCATCACCACATCGTCGCCTCGCTCGACGAGCCTGCGCACGACGCGACGGCCGAGGAATCCGGTGCCTCCGGTGACGAACGCCCGCACGCTCAGGCCTCCACCGCGACGACCGCGTCGTCGTCGTTCGAGCCGGCGGCGTCGCCGCCGTCTGCCGCAGCCTGCGACTCGCGGCCGGACTGCGCTCCGGACTCTCCGTCGCGAGCGGCCGCGAGCGGCCGGCCACCGAGGGACTCCCAGATGCGCGCGGTCACGCGCACGACATCGGCGCCCTGCTCGATACCGACCGGAGGCTCGGTACCGCCGCGGATGGCCGTGTAGAACCGGTCGATCAAGGTGCCCATGCCCGGATAGTACCGCACGGTCCCGCGCAGGAAGTTCACGGTACTGGCGACCGTCTGGCTCACGAGCTGCCAGGCCTCGTCGAGATTCGGCAGCGGCTTGGCGATGATCTTCGGCACGTCGTAGTCACGGCGCGTGACGATCGTCATGTTGTTGCAGTTCACCTCGACCGTCATGCGCGTGCCGTAGATCTTGAGCGTGTTGAGCCACGGCTTGGCGCCGGTCGAGATCGTGAGCACCCCGCTCGTACGCTCGCCCTGCATCAGCACCCTGAGCTCGTCGGTCCGGCCGTCGCCGGCGGCACCGAACGCGCGCGCCTCGAGATCCAGAACGGGCCCGAGGAACGCCAGCTGCAGGTACAGCGGATGGGGAATCAGGTCGCCGAGGCTGCCGCCGGGCATGCTGGCAAGCCACGGCCGGTCGGCCGCCAGCCCGGCCTGATAGCTCTCGACGCCCACGATCTCGCCGAGCGCTCCGCTGGCCACCAGCTCGTGGGCGCGTAACATGGGCGGATCGAACAGCCGGTTGTGGTCGACGGTGAGCATCGCGCCGGAGGCGGCGGCCGCCGCGATCATCGCCTCGGCGTCGGCCGGATCCACGGCCATCGGCTTCTCCACCAGCACATGGATACCGCGCTCGAGCGCCTCGATGGCCACGGCCGCGTGCGTGTGGGGTGGCGTCAGCACGTGGATCACGTCGGGCGCCTCGCCTTCGATCAGCTCACCGACGCTGCGGTAGACGTTCTGGATCGCGTGGCGATCGGCCAGCTCGTTGGCGCGCGCAAGCGAGATGTCGGCCAGGCCGACCACGCGGCCACCGGCCTTGCGGATGTAGGGAACGTGGGTCTCGGCGATGATGCCGGTGCCTACCACGCCCACTTTCAAGCTCGAGTCCGTCACGTTGCCGTATTCCCCCGCCTCACTCTCGTGCTCGCCGTCACGACCCGCACGGCGTGGCCAGGCGAGTGATGAGGCCCGGAGGCGCCTCGCAGGCGAAGCGCGCCGCATTGAGCACCGTCGCCGCCGTGGCCTCGTCGCCGGCCACTCCGCGCGGGAAGCGCAGGTGTACCGGCGGCTCACCGTCGATCTCGATCTCGTCGAACGGCTCATCGGTGTCGAGCCGCATGGTCAGCGACAGCGCCAGGCTGCGGCCGTCCGCGGTGGACGCTTCGGCCGTGTGATCGAGCCCCACCACGGCGCCGGCCTCGACCACCTCGCCGGCCTTGTCGACGCGCTGTTCGGCCACCACCGGCGCCAGGCGCTCCTCGACGGTGCCGAGTCGCCAGCCCAGACACGCACCGAGGTGCTGGAGTGATTCCACCAGCCCGACATGGCCGATCGACGCCTCGGCGATGCGCTTCGAGACCTCGTCGACGGCGGCGCCCACGCCCATCTTGCGGCGCAGTGCCGGTCGGCGGCGTCCGAGGTTCACGAGACGGCGTACGCGAATCGCGTCCACCCGCAGGCACAGCGAGCTGAGGTAGGCCGGCAGCCGGTCCATCAGCACCCCCGGGTTCACGCCCGCGCCGAATATCGTCACGCCACAGGCGCGCGCGGCGGCGTCGATGCGCTCGGCCGCCTGCCGGGCCCGTCCGTCGCCTGCGTGCGGGTGAATGAGCTCCTCGGCCGTCGACACCACGTTGAGGCCGGACTCGGCCAGCTCGACGAGCTGGGCCTCGATGGCCGGAATGTGCGACGCGACGGCGTGAAACGCCACCTGGGGACCCGACGATCCGCCCGCCGCCGCCAGCGCCTCGGCAACGCTCGCGCTCACCGGCACCGCCGCCGCGCCGTCGCCGCAGGCGTCGGCCAGCGTCTTGCCGGCCAGCGCCGGGGCCGGATCCACGGCAGCGACACTCATCAGGGATTGCTTGGTAGGCGTTAGCCGGGCGATCGCGGCCCCGATCTGCCCCAGCCCGACGTGAATGACTCTTATCGGCTCGTCATCGGCCTCTACGTTACGCACTGCGCGCTGCCACCTCCGATCGTTCCCCCGGGCTACGACGCCACGGACTCGCCCGGGTCGGCCTCGTCGTCGGCCGTCGCGCGACGGGAACCGTGAAAGCCGTGGGCCTCGAGATACTTGACGTTCGAGTATCGCACATCGCCGGCATCCATGCCGTCGTCGTCGAGCATGGCACGGACCTCGTTCACGCCGTCCTCGATGCAATAGTTAGCCGCGAAGCCCAGCACGTGGCGGATCTTGTCGAAGCTCACGCGGTAGCTGCGCGGATCCTCGACGGTGTCGACGTGGTCGATCTCCACACCCGGGATCTGCGCCGCGACGATCTCGGCCGTCTCCGAGATGGTGAAGTTGTTCCGATCCGAGCCCACGTTGAAGATCTCGCCGCTCACCTTCTCGTGCGGCGCCTCGGCGGCCAGCTGGAATGCCTGGGCAACGTCGCGGCAGTGGACGTGAGGCCGCCAGGCCTCGCCACCCATGACCGTGATCTTGCCGGTCGAGACGGCCCGGTGGGTCATCGTGTTGATCATCAGGTCGAGCCGCATGCGCGGAGATGCCCCGAACACCGTCCCCAGGCGCAGCATCACGAGCGACTTGTTCTCGAGCTCACGCGTGAGAATCGATTCCGAGACGATCCGGCTGCGCGCATAGAACGACACGGGGTTCAGGCGCGACCCCTCGTTGAGGATCAGGCCCTCGGTGGCGCCGTACACGCTGCACGACGACGCGAACACGACGCGCTCGATGCTGGGCGTGAGGTGGACGACGTTGCCCAGCAGCTTCGTCGACTCGATGTTGATCGCGATCGTCTCGTCGTGGTCGAGCTCGCAGGCGCCATCGCCCACCAGGGCGGCCAGCGCGATGATCGCCCTGGCACCCTTCGACGCCCGGATCAGGTCGCGGATGTTGCAGATATCGCCCTCGATGACCTCGAGCCTGGGATTCGCCGTACACGAGTCGAGCCCCGAGGCACCGTAGAGGAAGTTGTCGAGAACCCGCACGCGGTAGCCGGCCTCGAGCAGCATCGGCACCAGGTGCGAGCCAATGTAGCCGGCGCCGCCGGTGACCAGCACGACGTCGTCGCGCTCGAGCATCGCCGCGTGCTTCATGATGTGCCCTCGTGCGAGAGCGCTGGACGTCTCACGAGCTCGGGCTCCTGCTTGGCCAGCTCGTCGGAAAGGGCCGGTATGAGTCGGTATCGCACACCGATCTTCTTACACGCTTCCGTGATGTCACGCACGATGGCCGGATCGGTCAGGTCGGCGATCGAGATCAGCACCATGTCCACGCCGTGGGTCTGGGCCGCCATGGCGATGTCGGTGGAGCCGCCCATCACGCGGATTCCGTGGATCAGAGCCCCCCATCGGTGGGGTTCGTGGTCGATGATGCCCACCGGCAGGAACATCGATCGCGGATCCTCGAGCAGGGACCTGAGAATCGACTCGCCGCCGTGACCGGAGCCAGCCACCAGTACACGAATGTACGCGTCCTTCCGTGAGACGGAGCCGCGGGCGGCGCCGCTCAGCACGTGGCGTAGCGCGAACCGGAATCCGGCCATGAGGAAGATCAGCAGTGCCCAGTCGACGATGAAGACCGCCCGCGAGTGCGCGCGCAGATCGGTGAAGTAGGTGACCGCGATGACGAGCGCCGAGCTGAGGCTCACCGCCTTGACGATGGCGGCAAGATCGCGGCGCCCCACCCAGCGCGTGGCGCGCTGGTACAGGCCGAAGTACACGAACACCGGCGGCTTGAGCACGACGCCCCAGAACAGCGTCTGCACGACGTAGGGCCAGTGACGCTCGGACAGCTCCCAGTCGAAGTGAATGAAGTTGGCGACCACGTAGGACACGACGATGAGGCCCATGTCCATGCTGAGCAGCGCCAGGCGGCCGCGCACGCGCGCGAAGAAGCTCTTCTTGAACTGGCTGGCGAGAACGCTGAAGAAGCCGCCGATCAGGAACGAGAGGTCGCCCCAGACGGTCGCGCTGCGCACGTAGTGCAGATCGCGATCGAGCTTGGCGGGCAAGATGTGCTCGATGTAGTAGGTCTCGGTGTCCTCGCAGCCGTCGGGGTACAGCTCGGCCTCGTCACGCCCCTCGATCTGGCTCGGGCCGATCAACCCGGGTTTCACCGACAGGACGTCGCGCTGCTCGCCCGTGTAGAAGTTCGTGAAGTACGGATCCTCCGGACGCGGCCCCACCAGCGACATGTCGCCGGCGATCACGTTGAGGATCTGCGGAACCTCGTCGAGCTTCGTCCAGCGCAGCACCTGTCCCACCTGGGTCACGCGTGGATCCCGCTTGACGGTCAGGCGCGCACCGCTGCGATAGGCCCCGACGATCATGCTGCGGAACTTGAAGATGCGGAACGTCGTGCCGTCCTTGCCGGCTCGTTCCTGACGGAAGAAGATCGAGCCCTTCGAGTCGAGCTTGATGAAGATCGCGACGACCGCGAACAGCGGCGACAGGAACAGCATCGCGGTCAGCGCGACGCCCAGATCCATCAACCGTTTTGCCAGGTGCCCGCTCATGACGACCGGCGGTGTGCGCCCAAGATCCTCGCCAGGCTGCGCACGACGCCCCGCACGTCGTCGTCGGCCATGGAGGGGAACAGGGGCAGCGAGATGGCTCCCTCGTAATGGCGGCTGGCGTGCGGAAAGTCCTCCTTCCTACAGCCGAGCCGTTCTTGATAGAAGCGATGGTAGTGGGCCGGGATGAAGTGAACGCTGGTGCCGATATTGTCGGCGGCCAGCATCTCGATCACCTCGTTCCGCGTACACGACAGCCGCGCGGGGTCCAGGCCGATGAAGTACAGGTGCCACGCCGTTTCGACGTCCGCGGCGGGCCGTGGCCGCACCACCCCTTCGACCGGGGCGAGAAGCTCGTCGTACAGGGCGACCAGCTCGAGGCGGCGCTGGTGGAACCCGTCGAGGCGGTCCAGCTGGTGCAGGCCGATGGCGGCATTGATGTCGGTCATGTTGTACTTGAAGCCGCGTTCCTCGACCTCGTAGTACCAGCTGCCCTCGGCGCTGTAGCGTTTCCAGGCGTCGCGAGAGATGCCGTGCAGCCGGCGCGTGCGGATGCCCGCCGCAAGCCCGTCGTCGTCGGTCGTCACCACGCCGCCCTCGCCCGTGGTCATGTTCTTGCCCGCATAGAAGCTGAACGCCGTCGCACGGCTGATCGCGCCGATGCGGCGCCCCCGGTACGAGGCGGGCAGCGCGTGGGCCGCGTCCTCGACGACGGCGGCGCCGGCGCGGTCGGCGATCTCGCCGATGCGATCCAGGTCGCACGGGGCGCCGGCGAAGTGCACCGGGATGATGGCGCGGGTGCGCCCGGTCACGTGGGCGTCGATCTGCGCCGGGTCGATGTTCGGGTAGTCGGGCAGCGTGTCGACGAGCACCGGCGTGGCGCCGGTGTACAGCACCGACGCGACCGTCGCGGTGAACGTGTACGGCGGGACGATCACCTCGTCGCCCGGCCCGATCCCCAGCGCTTCGAGCGTGAGGTGCAGCGCGGCCGTACACGACGACACCGCGACCGCGTGCTTCGCGCCGAGGTAGTCGGCCAGCTTCTGCTCGAAGCGCTGCGTCTTCGGCCCCATCGTCAGCCAGCCCGAACGCAGGGTGTCGGCGACCTCCGCGATCTCCTCGTCGCCGAGGAACGGCCGGTGAAACGGCAGGTATTCGGGCAGCCGGGTCGGCGAGTCCGCGTCGGTGTCGGTCACAGTCGTCATCTCTCGATCGCGCTCGGTTCGAGGCCGCGGCCCCTCAGCCCCTCGCCGGCCCCGCGGCCCGGGTCGCGCCGGCCGTCCCCTGCCCGTCCGCGCCGCCGTCGATCTCGTCTGCACGGCCGCGCCCCTCGAGATAGCCGTCGATCAGCGCCGCCAGCTCGTCGAGGTTGCGATCACGGTCCCAGATCCGCTCCACCTTCTCGCGGCCGGCCCGCGCCAGCCGCCGGGCCTCGTCGGGGTGGCGCCACAGGCGCTCGAGCGCATCGGCCAGCGCATGTGCATCGCGCTCGGGAACTCGCAGCCCGTTCTCCCCGTCGTCGATCAGCTCGGGGACACCACCGATGTTGCTACCGACCACCGGAATCCCCACGGCCATGGCCTCGGCCAGCACGTTCGGAATCACGTCCTGCCTGCCGTAGCGCCCCATCACGACGCTGGGCAGCGCGAACACGTCGCTGTTGCGGTACAGCTCGAGCAGGTCGCGATGGCCGAGAAAGCCGTGGAACCGTACCCTCTCGACGAGCCCGAGGTCCTTGCACTTGGCCTCGAGGTACGGCCGCTGCGGCCCGTCGCCGGCCAGGTCGAGCGTCACGTCGACTCCGCGCTGCACCAGCATGGCGAGCGCGTCGAGCAGGATGTGAAAGCCCTTGTATTCCTTCAGCCAGCCGCAGCTCATGACACGATAGCGCTCACCGCGTGCACTCTCCACCGGCGTGAAGCGACCGAGGTCGGTCCCGTGATAGTTCACGTGCAGGCGATCACGCGCCGCTTCGGGGGCCAGCGAGGCCAGGTAGCGGCGATTGGTGTCGGCGCAGGTCACGGCGAACGTGGCCGCCTCGAGCTTGGCCGGCAGCATCCGGCTGATCATGTAGATGTCGTAGGCGTGGGCGGTGAAGCTGTAGGTGATGCCGCACCACTGCTTGATGAGCATGGCGGCCGTCGTGGGGTACGTGGCCCAGTGGGCATGAACGTGGTCGATACCCTCGGCCTGCAGACGCTCGGCGATCCAGATCGCGTACGGCACCAGCACCAGCGACTTCGCGAGGTACAGGTACCGGCTGTGATGATACACGGCGAGCAGCTTCTCGCCCCGGCTGAGCGTGGTTCCGGCCGCAGCATCGGCATCGTCGTCGGGCTCCACGTCGCGCCTGCGCCATGCCGAGACCACGCGCGTGAACAGGCGCATGACGTCGCCCGGCCGCTGTCGCAGCGCGCGCCAGAAGCTGGCGAGCATCGACACCGACAGCAGCCGCGGACAGTAGAGCGTTTCGGCGATCAGCTCGAGCCCCTCGGGCTGCTGCAGACGAGCAGTCGAGCGCTTGAGCGAGATCAGGCGCAGGTCGTAGCCCTTGCGCTTGAGACCGACGACCTCCCCCAGCGTGAACGTCTGATGGAGGACCGGAAAGGCCGGGAACAGATATGCTAGTCGCGGCACGTCGCCACCCGACCGATTCTCAACCGATCAGCTGGAGAACACGCTCGGGGATGTAGTCGCGCCGCTTGTTGAGCACGGCACCGACGATGTTGGCGCCGCTCTCACGGATCAGCTCGACCGCGCGATTGGCCACGCCCACCGGAGTGACGTCGGCCTCGACGACCAGGATCACGCCGTCGACCAGCGGCGCCAGAGCGCGCGCGTCGGGATACAGCGTGATCGGAGGCGCATCGAGGAACACCGCATCGGCATGGCGGCCGAGCTCGGTCACCACCTCGAGCGTACGCGGGTTGTCGATAACGTCGATCGCGTCGACCTCGCCGTTACCGGCGGTGATCAGCTTGAGCCCGTCGAACTCGGTCTCCTGGATGACGTCGTCGACCGTGTGCTTCTCGGCAACCACGCCGGTGATCCCGTCGCGGCCCTTCGCGTCCATGAGCCGCCACAGCGACGGCGTGCGCAGGTTCAGGTCGACCAGCAGGGCGTTCGAGCGCCCGCGCTCGGCCAGGGCCTTGGCCATGAGACAGGCCACGGTCGAGGTGCCCTCGCCGTGCAGCGCGCTCACGACCATGACGCTCTTGATGGTGTCGCCCACGGCCGCGCCCACCAGGCGCTGGCGCAGCTCGTAGAAGTCGTCCGCCCCCGTGGTCGGCAGGTCCCCGGTGAGGGGCTCCTGACGGGTCTCGGGGCGTCCGCCCTGCTCGTTGCCGGCGCGGAGGGCCTCCGCGCGCTTCAGTGCTTCGTAAGTCTTGCTCATCCCTGATTCGTCCGCTGCGAGCCGCCGGCACCGGAACCGAAGCCGTTCCCGGGGATCTCGGCGATCACCGGCAGGCCCAGGTGGTGGCGAACGTCGAGCTCGCTGTTCATGACCGGGTTCAACATCTCTGTCACGACCGCCGAGCCTACACCGATCATCGACGCTGCGAAAAGCGACAGGATCAAGGTGACGAGCTTGAAATCGGGCTCGCGCTTGAGCGGCAGCGCGGCCGCCTCGACGATGGCCACGTTCGACAGGCCCGCCCGGTCCATCGCGTCGGAGACCTGTAGCTGGCTCAGCTTCTCCTCGAGCGCGTCGTAGACCCTCTTCTTCGTCGTCCGATCACGCCGCATGCGCATCACCTGATAGTGCTTGGCGTGCATCACGCGGATTCGGGCGTCGTAGTCGGAGATCTTCTCGGTGAGCATCGCCCTGCGCGCCTCGAGAGCACCGAGCTCGGCCTCGGTCTCGAGAACGTCGCGCTCGAGCCCGCGACGCACCGACGTGGTCGCCATGCGCTTGCGGCCGATGATGCTGGTCTCCTGGGAGACGATCTGCTGCTTCAGCGCCGCGATCTCGCCGTCCATGTCCCGCACCAGACGGTGCTGGGGGGTGTAGAGCTGCTCGAGCCTGGTCCGCTCCATCTCGAGCTTCGACAGGTTCTGGCGCAGGAACCCGAGCATCGGATTCGGGATCATGTCGACCTCGGTCGCCTCGTGCTCGGGGATGAACTCCAGCTCCGCCTGCAGCGCAGACACCTTGGTGGTCAGCTCGGTGATCTCGGCCTCGCTGCGACGCAGGTCGGCTTCGAGCTGGGCGCGCTGCCGGAGCATCTGGTCCTTCTCGGTAGCGATCGAGGTCAGCCCGTGGGCGGCATCGTAGCGCTCGAGCTGCAGATCGGCCTGCTCGAAGCTGTCCTTGGCCGCGCTCGCCTGCTGGTAGAAGAACTGCACGGCGCCCGGCTCACGGTGCTTCTCGATGCTGTAGTCGACGTACAGCCGCACGAGAGTATTGACGATGTTGATCGCCTCCTCCTCGTCCGAGCTGCGGAAAGAGACCTCGACCACGTTCGAGCTCGGCTTGCGCACGACCGAGACCTTCTGCTCGAGCCCACGCACCGACGGCACGCGCGAGTCGTCCTCGCCCGCCTCGGCCTTCTGCGCGGCCAGCTCGAAGTGCACGCGCCGCAGCAGATCGCCGCTGCGCATGAGCTGCATCTCGGAGTTGATGATCGCCTCGTTCGGCGGCCGATCCACCGGCGCGGGCCGCGGCAACGGCGATACCTCGGGGTAGGCCCTGACGTTCTTGATCAGCACCTTCGCCGTGGCCCGGTAGACCGGATCCTGGGCGTAGTTACCCACGACGCTCGGGATGAAGATCACGGCAAACAGGCCCAGCGCCAGCCGCCATCGCTTGAAGACGGCGGTCAGGGCCTGGCGAATCAGATATAGAGATCTCTGTTCCATTTACGCGGTGTCCGTCTGCCTAGTCGCCGATCGTGTCGAACCGGGTCGTGGGTTCGCGAATCGGAATCAGGTCGCGAATGTACTGCTGAACCCAGAGGTTGGCGTTTGCGACCGCCGTCTTCGGAATCCAGACGAAATCATTGGCCGTCAGGATGACGTCGCCGCGGATGTCACCGGTCTCGAGCACGGTCTTGAGGTCGATCACGCGCGCCTCGTAGGCGCCGGTGACCTCGAGCTTCACGACGAGCACGTTGTCGACCTTGGCCGAGTCGAGATAGCCGCCGCGCTCGAAGATGGCGCGCAGGGCCGTCGTCCCCGACCGCAACTCTACGAAGCCCGGCCGGCGGACCTCGCCGCCCACGTAGGCGAACTGCTCGGCCTGCTCCGCGACCAGCACCGCCACCTCCGGGTTGCGGTGGGTGATCGAGGCGCGGCGATAGATCGTTTCCTGCAGCTCCTCGGTGGTGAGGCCTGCTGCCTGGAACTCGCCGAGCGCCGGCAGCGTGAGCTTACCGTCGGGCCGCACGTTGGGGTTGGCGTCGAGGTCACCGTGGAACGTGAACTTCATACGCAGCGTGTCGCCGGCAGCGATCCGGTACGGACCGGCATTGGCCGCGACCGCGGGCGGATAGTACGGCAGCTCTCCGTAAGGGAGCGTCTGCTGGCCGGAGCATGCGCCGGACAGCAGCGCCACGGCGGCCAGGAGGATGACCGTCAGGAGCTTGCGATGACGAGGGTGTCTGCTGGATTGCTTGAGCACAGTGGGTCCGCTGTCGATCCGTTTCTTGGTGTAGATCATGCCCCCGCGCCGTGGCGCGGGCGAGGCTCGATCCCGGATACTCAAGTGAGCAAGTTCAGTGCCACGACACACATGAAGTCGACACACTTAACTAATTGAAATTGCAGCGGTTTTTGTGATGCTAGGGCAAGTGAGAGACGGGCAAGAATGCCTCACCCAGGGCACACGAAGCCCCCGATCGGGAGCTAAGTGTGTGATTTTTCAAGTAGTTTCGCCCGCACCGCAGGATTGCAAGACTGCAGCCCCCTCGGCATGACTTTTCTGCAGCGAATGCGATGCGGTCTGTCAGGTTTCAGCCGGCAGCCGGCGAGCCGGCGCTGCGGCTGCGCGCCTTGCCGTACTCCGCGAGGATCTCGCTGGCCAGGCTGAGCGCCTCGTCACGCGAGTCGATGCCGGTGATCTCGAGCCGGAACATCGGCTGACCGTCACCGACCTCGGAGGTGGACAACTGAAGGCCCGTGAGCACCGCATCCAGCCACTGCCGTACCTGTGCCAGGCCGGCCTGCCGCGGCGACACCGCCACCACCACCGAGTAGGCCTCGTCACCAGCCGACACGACCATCTGATCGGGACGCTGGAACGGCAGGTAGATGTGAGCACCGACCTCGAGAACACGTGGGTCGCGAATGCGCGGATTGCTGTTGAGGATGCGCTTGACCGTGACCGGACCGGCCGTCCCGTAGTGCGCTACGGCCACGTCCCACAGCGTGTCGCCATCCAGCACCTTGACCAGGCGACCGACCATCGGCTCGTCGTCGTTCGGGCCGAGGAAGCGGCCGCTGATCGCCGTCATCTCGGCGGGCGGCGTGGCCATGGCGATCGTCGTCGGCTCGGTCACCTCGGCCGCTCGCTCCGGCGTGACGGCAGGCTCGGCGGCGGGTGCGGGCGCCGCCACGACCGGCTTCGCGGTCTGTTTCGCAGCAGACTTCGGCGCAGACTTCGTGACCGCCTTCGAGGCCGCTTTCGGATCGGGGCTCGCGGGCGAATCGCCGGCCATCGCCAGCTGCATCGGCGACTCGCCGCCATCGCCGCCGGCCTGGTCGGCACGCGCCTCGCCCCGCGTACCCCCGGCAGGCTTGCCGTCGGTGGCAGTCGCGTCGTCGGTCGTGGCGCGCGGCTGCGGCCTCTTGATGGCCGGAGGCTCGGAAGCCCGGACGCGGGCTTCGGCACGCTTGCGCGCGGCAGCCGAGCCCGACTGCCGACGCATGAGCTCCGCGGCCATCTCCTCGGCCTCGGCGGCCGCCTCGACCATCCCGCCGGGCACGCTGTCGAGGCTCAGGGCGTTGCCCTCGGAGATCTGCTTGTTGACGGAGTCCTGTAACGTATCTCGCTTGCGGTCGAACAGCCGGGCGGCCGTCGAGCGCGCCATGAGCTCGGCACGGCGAATGGAGTCCTGGACCACCTTCGACCCGGTGACGGACGAACGCGCATCGGCCTGCGTTGCCGCCGGCGTCGCGGCGGAACTGGCAGCCGCGGCTGCCGCGGCGGGCGGCCGCACCGACGCGGGCCTGGCGACCTGTGCCTGCGGACGGGCCACCGGCATGCGCCGGGCCGGGGGCGCAGCCGTGGGCGCAGCGACGGCAGGTGCAGGTTGTCGTTCGACGGCGGGTGCCGGGGTCGCTGCCACCGCAGGCGCCTCGGTCGGCGCACCGCCGTGCAGCGGGCCGCCGGGGCCGGCAGCCCGGATCGTCGCCAGCGCGAGCGGCACCGCCACGCCCAGCGCGACCGCCGCCGCGGCCGGATAGCGAACGCCGGCCAGGAAGCCCCAGCCGCGCAAGCGCTCGACGAGAGGAACGCGGCGCTCCCCGCCCTGCAGGTCACGAATCGCCTCGGATATCACACCGCCGGTGATCCGCTTCTTGCCGTCGGCGAACGCGATCATCATGGCGTTGTCGCAGATCACGTTGATGACGCGCGGAATCCCCTTCGACGCGCGCCAGATCTTGCGCAGCGCCGCGGCCGAGAAGAAATCGTCGTCGGCCGCGCCGGCACTGCGCATGCGCGTCTCGACATAGGCGCCGATCTCGTCGGCGCGCATCGGGCGGAGGTTCGCGCGCACCGCGATGCGCTGGCGAAGCTGGCGCAGGTTCGGTCGGCGCAGCTTCTCCTCCAGCTCGCACTGCCCCGAGAGCAGGATCTGCAGGATCTTTTCCTTCGAGGTCTCCAGGTTGGACAGCAGGCGCAGCTCTTCGAGAACGCCGTCATCCATGGTCTGCGCCTCGTCGATCATGACGACGACGTTGCGCCCCTCGGTGAGCTGTTCGAGCAGGAAGTTGTTGAGCCGGTCGAGCAGGGTGAGCCGCCGGCGGTTGTCGGTCGGCAACCCGAGCTCGGCACAGATGAACTCGAGGAGCTCGTCGAAGCTCACGCCGGGGTTGAAGACGAAGACCACCTGCGTCTCGCCCTCGATCTCCTCGACGATGCGCTTGAGCAGCGTCGTCTTGCCCGTCCCGGCCTCGCCGATGAGCGTGACGAAGCCCTTGCGCGAGTGGATGCCGTGCAGAATCGACGCCATGGCCTCACGCGTCGACTCGTTGATGTAGTGGAACTTGGGGTCCGGGGTGAGATTGAACGGGTTCTCGGCGAGGTGGTAGAAATGAGCGTACATAGTGGATCTATCGCTGCGCCGGCCCCCGCTGCGGGGACCCGACCGTTCTCGGCCTGCCGCTCCGGACCGCCGAGCGACGGGCATCCCGGGCCGGCACTGTCGGGCCCAGCCTCAGGCCTTGGTGGGCTCCCGGAAGTCCTCGCGCTTGAGCGTGTGGAGCTTCATCTTGCGGTGCAGCGTGGCTGCATCGATCATAGCGTGTTCGGCCGTGGATGAGATGCCCCCGCGGTTGCGCTTGAGCACAGCCGTCAGGTATTCGCGCTCGGCGCGGCGCAGGAATTCCTTCAGCGGCAGCTCGAAATCGTTGAAACGCGACGGTCCGCCGCCTGGACCGGCAGTGCCCTCGCCGGGAATGTCGACCTCGCGCAGCATCGGGCCGCTGGTCTTGAGAATGGCCCTCTCCACCACGTTTCCGAGCTCGCGGACGTTGCCCGGCCAGCGGTATCCCATGAGCTTCTGCAGGGCCTTGTTCGAGACCCGATTGATATTGCGCTCGCGGCCCATCGGGTTGTTCCTGAGCATCTCGCTGACCAGCAGCGGGACGTCCTCGATTCTATCACGAAGCGGCGGGATCTGGATCGGCACCACATTGATGCGGTAGAAGAAGTCCTCTCGCATATCCCCACGGGCCACCATGTCGTCGAGATCGCGATTCGTCGCGGTGATGATCCGCATATTGACCTTGACCAGGCGATTTCCGCCGAGTTTCTCGATTTCACGCTGTTCCAGGGTGCGCAGCAGCTTGAGCTGCATGGGCAGCGAGATGCTCTCGACCTCGTCGAGGAACAGGGTTCCGCCGCTCGACAGCTCGATCTTGCCGATGCGCTCGTGGGTGGCGCCGGTGAACGCCCCGCGCTCGTAGCCGAACAGCTCGCTCTCGAGCAGGGTGTCCGGGAACGCCGCGCAGTTGATGGCCACGAAGCGGCCGCTGCGGCGCCGGCCCTGGAAGTGGATCGCGCGGGCGGCCAGCTCCTTGCCGGTGCCCGATTCGCCCGAGATGAGCACGGTCGCGTCGTTCTGGGCGAGCGCCTCGATGGTGGAGAAGATCTCGTGCATCACCGGGTTGCGGCTCACCATGTTCGCGAACGAGTAACGCTCGGACAGCTGGTTGCGCAGGTAGCTGATCTCGTCGAGCAGCGCCCGCTTCTCGAGGACCTTCTCGGTGGCGAGCAGGATCTCCTCGCGCTCGAACGGCTTGGTGATGTAGTCGCTGGCGCCGTGGCGGATGGCCTCGACGGCACCCTTGATCGACGCGTAGCCGGTGATGATGATCACGTCGAGGTCGGACCAGCGCTCGCGGATCTGCTTGGTGAGGCTGATGCCGTCGGTGCCGGGGATCTTGAGATCGAAGACCCCGAGGCTGTACTCGAACTCCTCGAGCAGCTTGAGCGCCTCCTCGGCGCTGCCGCACGAGTCGACCTCGTACTTGCGCTCGCGGTACATGTCCTCGAGCTGCCGGCGAATCAGCGGATCGTCGTCTACGATCAAAATTCTGTGTGTAATCATTTCTCGTCCGTTCCCTGGTGCGTATCGCCGGCCTCGGGCTTGCGCTGCTCGAACAAGAGCTTGAGGTTCTGGACCTTGCGCAGCTCGTAGTCGACTTTCAGAAGGTGCTCGACGACAGCCTTGATCTCCTGCGTCACGCGCTCGAGCTCGTGGTCGGACACGCGCTCGAGCTCCTGCTTCACGTCGTCGAAGAGGCCGAGAAGCTTGTCGATGCCGCCCACCTCGGAGAAGCGCGCGCTGATGTCCTCGTACGATGCGAGGATGCGCTCGACGTCATCGCGTAGTTTGTCGTCCACTCGCCCTTCCCTCGTCACGGCGCCGCGATCGGTGTCGCCCCCGCATGGGGAGCGAAAGTACCCGGCCGCCGCGGCCGCGATCCGCGCGGCTCGGCCACTGCGCGGATGCAAGGTCGGATGTTGCAGCACCCCGCAATCCGGCCTTCCTGCGATGGGCGCATTGCACCCATGCATTAAAAGTAAACCGCGCGATGACGGTTTTTCAACCGCGATTTTGCAGTTTTGCGCGATTCAGGCCGCCGTCCGGCGATCGACCCGGCTGGACAGGATCCGCTCGCGCGTGGCCACCGGCTCGAGGCGAAGCGCCTCGCAGATGTTGTTGAACGAGAACGGCGAATCCCAGTCGTCGAGGCGAACCCAGAACTCGGCCTGGCGGGCCAGGATGTCGGGGTTCTGTCGGGGTCGCTTGAGCGTCTTGCGGTAGCACGCAATCGCGTCCTCCAGGATCGCGAGCATCAGCGAGAGCTCCGGCGACCACTGCAGCGGCTGCTCGTCCATGTCCGGATCGGGCTCGGTCATTCGCAGCGCCGCGTCCGTCCCTGAACCCTTCTCGTCGGTGCCGCCCCGAACGGCCGTACCACCCAGTGTCTCCAGAAGTGCCTTGTACTCTTCCATCGCCAACTCCTCCCGCAATCGTGATGACTACGAAGGTAAGCAAAGCGTTTGCCATCCTGGCCGATGGAAGATTTTGCTTGATTTCAGCGGGTTCGCACGGATCCGTGCAGCCGAACCAGCGTCGCGCCCGTACACGAGCGTGTGGTGCGTGCACAAACGTGAACGCGCGACGAAGAAGTGACGCGCCGGGAGGGTCGGCCGGCGGTCGGATCAGGCAGCGAGCAGCTGGCGGGCGATGACCTTGAGCTCGAGGATCGGCTTGACGCCCTCGAAGATCGGCAGCACCTGGGCATCGACCACGTAGCGCGAGATCGGATACTCCTCGGCGTAGCCCCAGCCGCCGTGCAGGAGCTGCCCCTCCTGCGTGACCCACACCGCGACATCGCATGCCAGGAGCTTCGCCATGGCCGGCTCCAGCGAGATCGTCTCGTCGGTGTCCATCGCGCGGGCAGCCTTGTAGGTGAGCTGGCGGGCGGCCTGCAGGTGGGCCGCCATGCGGCCGAGCTTGTGCTGCGTGAGCTGGAACTCGATGATCGGCCGCTTGAACTGCTTGCGGTCGTTCACGTAAGCGGCCGTCACCTCGAGCGCGGCCTGGCCGATGCCGGAAGCGCGTCCGCCGGTCTGCAGGCGACCGGCGGCGAACCCGTTCATCTGCAGGTAGAACCCCTTGTCACGCCCCGCGGCCTCGCCGATCAGGTGCGAGGCCGGCACGAAGTAGTCCTCGAACGACAGGGTGAACGAGTGCATCCCGCGGTAGCCGGGCGTCGCATCGGCCTTGCCGGTCATCACGCCGCCGCCGGGCTGCTTCATGACGAACTCGTGGCCGTCGAACGGGTCCTTCTCGACGATGAACATCGACAGGCCGCGCGCGCCCGAGCTCGGATCGGGATTCGTCCGCGCCAGCAGCGCCAGCACGTTGGCGCGCCCCGCGAACGTGCACCAGGCCTTCGCACCGTTGATCTTGAAGCCCGGCTGGCCGTCGAGCTCCGCGTCGTCGGCGCGACACGCCACCGAGGCGACGTCGGAGCCGACGTCGGGCTCGGTCACCGAGATGCCCACCATGATCTCGCCGCAGCTCACGCGCTCCAGCCACGCCTTCTTCTGCTCCTCGGTACCGCCCTTGAGCAGCGCCTTGGTGAGGATCTCGGGACGCGTGATGAGGCTGCCGGCCGCCGCCAGCGAGGCGCGCGAGAGCTCCTCTGTGGTGAGGATCATCGCCACGTTGCCCATCCCGAGGCCGCCGTACGCCTCCGGAACGGACATGCCGAAGTAGCCCATCTCGGCCATCTTGCCGATGAGCTCGTCGGGGATCAGGCCGTCGGTCCGGTGGATGTGCTCGGCCAGGTGAGCGACTTCCTGGGCGGCGAACGCGCGCACCGAATCGCGCACCATCGTGTTGTCGTCGGAGCTCAGCCAGCCGTTGTTGAGCCCGCGTCCCTCGGCCACCTGTCGCCCGATCGCTCGCAGCCGCGCCTCGCTGCCGAAATCACGAATCGCCGCCTGCGCCTCGGCGCCGGCGAGCGTGCGATCGAGCAGCCCGTCCGGTAGCCCGAAGTCATCGGCTGCGGCCAGACACTGTCCGACCAGCCCCGCCCCCACCTCGGCCGCGTAGGCCGCCGCCTCGGCGGCGTAGAGATCGGCCTCGTCGCTGCCCGCGCCGGCAGCCGCGCGCGCGTACTCGGCCACAGCCTTGCACGCGGCGAGCTCGGTCGCGACGTAGGCGACGCGCTCGCTGTGCACCTGATGATCGTCGATTGCGCGCCCGCCCCCGGTCAGCCGGGAGGCCGCCGCAACGGCCTCGTCGACCGTCGCCTGGATCGCCGCAACCAGGGCGTCGATCTCGTCGAGATCGATCGTGTTCAGTGCATCGTCGCTCATCGCTACTCGCTCCGTTCGGGGACGTTCGAAATCGCCGCGACGCTACGGGCGCCGGCGGCCGCAGTCAATGAGCTCAGAGGTAGCCCAGGGCCTTCAGACGGGCACGCGCGCCCTCGTCGAGCGCCACCGGCTCCGGGGTGTAGGCGCCGGCGTCGAGGCTCTGCGACCACCGCCCCAGGCGCCCGGCCATCTCGCTCACCAGCGCGCCGTCGAACGCGGCGCGGTCGACGAGCTCGCCCATGTCCGATGACAGGTCGTAGAGCTCCAGGCGGGTCCGCTCGGCCTGCGGAGGCTTCAGGCGTGTTTCGACGAGCTTGTAGCTCCCCTCGATGAGAGAGCGCACCTCGATCCCCATGGGCCTCTCCAGCGACCACACCAGCGTCTCGCTGTACAGCGGCCGTGGCGCCGGCTCGCCCCTGCCGCTGACGGCGGCCAGCAACGAACGTCCGGCGCTGCCCGGCGCAGCGCCGACGCCGACGAGATCGAGCACCGTGGGCATGATGTCGACGTGGCCGGTAACCGCCCCGATACGGCGGCCGGGCTCGATGGTACCGTCGAGCGCCATGATCAACGGTACGTGCAAGGTGGAGTTGTAGAGATAGCGGTTGTGGAGCTCCTCACCGTGATCGCCGAGCCCCTCGCCGTGGTCGGACGTGAACACCACCAGCGTTCGGCCGGGCATGCCGGCGACGGCGTCGAGCAGGCGCCCGAGCTGCTCGTCGGTGTAGGCGATCTCGGCATCGTAGGCGTGCTCGAATCGGTCGCCCCAGGCCGCGTCCGGCTCGTACGGCCAGTGCGGGTCGAAGTAGTGCGCGAACAGGAACCAGCGACGCGAATCGCGGCGGCGCTCGTCGAGCCAGGCGAGAGCGCGGTCGGTGACCTCGTCGGCTCCGCGCTCGAAGTCGAGGTAGTCGTGGCCGATCCAGAAGCCGGGCGTGTCCATGCGGCCTCGTCGCTTCGCCGCCGTTCGCGCCGAGGTGCTGAAGTCGTCGTCGTAGACGTCGAATCCCTGCGCCAGGCCGAATCGCGCGTCGAGCGGGAACGCGCCGATGATGGCCGCGGTGGCGAAGCCGCGCCGACCGAGAATCTCGGCCAGCGTGTCGTCCTCCTCCGGGATGGCGAACTTGCCGTTGCAGCGCACTCCGTGCGAGGGCGGCAGCAAGCCCGTCATCATGGAGCCATGGGCCGGCAACGTCGACGGCGCGTGCGTGAACGCCCGCTCGAACACGACGCCACGCGCGGCCAGCGCCTCGAGCGCGGGCGACGTGGGCTGTTCGTGACCGTACACCGACAGCCGGTCGGCGCGCGTGGTGTCGAACGAAACGAACAGGACGTTGTCCGCCGCGGGCGGCGGCTGGCAACCGAGGCACGCCGCCACGAACGTCACCGGCAGCAGACGGGCAGACGCGGCGGCGAACAGCGATGACGACCCGGCAGGCAAGGCAGTCTCACGACTGTACCAGCCCGTCCGCTCGCCACCAACCGCGGCGGCCGCGTTGCGTCGCAGCCAGCATCGTGGGAAGAAGCCAGCAATGGCGCGCCTGACGGTCGGTTACCAGGACGGAACGATCCATCCACTGTGGATGTCGAGCATGGGCATGCGGCTCGCGCGCCTGTTCGGCGCCGACTCGCTGTGGGTCCAGGACCACTTCATGGGCTTCATCCCCGCGCGCGTCTGGAAGCCCGAGATCACCGACGTCGCACGCAAGGTCCACTCCACCGACGGCTGCTTCGACGCGCTACAGATCCTCGCCCTCACCGCCACGAAGATCCGTGGGGTCGACATCGGCACGCTGGTCACCGAGCCGATCCGCCGCCATCCGATGTCGATCGCACAGTCGTTCGTCACGCTCGACCACATCTCGAGGGGCCATGCGATTCTCGGCATCGGCAACGGCGAACGCGAGAACTGCGAGCCGTACGGGCTGCCGTGGAACAAGCAGGTCGCGCGACTCGAGGAAGCGCTCACGATCATCCGGCTCCTGTGGGACAGCGCCGGCGAGCCGGTCACCTACGACGGCCGGTTCTGGAAGCTGCGCGACGCGGTCTTCAACCTGCCGCTGTACGACGGCAGGGCACCGCGGATCTGGATCGCCTCGCACGCTCCGCGCATGCTCGCGCTCACCGGGCGCTTCGGAGACGGCTGGGCTCCGGCGATTCGCGTCGAGGCCGACGAGTACGCACGCAGGCTCGCCGCCATCCACAGCGCCGGTCGCGAGGCGGGGCGCTCGATGGATCATTTCGTGCCGGGCCAGATGGTGATGACCGCGATCGGAGAGAGCCAGGAGCAAATCGTCGAGCTGGCGCTCGCGAGCCGCCTCGGCGCGGCCATGGCGCTGCTGCTGCCGGCCGAGGTGTGGCGACAGCACGGCAAGGCCCATCCCCTGGGCGACGAGCACCGCGGCTTCATCGACATCGTGCCGCCTCGCGTCACCGAGGAGCACCTCGACCAGGCTGCACGCGACGTCACGGGCGAGATGCTGGTATCTTCGATGTTCGCCGGCAGCCCCTCGGAGATTCGCGATCAGGTCGCGCCACTCGTCGCGGCCGGCGCACGTCACGTCATCGTCTCGAACGGCGGCATGGCGCTGACCGGCGGGACGCCGCGCGACCTTTTGCGGATGGGAAGCCTTATACGTAAGCTTCGGCGCCTGGAGACGAACTAGCCTCGGTGGGAGAAACGACACCATGGACGCGATGGATGTGAAGGACGGCAGGAAACGGACGAGGCGGCTCGGGCGCGTGGCACGTGACTCCAGACCGCTCGCGGCGACCATGCTGGCCGCGGCGATGACGGTGGCCTTCGCGATGGCAGGCTGCTCGGGTGGCGGCGACGAAACCGTGAGCAGCAGCGACGCGGCCGTTTCCGAACACTCGGAAAACCGCGTTCTCATCAAGACCAGCAAGGGCACCATCGAGGTGGAGCTCTATCCCGACAAGGCCCCGAAAACCGTGGACAATTTCCTCGCTTACATCGACGCGGGCTTCTACGACGGCACCATCTTCCACCGCGTGATCGAGGATTTCATGGTCCAGGGCGGCGGCTACGACTCGGAAAAGCAGCGTAAATCGACGCGTGATCCGGTCGACAACGAGGCCAGCAACGGCATCAAGAACGAGGTCGGTGCGCTGGCCATGGCGCGCACCAGCGCCCCGCACTCGGCGACCTCACAGTTCTTCATCAACGTGAAGGAGAACAAGTTCCTCGACTTCAAGTCGGAAACCCCGTCCGGCTGGGGCTATACGGTGTTCGGCAAGGTCGTGGACGGTATGGATGTGGTGCGGGTGATCGAGCAGAGTCCGACCAAGGACCAAGGTGGCGCGTTCCGCGACATCCCCGAAGAAGCGATCGTCATCGAGTCGATCAGCAGAAAGTAGGATAGTTACGCACAGTCGCGGTCGCTTCCCTTGACCGCGAGCGATGGTCGGCGCTAGATGAGCGACGACCGGCACCGTCAGCTCTGAAGGTTGCCTGCAAACCCGGCGGTCGAGGATGCGGATGGAACGTAGGACACTTCGGCGCGCGCCAGCGGCGCCTATCTTGCCAGCAGGAAAACTCACGTACCGAGCCGAGATCTGTCGTCGCGATGTCTCCGGCCACAGCTGGAGCTACTACGACGGCGGTGACTTCTCGCCCTACTCGGTGGAGTCGCTGGTGGAGATGCTACGCGGCGAAACACGAACTCCCTATCGCTCGCTCGATCTCACGCTCGAGATCAGGGGCAAGTGCACCTCGGGCACGGTGAAGGACCTCGCCAGGCGCTTCGCCGTCATCCACGCGCCCAAGGTCCACGTGCGGATCTGCGCGAGCGGCGCCCGTCCCGTGGTGGTCACCGGTGGGCTTGCCGCCGACACCAGCGAGGCCGCCGCCGAGCCGGCCGCCGGCAAGTCGCGCTAGCCCGCGCTGTTGACACAAGCTCCATTCCTACGGCACGATTGCGGGTGCCGCTGCTGACGTGGGCTCGCCCGTGTCGCGCGCCGCTGGACGCGGCACACGGGAGCCCACGTGCGAATCGCAGACCTGTTCACAGCCGACCACGAGCCGGTATTCTCGTTCGAGTTCTTCCCGCCGAAGACCGACAAGGGCCGTGATGCGCTCATGCGCACCGTCGCCGAGCTGCGGCCGCTGGCGCCCGGCTTCGTGTCGGTGACCTACGGCGCCGGCGGCTCGACGCGCGATCGCACCATCGACCTGGTCTCGACCATCAAGCACGACGTGGGCCTCGAGGCGATGGCACACCTCACCTGCGTGGGCGCGAGTCGCGACGAGATCGGGGCGGTGCTCGACCGGCTCGAGGCAGCGGGCATCGAGAACGTCATCGCACTGCGCGGCGACCCACCTCAGGGCGAGACCGACTTCGTCCCCCACCCCGACGGCCTCGCGTTCGCCACCGACCTGGTACGGATGATCCGCCAGCAGGAGCGGCCGCTGTGTCTGGCCGGCGCCTGCTATCCGGAGATGCACGTCGACGCCGACAGCGCCGAGGCCGACCTGGAGCACCTGGTCGCGAAGGTCGAGGCCGGGGTCGAGGTTCTCATCACCCAGCTGTTCTTCGACAACCGCTTCTACTTCGAGTTCGTCGAACGCGCGCGCGCCGCGGGCATCACTTTACCGATCGCGGCCGGCATCATGCCGATCACGAACGTCGACCAGATCGAGCGCTTCACGAAGATGTGCGGCGCGACGATTCCCGACGCCCTGCACGACCGGCTCGAGCCGGTGCGCGACGATGCCGACGAAGTGGTGCGTATCGGCATAGAGCACGCCACCGAGCAGTGCGCCGACCTGCTACGACGAGGCGTACCGGGCATCCACTTCTACACGCTCAACCGGTCCGGCTCGACGCGGACCATCCTCGAGAACCTGAAGAAGACCGAGCCCTGGAAGGCGACGCGCTAGCGCGCCGACCAATCGACGTAGAACACACCGCGATCGTGCGTCTTGCCGTCGGCGTCGACGAACGCGCCGGCGACCTCGATCAGGAAGCCCGAGGCCTCGTCGGCCGCGAGCTCGGCCTCGGCGAGCGAGCCGAAAAGGGGGGCGTGGCGCAGGTCGAACTGCTCGCCGACGCGAACGGCGTCCATCTCGCCGAGGTCGGCGCGGCCGGGGTGGATGTACACGCGCAGCGGCGGTAGCTCGCGCCCGGAGACGGGGAGAAGCGGGAGGCAGCCCGCTGCGCCGTTCGCACCTGCCCACGCCCGGCGCAGCGGGCTGCCGGCGGACGAACGTCGGGCCGCGCTCTCACGCGCTCCCGCCTCGGCCTGCGCGTGCGCCTGCGCCTCTCGCTCTGCTGCCCGCGCTCTCGCCGCGGCCTGCGCCTGCTCCTCGCGCTCTGCTGCCCGCGCTCTCGCCGCGGCCTGCGCCTGCTCCTCG